>Ga0153956_1001407_pt1 | contig 21116 bp, 9 predicted proteins | sample TSFL040MetaG_FD_104704 | JGI IMG/M metagenome (GOLD analysis project Ga0153956, IMG submission 104704) | Attine ant fungus gardens microbial communities from Florida, USA - TSFL040 MetaG | ecosystem: Host-associated > Fungi > Mycelium > Unclassified | place: USA: Florida, Wekiwa Springs...
CGACGTCGCCGCACCCACCACCCGACGACCACCACCAGAACGCACTCCCCCGTTGCGGTTCCACTCCGACACACGGCCTCCTCTAGCTGAGATACGGCACACCGGAAACCAGGAGCCGCCTGAGGTAATCCTTAGATATTTACGTGGTCGAAGATTAGCATTGTGCTCCTGGACCGATCTGCGCAATCGGCGATCTTCCGGATTACTTTTTCGAACCCAGATCATCTATCGCGCCGCGCAAATTGGGACGCGCACGTGAATATCGGTTCAACAAAGGCGGACGTGCCGTCCTTGAGCGGTTCGGGACGGCTAATCCAGATAGCCGTTGTCGTGGTACCAGCCGTGGGCGGCCCGAAGCGCGGTGCGGAACGGCGTGAACGGCACCCCCAGCTCCTCACGGGACTTGCTGGCGTCGGCGAAGATCTCCGACGTCGACAGTCGCATCTGGCGGGCATCGATCGGCAGCCGCGGACCCACGACGGTGCGGGCCACGCTGACACCGGCCGCGGCCACCGGAATCACCCAGCGCGGCAAGATGACCGAGGGTGGGCGCCGACCGAAGAGCGCGTTGGCGGCAGTGAATACCTCACGGAACAGCAGATTCTCGCCGCCCAGGATGTAGCGCTCCCCGATCCGGCCCCGCTCGGCCGCGGCGATGTGGCCGGCCACCACGTCGTCGACCGAGACGAAGTTGGTTCCGCCGGGAGCGGCGAACCACAACCGGCCGTGCTGCGCCTCGACGAGCATCGCGCTGGCAATGCGGTTGACGTCACGGGGCCCGATGACCGCCGACGGGTTGACGATCACCACCGGCAGACCGGCGGCGGCGGCTTTCTGCAGCTCGGCCTCGGCGAGGTGCTTGCTGTGCGCATAGGGGAACTGCCGCGGGCGGATGTTGAACTCGTCGGTCTCGACCAGCTCATGCCCTCGCTCCGGGACCCCCAGTGCGGCAAGCGAACTGGTGTAGACGAACCGCTGGACCCCGGCGCGCGCGGCGGCGGTGGCCATATCACGGGTGCCGTCGACGTTGGTGCGGTAAAGCCGGGTCTGAGTCCGGTAGCGCCAGTAGTCCGAGATTGCCGCGGTGTGAAACACCCAGTCGCAGTCGGCCATCGCCTCGGTCAGTGCATCGACGCCGTCGTTGACATCACCGATCCGGGTCTCGCAGTCCAAACCCTCCAACGCGGCCATCGGCGAGGTCGAGCGGCGCAGCACCCGCACCTGCATGCCTTGCTCGAGTAGCGCGGCGACCAGGTTCGAGCCGACGAATCCGGTTCCCCCGGTGACAAATGCGCGCATGCCGATCAGAACCGGTAGGTCGTGCAACCGACCTCGACACCCGAGCCGACCGCCATGATCAGCGCGACGTCGCCCGGCTTGACCAGGCCGCGCTGCTGGGCGTCGGCGATCTGGAAGGGCAGCGTCGAGGTGAACGGGTCACTGGTCTGGCCCTGCGCCTCGAGGTCGACGAATCGCGACCGGTCCACACCGATGTGCGCGGCCAGCTCATCGAGAGCGGCACCGGGCAGGTACGGCGGGAACACCACGGCGATGTCCTCGGGAGCCAGCCCCTCCAGCGTCAGCAACTCCTTGACCGACGACGGCAGGCAGCTCACGTAGATCGCGGCCAGGTTCGGGTCGCGGTCGATCCGCAGCCACATTCGGCCGTCGCGCTCCTGGGTGTAGGTGGCCAGCGCGCCGCGGTGCTCCGGGTGGTGGCCGAAGACGAACCGGCCGAAGCCTTCTGGCCCCTGGCTGCGGCTCAGCATGATCGCCGACCCGGTCTCTTTGATGCCGTTGCGCGGGTAGCCACTCTCCGGGGTGTTGTTCTCCACTTCGGAGGCCAGCACCATGGCATGTCCGGTCCGCCCGGCACCGATCATGCCGGCCGCGACGTGGCAGCCGTTGAGGAAACCGACCGCGCCGTTGAGGACGTCGAACGCGAAGGTCTTGGGCGCGTCCGCGGACTCGGGTTCGGCGTTGATCCCGACCTCACCCGCGACCAGGGTGGCAACCGCCGGCTCGGACAGGAAGTCGTCACGGTAGATGCCGGCGTGAATCACCAAACCGACATCGCTGCTATCGACACCGCTGTCGGCCAGGCAGGCAGTGGCGGCGTCGACGGCGAACTGGATCGAGCTGGGCGGTGCCTGTCCCTCGGACGCAAGGCCGATGCCCTCGATGCGCACCCGCGGCGTCGCCGGGAGTTCCCGTCGGGCCCCACCGGAACGGCCACCGCGCGTGCCGTGGCCGGCCTGACCGTTGCCGGCCCGCCGCATCCGGTCGGGCAGGTCATCAAACGTGTAGAGGCCAGTTCCGATGGTCTGCCCGGAGCCGGTGATGGACAGCACGACGTTGTCGCCGGAATTGATCCGTCCCGCGTTGATGTAGTCATACAGCGCCACGAAGTGCGTTGTGGTGGCGGTGTTTCCGCGCTCAGCGAGGTTGCAGATGGTGTTGGCGCGGCTTGCGGCACCAGCACCGAAGACCCGGTTGATGGTCAAGATGGCGTCGTTGATCGACGCCTCGGAGGTCTGGTGCATCAGCAGCTGGTCGGCCGTTTCGGGCCGCCAGCCGTGCCGCTGCATGACCGCGGCCACATAGGGAACCGAGTGCTTCACGGCGATCGCGGTCTGGGTGACCGAGTCGGTGACCATGATGGCGCCACCGTGCGGGCCTTCGGTGGCCTTGGCGATGCACAGCTTGGCGAATTCGCTGAACGTGGCCAGGTCCAGGTCGTGGAAGCCGACCCGGTCGTTGGGCCCGAGTTCGAGCACCGCAGCCGCACCGGCGTCGCCGACGGTCAGGCAGGCCAGCCGCGGGTCCATCGCACTTTCGATCTCCTGCTGTGCGGTTTCGGTGATGTGGCTGATGTATTCGCCACTGACCACCAGCGCGTTGCGCACCAGGCCGGTCTTCAGGAAGTCCTGGGCCACGCTGACGCCGGTGAACATGCCCGCGCAGGCGTTGTTGATGTCGAAGCAGACGGCGCCCGTCAGCCCCAGTTGGTCGCGGAACTGCGATGCGGTGCTCGGCTCGAAGGTGAACATGTGCTCCGGGCCGTCGCAGCGCGAGATGTTGCAGGCGATGACCAGGTCGATCTCTTCGGGGGCGTAGCTCGACCGCGACAGGCAGTCGGCGATCGCCTTGCGGCCCAAGTCGATCGAGAACTCGTCTTGGCCGGCCATCCGCCGGTTCTTGATGCCGGTGAGACGCTCCAGCGGGATCTTCACCTCATTGACGCAGTCGGCCAGCACCTGTTCGGTGGAGACCGCCCGCGGCGGTAGATATACACCGAGGCTTTCGATCACGATGTTGCGCGCCGGACCGTTCTGCACGGGTTTGATCACCGGTGCCGAGGCAGGCTTGGGCGCAGGAGCTGGCGCAGGCGCGACCACCACGGGTTCGGGCTGCGCCGCAGGCTTCTCGGCGGCCTGCTCGCTCTTGGCAGCCCCGCCGATCGGGCCGAACTCGGCGGCCAGCTCGGCGATGGTGCCGTAGACGAACAGCGACTCCGGTCGCAGTTCCAACCCCAGCTCCCCCACTCGCACTGCAACTTCCAGCGCCTGAGTGGAAGCGCCACCAAGAGCGAAGAAGTCGTCGGTGACGCCGACCCGGTCCACGTCGAGCACCTCGCGCCAGATCTCGGCCAACACCTCTTCGGTGTGGTCACGGGGCGCGACGAATTCTGTCGGTGCGGCGTCGAGGTCCTTGTCCAGAGCCAGCAGCGCTCGGCGGTCCACCTTGCCGCTGGCCGACAACGGCAGCAGGTCAGTCGTGCGGAACATCGCGGGCACCATCGCCGCAGGCACCAGGTCCAGCAGGAAACGACGCAGCTCGGCGGTGCCCGGCATTGCCGCGACCGGGACGACATGTGCGATCAGCTGGGTGTTGCCGGAGGCGTCTTTGCGTGCCACAACGGCGTTCTCGGCGATACCGGGGTGCTGGGCCAGCGCGGCCTCCACCTCGCCGAGCTCAATCCGGAAGCCGTTGATCTTCACCTGATCGTCGCGACGGCCCAGGTATTCGATGTTGCCGTCCGGCCGGTAGCGGGCCAGGTCGCCGGTGCGGTACAGCAATGCACCCGGAGCGGCACTGAACGGGTCGTCGAGAAACGCTGCCGCGGTGGCCTCCGGCCGGTTCAGGTAACCGCGGCCCACACCCACACCGCCGATGTGAAGTTCGCCGGGCACTCCGATCGGAACCGGATTGCCCGCCGCGTCCAGCAGGTGGATCGCGATGTTGGCGATCGGCCGTCCGATCGGGATGATCAGCTCGGTTGCCCCACGCTCACAATGGAAATGGGTGACGTCGATGGCGGCTTCGGTCGGGCCGTAGAGGTTGTACAGCTCGGCCGGCAGCGCGGCGAAGAAGCTGTCGCGCAGGTCCGCGGTGAGCGCTTCGCCGCTGCAGAACACCTGGCGCAGACCGGTACAGGAGGCCGATTCCGGCTCCGCGAGGAAGCGGCGCAGCATTGACGGAACGAAATGCATTGTGGTGACGCGCTGTTCCACGATGGTGCGCGCGAGATACGCGGCGTCCTTATGCCCCTCGGGTTTGGCGATCACCACCCGGGCGCCGACTGTCAACGGCCAGAAGATCTCCCAGACGAACGGGTCGAAGGTGATCGGGGTCTTGTGCAGCACCCGATCTTCGGCGCTCAGCTGGTAGGCGTCCTGCATCCACAACAGCCGGTTGCGAATGCCGGCGTGACTGTTCAGTGCGCCCTTCGGAGCCCCGGTGGAACCCGAGGTGTACATCAGGTAGGCCAAGTCGCCTGCGGGGGTTCCGGTTTCGGGAGGGGATGCCTCCTCACCGGGAGTCGCCTGGTCCAGGCAGAGCCGGGCACCGGTGAAACCCGCCGGCACGTGCGGCAGATGCTCACGGTGCGTGACGCAGACCGGGGCCTCGGGGATATCGGCGAGCATCGCCTCCATCCGGCCGGTGGGCTGCGCGGGGTCCAGCGGAAGGAAGACGCCGCCGGCCTTGAGCACGCCCAGCAGCGCGACCACCAGGTCCTCGGAGCGCTCGAGCAGCACCGGGACCACGGCCGGACCCGCATCTGCACCGACGCCGAACTGGCGAAGCCGGTGCGCCAGGCCGTTGGCCCGCCGGTCGAGTTCGCCGTAGCTGATGTCGCGACCGTCGTAGCTGACCGCCACGGCGTCCGGGGTGCGCGCAGCAGTGGCGGCGACCATCTCGTGCAGAGACGCCGGGGCCTCCGACGAAACCGAGTAGTCCACCGCGGTGTCGTTCCAGGCCGCCAGCGCGGCGCGCTCGGCGTCGGTGAGCAGAGTCAGCTGCGACACCGGCGCCTCGGCCGCGCCGGGCTGGGCCAGCCCGGTCAACAGCAACGTGAAGTGCTGCGCAAGAGCCTCGATGGTTGCGGCGTCGAACAGGTCGGTGTTGTACTGCAGCGCGACCTGCAGTTCGTCGCCCTGCTCGCCGACCTGCATGGTGATGTCGAACGGTGAGCCGCCCTGGCCGATGTAGAGGGTTTCCAGGTGCAGGACGCCGTCCCCACCCGAGGCGTTGTCTTCGAACAGCCGGACCTGCTGCCAGGCGAACGACACCTGGAACAGCGGGGTGCGCCCGGCGTCGCGCACCGGCCGCAGCCGCTCGACGAGCAGCGGCAGCGGGTATTCCTGGTGGCCGATCGCGCCCAGCACAGAGTCTTTGACCTGGCCCAGCAGGGTCGCGAAGCTCGGGTCGTTGCTCACGTCGACGCGCAACGGCAGCGGGTTGGTGACGTAGCCGACCATGCCCATCAGCCCGGCCCGGTCGCGGCAGGCGAACGGCGAACCGATGACCAGATCGTCCTGCCCGCTGTAACGGTGCAAAAGCACCGCATAGGCCGCCAGCAGGGTCATGTAGGGCGTTGCGCCGACGGTCCGCGCCACCTGCTTGATCCCGGCCGTGACCTGGGCGTCGACGCTGAATCGGTGCAGCGCACCGTCGTAGGTCTGGATCGCGGGCCGCGGCCTGTCGGTGGGCAGCGCCAGGGTCGGCAGTTCGCCGCCCAGGGTCTCGTGCCAGTACTCCCAGAGCCGCTCGCCCTCGGGCCCGGCCAGCATCTGGGACTGCTGCGCGGCGTAGTCGACGTAGCGGTCTGCGGTCTCTTCCGGAGGATGAGCGCCGTGTTCGGCGGCATAGAGCGCACGCAGCTCGTCGAGGATGATATCGATGGACCAGAAGTCGACAGCGATGTGGTGCACCGTCAACAGCAACACGTGGTCGTTCGGCCGCCGCAGCAGCGTCAGCCGCAGCACCGGGCCGGTGCGCAGGTCGAACGGCCGGTCTGTCTCGGCCTGGACCCACTGGTCGAGTTCAGCCGCGTCCGCACCGATGCTGTGGGTGGCGATACGCAGCGGCCACTGCCCGTGGACCAGGGCGACGGGCTGGCCGTCCCGTTCGGTGTAGGTGGTCCGCAGCATCGGGTGCCGGTCCACCAACGCCTGCGCGGCCCGCTCCAGGGCGGGCACGTTCAGGTCACCGTCGATGCGTCCGGCGTAGGCGACGGTGTACGCCGCACTGTCGGGCGCAAGCCGGTGCATGAACCACATCGAGCGCTGCCCGTAGGACAGCTCGTGTTCGGATGCCGCGTCCTGCGCCTTGGCCATCAGCAGCTTCGCAAGCAACTCGCGCTTTTTCTCCGGCGACAGGCTGGCGATGTCGGCCGGCACGTCGGGACGATCCGTCACGCGCCACCCCCATCGTCGGCCATCATCTTCGCCAGCAGTGCGTCCACCGCTTCGTCGGAGAGTTCGGTGACCTGCGCCAGCAGCTCCATCTCCTGCGAGGGGGCCGCTCCCACGGCTTCCGGGGCGACGTCCGGCGCCGCGGACCCTTCGTCGATCGCCCCCCGGTCCGGTGCGGCGGCCAACTGCTCACCGAGCCAGCTGGACAGACTGACCACGCTCGGCCCGTCCAACAGCCGGGCAACGGGAACCACGATACCGAGTTCCCGCTCGACCTGGATGCGAAGTTCCAGAGTGATCAGCGAGTCCACGCCGAGGCTGTTCAGTGGTGCGTTCACGTCCAGGCTGGCCGGAGCCAGGCCCAGCTTTCCGGCGACCAGATCACGCAGGTAGGTCTCCAGCAGCTGCTGGCGCTCCTGTGGGTCGGCGGCCTGTACCGCTTCGAACAGACCGCTGCCGGACGCGCCAACCCCTTGGTCGCCGGCGGCCGTGACCTGCAGGTCGCGCAGCAGCGGGGACTGTGCACGCGGACGCCAGCGCGACCAGTCGATGTCGAGCACCATCGCTTCGGTTGCGCCGTCGGCCAGCAGCGCCGCCAGCGCCGCGAAGTAGTCCTCCGCCGACAGCCCTTCCACGCCGTAGTGCGAGAAGTGCCGGTGCAGCTCGGAGTTGGTGAACATGCCCAGTCCGGCCCAGGGGCCGAAGTTGACGCTCAACGCCGGCCGGCCCGCCGCCCGGCGATGCCAGGCCAGCGCGTCCAGGAACGCGTTCGCGGCCCCGTAGTTGGCGGCGCCGGGGGAACCCAGCACCGAGGCCGCCGAGGAGAACAGCACGAAGAAATCCAGCTCCGCGTCGGCAGTCAGGGTATGCAGGTTCCAGGCGCCCTGAACCTTGGGCGCCATCACCGCACGCAGCTTCGCCGCGTCCAGGCGCGCCAGAATCGCGTCGTCGACAGTGCCGGCCGCGTGCACCACACCGCGCAGCGGCGGCATCGAGGCAGCGATGGTGGCTAGTGCCGCGGCAACATCGGCGGACTTGGTGACATCGCCTTGGGCGACCGTCACCTCGGCGCCGGCGGCACGCAGGCCGTCCAGCGTCGCCTGCGCCGCTGCCGAGGGTGCGCTGCGCCCCATCAGGACCAGGTGGCGAGCACCGCGCTCGACCAGCCAACCGGCCACCTCGCCGCCGACCGCACCGAGCCCGCCGGTGACCAGGTACGTGGCTTGGTCGTGGATATCACTGCCGCCTAGCTCGCCCGCCTGCGCCGACGGTGCCGTGTAGGGCTCCAGCCTGGCCACATAGCGGCGGTGACCGCGCAGGGCCACGTCCGTCTCGGGGTTGTCCGACCAGATCTCGCTGAACAGGCCGCGCAGTTCCTCGTTGCCGCCATCGGCGGACAGGTCGACGCCGGTGGCGTGCAGCTCGGGGTGCTCGTGGTCGATGGAGCGTCCCAGCCCCCAGACCGGAGCCTGGCCGACCGACAGGGGACCGTGGCCGACGTCGTCCGCGCCGGCCGGCTGCGCACCGCGCGTCACCAGCCACAGTCGCGGCGACTCCGGCCAGCCGGACAGCGTCAGCGCCTGGATCAGGTGAATCACGCTCAGCGATCCGACATCGGTGGCCGTCGCCAGGGACTCTTCGGTCGTGTCAGCCGGCGATGCGGCCAGCAGGTTCCACAGGTGCACCACTCCTCGGCAGTGCGGCCGGTCCCCGCCGAACGCGGCGCGCAGCAGCTCGGCGAAGTGTTCCGGACGGGCCGGGTCGACCCGGTAGCTGTCGGCGCTCACCCGTTCGATCTCGGCCAGCCCGACGACCGGCTCGACCAGCACACAGGACTGCGACTGTGCCTCGAGGTGGTCGCGCAGGCTGTCGGCGACCGGGCCGTCCGACAGGATCAACCAGCTGCCGGGTTCGGCGGGGCGGCCGTCAGGCCGGCTCTCGCCGTCAACGAGCAGAGATGCCGGCTGCCAACGCATCCGGTAGCTGCGTTCCCGCGGGTCCCCCGGGACGGTGACGACGGTCGGCGCATGCGACTGCTCGGCCGAGAGGGTTCCGGTGGCCAGCAGCGACCAGTCCGCACCGGCGCTGCCATAGCAGTCGAAAGCGTCTCCGGTCAGGGCGAACTGCACGGTGCGCGCCTGGTCCAGACCGCCACTCAGGGTCAGCTCGGCAACCGAGCGGGTGCCCGGACCGAACGCGACCTCGGCCGCGGTCAGTGCCAACTCGCTCAACTGCTCGGCCGACAGTGCTGTCACGCCTGTGATATCCACCTCGGCCAACACCGTCCCGGGCTGTGCGGCCGAGCGGATCGGTCCGCGCCAGCCGCCGCCGTTGCCACCGGTGCCGCCTCGCCGCGGCGCCGCGATCGAGCCGGCGTTGAGCCAGGAGTGCACCCGCTGCCAGGGGTAGGTCGGAGCCGGAACCGGGCGGCTGCCTTCGGGGTAGATCTGTTCCCAGGCCACCCGCTGCCCCAGGGTGTAGAGGGCGCCCAGCGAGCCGAGCATGGTGGAGCGGCCTCGGGAAACTTCGTCGTCGCGGCGCATCGAGGGCAATAAGGTGCAGGTGCGCCTCATATCTTCAACGTCTTCGCGGGCCGCCGTCAGCAGGATGGGGTGCGGGCTGAGTTCGACGAACGTGTTGTGCCCGGTCTCGAGCAGGCGCCGCAGCGCCGGCGAGAACCGCACCGGCGAGCACAGGTTCGCCACCCAGTAGTCCGCGTCCAGCAGCTTGGAGCCCACCAGTTCCCCGGTGACCGTCGAATACATCGGCACAGTCGGCACGGTCGGCTTCAGCTTCACCAGGCTGCCGCGCAGACCGGCGCCGAGCGCCTCCATCTGCGGGCTGTGCGAGGCGACGTCGACATCGATCCAGCGGCAGAACCGGTCCCGCTGCTGGAGTTTGCCCATCAGCGCTTCGAGCACCTTGCGCTCGCCGGCGAGCACCGTCGATCGGTAGCTGTTGCTCGCGGCGACGGCCACCTCACGTTCGTGGCCGGCGATGAGCTCCTGGGCTTCGGCCATGGTGGTCTCGGTGACCATCATCGCCCCGCGGCCACGAACGCCACGCAGCATGCGAGCACGGGCGCAGATCACCCGTGCGGCGTCATCGAGGCTCAGCGCACCGGCGACATGGGCGGCCGCTGCCTCACCGAGGCTGTGTCCGACCACGGCGGCGGGCTCGACGCCCCAGGAGCGCCACAGCGCCGCCAACGCCACCTGAATCGCGAAGATCGTCGGCTGCAGGATGCCGATGTCCTTGAGCTTGGAGCGGTCTTCCGGACCGTCCTGCGCGGCGAGTTCCTTGAGGATCGAGTGCCCCAGATGCGGGAACAGCGCGTTGTCGCACGCGGCCAGGGCATCGGCGAACACCGGCTCGTCGGCCTGCAGTTGTCGCGCCATGCCGTGCCACTGCGAGCCCTGCCCAGAGAACACGAATGTCACACCCGGGCCGGGCCGGCTCGGGGCGCAGTGACCCACCGACAACCCCGGTCGTGACTCGCCCTGCCGATACGCCGACAGCGACTCGAACATCGCCGCCGGACTGTCGCCGACCACCGAGAGCCGGTAGTCGTGGTGACCGCGGCGAGCGCCGGCCGTGTAGCAGAGGTCGGTCAGCGCGGCGCCGCCCGTCAAACCACCCGAGAACAAAGCCATCTCGTACTCACCGACCAGCGCGGTCAGCGCCTCCGGCGATCGTGCGGACAGCGCCAGCAGCTCGGCTCGCGGCTCCGCGCTGTCGTCGTGGTAGCTGCTGCGGGCCTGCGGAGCCTCGGTGAGCACCACGTGAGCGTTGGTGCCACCGAACCCGAACGAGCTGACCCCGGCGATCGCGCGGCTGCCGGACGGCCACGGGGTCCGCTTCTGAACCACCTCCAGCGGCAGGCGGTCGAATCCGATGTGCGGGTTGGGCTCGGTGTAGTTCAGGCTGGCCGGGATCTCCCGGTGCTGCAACGACAGCGCCACCTTGATCAGGCCGGCGATACCGGCCGCCGCCTCCAGGTGACCGATGTTGGTCTTGACCGAACCGACCAGGCAGCGACTACCCTCCGGACGGCCTTCGGCCAGCGCGGCGCCCAAAGCGTTGGCCTCGATGGCATCGCCGATCGATGTGCCGGTGCCGTGCGCCTCGACGTACTGGACCGCGCCGGCCGGCAGGCCCGCCCGGCGGAACGCCTCGGCGACCACGCCCTCCTGCGCCCGCCCGCTGGGAGCGATCAGACCGTTGGTTCGGCCGTCGGAGTTGGTGGCGCTGCCGCGGATCACCGCATAGACCGGGTCGTTGTCCTCCAGCGCCCGGCTGAGCGGCTTGAGCACGACCACGCCGGCACCCTCGCCACGGACATAGCCGTCGGCATCGGCGTCGAACGTCTTGCAACGGCCGTCGGGGGCCATCACCCGCGCCTTGCTGAAGTTGATCGCCAGCGCCGGCGACAGGATCACGTTCACCCCGGCGGCCAGCGCCATGGAGCACTCGCCGTCCCGCAGGCTGCGGCACGCCAGGTCGACGGCCACCAGCGAGGACGAGCAGGCGGTGTCGATCGACATGCTCGGCCCGTGGAAGTCGAACGTGTAGGACAGCCGGTTGGCGGCGATGCTCAGCGCGTTGCCGGTGCCGGTGTAGGCGTCGACCAGCTGCGGCTGGCCCAGCCGCAGGAAGCCGTAGTCGTTGGTGGAGATGCCGACGAACACGCCGGTGCGACTGCCGGCCAACTCATCCGGTACCTGACCGGCGTCTTCCAGCGCCTCCCACGCCACCTCGAGCAGCAGCCGCTGCTGCGGGTCCATCTGCGCCGACTCGCGCGGCGAGATCCCGAAGAACTGAAAATCGAACTGGTCGACCTGCCCCAGGAAGCCGCCCCGCTTCGTGACCGCGGTACCCGGAACCGAGGGGTCGGGGTTGTAGAAGGCGTCGACGTCCCACCGGTCGGCCGGGACGTCGCTGGTGGCGTCCGCACCGCCCGAGAGCAGCCGCCAGAAACCCTCGGGACCGTCAGCGCCCGGGAAACGGCAGCCGATACCGACGATCGCGATTGGCTCGTCGGCCGCGGGCCGCTCGGTGCTGTCAGTGGCGGCCCCGGCACCCGGAACCGCCGGAGTCTTCGCGGCGACCCGGGCCAGATGCGCCGACAGGATGTCGATCGACGGGTATTCGTAGGCGATGGTGGGGACCAGCTCGAAGCCCAGCCACTCCTCGAGGGCGCTGGAGAGCCGAACCGCGTGAATGGAGTCCAGTCCGTAGAACGCGAACGGCTTGGCCGGGTCAATCTCGGCGATGGGCAGCTCGAGGTCTTGTGACAGCCGCTCGATGAGCCAAGCACTGATCTCGGCCGCACTGTGGGCACCCGGCTGGGCCTGCACCGCCACCGCGGCCGGTTCGGGCTGAGCCGGTGGCTGCGCCGCGCCAGCCGCCGACGGCCACTGGGCCACCACCGGCAGCTCGCCGTCGAGGTACTGCTGCTTACAGGCGCTGCGCTGGATCTTGCCGCTGGAGGTGGTGGGCAGCTGCAGCGGCTGGACCAGCACGACGGCGTGGGTGCGGACCGAGTGATTCTGGGTGACCGCGGTGCGGATGACCTGCATGGCCTCGTCGGCCTGCTCGCCGCTGACGCGGCTCGGGTCCACTTCCTGGACCACGACCAGTTGCTCGGCCGCGCCCGGTTCCGGGGCGATCGAGAACACCGCGCCGCGGCCGCGCAGCAGCCCCGGGTTGGTGTTCTGAACGGTCAGCTCGATGTCGTTGGGGTAGTGGTTGGTGCCGCGGATGATGATCAGGTCTTTGCGACGACCGGTGACGAACAACTCCCCGGAATGCAGGAAGCCGAGGTCGCCGGTGCGCAGGAACGGGCCCTCACCGGTGTCGGCCAGCGTCGCGGAGAACGTCTCCGCGGACAGTTCCGGCGCTCCCCAGTAGCCGTGCGCGACGCTGCCCCCGGATACCCAAATCTCGCCGACCTGGTCTCCGGCGCACTCCAGACGGGTCTCGGGGTCGACGATGATCACCCGCTGGCCGCCACGCGGCTTGCCGCAGCCGACCATGGTCGCCACGTTGGGATCGTCGGCGGCGACATCGATCACTCGGTTGTCGCCGAGCGCGACGCGGTCCACATGCTGCACCATCGGCACCGGCAGGTCCGACCCACCGGACACCAGCAGGGTGCCCTCGGCCAGTCCATAGACGGGGTAGAACGCCTCAGGCCGGAAGCCGGCCGGCGCGAACAACTCGGCGAACCCGTCCAGGGTGGCGGTACGCACCGGTTCGGCGCCGCACAACGCCACCGACCATTTGGACAGGTCCAGCGCGGCCCGCTCCTGCGGAGTGCTCAGCTCGACGCACAGATCGAAGGCGAAGTTCGGTGCGGCGGTGATCATGGCGCGATGCCGCGAGATGGCCTCCAGCCACCGCATCGGGCGCTTGATGAACGCCGTCGGCGGCATCAGGATCGAACTCCCGCCGACGTACATCGTTCCCAACAATCCGCCGATCAGACCCATGTCGTGGTACGGCGGCAGCCAGAACACGCCGGTCACGTGCGGCATGTCGGGGTCCGCGCCCCAAGCCTCAGCGATGGTCGTCAGATTGTGCACCAGGTTGCCGTGGGTCAGCACCACGCCCTTGGGCGCACTGGTCGACCCCGAGGTGTACTGCAGCATCGCGATGCTGTCGCCATCGATCTGCGGCTCCACCCAGGACGCCTCGCTGCCCGTGGCGTCGCCATCGGTGATCGTCCAGCGCAGCGCCTGCCCGCCGGGCAGACCGTCGATCGCAGGTTTGATCTTGGGCTCGATCTCACTGGTCGTGAGCGCGTAGCCGGGCTGAACGTCGGCGATGATCGACTCGACGCGCGGCAGCAAGTGTTCGCGCATGGGCGGATGCACGGGGATCGCGATGGCTCCGGCGTACAGACAGCCGAAGAAGCTGGCGATGAAGTCCAGTCCCGGCGGGCACAACACCAGCACGCGCTGCCCGGTCGCACCCTGCCCCTGCAGGTCAGCGGCGATCTGGCGGGCGCGCCGGTCCAGCTCGCCGTAGGTCACCTGGCTGATTTCGTGCTCATCGCCGTCACGCGAGAAGGTGAATGCCAAGTTTCCGCCGTACTTTGCCGCACGCTGCGTCAACAGATCAACCAGCGTGCGCAAGGTGTGTGCCGTGTCGTCCGGCCCGCTCATCGATCGCGTCTCCCGTGTAACTGACGAAGTGTGGATTGGGCCCAAGGATTCCCGCAGGCAACCTCGATTAAGGTTACCTTAAGAAGTCGGACGTCCAATTCGCGTAATTTTCGGCGACGACAACCCCGCCGAGCAAGTTAGGCGGCTCCGCCAAGGGGCTACCGGGGAGTGTCGCGGATTCAGCCCTCCAGCTTGTACCCGAGACCACGCACGGTAACCAGGTGCACCGGATTGGCAGGGTCGGCCTCGATCTTGGACCGAAGTCGTTTGACGTGGACATCCAATGTTTTGGTGTCGCCGACGTAATCCGCGCCCCACACCCGGTCGATCAACTGGCCGCGGGTCAGCACGCGGCCGGTGTTGCGCATCAGGTATTCGAGAAGGTCGAACTCCTTGAGCGGCAAGGTAATCTGCTCGCCGTTCACCATGACGACGTGCCGTTCGACGTCCATGCGCACCGGGCCGGACTCCAGCACGCCCTCGCCCACGCCGCCCTCGTCATCCCCGCCGCGGCGCAACACCGCCCGGATCCGGGCGATCAGCTCACGGGCCGAATACGGTTTCGTCACGTAGTCGTCGGCGCCCAACTCCAGGCCGACGACCTTGTCGATCTCGCTGTCGCGGGCAGTGACCATAATCACCGGCACACTGGAACGCGCGCGCAGTTGTTTGCAGACGTCGGTGCCCGACATCCCCGGCAGCATGAGATCCAGCAGCACGATGTCGGCGCCGGCCCGGTCGAATTCGGCCAGAGCGGCGGTTCCGTCGCCCACCACGGTGGCCTCGAAACCCTCTTTACGCAGCAAAAATGCCAACGGGTCGGCCAACGATTCCTCGTCCTCAACGATCAAGACATGTGTCATCGACGCTGCCCCTCCCCGTAGCTACCCTCTGCGTCTTCGACAGTGGGTGTCATCACTGCTCCTCCTTCTCTGGGTCCACACTGCCCTGGTATGCGGGAATCGCCAAGGTGAACGTCGAACCGGTGCCCGGCTGGCTCCACAACGTGATGGTGCCGTTGTGGTTGGCCGCCACGTGTTTGACGATCGCCAGCCCCAGCCCAGTGCCACCGGTGGCCCGTGATCGGGCCTTGTCGCTGCGGAAGAATCGTTCGAACACGCGCTGCTGATCCTTGGGCACGATGCCGATGCCACGGTCGGTCACGGCGATCTCGATAAACCCCTCCCGGCGACGCCGGCTGATCGATACCGGCGAGCCGTGTGGCGAGTAGGCGATCGCATTGGACACCAGGTTGGCCAGCGCGGTGACCAGCAGTGGTTCGTCGCCAAGCACTCGCAGCCCGCTCGGGGCGTCGGTGGTGATGGTGATCTCGGCGTTGTCGGCGGCCACCTTGTGCCGGGAGATCGCCTCGTTGACTACCGCGTCGACGTCGACGACACCCAGGTCCGGCAGTGGATCGGCGCCCTGCAGCCGAGACAGCTCGATCAGTTCGCCGATCATGCTCGCGAGCCGGTTGGCCTCCACCAGCACCCGCTCGGCGAACGGCCGCACGGCCTCGGGGTCATCGGCCGATGCCAGCAGTGCTTCGGCGAGCAGCCCCATCGCCCCGACCGGGGTCTTGAGTTCATGGCTGACGTTAGCCACGAAGTCGCGCCGGCTGGCCTCCATGCGGGCCTGCTCGGACTGGTCGTCCACGATCACCACCGCGAACCGGCGATCGTCTTCCGACAGCAGGCGGGCATAGCCGCGTACCGCCGACAGATCCGTCCGGGTCGCCCCCGGGGCCCGCTTGGCCACCGTCAGATCGAAGACCACTTCTTCGTCGCCGGCCAGTGCGCGTTGTGCGGCCACCCAGGCCTCGTCGTCGAGCAACCGGCCATGCACCAGTCCCAACTCGGTGGCGCGCTCATTGAGGTAGACGACGTCGCGGTGGGAGTCGACGACCGCGATCCCCAGCGAGGCGTGCGAGACGATCTGCCGCAGCATCTCCGCGACGGTGATTCCGGACCGCTCGGTAGCTGCCTTGCGGCGACGCTCCGCCAGCCGCGGCGACAGCCAAACGCCGGCCGCCACGCCTGCCGCCAGCACAGGAATTGCCGACACTGCAGCAAGCGTCAGCGCCGAAGTCGCGGCCACGGCAAAATCGTACGCAGTCCGGCACCACGAGCTGACCAGCGTTCGACGATGACGTGCGCCGAATGTGAATTCATTGCGAAGATTTCACCCGGGCTCCACCCAGCATTCACACTGGGCGGGCCCAAAACCGCTACTTGGCGCCCTGGCTCGCTACCGCTGCAGCCCCGGCAGCCGCCGCCTCCGGATCCAGATAGACGCCGCCGGCAACCTTCGGGCGCAGCGTGAGGCCCATGTCCTCTAAGTCATAGCGCAGCGGGATTCCGGTCGGGATGTTCAGCCCGACGACATCCTCATCCGACATTCCGTCGAGGTACTTCACCAACGCCCGCAACGAGTTGCCGTGCGCCGCGATCAGCACCGTCTTGCCGCATCGCAGATCCGGGATGACGACGTCGGTGAAGTACGGCAGGAAGCGCGCCACCACGTCGGCCAGGCACTCGGTCAGCGGGCCGCCGCCGATGTCGGCGTAACGGGGGTCGGTGTCCTGGCTGTACCGGCTGCCGGCCTCGATCGGCGGCGGCGGGGTGTCGTAGCTGCGTCGCCACGTCATGAACTGGTCGTCGCCGTAGCGCGCCTTGGTGGCGGCCTTGTCCAGGCCCTGCAGCGCCCCGTAGTGGCGCTCGTTGAGCCGCCAGGTGCGGTGCACCGGAATCCAATGCCGGTCGGCGGCGTCCAGCGCCAGGTTCGCGGTGGTGATCGCCCGGCGCAGCAGCGAGGTGTAGACCACATCCGGAAGCAGGCCGTGCTCGACCAACAGCGAGCCGGCGCGGACGGCTTCGGTGCGGCCCTTGTCGGTCAGGTTGACGTCCATCCAACCGGTGAACTGGTTGCTGGCGTTCCATTCGCTTTCGCCGTGGCGCAGCAGCACCAGGGTGGCAGTGTCAGACATGGGCGTCAGTGTCTCAGTCACCGTCCTGATCGATCAAATGCTCAAACGCCCGCAGATTCTTCAGCGACTGTCCGGTGGACACCCGCCACTCCCATTCCTTCTGGATCGAAGTGGCAAATCCCAACTCCAGCAACGTATTGAAGTCGAAGTCGACGGCTTCGAGCACCTGCCCGAGCACCCGGTCGATCTCCTCGGCGGTCACCGAAGTCAATGCCATCCGGCCGACCAGGTAGATGTCGCCGACGTTGTCCAACGTGTAGGCCACCCCGTACAGCCGGCGGTTGCGCTTGAGCAGGTACCGGTAGACCCCGACGTGATTCTCGTCGGGCTGACGACAGACGAACGCCTCGACGCGCACCGAGTGTTCTCCGATGCTCAGGATGGTGTTGGTCTTGAGCTTGCGCTCACCGGGCAGTTCCACGATCAGGCCCGGCAGCCCACCATGGGAGCCCGGGGTCGGTGAGTAGGTCAGCTCGGCCGCCCGCAGCGTGCTCTCGATGAGCTTCTGGACCTCACCGCGGTTCACTCCCACCGCTGCCTCCTGCGCGCGTCGAGTGTGCGGTTTACTCGGCAACACACCGGCGCTGGCGTCGGAAACCGCACACTCGGCGCAGACGGGGCGCCCGATGTCGCCATCCGAGTCACGCGCGTGCCCCGCGCCGGGTGGGCCGACGGCGAGGCCGACGTGCCGACCCGAGGACCCGCATCCGTCCGCCCCGGGCCGCGGCGAAGTCTTCGATCGCGTGGGAGTAGCTGGCCAACTGGGCGTCCACGGTGCGCTCCCAGGAGAACTGCGCCGCGTGGCCGACCGCAGCTCGGCGCATCGCCCAGCCGCGGGGGCCCGAACCCAGCCGCAGCAGCTCGTCGAGGGCGGTCGCCCACGCCTCGATCCCATGCCCATCGACCAGGCGCCCGGTGACCCCGTCGCGCACCGCCACCGGCAATCCGCCGACGGCCGCGGCAACCACCGGCGTCCCGCATGCCTGCGCCTCCAGGGCTACCAGCCCGAACGATTCGGAGTAGCTCGGCACGGCCACCAGGTCGGCGGCTTGGAACAGGGTCGCCAGTTCTTCGCGGGACTGCGGCGGCAGGAACGTCACCCGGTCACTGATACCCAGTTCGGCCGCCAGCCGAACCAGGCCGCCCGGTTCGGCCAGCCCGCTGCTGCCCGACGGTCCGCCGGCCACCACCACGCGCACCCCGGGCAGTTTCGCGGCCGCACGCAGCAGGACGTCGGGCGCCTTGAGCGGCTGGATGCGGCCCACGAACGCCACGATCGGCTCGGTCGGTGACAACCCCAACGCGTCCCGGGCCGCCAGCTTGTCGCCGGGCCGAAACACCTCCAGGTCGACGCCCGGATGCGCCACGTCGATCCGGCGCGGGTCCGCCTCGTGCAGGGCCACCAATTGCTGTGCTTCGTCGTCGGTGTTGACGATCAGCCGGTCCGCGGCATCGACGACCTGCTGCTCGCCGACCGCGCGCAGCGGCGGTTCCGGGGCGTCGCCGGCGGCCAGGGCGGCGTTCTTCACTCCGGCCAGGGTGTGCGCGGTGTGCACCAGTGGCACCGCCCACCGGTCCGCGGCCAGCCAGCCAACCTGACCGGAGAGCCAGTAGTGCGAATGCACGACGTCGTAGTAGCCGGGCTCGTGGGCGGCCTCGGCGCGCAGCACCCCGGCGGCGAACGCGCACAGCTGAGTGGGCAGGTCGTTCTTGTCCAGGCCTTCGAACGGCCCGGCGACCACGTTGCGCACCAGCACGCCGGGCGCAACGTGCTGCACCGGCGGGTCGGCCGACGATGTGGCGCGGGTGAACACTTCGACGGCCACTCCGCGTCGCGCCAGATGCAGCGCACTCTGCAGGACGTAGACGTTCATTCCGCCGGCGTCGCCGGTACCGGGCTGAGCCAGCGGTGAGGTGTGTACCGACAGCAGCGCTACCCGGTGCACATTGGAACTGACGCTCCCAACCCCTCCAACGCCGTAGCCCACCCCGCCATCTTTACAGGTTCGGTCAGGCCGAGACTTCCGGGACCACGCGGGCGACCGGACCGCGGGAACGGCGCATCGCTCCGACGGGATCGGCGTAGAGCCCGCCCAGTGACACCGTGCCGGCACCGGCCTCCTGGACCCGGTTGCCGAACGCGGTGACGCGGATGCTGCGCGGCGGGAGCACTGAGCGCTGCGTAAATGCGCGCTCCACCTCGACCATGCCCTCGGGGTATTCGGTGAAACCCTGGCCGCCGACCACCAGGTCATCGGGGTTCAGGACATCGCGCAGCAGCGCTACCGCTTCACCCAGCGCGCTGGCCCGCTCGGTCAGCAGTGCCGCCGCTCGCTCGTCGCCGCCGCGCGCCTCGCGCACCAGGGTGGTCACCGCCGCCGACACGGCGCCGCTGCCCTCCGGCAGCAGCCGCAGCCGACGAGCCGCGGCCAGCACCGCCTCATCGCTGACGGTCGACTCAAGTTGTCCGGTCCCTCCGAGCAGCTCCGAGAACACCGGCAGGCCGGCGATGGTGCCGGGACCGCTGGCCGGGCTGTGCACCCGGCCGCCGATCACCAGGGCGTAGCCGACCGTTTCGCGGGCGTAGACGTAGAGGCTGGTGGTGCTGTTCGCCGTCGGCCGACGAACCCCGAACAGCAGCTCCGCCCCGGCCATGGCGTCCACGTGGGAGGCCACCGACACGGGCAGGCCCAGCTCCTCGGCCAGCACCGGTCCCACCGGTGCGGCGGTCCAGCCCAGCCGGGGGTGGTCGACGTGGCCGGTGGACCCATCCACCGCGCCACCGATCGCCACCCCGATCCACAGCGGCCGGCGCTTCTGCCAGCGGGTCAGGTACCGGCTGGCGCTGGCGGCCAGCGACGCCAGCGCCGGCGCCGCCCCGTTGTTCGGAGTCGGGGTCTCGACCACGTCCAGCGTGCGACCGAGCAGGTCGGTGGCCACGATGCTGGTGGTCTTGGCCCCGATATGCAGGCCCAGGGTGAGGAACGGTTCGTGGTTGACCACCACCGGCCTACGCGGCCGCCCGATTGCCCCGGACGTGGCCAGATCGGCGCGTTCCAGCAGCAATCCAGCTTCCAGCAGCGCGCTGACCTGGCGGTTGACCGTGGCCACGCTCAGCGAGGTGACGCCGGCGATGGCTTCCCGGGCGACCGGGCCGTGCTGACGAACCGCGGCGAATACCTCAGCGCCGGCGCTGTCGGCCAGCTGTAGGGCCGGGGCTACCACACGCGGATGAGAGCGGAGGCGGCCGTTGCGGTGGCTGGCCAGGTGAGCGGTGAGAGAGGTAGTACGCACGAGATGTCCTTGTCTGAAAAAGTCCGATTGAGGGGCCGTTTACGCCTACGACCCGGCGGACTCTCCTAAGGAGCGCTACTCGCAGCAGGTCAGGCGCAGCAACATGCGCGACAACACGCGCCATCGGCGACCAGACAGACCGCTGTCAGAAAGCGGGCACTGCGAGACATGGCTGAGAATCTATCACGATCACTAAGGTTGGGGCGATGACGACTTCTGCGCGCGATCAGCGCATTGCCGTGGTCACCGGCGCCAGCTCGGGAATCGGCGAGGCGACCGCGAGAACTCTTGCCGGACAAGGCTTTCACGTGATCGCCGTGGCTCGTCGCGCCGACCGGATCGCCGCGCTGGCCGGCGAGATCGGCGGCACCGGCATAGTGACGGACGTCACGGACCCGGCCGCGGTTGCCGCCATGGCCCGGGAATGCGAACAGGTCTGCGACTCGCTCTCCGGTTCGATCAATGTGCTGGTCAACAACGCCGGCGGGGCCAGGGGCCTGGCATCGGTGGAGCAGGCCGACCTTGAGCACTGGCGCTGGATGTGGGAGACCAATGTGCTGGGCACCCTGCACGTGACGCGCGCACTGCTGCCCAAGCTCGTCGCATCCGGGGACGGCCTGGTGGTCACGGTGACCTCCATCGCGGCGTTCGAGATCTATGACGGTGGCGCCGGCTACACCTCGGCCAAGCACGCCCAGAGCGCCCTGCACCGCACGCTGCGCGGCGAGCTGCTGGGAAAGCCGGTGCGGCTGACCGAGATCGCTCCCGGCATGGTGGACACCGAGTTCTCCCTGGTGCGCTTCGACGGCGACCGCGACCGCGCCGACGCCGTCTATTCCGGCCTGACGCCGCTGACGTCGGCCGACATCGCCGAGGTCATCGGGTTCGTGGCCTCCCGGCCGCCGCACGTCGACCTCGACCAGATCGTCATCCGCCCACGCGACCAGGCATCTGCGACCCGGGCTCACCGCC
>Ga0153956_1001408_pt1 | contig 21091 bp, 18 predicted proteins | sample TSFL040MetaG_FD_104704 | JGI IMG/M metagenome (GOLD analysis project Ga0153956, IMG submission 104704) | Attine ant fungus gardens microbial communities from Florida, USA - TSFL040 MetaG | ecosystem: Host-associated > Fungi > Mycelium > Unclassified | place: USA: Florida, Wekiwa Springs...
GACCGCACGCGCCAGCTCGACCACGCGCATGTCGAGTATTTCCGCGGCATCAAGAATCCGATCGGTCTGAAGTGCGGCCCGTCGCTGAAGGCCGACGAACTGCTGAAGCTGATCGATGTGCTGAACCCGGACAACGAGCCGGGCCGCCTGACCCTGATCGGCCGCTTCGGCCATGAGAAGGTCGGCGATCATCTGCCGGGCTTCATCCGCGCGGTGCAGAAGGAAGGCCGCAAGGTGGTGTGGTCGTGCGATCCGATGCACGGTAACACGATCACGTCGAATTCGGGCTACAAGACCCGTCCGTTCGACCGCATCCTGTCCGAGGTGAAGTCGTTCTTCCAGATTCATCAGGCCGAAGGCACCCATGCCGGCGGCGTGCACCTGGAAATGACCGGCCAGAACGTCACCGAATGCACCGGCGGCGCCCGCGCGATCACAGACGAGGATCTCAACGACCGTTATCACACGGTCTGCGATCCGCGCCTGAACGCCGAGCAGTCCATCGACATGGCGTTCCTGATCGCCGAACTGCTCAAGGCCTCGCGCACCGACAAGGACCAGCCGCTCCCGGTCGCCTCGGGACTCTGAGGTGCATCGGCTCTGGCGGGCCACCGTCAACTCCTGGAATGGGCTCTGCTCCGGTGCCAGATCGGAGCAGGCCATTCGCGAGGAGCTGTTCGCGCTCGTCCTTGCGGTGCCGCTGGCGTTTCTGATCGGCGCCACGATGGCCCGCCGCCTCGAAATGATCGCGGCGGTGATGCTTGTCCTCGCCGTCGAGCTCCTCAACACCGCCATCGAGAAGCTGGCCGACCGGGTCACGATGGAGCAGGATTCACAAATCGGACGCGTGAAGGATCTAGGCTCCGCCGCCGTCGGCATCGCACTGCTGATCGCGGGCATGGTCTGGCTGTTTGCGCTGGGTGAGCGGGTGGGGATGTTGTGAGAATACACTGAATGCTCAGAACAAGCGACGGCACTCAGGTTACCTCTCCCCACCGGGGAGAGGTCGCCGCATCTTTGCGGCGGGTGAGGGGGCTGCCACACACGCTGTCGCCCGCGGCGCCCCGTCTCCCTAACCCTCCCCCCGGTGGGGGGAGGGGACTGATCCGAGTTCGGCGCGACGTCCCAGTGATGTGCTGCATGCAGTTCAAGCAGTTGCGAACGCGTGACCTAAAGGCTTCAATATCACCATGACAAACTCCACCCGCTTCACCGTCACGCTGGCCCAGCTCAATCCGACCGTCGGCGACATCGCCGGCAATGCCGGGAAGGCGCGCAACGCGCGCGCGCAGGCGGCGCGGGACGGTGCCGATGTGGTCGTGCTGCCCGAATTGTTCATCGCCGGCTATCCGCCGGAGGATCTGGTGCTGAAGCCGGCTTTCCAGATGGCCTGCCGTGCCGAGGTGGAGCAGCTGGCGCGCGAAACCGCCGATGGCGGCCCGGCGATGCTGGTCGGCACGCCCTGGGTGGACGGCGGCAAGCTCTACAACGCCTGCGCTTTGCTCGACGGCGGCCGTATCGCGGCGATCCGCTTCAAGGTCAACCTGCCGAATTACGGCGTGTTCGACGAGAAGCGCGTGTTCGCGCGCGGGTCGGTGTCCGGTCCCGTCACCATCCGCGGCCTGCGCGTCGGCGTGCCGATCTGCGAAGACACCTGGATGGAAGAGTCCGCCGATTACGAGGACGTGGTCGAGACGCTGGCCGAGACCGGCGCCGAAATCCTGATCGTGCCGAACGGCTCGCCCTATGCGCGCGGCAAGACCGATCTGCGGCTGTCGGTGCAGGTCGCGCGCGTCACCGAGAGCCACCTGCCGCTGGTCTATCTCAATCAGGTCGGCGGACAGGACGAACTGGTGTTCGACGGCGCGTCCTTCGTGCTCAATGCCGACCGCTCGCTCGGCGTGCAGCTGCCGTCGTTCGTCGAAAGCATCACGACCATCGCGTTCGAGAAGACGGACGGCGGATGGCGCTGCAGCGGCCCGGTTGCGCCGGTGCCGGAAGGAGATCACGGCGACTACGCGGCCTGCGTGCTGGCACTGCGCGACTATGTGAACAAGAACGGCTTTCCCGGCGTGCTGATGGGCATCTCCGGCGGCATCGACAGCGCGCTCTGCGCCGCCATGGCCGTGGATGCGCTCGGCGCCGATCGGGTGCGCGGCGTGATGCTGCCGTTCCGCTACACCGCGCAGGTGTCGCTCGACGATGCCGACAAGCTCGCGAAGGCGCTGGGCTTTCGCTACGAGATATTGCCCATCGCCGACGCCGTGAACGGTTTTGAGAAAATTCTCGCCGACACTTTCAAGGGCCTCGCGCGCGATATCACCGAGGAGAATTTGCAGGCGCGGACCCGCGGCACGCTGTTGATGGCGATCTCCAACAAGACCGGCGCGATGGTCGTCACCACCGGCAACAAGTCGGAAATGTCGGTGGGCTACGCCACGCTTTACGGCGACATGAACGGCGGCTTCAATCCGATCAAGGATCTCTACAAGACCCAGGTGTTCCGCATCTCGACGCTGCGCAATTCATGGAAGCCCGACGGCGCGATGGGGCCGGACGGCGAGGTGATCCCGAACAACATCATCATTCGCCCACCCAGTGCCGAGTTGCGCGAAAACCAGACCGACCAGGACTCGCTGCCGCCTTACGACATCCTCGATGCGATCCTCGAACGTCTCATCGAACGCGAGCAGCCGCTATCGGAGATTGTGGCCGACGGTTTCGACAAGGACGTGGTGCTGCGCATCGATCGCCTGGTGAACATTGCCGAATACAAGCGCCGTCAGGCCGCCCCCGGCGCGAAGGTCACGCGCAAGAACTTCGGCCGCGACCGCCGCTATCCGATCACCAACCGTTTCCGTGATCTGGCCAAGCCGATGCCGCAGCCGGATGAAGGGCTGGTGACACGGCCGGGCAAGGGGATGAATGAGGTGTTCGAGTAGGGCGCCTACGACACATCGCTATTTCATTCGGCAGCACTCATGATGGCCTTTCTCGATCACATCACCATCGCGGCTTGCACCCTCGACGAGGGTGCCGCTTATGTTCGCCGCGTGCTGGGTGTCGATGTGCCGTTCGGCGGCGCGCATCCGTTGATGGCGACGCATAATCGCCTGATGCAGATCGGCGACGGCGCGTTCCTCGAAATCATCGCGCCCGATCCGGCGGCCAAGCCGCAGCGCCCGCGCTGGTTCGGGCTTGATGATCCCGCCATGCAGGCGCGGCTCGCGCAATCGCCGCAGTTCATCACCTGGGTGGTGCGCGTCCCCGATCTCGTTGCAGCGCTGCGCGATGTCGATGCCTCGGTCGGAGAGGCGGTGCGCGTGACGCGCGGCGATCTGTCATGGCTGCTGTCGATCCCGCCGGATGGATCGATGCCCTATGACGGCGCGCATCCGTCGCTGATTCAATGGCCGGCCGGGCCGCATCCGTCGGAACATATGGTCGATCTCGGCTGCCGCCTCGAACGTTTTCGAATTGAACACCCGGATGCCGTGCGTCTCGCCGCGGCGCTCGATGCGATCCTCGACGATGACCGCATCGTCATCGCGCCCGGTGATACGGTCCGTTTTCGCGCGACGATCCGCACGCCGGCGGGGCTACGCGCGTTGAGCTGAAGCCGCGCGACGCCGCGCCGGTCATTGCACCACGCCCGCCTTGCGCAGCCGGTCGATATCATCGGCGCTCCGGCCGATCCCCGCGAGCACCTCATCCGTATGTGCGCCGAGCGCCGGCCCCTGCCACTTCACTTCGCCGGGCGTCTCCGACAGTTTCGGCGTGATACCGGGCATCTTCACGTCGACATTGCCGGGCAGCGTAGCCGGCAGGATCATCTCGCGGGCGATGAAATGCGGATCGCTGACGATGTCGGCAACCGAGTAGATGCGGCCGGACGGCACGTCCGCTGCTTCCAGCGCGGCGAGCACGTCGTCCATGCTGTGCTTGCCGGTCCAGTTCGAGATTGCCTGATCGATCATCGCGGTCTGCGGCACGCGGCCGTCATTGTGGGCGAGGGTGGGATCGTCGGCGAGATCGGGACGGCCGATCACCTGCATCAGCCGCTTGAAGATGGCGTTGCTGTTGCCGGCGATGACGGCATATTGCCCGTCCGCCGTCTCGTAGGTGTTCGACGGTGTGATGCCCGGCAGCGAGCCGCCGGTGCGGGTGCGGATATGGCCTGACAGCGCATATTCCGGCACGGTGCTTTCCATCATGTTGAACACGCTCTCATAGAGCGAGACATCGACGATCTGGCCGCCGCCTTGTCCGGTCTTCACGCGCAGCAGCGACATCAGCGCGCCCATCACGCCATGCAGTGAGGCGAGGCTGTCGCCGATCGAGACGCCGACGCGCGCCGGGGGGCTGCTCGGGTCGCCGGTGGTGTAGCGCAGCCCGCCCATGGCTTCGCCGATGGCGCCGAAGCCGGACTTGTCGCGATAGGGACCGGTCTGGCCGAAGCCCGAAATGCGCACCAGCGTCAGGTTGGGATTGAGCTTCGACAGTACGTCCCAGCCGAGGCCGAGTTTCTCCATGCCGCCGGGCTTGAAATTCTCGATCACCACGTCCGCGCTGGCGGCGAGATCGCGGGCAATGGCAAGGCCCTCGGACGATTTGAGATCAAGCGCGATCGACTTCTTGTTGCGCGATTGCAGATACCACCACACCGACGTTCCCTGATGCAGCTTGCGCCAGGTGCGGAGCGGATCGCCGCTGCCGGGTTGTTCGATCTTGATGACCTCGGCGCCGAATTCCGCGAACAGCCGCGCCGCGAACGGCGCTGCGATCAACGTTCCGAATTCGACGACGCGAATGCCTGCGAGTGGTCCGCTCACTTTGGTGTCCCCCTGTGGTCTGTCATTGCTGCAGCTCCCGTGTCCCGGACGCGGTGCAGCGCGCAGCGGTGCTCCGCTGAGCCGGGACCGTCGCGAACGCTGGCGTTTCGTGCGGTCCCGGCTCAGCGAAGCGATACTCCGCATCGCATCGCGTCCGGGACATGGGAGCAGCAGAGCGGATGTCGCTTCGCGTCATCTGCCCTACGGCCGTAGTTATTGTTTCGTATTGTTCTGCAGGAATTGCGGGCCGACCTGACGAATCTGGCCGGGATTGCTCGGCGGAGCCGGTTGTTGAGCCTGCGCCGGCGCATCGGGTTGTGCCGGTGTCGCATTCTTCTTCGCCGGCGCCGGAGTGCCCTTCCGTTGCGGCGCGGACATGCGCTTGGCGCGTTCCTCGGTGACGATGATGTCGCCGTTCTCCGCCGCCGCCTTGTCGTCGATGTTCTTCAGCGCGTCCGCCCAGGTCTGGCCCTGCGCCTTGCAGGAGCAGGACGGATTGAACTCGGTGCGATACTTGAACGCATTCGGCGACGATGAATAGGGCTGGCCGGAAATCGACACCGCCGAATTCATGTCCTCGCCGGGATTGCGATAGGTGTAGAGATTGGCGTCCGCCGCCGGACATTGCGCCTTGCAGGCGCGTTCGTCGTCGGCGAACCGCGCCGGAACGGTGGTGAACGAGATCGGGAAGTAATAGCCGTCGCAGGTGCGTACGCAGACGGTCCGATAGGTGCCCTGCGGAACGTTGGGCATCATATCCGCCGGCGGCAGGTTATCGCCGGGGGAGGCCTCGTTGTTGCCGAACAGGTTGCTGAAGAAGCCGCCGGGGCCGGAATTCTGCTGCGCATTGCGCGCCGCCGCCGCATATTGCGGGCCGCAATTGTTCTGCGCGAGTGCCAGCAGCACCGAACGGCGCTGGTTGTCGCGATCCGCGCTGCCGGGTGTGCCGACGCGCAGGCGCTCGAGATTGGCCATCATCTGATCCAGGTTGCCGCGCATCTGCTGGATCTGGTTGTTGACCGGGCCGCATTGGGCCGACTGGCCGTTGAACAGCGAGAAGAAGCCGGAGCTATCGCAGCCCATGCGCTTGGCCTGCGCGGTGATGCGATCCAGTTCGCCCTGTTGCCGGCTGGCGGCATCTTCATAGCGGCGGATCTGATCGGCGCGCGCCGGGTCCACGCCGTTGCCGCGGTCGATGGTGGCAAGCTGTGCCTCAAGACGGACGCACATCGGATTGGAGGCTTGCTGTTGCACGGGATAGGGCGGCGGCGCGCCTTGCGCACGTGCTTCGCCGTGAAATGCGGAGACGCCGATCAATGCGGCGCAGGCCAAGGTCCAGTGCTTGGCCCAGCGGGAGAAAGTGGCAGTCACAGTTACAGACATATCCGGCCGATGAACGAGGAACGGGCGGGTCATGCCGAACGCCGGCGACCCGGGCCGTCATTGCCATAGGGACGCGATGAAAATGCGGCAACGAACGCGCTTCCATAGCCGCTTCCGGCCACGCGGTCACGCCGATTCCGTGGTTTTACAACAGGCGCCGGCGCGGTGCGTGGAGGTTGCGACGCCGGTGGATCAAGGCCGGCGGATCAGGTGTCAGCGCTGGCAGGTGATGGCGACGAATTCGTCGCATTTGCCGCCCTTGCAAAGGCCGTCATGCGAGGAGATCGCCCCGGTCACTTCTTCGGGATCGACACGCCGATAGGTCACGGCCTGCGTGAACGCGCGCGATTGGCAATAGGCCAGGGCGGCGTGAGCGCCGCATTTGTCGCTTTTTGCCAGGCATTGGTCGATGCCGTAACCGTCGGCCTGATTGGCCACGATGAAAACGCGGGAATCGGCCAGGGCAGCCGACGAGGCGACCGCGACGAAAACGGCGGTCAGGACAACTGAAATGACTTTCATTACCCACCAAGCGAATGAGGCCGTGTGTCTCATTCGATAAATTTCAATGATTAAGGATGTTTAACTATAACGGCGAGGTAAGTGGGGGTTGCGGCCGAAATGTGTCGGCTTTGGATCATTGCCGGCCGCAGCGGGTTTTGAAGGCCGCTTGACGTGCCTGGGGCCGCTGCCGCATGGTGCCTGCATGAACGGTTTCCTCGCCATTTGCGCCATTTGCGGCGAGATTACGAGCTAGCGATTCGCTGGCTGAGGCCGTCTTTTCTCACTTCCGAGATGACTGGACGCCCGGCCGGCAGGGACGGATAGCTGACGGACAGCCACGGACATCCAATGGAACTGCGCCTTTACGACACCCTGACCCGCGAGAAACGGGTTTTCACGCCGATCGATCCCGGCAATGTCCGCATGTATGTCTGCGGCCCGACCGTCTACGACTTCGCCCATATCGGCAATGCGCGGCCGGTCATCGTGTTCGACGTGCTGTTTCGCCTGCTGCGACATATCTACGGCGACAACCGCGTCACCTATGTCCGCAACATCACCGACGTCGACGACAAGATCAACGACCGGGCGCTGCGCGATTATCCCGGCCTGCCGCTGAACGAGGCGATCCGCAAGGTCACGGAGAAGACCGCCGATCAGTTCCAGTCCGACGTGAAGGCGCTCGGCTGCCTGCCGCCGACCGTGCAGCCGCGTGCGACCGAATTCGTGCTGCCGCGACCGGATGGCAAGACCGACATGGTGACGCTGATTCGGGAATTGATCGCGCGCGGTCACGCCTATGAGGCGGAAGGCGAGGTGCTGTTCGACACCCAGTCGATGCCGGACTACGGCGCGCTGTCGCGGCGCAATCTCGACGACCAGCAGGCCGGCGCGCGCGTCGCCGTCGATGCGCACAAGAAGCATCCGACCGATTTCGTGCTGTGGAAGCAGTCGTCACCCGACGAGCCCGGCTGGGACAGCCCGTGGGGCCGGGGGCGGCCGGGCTGGCACATCGAATGCTCGGCGATGTCGGCGGCCTATCTCGGCACCACCTTCGACATTCATGGCGGCGGCCTCGACCTGATCTTCCCGCATCATGAAAACGAGATCGCCCAGTCGCGCTGCGCCCACGGCACCCATGCGATGGCGAATTACTGGATGCACAACGGCTTCCTGCAGGTGGAAGGCGAGAAGATGTCGAAGAGTCTCGGCAACTTCTTCACCATTCGCGAATTGCTCGACGACTGGCCGGGCGAAGTGCTGCGCCTGAATATGCTCAAGACGCATTATCGTTCGCCGGTGGACTGGACGGTGAAGGGGCTTGAGGAAAGCGCCCGGACGCTGGACGACTGGTATGACGTCGCGGCCGATAAGGCGGGTGGCGAGATATCCGCGAAGGTCATCGAGGCGCTTCTCGACGACCTGAATACGCCGTTGCTCGTTGCCGCCTTGCACGGTTTGCGCAATGGCGCTGCCGCCGGCAACGAGGCGGACCGCATTGCATTCGCCGCGTCGCTGCGGATGCTGGGTTTCCTCTCCGAAACCGCGGCCGAATGGAAGGGACGCAAGCAGCAGGCGAGCGGGATCGATGCGGTGCGCGTCGATGGGTTGATCGCCGAGCGCACCGCCGCCCGTGCGCGGAAAGACTTCAAGGAATCCGACCGTATCCGCGATGAGCTCGCGGCGATGGGGGTCGTCATCAAGGATTCCAAGGAAGGCACCACCTGGGAGATCGCGCGATGAGCCGTCCTGACACGCCGTTTCCGCGGCACTGGAAATATTACATCGTGCTGAAATGGGCGTTGATCGTCGGCGCGGCCGCGCTGGCGCTCAGGCTCGTCGGTTTCTGGTGAGCGCGATGGCGGCATCGAAGGACAAGCCCGGCCTGCGTCCGTTTCTCCCGGAGGATACCGCGATCGCCGCGGCGATCTATGTCGCCAGCATCGCGGAATTGACCGGCGAGGATTACAGCGAGGCGCAGCAGGAAGCCTGGGCGCAGGCGGGAGACGATGAGGCGCGCTTCGGCAAGCGGCTCGCGTCGCAGCTCACGCTGATGGCCACGCTCGACGGCATTCCGGTGGGATTTGCATCGCTCAAAGGCGCCGATCACATCGATCTGCTTTATGTGCATCCGCATGCGGTGCTGAAAGGTGTCGCCTCGACGCTGATCGATGCGCTGGAGAAGCTCGCGGGCGCGCGCGGCGCGACGGCGCTGACGGTGGATGCGAGCGACACCGCACTCGAATTCTTCATGAAGCGCGGCTATGTCGCCACCCAGCGCAACAGCGTGCCGGTTCACGACGAATGGCTGGCGAATACGTCGATGAAGAAGGCGCTGACCCCGTAGCCCGCATGGAGCGTAGCGCAATGCGGGGATGACGATCCGGTTGAAGCGCCGGTCCCGGATTTCGCTTCGCTCCATCCGGGCTACGATCAGAGCCGTGTCGCCACGTCCGGGGCGAGCTTCTTCGCCTCATCGGGGGCCTTGGCTGCCGCGGCGCGCAGGCGCGGCAGGATCTCCTCGGTGCGGTCGGCGGTCAGCACGTCCAGCGGCAATGTCGGGCGGATGAAGGCGGTGTCGCGCATGTGCGCCAGCAGCGTCAGCAGCGGCTCCCAGAAATTGTCGATATTCGCCAGCAGGATCGGCTTCGAGTGCCGGCCGAGCTGCTGCCAGGTCAGTTGTTCGACCAGTTCTTCCAGCGTGCCGATGCCGCCGGGCAGGGCGACGAAGGCATCCGAGCGTTCGAACATCAGCCGTTTGCGCTCGTGCATGTCGTGGGTGACGATCAGCTCCTGCGCGCCGGTCAATGCGTTTTCGCGCTTGGTGAGGAATTCCGGAATGATGCCGGTGACGCGGCCGCCGTGGTCCAGCACCGACTTCGCCACCGCGCCCATCAGGCCGATGGAGCCGCCGCCATAGACGAGTCCGATTCCGTTCTCGGCCATAATCCTGCCGAGTCCGACGGCTGATTCGACGAAGCTGGGATGGGTGCCGGGGCCGGAGCCGCAATAGACGCAGATCGTTTTAATCGTACTCATATTTGGCATGTGGCATCGCCATATGACGTGGTCAAGACGTGTCGCGCGCATGGCGGGAAAATGATGCCGGCGGCAGCTCTCCGGCGGTAAAACTATTCCCGGCGGGGATGCGACAATCCGGCAAAGTTCCTATATGGACAGTCATGCAAACGATGTTCCCTGCGCGGCCCGGCGCCGCTGCTTGCTTCCTGCCGGGCGCGGTTCATGGCTGATCACGATTCCAAATCCAACGAGAAAAAGCCCCCGGTGAACGCGCTGGAGCGCGCGACGCTGCTCGGCACGCTGGCGCATTTGTGGCCTTACATCTGGCCGAGCGATCGGGCCGACCTCAAGCGCCGTGTGGTCTGGTCGATGGTCCTTCTGCTGGTCGCCAAGCTGGCGACGCTGATCGTCCCGTTCACCTTCAAATGGGCGACCGACGCGCTGAGCGGGATCGGATCGGCGCCTGTCGCGCCCTCCAATTGGATGCTGTGGCTGATCGCATCCCCGCTGGCGATGACCGCGAGCTACGGGCTGGTGCGCGTGCTGATGGCGGTGTTCACGCAGTGGCGCGACGGCATTTTCGCCAGCGTCGCCATGCATGCGGTGCGCAAGCTCGCTTATCTCACTTTCGTGCATATGCACGAGCTGTCGCTGCGCTTCCATCTCGAACGCAAGACCGGCGGCCTGACGCGCGTGCTCGAACGCGGGCGCGAGGGCATCGAGGTGATCGTCCGCATGGTCATCCTGCAGGCCGTCCCCACGGTGATCGAACTTGCGCTGGTGATGGGCGTGCTGGTCTGGCAGTTCGACTGGCGCTATGCCGCCGTGGTGGCGCTCACGGTGGTCGTCTACTGCTACTACACCTATGTCGCGACCGAATGGCGGATCGAGATCCGGCGCCGGATGAACGAGTCCGACACCGAGGCGAACACCAAGGCGATCGATTCCCTGCTCAACTACGAGACGGTGAAGTATTTCAGCGCCGAGGCACGCGAGGCGGAGCGCTATGACCGCAGCGTTGCGCGGTTCGAACGCGCCAGCGTGAAGACCTATACCTCGCTGGCGGTCCTCAATGCGGGGCAGGCGGTCATCTTCACCGTCGGCCTGACGCTGACCATGATCATGTGCGCCATCGGCATTCGCAGCGGCACGCACACGGTGGGCGATTTCGTCATGATCAATGCCATGATGATCCAGCTTTACCAGCCGCTCAATCTCGTCGGCATGATGTATCGCGAGATCAAGCAGGCGATCATCGATATCGAAAAGCTGTTCGGCGTGTTGAACCGCGATGCGGAGGTGAAGGATCGTTCGGGCTCGACGCCGTTATCCGTGACCGCGGGCGCGATCCGCTTCGACGACGTGCGCTTCGCCTACGATCCGGAGCGGCCGATCCTCAAGGGTTTGAGCTTCGAGGTGCCGGCCGGCAAGACGGTGGCGGTGGTCGGTCCGTCCGGTGCCGGGAAGTCCACGATCTCGCGCCTGCTGTTTCGTTTGTACGATGTGTCCGGCGGACGGATCACCATCGACGGACAGGACATTCGCGATGTGACGCAGTCGTCGCTGCGCGCCGCGATCGGCATGGTGCCGCAGGACACCGTGCTGTTCAACGACACCATCCGCTACAACATCCGCTACGGCCGCTGGAATGCGACCGATGCCGAAGTGGAGGAGGCGGCGCGGATGGCGCAGATCGATCCGTTCATCCGCATGGCGCCGAAGGGCTACGAGACGGAAGTCGGCGAGCGCGGCCTGAAATTGTCCGGCGGCGAGAAGCAGCGCGTCGCCATCGCCCGCACGGTGCTCAAGGCGCCGCCGATCCTGCTGCTGGACGAGGCGACCTCGGCGCTCGACAGCCATACCGAGCAGGAGATCCAGGATGCGCTGGAGAAGGTCTCAAAGGGCCGCACCTCGCTGGTGATCGCGCACCGGCTCTCGACCATCGTCGGCGCCGATGAAATCATCGTGCTGGAGCAGGGTCGCATCGCCGAGCGCGGCACCCACGCGCAGTTGCTCGGCGCGGACGGCCTCTATGCCAGCATGTGGAACCGGCAGCGCGAAGCCGAGGCCGCGCGCGAGCGGCTGGCCCAGATCGGCGAGGACGACGCCGCGCCGAACCGGAAGCCGCCGCCGGTGGAAGACGACGCTCCGGCCGACGCGGCGGAGTAGTCTGACAGGTGAAGGCCCTCTCCCTAACCCTCTCTCCCGCAAGCAGGAGAGGGGACGACGGTGTGTTTTGATCGCTGCCTTCGGATCAAATAGGCCATATCAGAGCAATTCTTCTTGTCCCCTCGCCACCGCGCAGCGAAGCTGCGTGGGCGAGACGGGAGAGGGGGAATGTCCCGAGAGCAAGGCAAAGTTTTGCGCAAGGACATGACCGACGCCGAGCGGCGGCTGTGGTATCTGCTGCGCGCGCATCGCTTTCAGGGCTCAAATTCAAGCGCCAGGTGCCGATCGGGCCGTATGTGGCGGATTTCGCCTGCATGGGGCGAAAGCTGTTGATCGAAGTCGATGGCGGGCAGCATGCCGAGAACCAAGCTGATGCCGAGCGGATGAAATGGCTCGAAGGTCGAGGGTTTCGTGTTTTGCGGTTCTGGAATAATGAGGTGCTGAGAAACACCGATGGGGTTCTCGAAGTCATTTCAAATGCCGTGCTGGCGGCAAGGCCCTCTCCCGGCGCATCGCTTCGCGATGCGCCACCCTCTCCCCTCCGGGGAGAGGGGACGACCAACGAAAGTCGAGATTAAATGTCCATCGCCAATTCCATTCGTGGCCAGATTCCGCCGATCCATCGGGAGGGCTATCCGTTCATCGGCATTTTTGCGCTGGCGAGCCTGGTGCTGTTCTGGATCTGGACGCCGCTGGGCTGGATCGGCACCGGCCTGACCGTCTGGTGCGCGCTGTTTTTCCGCGATCCGGTGCGCGTCACCCCGATCCGCGAAGGGGTCGTGGTGTCGCCGGCCGACGGCAAGGTCTCGATGGTGCAGCCGGTGGTGCCGCCGGCGGAACTCGGCCTGGGCGACCAGCCGCTGCTGCGCGTTTCGATTTTCATGAGCGTATTCAACGTCCATGTGAACCGCAGCCCGGTCGCCGGGCGGATCGAGCGCATCGCCTACCGGCCGGGCAAGTTCATCAATGCCGAGTTGGACAAGGCCAGCGAGGACAATGAGCGCAATTCGGTGGTGATCTCGACCCCGGGCGGCCGGATCGGCGTGGTGCAGATCGCCGGCCTCGTGGCGCGGCGCATCGTGTCTTTCGTCCGCGAAGGGCAGGTGCTGGGCGCCGGCGAGCGCTTCGGTCTGATCCGTTTCGGATCCCGGCTGGACGTTTACCTCCCCGAGGGCAGCAAGGCGCTGGTCGCGGTGGGGCAGACGGCGATCGCCGGGGAGACCGTGCTGGCCGATTTCCGCATCGGCGACGGTGGACGCACATACCGGGTCGATTAACCGCTTCGGTGAGCCTCCCAGAGGCTTACAGGGGTGGTCATGGCGGAGTGGGGTAGGGTCTGTTAAGCTCGGCTCATGCAAATGCCCAACGATCCCCAGAGTTCCGACATCCGCCGCGGCCGATTCCGCACCATTCCGATCCGGATGCTGGTGCCGAATCTGATCACCTTGCTGGCGATCTGCGCCGGCCTGACGGCGATCCGGCTGTCCACCGAGGGGCGGATGGAACTCGCCGTGGCGGCGATCGTGTTCGCCGCGGTGCTGGACGGCGTCGACGGCCGCATCGCGCGCATGATCAAGGGGCAGTCCAAATTCGGCGCCGAACTCGACAGTCTCGCCGATTTCGTCAATTTCGGAGTGGCGCCGGGGCTGATCCTGTATTTCTGGCAGCTGCACGATCTCAACAATGTCGGCTGGATCGCCGCCATGGTGTTCGCCATCGCCGGCAGCCTGCGGCTGGCGCGCTTCAATGCCACCATGGACGATCCGGACAAGCCGGCCTTTGCCGCCAATTTCTTCACCGGCATGCCGGCGCCGCTCGGGGCCATCACGGCGATGCTGCCGATCTATCTGTCGTTCCTGGACGCACCGAAGCCGCCGGCGGTGATCAGTGCGCTCTATGTGCTGGGGATCGCTTTCCTGATGGTGTCGCGTCTGCCGGTGTTTTCCGGCAAGGCCGTGAACATGCGGGTGCCGCGCGAATTCGTGCTGCTGATCTTTGCGTCGGTGGTGCTCTTTGTGGCGCTGCTGATCGGCTATCCCTGGCACATGCTGTCGGTGATCTCGATCGTCTACCTCGTCAGCCTGCCGTTCGGATGGAAGTCGTATCGCGAGCAGGAGCGCGCGCTGGCCGCGCAGGCGGCGGACAGCGAGCCGTCACAGGCGGAGGAGCCTTCACACCATACCTCCGGGATGCATAATGCGTCGTCGGACGATCGGTCGACGCACTTGAATTGATCGGCGCCGTCATGACATCCGGCCGCGGCCGGGGCAAGAATCAAAAAAGGGAGACAAGACTTTGACCAATGCCACGACCCTGCTGCCCGCTTCCGTGCTCGAAGCGCTGCAGCGCTATGACACGCCGACGATCTGCAACGCGCTCGAAATCGTGGCGCCGGAGCGGCGCCTGATCGGCTACACCACGCGGCCGCTGGTCTGTCCGTTTCCCGATCTGCCGCCCATCGTCGGCTATGCGCGCACCGCGACGATCCGCGCGACGACCGCGTCCGGCCTGCCGGCCGCCGAGCAGAAGAAGCGGCGGATGGATTACTATGAATATGTCGGCAGCGGCACCGGGCCGCGCATCAGCGTGATCCAGGATGTGGACGGACCGGATGCCGGCTACGGCGCGTTCTGGGGCGAGGTGAACAGCGCGGTGCATAAGGCGCTCGGTTGCCTCGGCGTCGTCACCGACGGTTCGATCCGCGACATCCCGCAATGGGCGCCGGGCTTCCAGGCGCTGGCCGGTTCGATCGGACCGTCGCATGCGCATGTCCACGTCACCGATTTCGGTCATGAAGTGCGCGTAGCCGGGATGACGGTTGCGTCCGGCGATCTGATTCACGCCGACAGCCATGGTGCGGTGGTGATTCCGCCGGATGTGGCGGCCAAGCTTCCCGAAGCCGCCGAGCTGTGCGCACGGCGTGAGGAGCCGATTCTCACGGTGGCGCGCGACGCGTCGTTCTCGCTGGCGAAGCTGCGCGACGCCATGGCGAAAGCGTCGGAAATTCACTGACATCGTTGATGACGATGCGAGACAACGGAGGAGGCAACACCTCCGTTTTTTGCGTTTTGGGCGGCGTGCCGCCGCATTAATCCATCGTTAATGCGAGGTGAACGGTAACCCGTCCTTAATCGGGGTATTGTTATATTACCTCCGCGCGCTCAACGGGAGCGTGCCGTCGTCCAGGAGGACGGCCGCCGCGTCTGGTAGCGTTGGAGTGTGCCATGGATATCATGACAAGTGCCGGCCTGATCGGCGGCATCGCGGTCGTCGCGGTCATGGTCTTCATGGGCGGCGATCTGCACATGTTCATCAGCGAACATGCCATGATCATCATCTTCGGCGGTTCGATCACGGCGACCATGATCCGCTTTCCGCTCGGCGTGCTGCTGCACGGCCTGCCGATGGGCGCCAAATTCGCCTTCACCATGAGCCGCCTGTCGGCCCATGATCTGGTCGACGAACTCGCCCGCATCGCGGAAGTCGCCCGCAAGCAGGGGCCGGTCGGCCTCGAAAAGGTGGAAGCCGTCGATCCTTTTCTCGCCAAGGGCATCCGCTTCGTCGCCGACGGTTACGACCTCGAATTCATCCGCGACAATCTCGAACGCGACCGCGACAACTTCCTGATGCATCTGGACGAAGGCTCGAAGATCTATCGCGCCATCGGCGACTGCGCCCCGGCCTTCGGCATGATCGGCACGCTGATCGGCATGGTGCAGATGTTCTCCAACATGTCCGACCCCTCGAAGCTCGGTCCGTTCATGGCGACCGCGCTGCTCGCCACGCTGTACGGCGCGCTGGTGGCCAACCTGTTCTGTCTGCCGATCGCCGACAAGCTGCACGGCAAGCTGCTTGACGAGGAGACCAACCGTACGCTGATCATCGACGGCATCCTGATGATCCGCGACAGCAAGAGCCCCGCATTGGTCCGTGAAATGCTGCTCGCCTATCTGCCCGAGAAGCATCGTCACGAGGAGGGCGAGCCCGTTCCCGCCTAGGCGTGAACGCGCGCCGGGCACGGGATCATGGCTAAGAAGAAACGAGGCGAGGCACATGGCGGCGGTCACGGCTGGTTCGTGACCTTTGCCGATCTCATGGGCCTGTTGATGAGCTTCTTCGTGATGCTCGTCGCGTTCTCGACGCAGGATTCCAACAAGCTCAAGGTCGTCGCCGGCTCGATGCGCGAGGCGTTCGGCGTGCAGACCGATTCACGCTATTCCGGCGTGATCGAATCCGACGGCCTGCCGACACGCGGCATGATCAAGAACAAGGAACATATCGCGCCGAACGAGGCGTCCAACGTCACCAGCCCCGACGAGAAGTCCGCGAACGAGCGGCCGTCGGGCGCCAAGCTGAAGATGGACCGCGAATTCGCGCTCGCGTCCGCATCGCTGCGGCAGGCGTTGCAGGACATGCCGGAGATCGCCGAGATTTCCAAGAACATTATGTTCGAGGAAACTAGGCAGGGCCTGAATCTCGAAATCATCGATCAGAACGGCCGCTCGATGTTCGCCGACGGCTCCAAGGTGCCGTATGAGCGCACGCGGCAATTGCTGGAGAAACTCGCCGCGCCGCTGAAAGCGACGCCGCTGCGCGTGGCGATCGTCGGCCACACGGCGGCGGGCTTCGTGCCGGCGCGCAGCGAATACGATGCCTTCGATCTGTCGGCCGACCGCGCCAATGTGGTACGGCAGATCCTTGAACGGGAAGGGCTGCCGCCCTCCCATATCTTTTCGGTCGCCGGTAAGGCGGACAGCCAGCCGCTGTTTCCGGACGATCCGACCATGGCCGCCAATCGGCGCGTGACCATCACGCTGATGCGGGAAGACCCGCCGCTGCCGCCGAACCTCAAGCCGTAACGGGGTACGATCCCGAAAGCCGAATTCCGGTTTCCGGCAACGGTGGTGCCTTGGTTCGTCAAAGACGATGCAGGGGCCAAGTCAATTGCTTTTTTTCACTGCTCCATACCCTTTTTGCAGGAATCAGGGAGAGGCATTCGGCAGCGGGATGGGCTAGGCTGGCGGTTGACTGGCTTGGCTTGGCACGCCATAGCGAGCGCCGGATTGTCCTTAAGCGTTACGAGCAGCATGGCTGTCACGGAAACAACGGAAACATCAGGCGAGGGCGCGACCGAAATTCCGGTGCATACCGGTTTCTGGGCGCTCGTGGTTGGAAGCATCGGTGTCGTGTTCGGCGACATCGGGACTTCGCCGCTTTACGCATTTCGCGAAGCGGTCCACGGCGCGACGCACGGTGCGCCGGTCACGCCTGTCATCGTGCTCGGCGTGCTGTCGCTGATCCTGTGGGCGCTGTTCATCGTCGTGACGGCGAAATATGTGCTGTTCCTGCTGCGCGCCGACAACAACGGCGAGGGCGGGACACTGTCGTTGATGGCGCTCGGCCAGCGTGCGCTGGGGCGGCGCAGTTGGCCGTTGCTTGCGCTCGGTGTCGTCGGTGCCTCGATGTTTATCGGCGACTCGATGATCACGCCCGCGATCTCCGTGCTGTCAGCCGTCGAGGGTCTCAAGCTCAAGGCGCCGGCGCTGGAGCCCTATGTGGTGCCGGCGACCATGGTGATTCTCGTCGTGCTGTTTTCGGTGCAGCGGGTCGGCACCGCGAAGGTCGCGTCGGCGTTCGGCCCGGTGATGATGGCCTGGTTCACGGCGCTGGCGCTGATGGGCGCGTCGCACATCTCGGACGATCCGACCGTGCTGAAGGCGATCAATCCCTATTACGCGGTCCAGTTCATGCTGACTCACGGCACCGTCGGTCTGGTGACGCTCGGCGCGGTGTTTCTCGCGGTGACGGGCGGTGAGGCGCTGTACGCCGACCTCGGCCATTTCGGACGCCGGCCGATCCAGTACAGCTGGTTCTGCTTTGTGTTGCCGGCGTTGCTGATCAACTATTTCGGGCAGGGCGCCCTGGTGCTCTCGCATCCGGCGGCGATCGAAAACCCGTTCTACCGGATGGCGCCGGAATCGATGCTGGTTCCGCTGATCGTGCTGGCCACCGCTGCGACGGTGATCGCCAGTCAGGCCGTGATTACCGGCGCTTATTCGCTGGTGCGTCAGGCGGTGCAGCTCGGCCTGCTGCCGCGCTTCGAAGTGCGTTTCACCTCCGAAACCCATGCCGGGCAGATTTATCTGCCGCGTGTGAATCACCTGCTGCTGATCGGCGTGCTGCTGCTGGTTCTGATGTTCAAGTCGTCGAGCGGTCTGGCTTCGGCCTACGGCATTGCCGTTTCCACGACCATGGTGGCTGACGGGATCATGGGCTTCGTGGTGATCTGGAAGCTCTGGAACTGGAAGGCCGCGACGGCCGCGGCCATCATCGTCCCGCTGGTGTTCGTCGATCTCACCTTCCTGAGCGCCAATCTGCTCAAACTGTTCGAGGGCGCCTGGGTGCCGTTGCTGTTCGGCTTCGCCATGGCCGGAATCATCTGGACCTGGCGGCGCGGAGCGGCGATCCTGGTGCTCAAGACACGGCGCACGGAAGTGCCGCTGCGCGATCTCATCAAGAGTCTCGAAAAGCGGCCGCCGCATATCGTGAAGGGAACGGCCGTGTTCCTGACCAGCGATCCGGAATTCGTGCCGACGGCGCTGCTGCACAATCTCAAGCACAACAAGGTGCTGCACGAGCATAACGTCATTCTCACCATCGAGACGGCACAGACGCCGGCGGTCGACATTGCCGAGCGTGTGCGGATGGAAAGCATCAGCGACAAGTTTTCCACGGTGAAGCTGCGTTTCGGCTTCATGGAGACGCCGAACGTGCCGAAGGCACTGGTGATCGCGCGAAAGCTCGGCTGGCAGTTCGACATCATGGCGACGTCGTTCTTCGTCTCGCGACGTTCGCTGAAAGCCTCCGCACAATCGGGGATGCCGCTTTGGCAGGATCACCTGTTCATCGCCCTCAGCCGCTCGGCGAATGATGCGACCGATTATTTCCAGATTCCGACCGGCCGGGTGGTCGAGGTTGGTACGCAGGTGATGGTGTAAGTAAGACCGGCTGAAAGCGCGGCTCTCAGCGATAGGGCACCGCTTTTTTTCACCTCTCCCCGGCGGGGAGAGGTGAAGATCGGAGCTTGCTTCAAGTTTCATCTTTGTGATCCGCGGCGTCTCGATTTGCGCTAGAATGGGGTGATCAGCGAGGCCGCGATCGGTCTCGACGCTCCGCTGTTCAGGAAGCGACAGTCCAGGCAAGCCGCCCGAGGTCATTCAATGGCAACCGAGAATGTCTTACCCGCCGCGGAGCCGCCGGCGGATGCAGCTCATGGCCATTCCACGGCCGGTTTCGGTTCGCTGGTTCTGGGGAGCATCGGTGTCGTCTATGGCGACATCGGCACCAGCCCGCTTTACGCCTTCCGTGAAGCGATCATTGCCGCGGGCGGCTATCGGGCACCGGGCATCGACAGCGAAGCCATCCTCGGCGTTCTCTCGCTGATCCTGTGGGCGCTGATCATCGTCGTCACGCTCAAATATGTCGTGATCCTGCTGCGTGCCGACAATAACGGGGAGGGCGGGCCGCTGGCCTTGATGGCGCTGGCGCAGCGCGCCATCGGATCGCACAGGGCGGCCATCGTCATCCTCGGCATCATCAGTGCGGCGCTGTTCTACGGCGATGCGGTGATTACCCCGGCATTGTCGGTGCTGTCCGCCATCGAGGGCGTCAAGCTCGTCACCACCACGTTCGATCCTTATGTGGTGCCGATCACCATCGTCATCCTGGCTGTCTTGTTCGCCGTGCAGTCGCGCGGGACGGCGAAGGTCGCTGCCTTTTTCGGGCCGGTCATGGTGCTGTGGTTCATCGTGATGGCGGTTGCGGCATTTCCGCAGATCGCGAAGCATCCCGAAGTGCTTTTCGCACTCAATCCGGTGCATGCCGTCTATTTCATGTTCCACCACGGCGTCATCGCATTCGTGACGCTGGGCGCGGTGTTCCTGGCCGTCACCGGCGCGGAGGCACTGTATGCCGATCTCGGCCATTTCGGCAAACAGCCGATCCGGCTGGCATGGCTGTGCCTCGTCCTGCCGTCGCTGGCGTTGAATTATCTCGGACAGGCGGCGCTCGTCATGCATGAACCGACTGCGCTGGAGAATCCGTTTTACCTGCTGTTTCCCGACTGGGCGCTGATCCCGATGGTGATCCTGGCGACCGCAGCCACGGTGATTGCGAGCCAGGCCGTCATCACCGGTGCCTATTCGTTGACCCAGCAGGCGATCCAGCTCGGTCTGTTGCCGCGCTTCGAGATCCGCCATACGTCAGAGTCGCATTCCGGCCAGATCTACATTCCGCGCGTCAACCTGCTGCTGCTGATTGCCGTGATTGTCCTGGTCGTGATGTTCAAGTCGTCGGGCTCGCTGGCGTCGGCCTACGGCATCTCCGTCACCGGCACCATGGTCGTCACCGCGATGATGGGATTTGTGGTGATCTGGCGCGGCTGGAAGTGGTCGCCGGCTGCGACAGCGGCGCTGATCGTGCCGTTTCTGGTGATCGATCTGACATTCCTGACCGCCAATCTGCTCAAGGTCTTCGACGGCGGCTGGGTGCCGCTGGTGCTGGGTGGGGCGATCATCCTGTTGATGTATACGTGGCGGCGCGGCAGCCGGCTGCTGTTCGAGAAATCGCGCAAGCTCGAATTCCCGCTCGCCGATCTCGTCGCCATGCTGGAGAAACGTCCGCCGGCCCGCGTGCCGGGTACCGCGGTGTTTCTCACCAGCGCGCCGGAGAGCGCGCCGACGGCCTTGATGCATAGTTTGAAGCACTACAAGGTGCTTCACGAGAAGAACGTCATTCTCACCATAGAAACCGCGCCGACGCCGAAAGTCGATATTTCCGAGCGCGTGCGCATGGAAGATATCAGCGCGACCTTCGCGAAGGTGACGCTGCGCTTCGGGTTCATGGAGTCTCCCAATGTGCCGAAGGCGCTGGCGATCGCGCGCAAGACCGGCTGGCAGTTCGACATCATGTCCACCTCGTTCTTCCTGTCCCGTCGTGCGCTGAGGCCGGCCGCCCATTCGGGGATGCCGCGCTGGCAGGATCATCTGTTCATCTCGCTCAGCCGCACCGCCAACGACGCCACCGACTATTTCTCGATCCCGACCGGGCGAGTGGTCGAAGTGGGAACGCAGGTGACGATCTAGGCGATTGGGAAGTGGTGGGCACGCTGCGCTTTGCCCACC
>Ga0153956_1001409_pt1 | contig 21086 bp, 17 predicted proteins | sample TSFL040MetaG_FD_104704 | JGI IMG/M metagenome (GOLD analysis project Ga0153956, IMG submission 104704) | Attine ant fungus gardens microbial communities from Florida, USA - TSFL040 MetaG | ecosystem: Host-associated > Fungi > Mycelium > Unclassified | place: USA: Florida, Wekiwa Springs...
CCTTTAGAGACAAGGCTTACGCCTAGGCTCATCATCCGGTATTAGCCCGAGTTTCCTCGGGTTGTCCCGGTCATCGGGGCAGATTACTCACGTGTTACTCACCCGTTCGCGGCTTTGCCCCAGACCGAAGTCTGGTTCGTCGCACCACTTGCATGTGTTAAGCACGCCGCCAGCGTTCGTCCTGAGCCAGGATCAAACTCTCCGTGAAATTTACTCACTGAGAGCCTGTCAATGACTACAAATGGCCGCCGAGTACACAAGTACGGCGACCGTCATGACGAGGTACTTCAACTTCTAATCATTCTTGAACCATCCGGCACGCTGGCGCACCGAATGGGTCGGGCTGAACATTCCGCGGATCGATTGGATTGACCCACGGAGATGCACGCTGCTCAGTTTTCAAAGACCGTTGCGCCTCCGAGACGGGACTCGTCTCTCTCAGACGCCGGGGCCCCACAAGGGAGCCCCAGAGGGCGACGGAATATAGCGCACCGTCAGACGCTTGTCTAGCCCAAAGTGGAAAGTTTTGCGAAGCGCCGCTTTCCGACTTGGAGCACCCGCCCGGCAAGGAGCTCGGCGGGGACGTCGAGAGTTATACCGGAAAGCGGATCGCCGTCGAGCTTGACCCCCCCGCCCGCGAGCAGACGGCGTCCCTCGCTAGTGCTCATGCCGAATGCGCCGGCGATCAAGCGGGGCAGGTGAACCTCGCCATCGCCGTCGGCGACGTATTCGGATAGGTCCACCTCGGGTATGTCGTCGGGGACGGCGTGCTGGACGAAGACTTTGTCGAAGGCCTGCTCCGCGCCGGCGCCGGCCCCATCGCCGTGGAAGCGGTCGACGATCCGGCTCGCGAGGAAGCGCTTCTGGCGCACCGGTTCGGCGTCCGGCTTCTCGACCCCGGGCAGCAGGAGGCGGAAGTACTCGTCCATCGCCTCGTCGGGGATCGACATCAGCTTGCCGAACATCTCCGCGGGCGGGTCCGTCACGCCGACGTAATTGCCAAGGCTCTTGCTCATCTTCTGCACGCCATCGAGTCCGACCAGGATCGGAAGCGTCATCACCGACTGCTGCGGCTTGCCGTAGGCGCTCTGCACGTCGCGCCCGAAGAGGAGGTTGAACTTCTGGTCGGTGCCGCCAAGCTCGACGTCGGCGTCGATCGCCACCGAGTCGTAGCCCTGCATCAGGGGATAGAGCAGCTCGTGGCCGGCGATAGGGGCGTTCTCCGCCATCCGCTTCTGGAAGTCGTCGCGCTCCAGCAGCCGCGCCACCGTCGTCGTCCCCATCAGCCGCAGCAGCTCGGCCAGGTTCATGTCCAGCCACTCGCCGTTGCGGCGCACCTCGGTCCGCGCCGGGTCGAGGATCTTGTAGGCCTGCTCCTGGTAGGTCGTCGCGTTGGCCTCGATCTCCTCGGGGCTCGGCACCGGCCGCGAGGCCGAGCGCCCGCTCGGATCGCCGACCCGGGCGGTGTAGTCGCCGATGATCAGGACGACGGTGTGGCCCGCCGCCTGGAATTCGGCCAGCTTGCCCAGGACGACCGTGTGGCCAAGGTGGATGTCGGCCGTGGTCGGGTCGATCCCGAGCTTCACGCGGAGCGGCCGGTCGAGCTTCAACTGCTCGGCGAGCCGCCCCTCGGGCAGCACGTCGACGGCGTTACGCGTCAGATCCGGCACGGGCGCAATGCTAGAGTCCCAGGCTCGCTCGACGGGTCCAGGTGCCCGCTCGGGCGCCTTTTTTTGATCTTTTTGAGCCTGGCCGTGTTCCTTCTCATATGGCCGTCTCCCTACTCAAGCGCCGACGCAGCAGCGACGGTGGAGAGATTCCGCCGGCACCCCCGGCAGTCCCGCTCTCGCCCGCCGCGCCCGGCCCACCGAAGCGAAACAAGCCGCGCCTGAAAAAACTGCGGTTTCTGTTCGTGCTGCTCGGGCTCGGCATCCTCGCCGTGATCTCGATGATCTTCGGGATGATGGCCGCGGTCTCCCAGGACCTGCCGGCGATCTACAACTTCGCCCAGTACAAGGCGCAGAAAAACAGCGAGGTCGTGGACTCGAGCGGGCGAACGATCGGCACGCTCTCCTCCGACCAGAACAAAATCCTCCTCAACCCGGCGCAGATCAGCCCCAACATCAAGAACGCGGTGGTCTCGATCGAGGACGCCCGCTTCTACGAACACGACGGCGTCGACTTCCGCGGCATCGCCCGCGCGCTCGTCTCCGACGTGATCTCCGGCTCGGCCCAGCAGGGCGCCTCGACGATCACCGAGCAGTTCGTCAAGAACGCGCTCGAAGCCGAAGGCAGCCGCACGATCCTGGAGAAGTTCCGCGAGGCGGCGCTCGCCTACAAACTCGAGAAGCACTGGTCGAAGGAGAAAATCCTCACCGAGTACCTCAACACGATCTACTTCGGCGAGGGCGCCTACGGGATCGAGTCCGCCGCGGAGACCTACTTCGGCGCGGCCCACCCGGGCTGCGGCGGCGAATCCGAACCCTGCGCCTCGGTGCTGGAGCCCTGGGAGGCCGCGATGATCGCCGGGATCATCGCCTCGCCGTCGGCCTTCGACCCCAAGGTCAACCCGGAAGACGCGCTCAGCCGCCGCAACCTGGTGCTGGAAAAGATGTACGAACAGGGCTACATAACGCACCAGCAGTACAAGGAAGGCATCCACAAGGCGCTCCCCGCCCCGTCCGACATCAAGCCGCCGACCCTGCAGTCGGAAGCCCCCTATTTCACCGCCTTCCTGCGCCAGCAGCTGGTCGAACGCTACGGCGCCGAGAAGGCCTACTTCGGCGGCCTCGAAGTCCACTCCACGCTCGACCTGCAGCTCCAGGAAGCGGCCGAAGAAGCGGTCACCTCATACCTGGGCTACTCCCCCGCGACCGCCTCGGTCGTCGTCATCGACAACCACACCGGCGGGATCAAGGCGATGGTCGGCGGGCCGAACTTCGAAACCGCGCCGTTCAACCTGGCGACCCAGGGACGGCGCCAGCCGGGCTCCTCGATCAAGCCCTTCACGCTGCTGACGGCGCTCGAAGAGGGGATCTCGCCGGAAACCGAATTCCCCTCCGAACAGCGGACCTTCCACTTCGGCAAGAAGGGCGAAGAATCCTTCACCGTCCACAACGACGAAGAAGGCTACCTGGGGTCCTGCTCGATCGCCTGCGGCCTCACCTACTCCGACAACTCGATCTACGCCGCCCTCGCCCTGGAAGGGCTGGAAGGGAAGACGATCGAGGACCGTACCCGCTCGATCGCGAAGACGATCCACAAGGCGGGCTACACCGACCCGATCTCGACCAACCCGGCGATGGCGCTCGGCGGCTTGAAGGAAGGCGTGTCCCCGCTGCAGTGGGCCTACGCCTACTCGACGATCGGCAACAACGGCGACCGCATCTCCGGCAGCCTCGCGCCGCGCCCCGGCGACAGCCCGCTCACCTTCACCGAAGTGACCAAGAACGGCAAGCCGATCAAGGGCGGCGAAAACAAGCCGATCCACCACCAGGTCTTCAACCAGGAAACCGTCGAAGAGCAGAAGTCGATCATGGAAACCGTGATCTCCTCGGGGACGGGGACCGCGGCCCAGACCGGCGGGCCGGAAGAGTGGGGCAAGACCGGCACGACCGAGGAAGAGGGCGACGCCTGGTTCTGCGGCGGCGTGGCTTCCGAAGTGACCGCCTGCGTCTGGGTCGGCTACCCGGACACGACGACGCCGATGCTGACGCTCTACAACGGCGGCCCGGTGATGGGCGGCACCTACCCGGCGATGATCTGGGCCCGCGTCATCACCGCCTGGGAAGAAATCAAGAAAGAACACCTGGCCGAAAAGAAAGCCAAGGAACGGGCCAAGGAAGAAAAGGAAAACGAAGGCAAATCCGGCGACGAAGCCGAAGAAGAAATCGAAGCCGGCGAATACGAAGAATCCGAATACGAAGCGCCGGTCGAAGAAGAAACTTACGAAGGCGAATACGAAGAAGAAGCGCCCGTCGAAGAAGAAGTCGAAGAACCGGCGACGGGCCGCGAAGAAACCGAAACCCCGGTGGAAGAAGTGGAAGAACCGGTCGAAGAAGTCGCCCCGCCGACCGAAGAAGCGGCCCCGCCCGAAGGTGGCGCGGCGGCCGGCGGCGGCGTCACCGCGGGGTAGGTCGGTTCGGCGATCCGGCAGCCCTGCCGGGCCTTGGCGGCTGGCGCCTCGGGCCGGTGCGAAGGAAGAGGTGGCGCATCGCAGCTGATGGGCGACCCCGGCTGGCTAAGGTCGCCCATCAGCCGCTGTCCGCAGGGGGAAGTCGCTCGGGGAGGGAGTCCCGGGACGGGAGCGTCACGGAGACGTGACCGAGATGTGACCCGGGCGTGAGGAAGTGCGCGTATCCGGTGCGCCTTGTCAGACCCCCCGCGTCCAGCTGTTCTTTATGGTCCCCACAGCGCCATAAAGAACAGCTGGCGGAGTGCGGAGGTGCAGGTGCAGGAGGAAGACGCGCGCAAGGTCAAGTCGTGCGGCTTCCGTGTCCCTTTCCACGCTTCCGCGGGTGTTCCCCATCACCCGATCCGTCGCTCGCTGAGTTGAGGGCGCTATAGGCGGCTCAAGTCAGCGAGCGACGCTCTACCTGATGAGGAAGTGTGTCGTCCGCCCCGTCCCGCCCTCCCCGCCCGGACTGCCGCGGATTCTGGGCCGACCCATAGCTAGCCGGGGGTTGGACCAGAATCCGCGGCTTTACGGCCGAGGCCGGGAGACGTATTTGTTTCCCGCCGCCGAGAAGCGCCAGGGCTTCTCCACGGCTTTGGTGATGCCGACGCGGGGGCTCGTCACCACCGCGGGAGGCTCGCCCTCCGATGGGAGGAGCAGGAAGGGGTCGTGGTCGAGGCGGGAGGCGTTGTCGGCGAGGGTCACGCCGATCGCCTCGGTCAGCTTGCCGGGGCCGGAGCAGAGGTCCAGGTCGGTGCGGGCCTTGGGGCGGCGGCGGCGCATCGTCTCCAGCTCCGTCGTCGGTTCGAGGGCGCGGATCAGGACGGCCGCGGCCTCATCCTCGGGTTCGCAGACGAAGTTCAGCAGGCTGTGGATGCCGTAGGAGAGGTAGACGTAGGCGCGGCCGGGCGGGCCGAACATGACCTTGGTGCGCTCGGTCACGCCGACGAAGGAGTGGCTCGCCGGGTCTTCCCGTTCGTAGGCCTCGGTCTCGACGATCGCGCCGCCGACGCCTTCGTAGAGGAGGGTGCAGCCGATCAGGTCGCGGGCGACGTCGTGGACCCGCCGGTCGAAAAAGGCGACGCCAAGCGCTTCAGCTGTTCTTTTCTTCGGAGGGGTCGGCAAAAGGAACAGCTGGGCGGGCGGGTCAGGCGCCGGCGGCTTCGCGGAGCCCGGCCAGCGCCGTCCGCGCTTCCTCGATCTGGGCGGCGAGGGGCTCGGAGCCGGTGCCGCCGGCGATCTGCTTCGACTCCAGCCACGAGCCGCGCTGGAGCACTTCGTAGTACTCCTCGCCCGCGTCGCCGCCAAGCGCGTCGGAGACCTCCGCGATCTGCTCGCGGCTGAGGCCCGAGAGGGGCACGTCGGCGGCGATCGCCTCGCGGACCAGCTGGCCGACGATCCCGTGGGCGTCGCGGAACGTCACGCCCTGGCGGACCAGGAGGTCGGCGACCTCGGTCGCGGCCAACATCTCGTCGCCGGAGGCCTCCTCCAGGCGCGCTTTGTCGAAGACGACCTCCTCGAGGATCCCGGCCGTCACCTCGAGGCTCGCCTCGACCGTGTCGATCGCGTCCCAGAGCGGCTCCTTGTCCTCCTGCATGTCCTTGCCGTAGGTGAGCGGCAGCGCGTGCATCACGCCGAGCAGGGTCTGGTGGGCGGCGGCGACACGGGGGCTCTTCGCCCGCAGGAGCTCGGCCGAGTCGGGGTTCTTCTTCTGCGGCATGATCGAGGAGCCGGAGGAGAAGCCCTCGTCGAGCTCGACGAAGCCGAACTCGCTGCTCGACCAGATCACCAGCTCCGAGCCGAGCCGCGAGAGGTGCATCGCGCAGGTCGCCGCGGCGCTCAGGTAATCGATGACGAAGTCCCGGTTGGAGGTGCCGTCGAGCGAGTTCGGGGTGATCCCGGCAAAGCCGAGCTCGGCGGCGACGATCTTGCGTTCGATCGGCCAGTTGACGCCGGCCAGGGCGCCGGAGCCGAGCGGCATCACGCTCGCGGACTCGGCGGCGAAGGCGAAGCGCCGGGCGTCCCGCGAGAGCATCCAGAAGTAGGCAAGAAGGTGGTGGCCCAGGTAGACGGGCTGGGCGCGCTGCAGGTGGGTGTAGCCGGGCATCGGCCAGTCTTTGTGCGTCTCGGCGAGGGCGAGCAGGCCCTCCATCGCCGCCGCGCAGAGGCGCATCGCCCGGTGCGAGGCGGCCTTCACGACCATCGCGATGTCGGTGGCCACCTGGTCGTTGCGCGAGCGCCCGGTGTGGAGCTTGCCCGCGACCGCGCCGACCTCCTCGCCGAGCAGCCGCTCGATCGCCATGTGGATGTCCTCGTCGGCCTCCTCGAAGGCGAAGCCCGGCGCTTCGATCCGCGCCAGCACCCGGTCCAGGCCCGCCGCGATCTCCTCCGCCTCGGCTTCGGTCATCACGCCGATCCGGGCCAGCCCGCGGGCGTGGGCCTGGGACTGGAGGACGTCGTAGGGAGCCAGCTGCCAGTCGAATGGCAGCGAGCGGTTCATCCGCCAGAAGCGCGGGTCGGGCTCCTTGCGGAACCGCGCCGGCGCGTCGCCGTCGACGCCGTCTTGTCCTGGGAAGCGTGCCATCGGGGCCTGATTATGTTGGTTATGCCGGTCCGCGACGGGACGAGTCGACGGCGGCCGCCAGCACCGTGCAGACCCGCTCGACCTGCGCCTCGCTCATCCCCGGGAAGAACGGCAGCGCCATCGAGTGGGCGGAGGCCGCTTCGGCGACCGGGAACTGGCCCTCGCGATACCCGAGCTCACGGATGTGCGGGAAGAGGTGGATGCTCGGCAGATAGTCCTTGGAGTCGATCCCGTGCTCGCGCAGGTGACCGATGACCGCATCGCGGTCGACCTCGTCGTCCAGGCGCACCACGTAGACGAACCAGCTGCGCACCTCGCGGCCCCGGGCGGCCATCGGCGCCACCACACCCGACACGCCCGCCAGCCGCTCCCCGTACATCGCCGCGACCGCGGCGCGCTCCTCCAGGAGGCGCGGCAGCTTCTCCACCTGGGCGAGGCCGATCGCCGCCGCCACGTCGGAGAGCCGGTAGTTGAAGCCGAGCCGGTCGTGGTCGAGCCAGCCCATGTCGACGGCGCGGCCCTGGTTGCGCTCGCTGCGCAGGCGCGCCGCCGCGTCGGCGTCGGTCGGGACGATCATGCCGCCCTCGCCCGTCGTCATCTGCTTGTTGGCGTAGAAGGCGAAGGTGGCGAAGTTGCCGCGCGTGCCGACCATCCGGCCCTCCGAGTCGACCGCGCCGAGCGCCTCGCAGGAATCCTCGAGCACGCCGAGCCCGTGCTTCGCCGCGAGCGCCTCGAGCTCCGGCCAGGCGGCGGGCCAGCCGAAGATGTCGATCGGCAGGAGACCCCGGGTCTTCTCCGTGACGGCCGCCGCCGCGGCGACGGGATCGAGATCGAGCGTCTCGGGATCGACGTCGACGAAGACCGGCACCGCGCCCTCGTAAAGAAGGGCGTTGGCGGAGGCGACGAAGGTGAACGGGCTGGTGACGACCTCGTCGCCTTCCCCCCAGCCGAGCTGGCGCACGCCGAGGTGGAGCGCCGCGGTGCCGCTCGACACCGCGACCGCGTCCTCGACGCCGAGGAAGTCGGCGAAGGCGCGCTCGAAGCGTTGGCCCATCGGCCCGAGCGACAGCCGCCCGGAGCGCAGGACCTCGAGCACGAGCTCCTCCTCGCGCTCCCCGAGCTCCGGGCGCGCCAGGCCGATCGGGTCGAGGTCCGGGCTCATTGAAAGGCGTACTCCAGCGAGTCGACCAGCGCCTGCCAGGAGGCCTCGATCACGTTTCCGGACACCCCCGTAGTGCCCCACTCGCGCTCGCCGTCGGCGGAGTCGAGCAGCACCCGGGTGACCGCGTCGGTGCCGCGGTCCTGATCCAGGATCCGCACCTTGTAGTTGGTCAGCTCGATGTCGGAGAGGTGGGGATGGCGGCTCGTGATCGCCTTGCGCAGCGCCTTGTCGAGCGCGCTCACCGGCCCGTTGCCCTCGGCGATCTCGACGTAGCGCTTGCCGTCGACGTTCACCTTCACCGTCGCCTCGGTCTCGACCTCTCCCCCGGCCCGCCGCTGGGTCACGACGCGGTAGCTCTCCAGCTCGAAGAGCGGCTTGTAGACGCCCGCCTCGTGGCGCAGCAGCAGCTCGAAGGAGGCCGGCGCCGCCTCGTAGTGAAAGCCGCGGTGCTCACGCTCCTTCAGCTTCTCGATCGCGCGCGAGGCGGTCGCGTCGTCGATCTCCAGGCCCGCCGCGGCGGCCTGGTCGCGGATCGTCGCCTTGCCGGAGAGCTCCGACGGCAGGATCGCCCGCTCGTTGCCCACCGCGGCCGGCTCGATGTGCTCGAAGGTCCGCGCGTCCGCCTCGACGCCGGCGACGTGCATGCCGCCCTTGTGGGCGAAGGCGTTGCGGCCGACGTAGGGCGCGTTCGGGTCCGGCGTCAGGTTGCAGAGCTCGTCGACGAAGTGGGCCGTCTCGGTCAGCGTCTCGAGGTTCTCCGGCGGAACCACGTCGAAGCCCAACTTCAGCTGCAGGGCGGGCAGGATCGTGGTGAGGTTGGCGTTGCCGCAGCGCTCGCCGTAGCCGTTGACGGTCCCCTGCACCATGCGCGCGCCGGCGTCGACCGCGGCGAGGCTGTTGGCGACCCCGCAGCCCGCGTCGTCGTGGGCGTGGATGCCGACTTCGGCCCGCTCGCCGAAGCGCCCGATGACCACCTCGGTCGCCGCCGCGACCTGGTTCGGCAGGCTCGCGCCGTTGGTGTCGCAGAGGGTGACGTTCTCGGCGCCCGCGTCGATCGCCGCCTCCAGGCAGGACAGCGCGTAGCCGGGGTCCTCGCGGTAGGAGTCGAAGAAGTGCTCGGCGTCGTAGACGACCCGTTTGCCGCGCTCGCGGCAGAAGGCGACCGACTCGGCGATCATCGCCAGGTTCTCCTCGCGCGAGACCTTCGTGACCTTCTCCAAGTGGAGCGCCCAGGTCTTGCCGACCAGGGTCACGACCGGGGCGAAGGAGTCGACCAGGGTCAGGAGCGCCGGGTCCTCGGACGCCTCCACCCCGCGCCGCCGGGTCATGCCGAAGCCACAGACGACGGCGCGCTCCAGCGGCAGCTCGGCCAGCGCCCGGAAGAGCTCCTCTTCCTTCGGGTTGGAGCTCGGGAACCCGGCCTCGATCATCCCCACGCCGAGCTTGTCGAGCGCCCCCACCACGCGCGCCTTCTCGGCCGCCGAGAGCGACATTCCCTCGCCCTGCATCCCGTCCCGCAGGGTCGTGTCGTAAAGCTTCACCTGTTCCATCTATGCACTTCCTTTCGCGTCCTGAAGAGTTCGGGTGGGCCTCAGATCAGACCCGGGACGCGCGACCGCTCCCAGCCGCGCCTGCCGCTAGGCGGCAGGGGTAATTCGCCGGATGCCGGGCTCGTCGGTGGAGGAAGACCCGTTCGCGTCGGTGCTGCCGACGTCGACGAAGTCGAGCCACTCGAGGTACTCGTCGGCGCGCCCGTGCAGGGCGTCCATGAATTTCGCCTGGATGTGGCGGGTGATCTCACCGGGGCCGCCGATCGCGTGGTCGTCGATCTCCCGGACGGGCACCATCTCGGCCGCGGTGCCGGTCAGGAAGACCTCCTCGGCGAGGTAGAGCTCGGCGCGGGCGATGTCGCGCTCGATCACGGTGTAGCCGAGATCGCGGGCGATCTGGATCACCGACTTGCGGTTGATCCCGTCGAGGATCGAGGCGGTGTGCGGCGGCGTCAGGATCTCTCCCTCGCGCACGACGAAGATGTTCTCTCCCGAGCCCTCGGAGACAAAGCCGCGCTCGTCGAGCAGGATCGCCTCGTCGTAGCCGGCGTTTGCCGATTCGGTCTTGGCGAGAATCGAGTTGAGATAGGAGCCGGACGCCTTGGCGTGCGGGATCGCGCCGCCGGGGCTGTTGCGCCGCCAGCTCGAGACCTTGGCGCGGATGCCTTTGCCGGCGCTCTCGTCGCCCAGGTAGGCGCCCCAGGGCCAGACGGCGATGATCACGTCGACCGGCGCCGAGTTGGCGTAGAGCCCCATCTCGCCGTAGCCACGGAAGGCCAGCGGGCGGATGTAGCAGGAGGCCAGGCCGTTGCGGGCGATCAGCTCCTTGGTCGCGGTCCGCAGCTCCTCGGCGCTGTAGGGGATCTCCAGGTAGTAGAGCCCCGCCGACTTGTGGAGTCGGTCCAGGTGCTCGGGCAGGCGGAAGACGGCCGGGCCGCGCTCGGTCTCATAGGCACGGATGCCCTCGAACACGCCGGTCCCGTAGTGCAGGCCGTGCGTGAGCACGTGCACCTTGGCCTTGTCCCAGGGGACAAACTCGCCGTTCTTCCAAATCAAATCGACCTGATCCATGTTGGGGGGATTATGCCCGATGGATCGAAGACCTTGAAACCAAGTCAATGAGAGGGATTCGAAAACCCCCAAAGGAGGAAGCAGGATGAAGCGATTTCTGCCCCGGCTGACCTACGCGAACGTGATCGCGTCGTTGGCCCTGTTCATCGCCCTGGGAGGCGCGGCGGTGGCTGCGGGGCTGCCCAAGAACAGCGTCGGCCCCAACCAGATCAAGAAGGGCGCGGTGACGCCCAAAGCGCTGCGCAAGGGGGCGGTGACGAGCGGCAAGATCGCGCCCAAGGCGGTCGTGGCCGGGAAGCTCGGCCCCAACGCCGTACTGCCCGGGAACCTCGGCGCCGGGATCATCAACACCTCGAAGCTCGCGGCCGGCGCGGTGAACGCGGAAAAGATCGCGAACAACGTCGTCACCACGAACAAACTGAACAACAAGGCCGTGACGGCGGCGAAAATCGCCGAAAAAGGCGTCGCGACCGGGAACCTCGCCGACAGCGCGGTGACCAAAGAAAAGCTGGCGAACGGCTCGGTGACGAAAGAAAAGCTGGCGGCGGGCCTGATCGGCAACGTCGAAAACCTGACCAGCGGCCAGACCGAGCGTGGCGTCTTCAGCCTCGGCGGGACGAAGGAAAAAACGAAAGAAGCGAGCGCCTTTGGGTCGATCAGCTTCCAGCAGGCGCTGGCGGCCAACCCGGTCGCGGTCGTCGTCAAAAAAGGCGAAATCAACCCGACCTGCCCCGGCCTCGGCGCCAACAACACCACGCCGGGCGCGGTGGCCAACGCCGTCTGCATCTACCTGACGACGGAAACCAACCTGGAAGGCGCCGGTGCGGCCGCGGTGACCGCGGAAGTCAACCGCCTTGGCGTCAACCTGACCGCCAAAGGCGCCAAAGAAGCCGAAGGCAACTTCGTCGCCGCCGGCGTCTGGGCGGTGACGGCCCCCTAGCTCAGGGCCAGTGCCTCGATCACCGCGGCGGTCATCTCCGCGGTGCCGACCTCGACCTCGGGGGGAACGTCCACCATCGGCGGTGGTGCGGCGGGCCCCCCGGCGAGGTCCGGGGTGCGCAGGCCGTCTTCGAGGGCTTTGTCGACGGCCGCCTCGATCCGCGCCGCCTCGTCCGGCATGCCGAGGCCGTGGCGCAGCATCATCGCCGCCGAGAGGAAGGTCGCCAGCGGATTGGCGGAGCCGTTGCCCGCGATGTCCGGGGCCGAGCCGTGGACCGGCTCGAAGACGCCCGGGGCGCCCTCGGCGCCAAGGCTGGCGGACGGGAGCATCCCCAGGCTGCCGGTGAGCATCGCCGCCTCGTCTGAGAGGATGTCCCCGAAGAGGTTCTCCGCGACGATCACGTCGAAGTCGGCGGGATGGGACACCAACTGCATCGCCGCGTTGTCGACCAGCAGGTGGTTCAGCTCGACGTCGGGGTAGTCGGGGGCGACGCGGGTGACCACCTCGCGCCAGAGCCGTGAGGTCTCCATCACGTTGGCCTTGTCGATCGAGGTGACCTTCGGCTTCGCGCCCGAACCCTCGGCGCGCTGGCGGGCGGCGTCGAAGGCGGCGCGGGCGATCCGTTCGATTTCGGAGGCGTCGTATTCGCAGGTGTCGAAGGCGGCGTCGCCGTCGCGGCCGGACTTGCCGAAGTAGATGCCGCCGGTGAGCTCGCGGACGACCAGCAGGTCGGTGCCCGAGATGCGGTCTTCGCGCAGCGGGCTGGCGCCCATCAGCGCCGGGCTCGGGCGCACCGGGCGCAGGTTCGCGTAGAGGCCCATGCCCTTGCGCAGGCCGAGCAGGCCCTGCTCGGGGCGCGGGTCGTCGGGGTTGGTGGTGTCCCATTTGGGACCGCCGACCGCGCCCAGCAGCACCGCGTCGGAGGCCTTGCACGCCTCCAGCACCTCGTCGGTGAGGGCGACGCCGTCGGCGTCGATCGAGCAGCCGCCCATCAGGCGCTCGTCGTAGTTGAACTCGGCGATGGTGTCGAGGACCTCACGGGTGGCGGCGACGATCTCGGGACCGATGCCGTCACCGGGGAGGACGACGATCTCTGGTGCGTCAGGCATGGTCGCGACTCTACTCAGGCCGCGGTGGCTTCGATGTTGAGGCGCACGTAGCCCAGGCGCAGCGGGCTCGGCTGGGCGGCGAGGACGTCGGCGACGAACCGGTCGCGCAGGTCCTCCGGCAGGCGCTCGACATGGGCGCCCAGGCAGATCGTGCGGGCGAAGGCCTCGGGCTCGGGCGGGTCGACCGGCCAGGGCTCGAGCCAGCAGCGCACGTCGGCGAAGCCCGCCGCGCGGAGGCGCGCTTCGGTCTCCTCCGCCCCGGCGTAGTTCCAGAGCTTCTCGATGCCCTCCAGGTAGGGCGCGTAGGGCTCGCGCGCCGCGACCTCCTCCCCGGCCTTGCGGAAGGCGTCGATGTTGCCCTCGCCGCCGCACTGGGCGGCGAAGCGGCCGCCGTCGCGGAGCGCCGCCCGCATCCGGGCGAAGAGCGCCTCGTGGTCGGTGATCCAGTGGAAGACGGCGGTCGAGAAGACCGCGTCGACCTGCTCGTCCAGCTCCAGCGTGGTGAGGTCGCTGACGATCGCGGCGTCCTGGGGACGCAGCACCTCCCTCACCTTGTCCACCATCGAGGGGGAGCCGTCGACCGCGACGACGCGGCCGTCCGGCACCCGCTCGATCACGATCGCCGTGGTGCGGCCGGAGCCGCAGCCGGCGTCGAGGACGGTCTCGCCGCCCTCCAGGCCGAGCCGGTCGAGCACCGCGCGTGCCCAGTCCTCGTGGGGCAGGGCGACACGCTGGTAGGTGCTCGCGTCCCAGTCGCGGGTGCTCGATCCGGCCATTCGCTGCTCCTCCTCAGATTCTTAGGATCTAAGACTCTTAGATGCTGGTGGTAACCGGGCCGACGGCGCGGCCCGAGCTCTCGTACTCGTCGATCGCGCCGACGTTCTGCAGCGTGATCCCGATGTCGTCGAGGCCGTTCAGCAGTCGGTGCTTGACATCCGGGTGCACCTCGAACGGGAAGACGCCGGTCGTCCCGCAGTCGATCGTCTCGTCGTCCACGTCGATCCGCGCTTCGCCCGCTTCGGCGATCTTCTTGCAGTGCTCCTCGTCGACGATCGCCGGCAGCAGCCCGATCTTCGTGCAGTTGGAGTAGAAGATGTCGGCGAAGGAGGGCGCGACGATCGCCTCGAAGCCGAAGTCCTCCAGGGCCCACGGGGCGTGCTCGCGGGAGGAGCCGCAGCCGAAGTTGCGCCCGGCCACGAGGATCGGGTTCGGCTCCAGCTCGATCTCACCGTCGCGGATCCAGTCGTAGAAGAGGAACTCGCCGAAGCCGGTCCGCTCGACCCGCTTCAGGAACTGCTTGGGGATGATCTGATCGGTGTCCACGTCGTTGCGGTCCAGCACCGACACCTTGCCCTCGATCACGTCAATCGGCCTCATGTTCAGCTCCAATTCCTGATGTCGACAAAATGGCCCTCGACGGCGGCGGCGGCCGCCATCCGCGGGCTGACCAGGTGGGTGCGCCCACCCTTGCCCTGGCGCCCCTCGAAGTTGCGGTTCGAGGTCGAGGCGCAGCGCTCCCCTTCGCTCAGCGTGTCCGGGTTCATCCCCAGGCACATCGAGCAGCCCGCCTCGCGCCATTCGAAGCCGGCGCCGCGGAAGACGTCGTCGAGCCCCTCTTCCTCGGCCGCCTTCTTCACCTGCTGGGACCCGGGGACGACCATCGCATGGACCGTGCTGGCGACCTTGCGCCCGTCGACCACCGCGGCGGCCTCGCGCAGGTCCTCGATGCGGCTGTTGGTGCAGGAGCCGATGAACACCCGTTCCGGGGCGATCTCGGTCATCGGCGTGTTCGCGGTCAGGCCCATGTAGGCCAGCGCACGCTCGGCCGATTCGCGGTCGGCCTCGGACTCCATCGCAGCCGGGTCGGGGACGTTGTCGGTGACCTGGACGACCATGCCCGGGTTCGTGCCCCAGGTGACCATCGGCGAGATCGCCGCCGCGTCGACGTCGATCTCCTGGTCGAAGCTGGCGCCGTCCTCGGTCGGCAGCTCCTTCCAGCGGGCAACGGCGGCGTCGAAGTCCTCCGGCGCGCCCGCTTTGCCGCGGACGAAGTCGAAGGTGATCTCGTCCGGCGCGATCATGCCCGCGCGGCCGCCGCCCTCGATCGTCATGTTGCAGATCGTCATCCGTCCCGGCATCGAGAGCGCCTCGATCGCGGGCCCGGCGTACTCGACCGCGAAGCCGGTCATGCCGCCGGTCCCGAGCCTGCCGATCGTCGCCAGGATCAGGTCCTTGGGCGTGACACCCGCGCCAAGCTCCCCGGCGTAGGAGATCCGCATCGTGCGCGGCCGTTTCTGCACCAGGCACTGGGTGGCGAGGACGTGCTCGACCTCGGAGGTGCCGATCCCGAAGGCCAGCGAGCCGAAGGCGCCGTGCGTGGAGGTGTGACTGTCGCCGCAGACGATCGTCATGCCGGGCTGGGTGACGCCCAGCTCCGGGCCGATCACGTGGACGATGCCCTGGCGATCGGAGCCCAGGCTGTACAGCTTCAGCCCGAACTCCTCGCAGTTGCGCTCCAGGGTTTCGACCTGGACGCGGGAGAGCTCGTCGGCGATCAGCCGGGCCGCCATCGTCCCGTCGGTCGGCGTGTTGTGGTCCGCGGTCGCCAGCGTTTTGTCCGGGCGGCGGACCGGGCGGCCGGCCATCCGGAGGCCGTCGAAGGCCTGCGGCGAGGTGACCTCGTGGACCAGGTGCAGGTCGATGTAGATCAGCCCCTCGCTGACCTCATGCTGCTCCCAGATCTTTTCGAACATGTTCTTGGGCACTGCTAGCTCCTCCTCAGTCCGGCGGCTATCACCGCGATGAAGCGGGTCGGGTCGGTTCCTTCGTTCTCGAAGTGGTGCGGGAGATCGGCGTCGAAGGTGACGGAATCTCCCTCGTGAAGCTCGTGGCGCTCGCCTTCGATGACCAGCGCGAGGTCTCCCGCCAGGACGACGGCGGTCTCGCGGCTGCCCGGCTCGTGCATCGGCGGGTCGGAGGCGCCGCCGGTGGTGGCCCCGGGCTCGAGCGCGTGCAGGGACACGTCGGCGCGCTGACCGGGCAGCGGCGGGGTCAGCTCCTCGATGCGGTGGCCGCCGCGGCGGCTCTGGCGGCGCTCGGCCGCGCGGGAGATCGCCACGTGCCGGCCCTCGTCGAGGCGCAGCAGCTGGGACAGCGTCAGTTCGAGGCCGGCGGCGATCTTCGCCGCGACCGCGAGCGTCGGCGACGTCTCATTGCGCTCGACCTGGGACAGCATCTGCGCCGAGACGCCGGAGCGGTCCGCGAGGTCCCGCAGCGACAGCGACATCGCTTCGCGCAGGGCGCGGATGCGAGGGCCGACGGGTGGCGGAGAAGACGCGGATGGCGGAGCTACCGTTGCCATGGCGCGTACGTTATCACGGACGCTTGTAAATCGGCGGCCAGCTCGGCCGGTTCCGTGCGGATCTGGTCTTCGGTGATGCGGACCACCCGGTAGCCGGCGGCGCCGAGACGGCGGTCCCGCTTCCGATCCTTGCGGAAGGCGCGCTTGGTGCCGTGGGACTGGAAGCCATCGAGCTCCGCGATGAGGCTGGCCGCGGGCCAAAGGCAATCGACCTCGTAGCGCTCCTCCCCCACGGTGAGCCAATGGTTCAGACGTGGTCTAGGGATCCGATAGGCATCGAGGAAGGGGAGGAAGAGCTCCTCCAGTGAGCTTCGGAGGCGACCGCCGGGGTCGTCGCGGAGGCGCTCGAGGGCTTCGCGGCACACGGGCGTGCCCGGGTGCTTCGGATAGCGCTCCAGGAGAACGGGCAAGGAGACGTTGCCGTAGATCCCGAGGTATTCGATCTCCCGAAGCGCGGACTCGGCTGCCGCCTCGCCCTTTTCACCGGCCAGATCAAGGACCGCCCTTGCCGCCGACGTGACCGGGATGCCGTGGGCGAGCTCACGCTCGTCGGCGGGGAGCAGCGAGAAGCGGCGGCGGATGAAGCGGGTCGAGCGCGATTTGCGCGGCACCGTGACGTGGATCTCCCCCGCTCCCGACCCCCAGATGCCCCAGAGCCCGGTCGCCGACCGATGGCTCAGCACCGCCCCGTCCCCGGATGCGAGAACGGCGGCCATCCACCGTCCCCGCTGCGTGATCGCCGTGTGCCCCACGGCGTACACGCCCCGGTGGATCGGGTGGAGGCGCCCAGCTTGGATCCGTCGCTTGATCGCTCCCGGCTCCAAACCCAGCGCCGTGACCTGGTCCCGACCCACGATCCCATGCTGCCGTCGCGCCAAATCGGCGATCCCAGGATCGACCGTCTGCGTTTGGGGCCGAATAGCGGCCCGAAGTGCAGACGGTCGATCCATGGGACGGACCGTGGCAGGGAAATGCGCACGTGTGGTGCGCACTCTTCGGCTATTGACGAACGCCTTTGTTACGGACCCGTGCGCTCTATCGCGGCTTCGGCGGTGGCGGCCTCCGCCTCGCGGGTGGCGGCGCCTTCGAGGCTGTTGGACAGGGCTCGCAGGTAGGCGCGGGCACTGGCCTCGATGATGTCGGTGGCGACGCCGGAGCCGGAGGCCAAGGCACCGTCGGTGCGGAGCTGGACGGTCACCTCACCGAGGGCGTCCTCTCCCCCGGTCACCGCCTCGACCGTGTACTTGACCATCTCCGACTCGGTGCCGACGGCCTTCTGGATGGCGCGGAAGACGGCGTCGATCGGGCCGTCCCCGGTGGACTCGCCGACGACCTCCTCGCCGGAAGGCAGGACGACGCCGATCTTCGCGGTCGGCTCCTCGCCGGTCGCCGCAGTGATCGCGAAGGAGGCCAGCTCGTGGGCGTCGGCGCGATCGCGCATCTCGTCGGAGACGATCGCCTCCAGGTCCAGGGCCGTGACCTGCTTCTTGCGGTCGGCGACCTCCTTGAACGCTTTGAAGGCCGAGTTGAGCGCGCCGCCCTCGACCTTGTAGCCCAGCTGTTCCAGCGCGTCTTTCAGCGCGTGGCGGCCGGAATGCTTGCCCAGCACGATCGAGTTGGACTCGAAGCCGACTTCGGTCGCGTCCATGATCTCGAAGGTGGTGCGCTCCTTCAGCACCCCGTCCTGGTGGATGCCGGACTCGTGGGCGAAGGCGTTCCGTCCCACGATCGCCTTGTTCGGCTGCACCGGGTAACCGGTCAGGCGGCTGACCAGGCGGCTGGTGCGGGCGATCTCACGGGTGTTGATGCCGGTGGTGAAGCCGTGGACGTCCTCGCGGACGGCGATCAGCATCGCGATCTCCTCCAGCGAGCAGTTGCCGGCGCGCTCGCCCAGCCCGTTGATCGCGCACTCGACCTGGCGACAGCCGGCCATCACGCCGGCGTAGGAGTTGGCGACGGCCAGCCCCAGGTCGTCGTGGCAGTGGACGGACGTTTCCACCTTCGCCAGGTCCGGGACCATCTCGTAGAAACGCCGCCACATCGCCGCGTACTCCTCCGGCGTCGCGTAACCGACCGTGTCCGGGACGTTGATCACCGTCGCCCCGGCGTCGATCGCGATCTGCAGGACCTCGGCGGTGAACTCGTCTTCGGCGCGGGTCGCGTCCATCGGCGAGAACTCGACGTTGTCGCAGTAGCTCTTCGCCAGCGTCACCGCGGCCTTGGCCTGGCCCCGCACGTCGTCGCGGTCGGTCTGCAGCTGGTGCTCGATGTGGATGTCGGAGGTCGAGATGAAGGTATGGATGCGCGGGCGTTCGGCCTCCTTCACCGCGTTCCAGGCAGCGTCGATGTCGGCTTTGTGGGTGCGAGCCAGCCCGCAGATGACCGGGCCCTCGACCTTCCGAGCGATCGCCTGGACGGCTTCAAAGTCCCCGGGTGAGGCGATCGGGAAGCCAGCCTCGATGATGTCGACGCCGAGGCGTGCGAGTTGCTGCGCGATCTCGACCTTCTCGGGAGCGTTGAGCGAGATGCCCGGTGACTGCTCGCCGTCACGCAACGTGGTATCGAAAATCTGAACGCGATTGGTGTCGTTCGGTCCCATGGGACCCCTCCTTCTCTCTTACTTCTGAATGGCCTCTTGTCTCTCGCGGCTATCGCGCCGCCCAGCGCTATTCCCCCCGAGGGGGGAGGAGAAGGAGAAGCGCGAGGCTGTTCAGCGGAAAGGCCATTTCCACGACGCAGGGTAGCGCACCGACGGGCGGGTGACGTAGCCTGCCGCGCGTGAGCACGGGGAAGGCGATCAACTGGACGGCGCTTTTCGCGATGGGGGCCGCGGTCTTCGTGATCGCCAACGACTTCTCGGCGGTGAACGTCGCGCTGCCGACGATGGAGAAGGACTTCGACACCAACATCAACACGATCCAGTGGGTGGTGAACGCCTACGCGCTCACCTTCGGCGTCCTGATCGTGACCGGCGGCCGGCTCGCCGACATGTTCGGGCGCCGCGTCTCCTTTTTCCTCGGCGCCGGGATCTTCGCCGTGATGTCGGCGGCCGGGGGCGCCGCGCCGACCGAGACGTTCCTGATCGCCACCCGCGCCCTGATGGGGATCGGTGGCGCCCTGATGTGGCCGGCGATCCTCGGGATGACCTACGCGATCCTGCCCGAAGACAAGGCGGGGATGGCGGGCGGGATTATCATCGGCGCGGCCGGCCTCGGCAACGCCGCGGGCCCCCTGATCGGCGGCGTGCTGACCGACCTCGCGAGCTGGCGCTGGATCTTCTTCCTCAACGTGCCGATCGCCGCCTTCGCCGTCGCCGTGGTCTGGTCGAGCGTCCACCTGCACGAGGTCGAGGACTCCGACCACCGGCTCGACTACGCCGGCATCACCGCGATCTCGCTCGGCCTCGTGTCGTTGCTGATCGCCCTGGACCAGGTGGACGACTGGGGTTGGGGGGACCCGCGGGTGATCGCGATGCTGGTGATCGCCGCCGTCGGCATCTTCTCCTTCGTGCCGCTCGAGCGGCGGGCCGGACGCCACGCGCTGATCCCCCGCGAAGTGATGAGCAACCGCAGCTTCACCGCCTCCTGCGTGGCGATCCTCTGCATGTCGGCGACGTTCTTCGCGGCGCTGCTCTACCTGCCCCAGTTCATGGAGAGCGAACTGGGCTTCTCGCCGCTCGAAGCGGGGCTCGGGATGCTGCCCGCGCTCGGCACCTTCGGACTCGTCTCCTTCGTCGCCGGACCGCTCTACAGCCGGCTCGGGGCGAAGCGCCTCGCGGTGATCGGCGCCGGTTGCATGACCGCCGCGGCGATCCTCTTCTCGCTGGTCGGCGGGGACTCCGGCTACGGCGCCCTGGTGCCGGGGATGCTGATCCTCGGGGTCGGGATCGGCAGCTTCTATCCGACCGCGACCACCGCCGGGGTGACCTCGGTCGACGAATCGCAGACGAGCCTTGCCGGCGGCATCGTCTACATGTTCCAGATCGCGGGCGGCTCGATCGGGCTGGGACTGACGACGACGGTCTTCTCGGCCCACATCCCGCCGTTCATCGACGGCTTCCAGGCGGGCTTCCGGCTCGACGCCGGGATCGCCCTGGTCGGCCTCCTCGTCAGCCTGCTCTTCGTCGGCGGGTCGCTGCTGGGCCGGCGGCGAGCGGCCGAGGCGACGACCTAGCCGCCGTCGACTACGGGCGCAGGGTGTTGTGCCCGGAGCCGCCGAAGAGCTTGTCTTCGCCGGGCCCGCCGATCAGGGTGTCGTCGCCGGGCCCGCCGATCAGTTCGTCGTTGCCCGCGCGCCCGACCAGTTCGTCGTTCCCCGGGCCGCCGATCAGCTTGTCGGCGCCGGCGCCGCCGGTGAGGACGTCGTCGCCTTCGCCGCCGCGGATCGTCGCCGGGACCGGCACGGTGCGTCCCAGGGTGACGACGTCGTTGCCGGCCCCGGTGTTGATTTCGAAGCCGGCGATCGCGGTCGCTTCGCAGGTCAGCGCTTCGAGGCGCTTTTCCGGGTGCGTGCAGACGTTGCCGCCGACTTCGAGCGGCGCCGCGGAGGCGATTTCGTAGGCGGTGCCGTCGGCCGAGAGTTCGATCGTGATCCGGTCGTCCCCGGGGCTGCCCGCGAGGACGACGTTCACCGAGGGTTCGGCGGCCGCGAGGGCGCGCCGCGTCTGCGGGGTCGAGGGCGCGGCGGTCGCGGAGACGGCCAAGAGCGAGGCCACCGCGACAACGGCCAGAAAGAGTCCGGATAGGCGCTTCATCGGACCCTGTAACAACGCGTTTACGCCGACGTTGCGGTCAGAGGTCGACAGAACGCCCGACCGAGAAGCCGTCGAGGCCGAGGATGGTCTGCAGCGCGTCGGGACGGACCGGCGCGTCGGTGGTCAGCGCCATCACCGCGTTGTCGCCGCCGTCCTGCTCGGCGCCGACGGCGGCCGAGACGATGTTGACGCCCTGGTCGCCGAAAGCGGTGCCGACGCGGCCGATCATCCCCGGCATGTCGGCGTAGCGGAAGACCGTGATGTGCTCGGCGAACGGCAGATAGAAGCTCTCGCCCCAGGCCTTCACCAGGTAAGGCTCGTTCTTGGGACCCACCCCGGTCCCGGCGACCTCGACCTCCGCGTCGCCCGTGCCGAGCCGCAC
>Ga0153956_1001410_pt1 | contig 21076 bp, 18 predicted proteins | sample TSFL040MetaG_FD_104704 | JGI IMG/M metagenome (GOLD analysis project Ga0153956, IMG submission 104704) | Attine ant fungus gardens microbial communities from Florida, USA - TSFL040 MetaG | ecosystem: Host-associated > Fungi > Mycelium > Unclassified | place: USA: Florida, Wekiwa Springs...
CACGAAGCTCGTGACTTCGTTCCTGCGCGAGTCCGGGCCGATGAAATCGCTGGCCTCGTACAACGCCAGCAGCTTGTTCTCGTAAGCTGACAGCCGGAAGAAATAGCTCGACTCCTCGACCCACTCCACCGGCGTGCCCTGCGGGCCGCGGCGCACGTTATCCTCGCCGACGACGGTTTCGTCCTCGGCGTAATAGGCTTCGTCGCGCACCGAATACCAGCCGGCATAGCTGTCGAGATAGATGTCGCCATTGGCCGCCATGCGTTTCCACAATTCCTGGGTGGAGCGGTGGTGCGCGGGCTCGGAGGTGCGGATGAAGCGGTCGAAGGAAATGTTGAGGACGTGATCCATCTCCTTGAAGCGGCCGGCGTTGCGGGTGGCGAGATCGGCCGGCGTCATGCCTTCCTTCTGTGCCGTCTGCACCATCTTCTGGCCGTGCTCGTCGGTGCCGGTGAGGAAGAACACATCCTTGCCGTCGAGCCGCGCGAAACGTGCGAGCGCATCGGTGGCGATGGCTTCATAGGCATGGCCGACATGCGGCACGCCGTTCGGATAGGCGATCGCGGTGGTGATGTAGAAAGTGTTATCGGACGCATTCGCCATCGGCGCGAAAGCCTTTCGGTTTAAAGGTCTTGCGGTTATTCGATCATGCCGCGTGATGGATGTCAGCGCGTCGCTTCCGCGAGCAGCCCGAACACCGAGAAAACCAGTGGTTTTCGTTCAAGATTGTAGGCTTCAGTCTCGCGCGCGGCCTTGTTGATCTTTTCCCATACCTCCGCGAGGCGTGCAAGGCGGGGCAGATCGGCGTTCAGGCTGGCCTCGTCGGCGCGCAGCCGTTCGCCGATCCAGCGATCGACGCTGTCCGTGAAGGCACCGAGCGCCACGCGGTCGCTGGTGCCGAGGGCGTCGCCGAGCGCGTGCAGCTCGCGGGGGTCCACATGCGGCAGCGTGTTGAGCAGCGATGCGGTGCGCTGATGCAGTTTGAGCGCACCGCCGCCGAGCAGATTGACGGCCCGCGCGACACTGCCTTCGGAGGCTTCGGCCACCTCGCGCAGTTCGGGATCGCCCCGCTCCCGTTCGGTCGCCAATGCCGCGGCGGACAGCACGTCATCCGTCGCCAGGGCACGCAGCGACAGCTTGCGGCAACGCGACTGGATGGTCGGCAGCACCCGCGCCTGGGCATGCGTGACGAGCAGAAACAGCGAGCGCAGCGGCGGCTCCTCAAGCACCTTGAGCAGCGCATTCGCGGCATTGGTGTTGAGCTCGTCCACGGTATCGACGATACAGACGCGCCAGCCGTCGACGGCAGCCGTCGAGCCGAAGAACGTCACCGTCTCGCGCACATCGTCCACGGTGATGACGGTGCGCATGACGCCCTTCTCGTTGGCCGTGCGATGGATTTCGAGCAATCCACCATGAGCTTCGGCAGAGACCTGCCGGACCACCGGATGCGCGGGATCGAGACCGAGCGTTTCGGCGCCCTGCACCTGCGGCGATGCCGGATCGCGGTGCGCGAGCACGAAGCGCGCCATGCGATAGGCCAATGTCGCCTTGCCGATGCCTTGCGGTCCGCCGATCAGCCAGGCATGCGGAATGCGTCCGCCGCGATAGGCATCGAGCAGCGTCGCTTCCGCTTCATGATGGCCGAACAGCGCGGTGGTTTCGCGCGGATGCGGCACGGCGATCCCGGGATCGTTCTTGCTCATGCCGGCGCCGTCCGGTTGTTCTCGACAAGCGGATCGAGGCGCTTCAGCACCTCCAGCCAGACAGCCGACGCCACCGATGTCACGTCGCGGCTGGCATCGATCACCGCGCACCGATCGGGATCGTCCGCCGCAATCTGGCGGAATGCATCGCGCAGACCCTGATGAAAGGTCACGCCTTCAGATTCAAACCGATCCGGTGCGTCGTTGCCGCGCCGCGCCATCGCACGCGCCATGCCGATCTCGACGGGAAGATCGAGGATCACCGTCAGGTCCGGCTTGAGATGCCCGATGGTAACGCGCTCCATCGCATTCATCAGTTCGGGCGACACGTTGCCGAGCCTGCCCTGGTAGGCGCGCGTCGAATCCGAGAAGCGGTCGCACAGAACCCAGATGCCCTGCTCCAGAGCCGGCGCGATCACCGAATGCACATGGTCGTCGCGGGCGGCCGCAAACAGCAGCGTCTCCGCTTCCGGCCCGAACATCTTGCCGACGCCGGACAACACCACATGACGGATGATCTCCGCGCCCGGCGAGCCGCCCGGCTCGCGCGTCACGATCACCCGCGTGCCGGCCGTATCGAGACGATCGGCAAGCATGCGGATCTGCGTCGACTTGCCGGCGCCCTCACCGCCTTCGAAGCTGATGAAGCGCCCACGCTGCGGTTGTCCCCTGCTCGAATCCGCCATGGTCAGAGCTTCTCGACTCCGGCGCGGAACAGGCCGATCATGAGTTCGCCGGCGCCATCGACGGCACGCTGCACGGTCGAACCGCTGCCGACCGCTCCGACTGTATAAAGCGGCGTCTCGACGGCAATCTGCTTGCCGCGCCAGACCTTGACGACACCGACCGGTTGCCCCGATTTCACCGGCGCATGCACCGGCCCCTCATAGACGAGGCGCGCGATCAGCTTGTCGTTGCCGTTCTTCTGCACCATGACCTTGACCGGCTCCTTGCTGGCCAGTGCGACCGAACCGCTCTCGCCGCCGAACACTTTCGCATAGCCGACGGTCTGATTGGCGGCGAACAGCGTGCGGACTTCGAAATTCTTGAAGCCCCATTCCAGCAATTTCCTGGCGGCGGAGGCGCGATCATCGGAACTCTCAAGGCCGTTGACCACCACGATCAGGCGGATGTCGCTCTGTACGGCCGACCCCACCATGCCGTAGCCGCCCTCCTTGGTGAAGCCGGTCTTGAATCCGTCAGCGCCTTCCATGCTTGCAAGCAGCGGATTGCGGTTCAGTTGGCGGATCTTGTTCCAGGTGAATTCGCGCTCTCCGAAGATTTTGTAGAACTCGGGATAGGTCCGGATGATGTGCCGCGCGAGTATCGCCAGCTCGCGCACCGTCATCTTGTTGCCGGGATCCGGCAGGCCGCTGGAATTGCCGAAGGTCGATTGCGACATGCCGAGTTCACGGGCGCGCTTCGTCATGCGTTCAGCAAACGCCGCCTCGTTACCCTCCATGCCTTCGGCCAGGACCATGCAACTGTCGTTGCCGCTCTGGATGATGGCGCCGCGCAGGAGATCGGCGACAGGCACGCTGCTGTGGATTGCCGCGAACATGGTGGAATTGCCGCCGGGCGCACCGCCCTTGCGCCAGGAATTCTCGCTGACCTTGTATTCGTCGTTAAGCTTGATCTCGCCGCGGGTCAGCGCGTCGAACACGACCTCGACGGTCATCAGCTTCATCATGCTCGAAGGCGCGCGCAGTTCGTCGGCGTTTTTCTCGAACAACACCGCACCCGAACTCGCCTCGATCAGGATCGCCGTCGGCGCATCGGTCTCAAAGCCGCCGTCCTCGACCACCTTCCTGGCGCCCTGAACGCTCTGGTTGGCCGCATGGACAGCGGGTAGCCAGGCGCACGACGCAGCAAGAATCCCGGCCAACAGCAACCGCCGGCGCGACAGCCGAAAACACGAAAATTGCGCTGTGAGAAAGCCAGATGTCATGCCGTATCCCGATACGCAGGTCTTAACAGCATCGCGCCATCGGAACAACGCAGCCGGCGGTGCCGACGAGACGTGACGATGTCCCCGGGATCACATCCCGATCAGTAAAGACCGCGGCCTGACAGGATCGCAGCAGCGCCGCGGGCATCGACCGTACCGTCATTGCGGTCAGCCGGCGCCGCGTAATCGGCATTGCCTTCATAGGATACGGCATGACGATCCGCGACCGGCATGGCCGAAGCCGAACGATAACGCCCCGACGACGAGATTTCCGACGTCTGCCGGTCCGCTTCGGTATTGCCGAGCGAATACGGACGCCCTTCCGGCACCGGAACATCACGCGCGGCGACGCGCGTGCTCTGCATATCCGGAACGAAAGATCGCGCCGATGCGACGCGAACGACGGACGGCGACGGGGCCGGCTCGCCGGTGCGCAACGTCGCCATCAGCAGGCGGTCGTCGGACCCTTCCAGCGGTGCGCGGCCGACATATTCCACGCGCACATGCGCAGTGCCGTTGTTCTTGAAATCGAGAAGTTCGGCGGCCCTGTTCGAGACGTCGATCAGGCGGTTGCCGTGATACGGCCCGCGATCGTTGACACGCACGATCAGCGACTTGCCGTTTTTCGTGTTGGTGACGCGGGCATAGCTCGGAATCGGCAAGGTCGGATGCGCCGCGGTCAGCGACTTCATGTCGAACACTTCGCCATTGGCCGTCAGACGGCCATGGAAATCGTCGCCGTACCACGACGCGATGCCTTCGGCACGATAGTTGGCATTCTCCTGGGGAACATAAGTGCGCCCGCCGACCACATAGGGCTTGCCGACGCGATAGGTGCCGCCCCCTTTGGGAACCGGTTGACCGAATCCAACGACGCGCGGGCTGCTCGAAACGCCATATTTCGGATCGACACGGCTGAGACTCGTCGTCGAGGAACAATTGGCCAACGCCAAGCAAGCGCTCATCGCCGCCGCAGCACCTGCAGCACGGCCGAGCCGGTGTGACCTAAGAATCCCCATATACCCCAATACCATGCTCGCGACCGCCTGCCCATTGTCGGACAGCCCCTCAGCCGCAAAATCCGATACGCTACATTCCCGCACCGCACAGTGAACATATCGTAGCTCAATCACGGCAAAAATGGGGAGAGCCGGATTATGGTAAACGCATTCCTGACATGAGCCGGCGAACCGCCCGCCCGTCCCGGTTCATCCACGAAGGTCCGGTGATCGCTAACGGGTCGGCAACAAGGTGGCCGCCTCGATGACGATAACCGCCGCCAAAGCCATCATCCATAGCGGCCATACCGGTGCGTCGGTGGGGTTGTCGAACTGCCGGTGAATGCCGAAATTCCGAGCCATCGGATGCTCCTCCTTGCCGCTCAAGCCGAAACCGAAGGCTGACACGCCAAGGTGGTCAAATTGCGCCCCACCTGCACCGACACCTCGCATGCAGAAGCCGCCCGCACGAAAAAGCCGCGCCAACCCGAGGGCTGACGCGGCCATGGCCGTTCTGTTGCTAGGTGGACCAACCCCGAACGGTTACGCCGCGAGGCGCACTTCGTTCATGCTAACGTTATCGTTGGCATTTAGGTTTTTGACCCGATAACGGCGGTATCATGCCGAGCACAATTCGCGACTTCTTCGCAGCCATCGATCCTGTTTCGCCCCCGCCTGAGCAGCCCCGCCGTGCGGCTGGAAGCTGCTGAGGTGGAGGCGCCGGGTACTGCCCCCGGGTCTGCCTGCGGTCCATCGTGAGGTTCAGCGCCATCGTCTTGCGACAGGGCAGATATAAGCGGTATGCCGGTAAAAATCCAGATGGATCGTCGCCCCTGCCGAGGGCGACCCGCACATCGTTATTCCGAAGTCAGAAACTGACCGGAACCCAATGATTGAGGGCCACGAGGATCGCCAGCAGGACCAGGCCGGTTCCAAGGCTCCAGCCGATCAACCGCTTTTCCACCGGCAACAATGGTTCGACCTCGTGGCCCTGCTCCGTGGCGGAGATGCGTTCAGGGTGTGACATGGCAACGCTCCCGATCAGACGGTGGGCGGCTTGAGGCCGCTGAAGAACAGCCAGGAAATCAAAAGACCGACCCAGATCACGAAACCGAACAGGCTGACGACATAGACCGCGGCCAGCTTGCCGAAGCCCTGCTGCCAAAGCTTGCGGAAATCCGACAGCACGCCGATGGAGAAGAAGGTGAGGATGAAGAAGATCACCCGGAACACATTGGCTTCGCCGGCCACGGCCGGCAGCGCCTTGGCGATATCAGGCGTGGTGCCCACCGCAAGCCACAGCGACACCGCGAAGACGAGCACGAAGCCGAGAATGAATTTCGGGAAGCGCTGCCAGATTTCACCCGGCTTCGCCTTGTCCGGCCCGCGATCGATGTGGTTGGTCCAGATATAGCCGAGGATGAAGGCCCAGACGCCGATGAAGATATCGATGAAGATCTTCACCGTTGTCGTCGTGGCGAGAATCCAGCCCGGCTGATATTTGACGCCTTCGGCTGCGGCCTTGGCGAGGATCAGTGCCTCCGTGATGCCGCCGCCGGCCACCGCCGCACCGTCCGTCTTGATCGCAAGGCCGATCCATGCGCCCGCCACCAGCGGCTCCTGCCAGAGGAACGTCTGCGCGAGGAACGGCAGGATCAGGATTTCGACCACTGCAAACACGACCACCAGCGAGGACACCAGCACCGGCACCGCCGGCCGTGCCCGGATCGCACCGCCGGTGGCGATGGCCGCGGCGACGCCGCAGATCGAGATGCCCGAGGCCAGCGGCACCGACCATTCGCGGCTGAAGCCGAACCATTTTCGCGCCACGTAGTACACCACGGCCCAATAGATCAGATAGGCTTCGATGATCGCAGCGGCACCGCGGATCAGCAGCGACGACGCAAGATTCAATCGCCCGGCGGCGGTGACCGCAAGCGTGGCGCCGAGAATGACGATGGCGATCTTGATATAGAGTTCGGGCCGGATTGCTTCCTTCAACCAGTCCGCGAAGCGCGGAAAGACATTCGAGATGATCAGGCCCGCCAGCAATGCGACGACGAAGCCGCCTTCGTTGGTCAGCTTGAGCGACCAGCCGATGCCGAATTTCTGCTGCTCCGCCGGCGTCACCGCAGCGATATGGGCGTAGCTGCCGACAATCCAGCTGCCATAGGCGATCGCGAACACCACGGTGAAGGCCAACGCGAACTTGCCGACATTGGCACCGAGCGTGGCGACGCCGATGCTGAGCACGACGAGCAGCGCGACATAAGTCGCAAGCAACGACCCGATCCCGCCCAGTCCAGCATAGGTTTTGGCGAATGGCGCGAGTGCGGTCGATACGTCGCGATACACCGACGTGGTGACCGCCCAGCCGAGCAGATCGTTACCCGACAGGCTCACCAAAGCGAGTGCGAACACGAACAAACCGATCAGAACGGCCAGCCAATCCTCATTCAGCCACGCGCGGACAACGGCCGGCTGCGATGTATCCAATGCGATCTCTGCCATGTTCCCGGTAACCCCATGCCGATCAAACACGATCGAACGACAGGACAAACTGTCACATGCATTATGCAGAGCGATTGTTCAGCGGAGCAATGTCGCTACGTTTCCTTGTTGAGCGGAGAACAGCCATGTTCTGCTACGCGCCTGATCGCGCGTAGCAGAAACGCACCGGCCGCTGAAATAGCTGCCGTTCGGTGTCCTGTCTTTCGCCCCGGCGCAAACTCACCAGGTATCGACGCAAGGTCGCTTGCGTCCTTCACGCTGCGCCGGTTTCGGCGCGGAGCGCAATCCGCTGATGATCCAGTGCCGGGTTTCGATCGGGTCGATGACCTGATCGACCTCCAGCACCGAGGCGATGTTGATCGCCTTGCCGGTCTCGTAGAATTTCGCAACCATGGTCTTGAAGAAGTTGTCGCGCTCGACCGGATCGGCGATGGCTTCCATCTCCTTGCGGAAACCGAGCCGCACCGCGCCCTCGAAACCCATTCCGCCGAATTCGCCGGTCGGCCAGGAGATCGTGAAATTCTGCGCGTGAAACCCGCCGCCGGCCATGGCCTGCGCGCCGAGCCCGTAGCCTTTGCGAAGAACGACCGTGAAATACGGCACGGTGATGCTCGCCGCGGTCACGAACATGCGCGAGACATGACGTACCAGCGCCGTCTTCTCGGCCTCCGGGCCGACCATGAATCCGGGCGTATCGCATAGCGACACGATCGGAATGTCGAACGCATCGCACAGTGCTACGAACCTTGCAGCCTTGTCGCCGGCATCGGCGTCGATGGCACCGCCGAGATGCTTGGAATTGTTGGCGATCAGACCGAACGGCTGGCCTTCGATCCGCACAAAGGCCGTGACGATACCGATGCCGAATTGCGGACGCAGCTCCAGCACCGATTCATGATCCGCCAGCGTTTCGATGACCTTGCGGATGTCGTAAACACGCAGCCGGTTCTCCGGGATCGCGCGCCGCAGCAGGCGCTGATCCGGCTCGCTCCAGGTCGTCAGCGGCCCCTGGAAATAGGACAGGTATTTCTTCGCGGCGGCGACCGCCTCGATCTCGTCCTCGACCAACACGTCGATGACACCGTTCGGCGCCATGACGTCGGTGGGGCCGACTTCCTCCGGCTTGTAGACTCCCAGTCCGCCGCCCTCGATCATCGCCGGCCCGCCCATGCCGAGAGTGGTGTCGCGCGTGGCGATGATCACATCGCAACAGCCGAGCAACGCCGCATTACCGGCAAAGCAACGCCCGGAAACGACACCGACCAGCGGCAGCAGGCCGCTCAGCCGTGCGAAGGCGCCGAAGGTCGGCACGTCGAGACCGGTGACGCCGAGCCGTTCGGTATCGCCGGGGCGCCCGCCCCCGCCTTCGGCAAACAGCACCAGCGGGATCCGCAGTTCTTCCGCAAGCTTGAACATGCGGTCCTGCTTCTTATGATTGCGCTGCCCCTGCGTACCAGCCAGCACCGTGTAATCGTAAGCGATCACCATCGTGCGGGACTGGTCAGGTTCGAAATGGCCTCCGTTGACCGTGCCGAGGCCGGCGACCAGCCCGTCCGCCGGCGTGTTGCGGATCAGGTCGTCATGGCTCCGCCGTGCCCGCTGCGCGGCAATCGCCAGCGACCCGTATTCGATAAAGCTGCCGTCATCGACCAATGCCGCGATATTCTCCCGCGTGGTGCGGTGATTGGTCTTGCGCCGCCGGGCGACGGCATCCGGCCGGTTCTCGTCGAGCGTGAATGCCTGCCGCGCTTTCATCTCCGCCAGATCGGCGCGGACGGCATCGAGATCGACCTCCTCACTCACGACTTCGCTCTCGCCCGCGACATCCGCCGGTTCGATGAACACGATGGGGTCGTCCTTGTACAAGGTCTCACCGATCGCGGCGCAGATCTGCCGGACGATGCCGCCCTGCGTTGCCACGATCAAATGCTCCATCTTCATCGCTTCGACCACGGCGATCTGCTGCCCCGGCCGCACCGTTTCATCCTCCGCGACAGCGACGGCAACCACCGTGCCCTGCAACGGCACGGGGATAGACACCGTGCCATCCGGCGCGGATCGCTTGCTGCCGGTGCCGACCGCAACTGCGGCGCCGGACGCCGCTTCAAAGAACAGATGCGGATGCGCCGCTGCGGCGCTGGCGTGGAGTTCGGCGATATTGCGTTCGATGAAGCGCGTATTGACCTTGTTTGCCGCGAAGCGCGGATCGGTCAACAGCGCCTGCAGGAACGACAGATTGGTGGCGACGCCATCGATCCGGGTTTCGCAGGCCGCGCGATAGGATTTTGCAACCGCATCGTTGAAATCCGGCGACACCGAATGCGTAATCAGTTTAGCCAGCAGCGAATCGAAGGACGTGCTCGTGCGATAGCCGGTATAACCGAACGTATCGACGCGCACGCCGTGCCCCGACGGCATGTCGAAGGCGCTCAGCGTCCCGCTGCTCGGCTGTGTCTCGCCCGCTGCATCCATCGTTTCCATATTGACGCGAAGCTGGATTGCATAGCCGCGTGGAATGACAGCGTGCGCCCTCGAAAATCCGAGGCTGTCCAGGCTCTTTCCCGCTGCGATCCTGATCTGGGTAGCGACGAGGTCGATGCCCATCACCTCCTCGGTGACGGTGTGTTCGACCTGCAAGCGCGGATTGGCTTCGATGAAGGCAAAGAACGCGTCATCGCCGGACTGGTTGGCATCGACGAGAAATTCGAAGGTGCCGAGACTGTCGTATTTCGCAGCACGGGCCAGCTTGAGCGCCGCTTCGAGAATTGCATTGCGCAGCCCGTCGGACAGCGACGGGCTCGGCGCGATCTCGATCAGTTTCTGGTTGCGGCGCTGAATGGTGCATTCGCGTTCGCCGAACTGCACCACTGCTCCGCTGCGATCGCCAACGATCTGCACTTCAATGTGCCGGGCGTCCTCGATCAGCCGCTCCACATAAACGGTGTCGTCGCCGAACGCCGCCTTGGCTTCGGATTGGCAGCGCGCATAGGATTCCGCGATGTCGTCCGCCTTGCGAACCGCACGCATGCCGCGGCCGCCGCCGCCGGACACCGCCTTGATCATCATGGCGCCGCCCTTCAGTGCGGCAAAGAACGCCTCCGCCTGCGCGAGAGTGGTGGCGCCCACCGTTCCCTCGATCACCGGCACGCCGGTTTCGGCCGCCAGCTTCCGCGCCGCGATCTTGTCGCCGAACAATTGCAGCGCATCCGGCGACGGGCCGATGAAGGTGATGCCGGCGTCCTTCGCGCGGCGCGCGAATTCCACATTCTCGCTGAGAAAGCCGTAACCGGGATGGATCGCGTCACAGCCCGCTTCTTTCGCGACGGCGACAATGCGCTCGATATCGAGATAGGCCGCAGCGCCGTGACGGCCGAGCGCATGCGCCTCGTCAGCCTTGCGGACATGCAGCGAGCTCGCATCGTCCGTCGAATAGATCGCCGCCGTGGCGATTCCCAGTTCCGAGGCAGCGCGGGCGATACGGATGGCAATCTCGCCGCGATTGGCGATCAGCAGCTTCCTGAACAATGTCTCACGCATCGAGCAACTTACCCAGTTCCTGTTTCTTGACCTTGCCCGTCGCCGTCATCGGCAGGGCATCGACGATCCGGACTTCCGGCACCTTGAAGCCGGCCATGCGGGCGCGGCACCACTCCTCGATCGATTGCGGCGTGACGTCGGCATCCGGCGCCAGCAGCACGAAAGCCACCGGCACCTGGCCGCGCTCCTCGTCCGGACGCGGCACGACACCGGTACCGACAATGGCCGGGTGCTGCCCGAGCAGCGCCTCGACCTCGCCCGGAAACACGCTCATGCCCTTGACCTTGATCATCTCCTTGCGACGGCCGAGATAGTGCAGATAGCCGTCCTCATCGATCAGACCGATATCGCCGGAGTGAAGCCAGCCGTTGCGGATCGTCTCTGCGGTGGCTTCCGGCTTGTTCCAGTAGCCTTTCAGCAGCGACGGCGTGCGGCAGCACAATTCCCCTTCGGAGCCGAGCGGCAGGATCGCCCCCGTCTCGAAATCGCAGATCTTGAACTCCGTGCCCGGCACCGGCAGGCCGACAAATGTCGGCCGCGACTTCAGATCAAAATCGTCGTCCTGCATCCCGGTCGTATAGCTGTCCGAAGTGTGGGTCTCGGTCATGCCCCAGGCGGATTCGGCCAGCACCGTGCCGACCAGCTTCTGCCAGCGGCGGCGATAGTCCATGTTGAGCTTCTTGACGAACGACACCACGCGGACATTGCTCAGCGAGCTCAGGTCGAATTCGGAAAAGCGCGGATGATCCATGATCTCAAGCGCGCCATCGACCGGCATCGCCGTCGCCGTGACCTTGTAGAGCTGGATCGCGGTCATCACGGCGACCGGATCCCAGCGCGTCAGCAGGACCAGCGTCGTCCCGTTGAACACCGGGAAAATCAGGCAACTGTTCTCGCCGGCAATCCAGAATTCGGGAAAGAAGCTGAGCGCAACCGATGTCGACGGCGGCGGCGCCAGTGAGGAATTCGATGCGACGGTGTAAACCATGTCGCGCTGGGTATGGATGCAGCCCTTCGGCATCCCGGTGGTGCCGCCGGTGTAATTGAGCGCCGCGATATCGTCGAGCGACGCGCCTTCGGGAAATTTCGGCGCGGCGATCTTCGCGAGCGCAGGCATCATGTCGACCGCATCGGCGCACGGCACCTTCGGCGCCAGCGTGGTGGCGGGCGCAGGAATGCTGGGCTGCCGCGGCATCGCGTCGATGAAGCTGGTGACGATGACGCGCTTCACTTTGGTCTCGGCCATCACCTCGCGCACGACCGGCATCAATTGGTCGAGCGCGACGATGGTTTCCGAACCGCAATCGCCGACCTGGTAGCCGAGCTCATAGGCTTTCGACAACGGGCTGACCGGACAATGCACCGCGCCAAGCTTGAGGATGCCGAAGAACGCGATGTGGAACTGCGGGCAATTCGGCATGAACACCGACACGCGGTCACCCTTGCGCACGCCCATCTCCGCCAGCAGCGTCGCGAACAGATCGCTCTGGCGGTCGAGTTCGCCGTAAGTGGTCACCGCGCCGTAGAAGATGACGGCCGGCTTGTCCGGCTGCAGCCGCGCCCAGGTCCGCAGATAGTCGGTAAGCGGCTTCTCGCCATGCGGATAGCTGATCTCGCGCGCGAGTCCCTTGGGCCAGGCCTTGCTGGTCAACTCGCGCAGGGTGGCCAGATAGGCTTCTTCTTGAATGATCTCTTGCGGCATGGATGTACTCATCGGAGAGGAGCGGCGGAATCTTGAACAGGCGGAACGATGGTGTCGGCGAAATGGCAGGACACGAGATGCGCCGAACCGGATGCGCGCTCGGGCGGCGGCGTGGCGGTGCAGATCGCTTCGGCATAAGGGCAGCGCGGATGAAACTTGCAGCCTGACGGCGGCGCCATGGCGCTGCCGATTTCGCCCTTGATGACGCCGACGGGGGCACGATGGTCCGGATCGGGCCGCGGCACCGATGCCAGCAGCGCCTGCGTATACGGATGCTTCGGCTGCGCGAATACGGAGTCTGTCGCGCCAAGCTCGACCATGCTGCCAAGATACATCACCCCGACACTGGAGCTGAAATGCTCGACCAACGCCAGATCATGCGCAACGATGAGGTAAGTCAGCCCGAACTCGTCCTGGATATCGGCGAGGAGATTCAGGATCTGTGCCCGCACCGAAACGTCGAGCGCCGAAATCGGCTCGTCCAGCACCATGAAGGACGGCTTCAACGCCAATGCCCGCGCGATCGCCACGCGCTGGCGCTGGCCGCCGGAGAATTCATGCGGATAAAGATCAGCTGCCGTCTTGGGCAGACCGACCACGTCGAGCATTTCAAGAACCCGCGCCCGCTGGCTCGCGCGATCGCCGATGCCGTGGGCCATCAACGGCTCGGCGATGATCTTGCTGACGCGCATTCGCGGATTGAGCGAGGAATACGGATCCTGGAACACCGCCTGCGCCTCGCGGCGATAGCCGTGCATGACCTTCGACGACGCATTGGCGAGATCGTTCCCGTTGAACAGGATCTCGCCGGAACTCGGCGGCTCCAATCCGAGCACAAGCTTGGTCAGGGTGGTCTTGCCGCAGCCGGACTCGCCGACCAGCGCGAATGTCTCGCCGCGTCCGATGGTGAAGCTCACATCCTCGACGGCGCGAACCACACCGCCGTCCCGCATATGAAAATGTTTGGTCAGATGGCGGACCTGCAGCAACGGCGCGCCGGACTCCGCTTTCGCGGGCTCTGTCATCGTCATGGCCGCGGCTCCGCCAGCCAGCATGCAGCCTTGTGCCCGGTCGAGACCTCGAATTGCGGTGGATAATCGTCGCAGCGCGGCATCTTCTGCGGGCATCGTGCGGCGAAGCGGCACCCCTTCGGCGGATCGATCAGGCTGGGCGGCTGTCCTGCAATTGCTTCAAGCCTGCGGCGCTTGCGGCCGAGATGCGGAATCGAATTCAACAGCCCGCGCGTATAGGGATGCGCCGGATTGCGGAAGATCTCGCGGACCGGACCGCTCTCGACCACCCTGCCCGCATACATGACCGCGACCCGATGACAAATGCCGGCCGCGACGCCGAGATCATGGGTAATCATGATGATGCCCACACCGCTGTCGCGCTGCAGCTCCCGGAACAGTTCCATCATCTGGACCTGAATGGTGACATCGAGTGCGCTGGTCGGCTCGTCCGCGATCAGGAGTCGCGGCGAACAGGCGATCGCCATCGCCGTGACCACCCGCTGGCGCATGCCGCCGGAGAATTGATGCGGATAATCGTCGATGCGCTTGGCGGGCGACGGAATCCGGACCCGACCGAGCACGGCTTCCACCGCCTTGCGGACAGGACCGCGGCCTTCGGCAAGCTTGTGGTAACGGAACGGCGCGCCGACCTGATCGCCGATACTGAACACCGGGTTGAGCGATGTCAGCGGGTCTTGCGACACCATCGAAATCCGGCTGCCGCGCCAGTCGCGCGCCATCTCGTCTTCGCTCAGTTTAACCAGATCGGTGCCGTCGAGGGTGATCGATCCCTCGACGATGCGGCCGCCGGGTTTCGGCAGCAGCCGCAGCATCGAAAGGCTGGTCATGGTTTTTCCGGAGCCTGACTCCCCCACCACGCCCAGCGTCTCGCCTTCCGCCACTTCGAGATCGACGCCGTCCACCGCGCGTACGATCCCCCTGCGCAGATAAAGGTGGGTCTTGAGGTTTTCGACCTTCAGCAGCGGCGCTTTCGGTGCCGGCGCCGGAATCGTCGCAGCATCGCTCATGTCACAACTGCCTCCGCTTGGGATCGAGCGTATCGCGGAGCCAGTCGCCGATCAGATTGGCCGACAGGCATGTCAGCATGATCGCGACGCCCGGCAATGTGATCGCCCACCAGGCATTGCCGATGTAGTTGCGGGCATCGGCCAGCATCAGGCCCCAGGACACATCCGGATTCTGGATGCCGAGCCCGAGGAAACTCAGCGACGCCTCGAAGATGATGACCTGACCGATCTGCAGCGAGGCCAGCACCAGCAGCGTGTTGAGGATGTTCGGCAGCAGGTGGCGGATGAAAATCGTCGCCGTCGAACAACCGGCGACCTTGGCGAGCGCCACGTAGTCGCGCTCCTTCAGCGACAGAATCTCGCCGCGAATGATACGCGCATACCAGGTCCAGTATGTGATCGAGATGACCACGATCACCGTGGTCAAGCTCGGCGACAGGACGGTGGCGATCACCAGTGCCAGCGCCAGCGACGGGATCGACATCTGGATGTCGACCAGACGCATGATGACGGTGTCGACGATCTTGCCGAAATAGCCGGAAACCATGCCGATCAGCGCGCCGATGCCGCCGGAGATGACGATCGCGTAAACCGCGACCGTCAGGGTAACGCGCGCGCCGGCGATGATCCGGCTGAAGATGTCGCGGCCGAGATTGTCGGTGCCGAGCGGATAGTCGAAGCTACCGCCGTCCAGCCAGAATGGCGGCTTGAAGGCGGAACCGAGATCGAGGCCATTGGGATCGTGCGGAGCGATCGCCTCGCCGCCGATCGCGGCGATCACCACGAGCGCAAAGATCAGCAGCGACAGATACGGCAGGCCGGAGCCGAATATCCGCCGCATGACCCGATGCGACGGCGAGCGGGACGAACCGAGAGGGGATGCACCGACGTCAACCATGGCGAATCCGGGGATCGATGATGCCGTAGCTGAGATCGACCAGGAGGTTCGAAACCACGAACAGAATGGACGTGAACAGCACCCCCGCCTGCACAACCGGGAAATCGCGTGCGAACACCGCTTCCACCACGGTGCGCCCAAGGCCCGGCCAGGCGAAAATGACCTCGACGACGAACGCGCCGCCGAGCATCGAGGCGAAATAGACGCCGAGCACGGTCACCAGCGGCACCGCGGCGTTGCGGAAGGCGTATTTCCACACCAGCAACCGCTCGGGGGCACCGAGCGCACGGCCCATGCGGATATAATCGCTGTCGAGCACGTCGAGCATGGCCGATCGAATGATGCGCGTCTGTGCCGCCACCGGATACCAGCCGAGCGCGATCGCCGGCAGGACGATGTGAGACACGCCACCGGAACCGAACGCCGGCAACCAGTTCAATTGGACCGAGAACACCAGGATCAGCAGCAGCCCGACCCAGAATCCCGGCATCGCCTGCCCGAGCATGGCGAAGCCTTTGCCCAGGGTATCCAGCCAGCTTCCCCGGTACACCGCCGACAATACGCCGAGCGGAATGGCCAGCATGATCGAGAACAACAGGGCCGAGAGCGCAAGCTCGATCGTAGCGGGCAACCGCTCCAGCACCAGTGTCAGCGCCGGCATCTGCCAGCGGTAGGAGTCACCGAAATCGCCGGTCAGCGCCTTACCGGCGAAAATCAGATACTGCATCCAGATCGGCTTATCGAGACCCATGGCCTCTCGCATCCGGTCGATCGCCGATTGCGGCGCATCGACCGGCAGCAGCAGCACGATCGGGTCGCCCGACAGCCGCGAAATCACGAAGATCAGCATCGACGCGCCGATGATGCTGACGACACCGTGCATGACGCGCCGCAGGACATAGGAGAGCATGAGCGTCTTTCCCGTTGCGTTCAGGATTGCCTATTTCTTCAGATCGATCTGCTGGAATCCACGCCATGCGCCGGGAAACGGCCACGGCTTGAAGTCGACCTTGTCGCGCCATGCCAGCGTGATGACGGGCCGATAGGTGGTGACGCCGCCGAGCACGTTGTCATGCTTGTATTGGGCGATCCGGCGGATCAGCTCCGCGCGCTTCGCCTGGTCCATGGTGCCTTTGAGCTGCTCGATCAGGGCATCGGCCTGCTTGTCATCGGTGTAGGAGTAGCTGCCCCACCCCTTGCCGGGCACGAAGCTGTGCAGATGACCGGCCCACGGCGTCGCCGGATCGCCCGGCAGACCGTGGCTCCACATCCACATCAGGATGCCGTCCATTTCCGGCGGGCCGCTGCGGCCACGCCGCCCGAGATTGATCCAGGCGCCGTATTCGAGCCCCTGCACCTTGCAGCGGATTCCGACCTGGCCGAGATAGGCAAAGACGGCCTCCCCCATCTCCTTGACGTTGGGTTCGCGCGGCGTCGTGAGATTGTAACAAGGCGTCTCGAAGCCGTTCGGGTAGCCGGCCTCGGTCAGAAGCTGCTTGGCCGCTTTGGGATTGTAGGCATAGGGCTTGAGGTCCGGATTGTATCCGGTGCTGCCCTTGCCCACTTCCGCATAGCGTTCGCCCTGCCCGAACAGCACGCTCTTGATGATCGCATCCATATCGACGGCTTGCGCAACCGCCTGACGCACCTTCAGCTTGCTGAACGGCGATGCCGGATTGTAGCTCGGAAAATCGATGTACAGGTTGTTGCCGGATGTCGCCGTAAAGGTCTTCACACCGGGCATTTTCTTGAATTCGGCGACCATCGACGGCGGCACATTGTCGATCCAGTCGACGGCGCCGGACTTGAACGCGGCGACGCGCGTGAGGTCCTCCGGAATGATCTTGATGGTAAGATCTTTTACGCCGGGCCGCGCATCCTTGTTCCAGTAATCGTTAAAGGCTTCGAGCCTGAGCTCCTCCTTGACTGAACGCGACACGAATTTCCAGGGACCGGTTCCGACCGGCGCCTTGGCAAAGCCGTCATCCCCGACCGTCTCAAAATACTTCTTCGGTATCGCCCAGAGCTGCAGCGAGCCCGCGATATAGTCGCCGTCCGGTGACTTGAAGTGAATCCTGAAATGCAGGTCGTCGATAATTTCGAATTTCTCGACATTGGCCTGCAGATGCGACCAGCGCGAGATTTTGGGATCCCGCAGGCGCTCGTAGCAGAACTCGAAATCCGCGGAGGTCAGCGGATCGCCATTGTGGAACTTGACGCCCGGACGCAAGTGCACGTCGATGACGGGCTTGCCGTCCTGTTGCTGTACCTCCCACTTTTCCGCCAGCCAGTTCACAGGCTTCTGGTCAGGATCGAAGCGGACCAGCTGTTCGAACATCTGGCTGATGAAGTAATGATCGACGCCCGCTGAGTATTTGGTGGGATCGAGGGTCGTTCCTTCGGCGCCGAACGCCACCGTCAGGCTGCCGGTGGCCTGGGCCATCGCCGAAACCGGGCTCAGCGCAAGCGCCAGAGCGATCAACAGACTGCTGCGCTTCACAACAGATCCTCCCTTGAGATTCCGTCACGCTTGTTTCGCGTGTGTCTTTATGAGGCCAACCGATCATACCGGCGGTACGATGTCAATTGTCGACAATTGGACAAGTGCACGCATAAGTTTATGATGCCGTGATGAAACGTGAAGATGGCGACGGCAAATGAGTGACTTGATGCCCCATGGGACAGCGGCCGCGCCGGCGCGGAGACGGGGCGAACGAACGCGGACGATCCCTCAGCAAATCGCCGATCACATCAGCAATGCCATCATCAACGGTGAGTATCGCGGAGACGAACGAATCCGCGAGCAGGAACTCGCCACGCTGTACGGCGCCAGCCGTGGTCCGGTGCGCGAAGCGATCCGCACGCTACAGGAACGCGGATTGGTCAACTTCTTTCCGCGCCGCGGCGCCTATGTGGTCGACATCACGCTGGAAACCATCGCGGAGGTCTTCAACGTCCGCGCCGTATTGATGGGCCTTGCGGCGCGCGACATCGCCCGCCGCAACAATATCGAAGTCCTGAGCGATCTGCGCGCCGGCATCGCCGAAACGCGGCAACTTGCCCGCAAGAAGCCCTCCCCGCAGCACTTCGCCCGGGCGATTGCGCGCCTTGGCGGCGTGATCGCAACCCGATGTGGAAATGCCCATCTGTCCCGGCTGCTGCGGGACCAACTCGACCATACGCTATGGGGGTTGCTTTGGCGCGACCGGCCACTGGATTTTTTCACGGCAAAGCGCCAGGCCGCCGCCATCGGCGAATGGGAGGTGCTTGCCGCCGCGATCGCGGCCAGCTCCGAGGGCGATGCCGAACTTTTACAGCGCCGGATCTTCTTCAACTCGCGCGACGCCGCCATTGCGACACTGCGCAAGTCCCGCAAAGGGAAGATCAGCCGTGCTGCCAAGATCCATGATTAGACAACGTGGTTCGTGATTGGACGCACTGCTCATCGACGGACCAACAAGGCAACGCTGATGATCCGGAATGAGGCGATCATTCGCTGCTCAACTCCCATTGAACCGGAATAATCGATGACGATCAGTTTCGTGCAGGAAGCGGCTTTCGACCACCCCCGAACCGAACCACAAGGGCCATTGCAACCTCGACGAACGGATATGCCGCCACGTTCGCATTGCGTTGGCCCTGCCACTGGGCTAATTGGCTGACCTTACCGGTTCGGAAAGATGGCCGAGTGGTTTAAGGCAGCGGTCTTGAAAACCGCCGTGGGTGCAAGCCCACCGTGGGTTCGAATCCCACTCTTTCCGCCAACGCCTCCATCTTCAGTTGGCTCCTTTTCGATCAAGTCGCGGCGAGATAGCCAATCCGAGGAACACGATCATGGCTTGATTGAGCCGCACCATGTCCTCGTCATCGAGCCGTCCGACCTGCGCCCCCATCTTCGCCTTGGGAACGGTGGTGATCTTGTCCACCATCAGGCGGCAGAGGATGCGCAGGCCGTTGCGCTCGTTCGGCTCCACCACCAAACGAAACAGCGGCGCGTCGGTCGGGTCGGTGGTGAAGGCGCAAATCGTGATCGAGTCGGTCGCGTCGAAACTGTCGTCCTGCACGATGACAGCAGGGCGCGGCTTGCCCGCGTAGTCCTTCCCCCCGGAGACGGTCCAGACTTCGCCGCGCCTCACTCGTCGCCCCAATCCGAAACGGCGTCGATGAAGGCTTGATCCTCATACGCGTGGGCGCTGGCGGCGACCGTCTGCGACTGGCGGCGGGCCTGCTCCCGGAAAGAGGGCGAGCGCACGTCCGGCACCCAAATCTGGATTGGTCGCAGCCCCTGCGCGCGCAGCCGATCCCGATGCTCGGCCACCTTTACTCGGACGGACTTGGGCTTCGATGTTGCCACCATGACGGGTCTCCATATAATTAGTTACATGTAACCTATCATGAGGCGATCCCGAATGCCAGACCTTTCGACCCCGAGGCTCAAAATGGTGACGGATTTGAGCGGGAGAAGCGCGGCGCGCGGTAGCGAACGGTGGCGAGAATCTGGCGAATTGCACCGTGCATCAAGCCATTGAAAACACGGAATAATCGGGACAGTCGCACTGTGCGCCGTTTGCCCGCACGGTGCGAAATCGGCTCGTAACCTATTGAAAAACAACCGCCCGACCGCCGCGCAATGTGCGGCCTTTTATCCTGCCATCAGCCAAGAGTGCCGCTTCCGGGCCAACAAAAACAGGCAATTCCGCCCTGCCACGGCACTTTGGCCGCAAAATCTTGGTGCCGGAATCGGCGATCTAACCAGTGTGCAGACAACAACAATTTGAGAAACCGGCACGTCACAGTGCCGGTTTCTTCAATCTTGCTCTCGCAATCTGCGCTGCCATCCAGCCTCGGCGCGGACACATTGGCCGCTCCGTTCGCTGCATATCGTGATGCAATGTCGCTGCAATAAAACAGCAAACTGCTCGATGAAATATCTGCGATCATCTCGTTAGCCAACGAGATGATCGAACGCGCGCGGCCGTGCAAGGAAATGCGTATCGAACGAAGTTCTCCAAACAGTCGCACCGCCACAAACGACCTGTTATCGTGCGGCCATGAGAAGCGGCAGCATACCCTTTAAGTTCGATATCACCGATTTGCTGGCGCGCGCACGGCGGCAGATAAGCGGTCGCGTTGGCAATGTGACGCTCAGTCTTCCGTTCGTCAGCATCGCCGTCAATCCAAAGGATAAGGAGCGCCAAGTCGCTCGCGAGGTCGTCATTCGGCTTCGGGATCGTCGCGTCCTGTCGGCTTGGGAATGCTGCGATAACTGCATCGACAATGCCTTGGCGTCGCTTCAAGAGATCAGGCAAACGCTCGTCAACAAGCAGGTCGAGTTGTCGGATTTGCAGGATGGACCGCTCTATCTACTGCTCGATGCGATGGCGGCGGGCATTCGCCAATTTATGACATTCGAGGAGTTGCTCGCCGGGACGGTGATGGGCCACCGCATCCGCGCTTTGGTGACTTTCGGCGACCGCCCGATACGCGTCAGGCTTATTTTGATGCGCTGGAAGTGCTGCGCGGACACTTGAGTCGCTGTCTCGGTCAGGTTGCGGTGATCGGCGGAATGCCTGTGCCAAACGAGGGATTGGTCGCCAATTACCAAGGTCCGTGGTGACGTTGCCCCCTCGGCTTAATCCAGTTTGAAGTAAGCTCTGGCCCCACAACAAGGACCAGAGATGAAGCGCAACAGGTTCACCGAAGAGCAGATCATCGGGATACTGAAGGAACAGGAG
>Ga0153956_1001411_pt1 | contig 21076 bp, 20 predicted proteins | sample TSFL040MetaG_FD_104704 | JGI IMG/M metagenome (GOLD analysis project Ga0153956, IMG submission 104704) | Attine ant fungus gardens microbial communities from Florida, USA - TSFL040 MetaG | ecosystem: Host-associated > Fungi > Mycelium > Unclassified | place: USA: Florida, Wekiwa Springs...
GACAAGGGACGGGCCCTCCCGTCCACGGCCCGGGCAGGCGTGGCCGGGACGGCGGGGGTGACCCTTCCCTCACGAACTGCGGGGAGGTTCGTCCAGGGTCACCCCCGCCGTCCCTCCCGGGCGCCCGCGGGGGCGTCTCACGGCCACGGGTGCCTCACGAGAGCGGCACGGATCCCTCACGGATGCGTAACCCCGTGACGAAGACGCCGGGAACGTCACGCTTCATCCCGTCTTCCTCATGCCTCGCGGGTCACGCCAGGAGGCGCGTTCGCAGTCAGCGACAACATGTGTCGCTAACTGCGAACTCGCTCCGGGGCGGGGGCCTCGGGGGCCGGGAGTGGGACGTCCCCGGCGTCTTCGTCACGAGCTGTGACGTCTTCCCGCAGGGACCATCACGTCCCGGGGACATCTGAACGGTCAGGGCTCTCCGCTGTTCCTTATGCGCCTATGAGGCGCATAAGGAACAGCGCAACTTCCTGACCGCCCGGATCCCTCCCACCGGGCGGAGGGTCGTGACGCCGCCTCCCGGAGTTCGTGGCGGACCTTTGATCCTTTCCCCACGCAACGCCTCACGTCCTGGGCGCCTCATGGGGGTCACAGCCTGCCAGGACCCCCATGAGGCGCCCAGGACACCCGGGACCACCTCGGCCGCCCGCCCGCCCCCCGAGCCCCCGCCCCGCACGACGCCCTAAACGATCAACGATTCGCGCAGCCCGATCGCCACCGCGTGGCTACGGTTCTTGGCCTCCAGCCGGGCGAGCGTGTTCTTCATGTGGGTCTTGACGGTCTCCTCGGAGAGGCCGAGGCGGCGGGCGGCGACCGTCGTCGACTCGCCGTCGGCGAGCAGTTGGAGGATCTCGCGCTGGCGCTTGGTGATCAGGGCGCGGGAGCCTTTCGGCGGCACGTCGCCGTCGATGAAGCGCTCTTGGGCGGCCGCGGCGATCGTCGCCTTGCGCAGCTGCTCGGGGCCGGCGGTGCGGGCGACGTAGGCGGTGGCGCCGGCGCCGAGGGCGGCGCTGGCCAGGTGGCGCTCGGGCCGCTCGCCGTGGGCGACGATCCCCAGGACCGGAGCCGCCCGGCGCATCTCGCGGATCGCCTCGGTGCCGCTGATCGAGGGGGTATCGCCGTTGGGGCGCCAGCCCATGTCGAGAATCGCGACGTCGAAGTCACCGATGTGGCGCACGAGGTCGAGGCCTTCGTGGCGATCGGCCGCCTCCAGCACCTCGAAGTCTTTGGACAGGACTTCCCGGACCCCCAACCGCACCAGCGGGTGGACGTCCACGACAAGGCATTGTGGGCGTTGAGTCAGGACTGCTTCCGATCGCTCGTTTGCGGGCGGGCACCCGGGTGAAGGGTTGCGCCAGACGAAAGCCGATCCTAGCCAAGGCCGACGGTGCGGTAGAAAGTCCCGGTGATCTCGATCACCTCGAAGTCGCGCTATGCGGTCGTTGCCCTTGCCGAGCTTGCCCGGTCCGGGGAGCGGCCGGTGCCGATCAAAGAGCTCGCCGAACGCCGCGATATCCCCGAGCAGTTCCTCGAGCAGCTCTTCTCGACCCTGCGCCGCGCCGGTCTCCTCACCAGCCACCGCGGCATGCGCGGCGGCTACACCCTCTCGCGCCCGCCGGAAGAGATCACCGTCCTCGAGGTCGTCCAGGCCCTCGACGGCAAAATCGGCTCCGAAGCCGAAGAGGCCGGCGGCATCTGGGCCGAGGGCGTTGGCGCCCTCCGCAAGGTCTTCGGCCAGACGACGATCGCCGAAGTCGCCCGCCGCGAGGCCGAAGAGGCCGGCAGCGGCATGTACTTCATCTAGCCCGGAGCTTGCGTGGACCGGTACCGCAGGGCGACCGCCCCCGACCGGAACTCATGGCGATCCACGAGCTCCACCTGGATGCGCTCGCGCAGACCGGCGAGCAACGTCGGCCCGTGTCCGGCAAGGACCGGCTGCACGAGGAACTCGTATGCTTCAGCCGCTGAACCGCTTGCCACTCCCTCATCCAGTCAGGCCAGGTGCCCGAGGCCGGCTTCCGCCACGCCGACTCCATCATCTCGTAGGTCACCCGGCCGAACAGCAGGGCATCGGCTCGTTCCATCTCGGCGGTCCAGTAGCCCATCGACTCCTCGTCCGGCGGGATCCCTGCTTCGTGATGACAACAGCCGTCGAGCGTGACGTCTCCGGCCGGCGGATCGCCGCCATGCATCCAGCCGAAGTCCGCGACGAGATCCACCACGAGCGTCTCTCCGCCGGCTTCGACTCGAGGCCCGCCCAGGCCAGACGCCGCACCTCGATGCCGGGCTCAGGCCCCGGTGTTCAGGTCGACCGCCGCGCGGATCAGGTCGCGCAGGGCCGCCTCGTCGATCTCCTCGTCCGCGTGGATGTCGATCGCGCGGCGGGTGTTGCCCTCGAGGCTTGAGTTGAACAGGCCGGCGGGGTCGGCGAGGGAGGCGCCCTTGAAGAAGGTCAGCTTCACGATTTGCTTGTAGGTCTCGCCGGTGCAGATGATCCCGTTGTGCTCCCAGACCGGGATGCCGCGCCATTTCCAGGTCTCCTCGACCTCGGGGTCGACCTCCTTGACGAGCTCACGGACGCGGGCCAGGGTGTCGCCGCGCCAGTCGCCCAGCTCCGCGATCCGCTCGTCGATCAGCTGCGCGGGGGAGTCCGTCATGGTTGCCGTCCTTTCGTCGTGGCCGCGGTCGATCGCAAGCAGTATCCCTGAATTCAGTTCAGGTACCGCGGCGGCGCATTTTAGGTCACAATGGTGCGTCACGTAAATGGAGTCGAGTGATCGAACAAGTTCAACGGTCAACGGCCGACCCGGCCGCGCCGAGCGCGAGAAGTCCACTCCGGCGACCGTGCTGGCCCACCCGCTGCGGGTCCGGATCCTGGAAGTCCTCAACCAGCGCGACATGAGCCCGGTCGAGTTCTGTCGCGAGGGCTACGCGCCCGCGAACGCGGACGTCTCCCACGTCGCGTACCACTTCCGCGAGCTGGCGAAGTACGGCTCGCTCGCGGTGGTCGAGGAGAACCAGCGGCGGGGCTCGGTCGAACACGTCTACCGCGGGCTCGGCCGCGCCTACTTCAGCGACCTCCAGTGGAACGGCCTCGACCACCAGGCGCGGGTGAAGGTCAGCAAGACCACGGTTCAGGGACTGATGGCCCGGGTCGAAGGCGCGCTGATGTCCGACACCTTCGATGCCCGGGTGGACCGGCACCTGACCTGGATCGCGATGCGCCTCGACGAGCAGGGGTGGAGCGAAATGGCGACCGCCCTCACCGCCACCTTCGGCGAAATCGAACAGATCAGGGCCGACGCGGAAGCGCGCCTCGACCGCGATGGGGAGGACGGCATCCCCTCCACCTGCGGCATCCTCGGCTTCCCCTCGCCGTTCGGCGCGCAGCCGACCCCGCCGCCCGCCGAGTAGTTGACAGCCGTAATGCCGGTCGGCATGGCGCGCGACGGCAACGTCGACCACGCCGGCTTCGACCACCTGCTCTTCCGCGCCGCGCCCCGCGCGGTCGTCCCGTCCTAGACTCGGGCCGATGAGGATCGGACCGGAGGCATCGGCGGTCGTCGGCAACACGCCGATGGTGCTGCTCGAGCGGCTCGGCAACGGGCTGTTCGGCCAGGTCTGCGCGAAGCTCGAGTACTTCAACCCCGGCGGCTCGGTCAAGGACCGGATCGGGGTGGCGATGATCGACGCGGCCGAAGAGGCGGGGGAGATCAAGCCGGGACGCTCCCTGGTGGTCGAGCCGACCAGCGGCAACACCGGCATCGCCCTGGCGATGGTCTGCGCGGCGCGCGGCTACGAGCTGATCCTCACCCTGCCGGAAGGGATGAGCCGCGAGCGCGGCAAGCTGCTGCGCGCCTACGGCGCCAAAGTGTCGGAGACGCCGAGCCTCGGCGGGATGAACGAGGCGGTCGCGCTGGCCGAGCAGATCCGCGACCAGCGCAAGGCCTTCATGCCGATGCAGTTCTCCAACCCGGCCAACGCGGAGGCGCACCGGCGCACCACCGCGGAGGAGATCTGGCGCGACACCGACGGCGAGATCGGCGCCTTCGTCACCGGCGTCGGCACCGGCGGCACGATCACCGGGGTGGGGCGGATGCTGAAGGAACGGGCGCCGGACGCGCTCGTCGTCGCGGTCGAGCCGGCGAGCTCGCCGGTGCTCTCGGGCGGCCAGCCCGGCCCGCACAAAATCCAGGGGATCGGCGCCGGCTTCGTCCCCGCGGTGCTCGACCGCGCGGTCATCGACGAGATCATCGCGGTCGGCGACGAGGACGCGCTGGAGACCGCGCGGCTGGCGGCGAGCGCCGAGGGCGTGCTGGCGGGGATCTCGGCGGGCGCCAACATCCACGCGGCGCTGCGGGTGGCGGCGCGGCCGGAGATGGCCGGCAAGCGGGTGGTCACGATCGTCTGCGATTCGGGCGAGCGTTATATGTCGCTGCCATTCTTTGCACCATGAACAAGGGCGCCACCTCCTCCGCTCCGGCGGTGCTTGGACCATGCTGAGGCGCGTCTTCGCCGAGATCCGTGCCGACGTGACCGCGGCGCGCGACCGCGATCCGGCGGCGCAGGGGGTTTCCAGCTTCGAGATCCTGACCAGCTGGGCAGGGGTGCAGGCGCTCCTCGCCCACCGGCTCGCGCACGCGTTGCGCGGCGCCGGCGTGCCGTTGCTGCCGCGGGGGATCGCCTACCTGACCCGGGCCGTGACCGGGGTCGAGATCCATCCGGCGGCGGAGATCGGCAGGCGCTTCTTCATCGACCACGGCTCCGGCGTGGTGATCGGCGAGACGGCGCGGATCGGCGACTGCGTGACGCTCTACCAAGGAGTGACGCTGGGCGGCACCGGCTTCCAGCGCGGCAAGCGCCACCCGACCCTCGGCGACAACGTCACGGTCGGCTCGGGGGCGAAGCTGCTGGGGCCGATCGCGGTCGGTGACGGGGCGAAGATCGGCGCCAACACGGTGGTGGTCGAGGACGTGCCGCCGGGGGCGACCGTGGTCGGCAATCCGGGGCACCCGGTGCGGGTCGAAGGGCGCAAGCTGGAAGGACCGGACGCGGACTGGATCCACCTCCCGGATCCGATCGCCGACGCGATCAAGGCGCTATCGGAGCGGATCGTCGAGCTGGAAGCGCGGCTGGCCGAGGTGGACGGGGGAGAGACCGCGGCCCAGGCCAAGCGGGAGCAGCCGGGGATCAAGCCGCGGACCGGTCGCTCCTCGGCCGGGGGCTGAGCGCGATGGGGGCCGGGCGCCGATCTAAGCTGCGGGCGCTTGCCGATCCCCAGTCCGGACCGAAAGGAACGCTCGTGAACAAGCGCATTCTCGTCCCGCTTGCCCTCTTGGCGGCGGCGGCGCTGACGATCGCCGCCTGTGGCGGCGGGGGCAGCGACGAAGACAAGATCGCCGAAGTGATCGAAAAGGCAGCGACGACGGCCGACCCGACCAACTGCACCGAGCTGCAGACGCAGCGCTTCAACGAACAGAACAGTCAGCGGCAGGGCGAAGCCGCGACCAAGTCCTGCGAGGAAGAAGAGGAAGGGGGCGAAGAACAGGCCGAAGGCGCGCGGGTCTCGAACGTCTCCGTCAACGGCGAAAAGGCGACGGCGGAGGTCAAGTTCGAAGGCGGCTCGCTCGGCGCGCAGGCCCTCGACGTCGCGCTGGTCCAGGAAGACGGCAACTGGAAGCTCGACCAGGTCGAAGGCTTCGCCCATTACGACGGCAAGGCCCTCGGCGAAGCGTTCGAAAAAGAGTTCGAAGAAAACCCCGAAGGCCTGAGCAGGCAACAGGCGACCTGCATCGCCGAAAGGGTCGCCGGGGCGAGCCAATCGGAGGCCGAAGAGCTGTTCTTCAGCGGCTCTCCCGAACCGATCATCAAGTTGGCCGAAGGCTGCGCCTGAGGCGATCTGGGAGCGCCTCGCGGCGTCCTCGGTCGCTCGCCTCGGGTCACGCACTGGAGTGCGCTCCCCTCGGCTCACTTCCCTGCGTCCTGGCGAGGCCGGCCCAGATCGCCTCAGGTTGCCCCTAGGGCTTCCGGCGACGCCGCGATGCGGCCCCCGGTCCTCGCCCGCCGCACCCCTGGCTATGCTCGGCGGGTGAGTCTTCAGGCTGACCAAGAGTCATTCCTGGGCGGCGACGGGACGCTCTTCGGTGCGCCGACGGAGGCCGGAGCAGACCGGGTCGAGCGCCTTGTCGCCGGCCTCAATCCGCCGCAGCGGGAGGCGGTCGAGCACGGCGACGGGCCGCTGCTGGTGCTGGCGGGCGCGGGCTCGGGGAAGACGCGCGTCCTCACCCACCGGATCGCCTACCTGCTGGCGACCGGCAAGGCCCGCCCCGGCGAGATCCTCGCGATCACCTTCACCAACAAGGCGGCGGCGGAGATGCGCGAGCGGGTCGCCAACCTGATCGGCCGCTCGGTGCGGGCGATGTGGGTGACGACCTTCCACTCCGCCTGCGCGCGGATGCTGCGCGTCGACGCCGAGCGGCTGGGCTACTCCAAAGGCTTCACGATCTACGACCAGGGCGACTCGCTGCGGATGGTCAAACGCTGCCTGACCGAGCTCGGCGTCGACCCCAAACGGTACCCGCCGCGCGCCGTGCAGAGCAAGATCTCCGGCGCCAAGAACCAGCTGATCGACCCCTCCGGCTACAGCGAGATGATGGTCGGCGGCTTCGAGGAGGTCGTCGCCGAAGTCTTCCCCCTCTACGAGAAGCGGATGCTCGAGGCCAACGCGATGGACTTCGACGACCTCCTGGTCCGCACCGTCAACGCGCTGGAGCTCTTCGAGGATGTCCGCGAACGCTGGCGCCGCACCTTCCGCCACGTCCTCGTCGACGAGTACCAGGACACCAACCACGCCCAGTACCGCCTGTTGCAATTGCTGGCGAAAGAGCACGGCAATCTGATGGTGGTCGGGGACGAGGACCAGTCAGTTTATTCTTTTCGATCAGCCGACGTTCGTAACATCCTCGACTTCGAGGCCGACTTCCCGGAAGCGGAGATGATCAAGCTCGAGCAGAACTATCGCTCGACCCAGACGATCCTCTCGGCGGCCAACGCGGTCGTGTCGCATAACCGTGAACGGCGGCCGAAGGAGTTGTGGACGGAGGTGGTCGGCGGGGAGCTGGTGCAGCTGCGCGAGCTCGGCGACGAACACGAGGAGGCGAGGTGGGTCGGCGGCGAGATCGACCGGCTGGCCGAGGAGGAGGACGTGAAGCGCTCCGGCGTCGCGATCTTCTACCGGACCAACGCGATGAGCCGCGTGGTCGAGGAGACGCTCAAACGTTATGACGTCGATTACCAGGTGATCGGCGGCACCAAGTTCTACGAGCGGGCCGAGATCAAAGACGCGATCGCCTATCTGACCTTCCTGATCAACCCCGCCGACCTGGTGTCGTTCGGGCGGGTCGTGAACTCGCCGCGGCGGGGGATCGGCGACACGACGCAGGGGCGGCTCGCGGCCTACGCGAACACCGCCGGGCTGACGATCTGGGAAGTGCTGGAACGGGTCGAGGACGTGCCCGGCCTGGCCGCCGCCGCGATCAAGTCGGTGGGTCGCTTCTTCGAGACGGTCGACGGGCTGAAGGATCACGTCGAGGACTCCTCCGTGCACTCGATCCTGGAGCGGACGCTGAACGAGACCGGTTACCTGGAAGCGCTGAGCAACGAGCGCACGGTCGAGGCGGAAGGGCGGGTCGAAAACCTCGAAGCGCTGCTCGAGGGCGCCGCCGAGTTCGACCGCGAGCGCGAGATCGAGGGAGAGAGTGAAGTCACCCCGCTGGAGGAGTACCTGCAGCAGAACGCGCTGCGTACCGAACAGGACGCGCTGCAAGGCGAGGAGCGCGAACTGGTGACGCTGATGACCCTGCACAACGCCAAGGGGCTCGAGTACGACACCGTCTTCATCGTCGGGATGGAGGACGGCGCCTTCCCGCACATGCGCTCGCTGGAGGAAGGCGGCGAAGAGGAGGAGCGACGTCTCTGTTACGTCGGCATCACCCGCGCCGAACGCCGGCTCTACCTGACCTGGGCACGCGAACGGCGGCTCTTCGGCCGGGCCGAGCGAAACCTGCCCTCGCGCTTCATCGACGAGATTCCGACCGAGCTGAGCGAACGCACCTCGACCGCGACGAGCGGCGGCATGACCTGGGGCTCGACCGCCTACGGCGGCGGCGACTCCGACCTCGGCGGTTTCGGCGACACCGGCGACGGCGCGCCGACCCCGGCGCAGCCGCTCGACCCCGGCCCGGCGCTTGAAATGCGGACCGGCGACGACGTCGTCCACACGTCCTTCGGCGACGGCGTGGTGACCGGTACCGAGCCGGGCGGGGTGATCGTGGTGAGGTTCGACGACGGTAAGGAGCGCAAGCTGATGGCCGACTACGCACCGATCAGGAAGAAGTAGCGTGGCCGCGAGGATCATCGACGGCAAGGCGGTCGCGGCGGCGGTCAAAGAGCGGGTCAAGGTCGATGCGGCCGCCTTCGCGGAGGAGTTCGGGCGCCCGCCGGCGCTGGCGACCGTGCTGGTCGGCGAGGACCCGGCGTCCCAGATCTACATCGGCGGCAAGCGCAAGGCCTCGGGCGAGGTCGGGATCCGCTCGGTCCACCACGAGCTCGACGCGGCGACGCGCCAGGAGGAGCTGGAGCGGCTGGTCGGCGAGCTGAACGCCGACGCTGAAGTCGACGGGATCCTCGTCCAGATGCCGCTGCCCGATCACCTCGATCCGGACCGCGTGGTGGCGACGATCGACCCGGCCAAGGACGTCGACGGCCTCACCCCGGTCAACGCCGGGCTGCTCGCCCACGGCACGCCCGGCCTCGTCTCCTGCACCCCCGCCGGGGTGATGGAGCTGCTCGCCCACGAGGGGGTTGAGGTGGAAGGCGCCCACGCGGTCGTGGTCGGGCGCTCGAAGCTGGTCGGCGTCCCCGTCGCCCGCCTCCTGCTGATGGCGAACGCGACCGTGACGATGTGCCACTCGCGCACCCGCGACCTCGACGCGCTCTGTGCCCGGGCCGACATCCTGGTCGCCGCGGTCGGCGTGCCCCGCCTGCTCGGCGCCGCCGCGGTGAAGCCCGGCGCGGTGGTGATCGACGTCGGCATCAACCGCACCGAGGACGGGCTCTTCGGTGACGTCGACTTCGTCGCCGCCGCCGAGGTCGCCGCGGCGATCACCCCGGTGCCCGGCGGGGTCGGCCCGATGACGATCGCGATGCTGCTTCACAACACCCTGTCGGCGGGGCGGACCCGCATGGCAAGCCGATGACTCCCGCCGCCGCGGCGGAGGAGGGCCCGCGCCGGGCGGGGAGCGGCCGCGGCAAGCCGAGCAGTGACGGCAGGGCGCCCGGCGGTCGCGCGTCGCGCCGGAGCGAGCGCCGCCCCCCGCGGCTGCGCGCCGGCGAAGCGATCGCCCTGGTCGCCGCGATCCTCCTCTTCATCCTGATGTTCTTCGACTGGTACGGCACCAAGGCGACCACCGGCGCCGAATCGCTCGGCGGGGTCGTCACCGGGGCCGGCGGCGGCAGCGCCTGGGACACCCTCGAGGTGATCCCGCTGTTCCTGATGCTGGCGATCGTCATCACCGTCGGCGCCGCGATCCTGCGCCTCGGCGGCTCTGACTGGAAGCCCGCGATCCCACCCGCCGCCGCGATCTGCGTCCTCGGCATCCTCGCCTCGGTCCTGATCCTGATCCGGATCATCTCCCCACCAGGCCCCCCGGGGACGCTCTCCGAACTCGCCTACGAATCGACCCTGAAGCTCCCCATCTTCCTCGCCCTGGCCGCCGCCCTCGCCATCGCCTACGGCGGCTGGCGAGCGATGGGCGCTGACGGAACCTCGTTCGCCGCGATCGGCAAGAAGCTGGAGTCCCCCCGCCGCACCAGGCAGTGACCTGAGCCGTTGATCGGCTGGCGGGCGCTTGGGGAGGGACGGGGCCCCTGAGGTCGGCACTCGGTTGGCTGTTCCTTATGCGCCTATGAGGCGCATAAGGAACAGCTGGCGGGGGACGACCACGGGACGGCGGGGGTGACCCTTCCCTCACAACAGCGGGGACGTTCGTCCAGGGTCACCCCCGCCGTCCCGTCCCGGGCGTCCCCTGGCGACCTGGGCAGGCAGTGGCCGTGGCCGGGAGGGCTGCTCCGTGGGGGGGAGAGGTGGGGGACCGTGCCGGGAGGGTCACGGGAGCGTCACGGCAGACGGACGGACCCGTCACGGAAGTGTGACCCCGTGACGAAGACGCCGGGGACGTCACGCTTTCGTCCGTGTTGTCCAACAGTCACGATCGCGCTGCAGCTTTTGTGGTCGCTATGGCGACCGTTAGCGCTGCAGCGCGCTCCGGGGCCGCTTGGCGCCGTCGTCGGTTTCTTCGGCCTGCTCGCCGCGGTCGCGATCCTCGCGGGAATCAACTGGCCGCCCGAAGTGGATCCGATCGACGGCATCCCGATCGAACAGAGCAATGAGGCGGGCATCTTCCTCGCCCTTGCCGCCGCGCTCGGCATCGCCTTGGGAGGCTGTTTGAGCGCCCGCAAGGAGGCGGGAGTCGGCGCGTCTCGGCTGGACCTAGAATCGACGCCGTGATCGATCGCGAGCAGGTACTCCACGTCGCCCGCCTCTCTCGGCTGCGCCTCGATGAGGCCGAAGTCGAGACGATGGCCGGGGAGCTCTCGGGCATCCTCGGGCACGTCGACCGGATCCGGGGACTCGACCTCGAGGGGGTCGAGCCGACCTCGCACGTGGTCCAACTGGAGAACGTGCTGCGCGCCGACGTGCCGTGGCAGAGCATGCCCCCCGCGGTGGCGCTCGCCTCGGCGCCGGAGCCGTTCGACGGCGCCTTCCGCGTCCCCTCGCCCCAGCACGACGCCGACTGATGGCCGACCTGCTCGACCTGACCGTCGCGGAGGCGGCGGGGAAGATCGCCGCGGGCGAGATCTCGGCGGCGGAGTATGGGGGCGCCTGGCGCGCCGCCTCCGCGACCGACGAGCTGAACGCCTACCTCTGGACCGCCGCGGGCGCGGACTCGCTCGAACCCGACTGGAACGGGGACGGCGAGAGCGCCCCGGCCGGCGAGGGGGAGGCGACGCCCTACGGTGCCAACGCCCCGGCACCCGCCGACGCGGGCCCGCTGGCCGGCGTCCCGATCGCGATCAAGGACATCTTCACCACCCAGGGCATCCCGACCACGGCCGGCTCGCGGATCCTCGCGGGCTACCGCCCGCCCTACACCGCGACCGCCGTGCGCAAGCTGACCGCGGCGGGCGCCCGGGTGCTCGGCAAGACCAACATGGACGAGTTCGCGATGGGCTCCTCGAACGAGAACTCGGGCTACGGCCCGGTGCTCAACCCGTGGGACCGCGGTCGCGTCCCCGGCGGCTCCTCGGGCGGCTCGGCGGCGGTCGTCGCGGGCGGCCTCGCCCCGGCGGCGCTCGGCACCGACACCGGCGGCTCGATCCGCCAGCCCGCCGCGCTCTGCGGCATCGTCGGCCTGAAGCCGACCTACGGCGCGATCTCTCGCTTCGGGATGATCGCCTTCGCCTCCTCGCTCGACCAGTGTGGCCCGCTGACCCGTGATGTCACCGACGCGGCGCTGCTGCTCGGCGTCATGCAAGGGGTGGACCCGCTCGACTCAACGTCGGTCGGGATCGCCGGCGGCATCGCGCTACCCAGCCGCGAGGACCTCGCCGGCCTGCGCTTCGGGATCCCGCGCGAGCTCGGCGAAGCGACCCTGGACGCCGGCGTGCGCGCCGTCTTCGCGGCGACCGTGGCGCGGATCGAGGAGCTCGGCGGCCAGATCGTCGAGATCACCCTGCCGCACGCCGAGCACGGCATCTCCGCCTACTACGTGATCGCCCCGGCCGAGGCGTCCTCCAACCTCGCCCGCTTCGACGGCGTCCGCTACGGCCTCCGCGAGGCCGGCGACGAGGATCTGATCGAGATGTACGAGACGACGCGCTCGCGTGGCTTCGGTCCCGAGGTCAAGCGGCGGATCATGCTCGGCACCTACGCGCTCTCCTCCGGCTATTACGACGCCTACTACGGCCAGGCGCAGAAGGTGCGGACGCGGATCGCGCAGGACTTCGACACCGCCTTCGCCGCGGTCGACTTCGTGATCACGCCGACCTCGCCCTCGGTCGCCTTCGAGCTCGGGGCGAAGACGGCCGATCCCCTGGCCATGTACATGAACGACTTCTTCACCGTGCCGATGAGCTTGGCCGGGATCCCGGCGATCGCGCTGCCGGCGGGCCTCGCCGCCCCGGAGGGTGCCGCCGAGGGCGCCCCGCGGCTCCCGGTCGGCTTCCAGATCGCCGCGCCCGCCTTCGCCGAGCAGAAGCTGCTGGAGGCCGCGCACGCGCTCGAGGGCGCGCTCGGCTTCGAAGCCGCCGCCGGCGACGCGATCCCCTGGAAGGGAGGCGCCCGTGCCTGAGGAGCTGGAAGCGGTCATCGGCCTCGAGATCCACGTGCAGCTCTCGACCCGGACCAAGATGTTCTGCGGCTGCGAGCTCTCCTTCGGCGACGAGCCGAACGTCCACACCTGCCCGATCTGCCTCGCCCACCCCGGCGTGCTGCCGGTGCCCAACGAGGAAGCGATCCGTTACGCGTTGAAGATCGGGATGGCGCTCGGCTGCGAGATCGCGCCGCGCTCGATCTTCCATCGCAAGAACTACTTCTATCCCGACAATCCGAAGGCCTACCAGATCAGCCAGTACGACATCCCGATCTGCGGCGAAGGGAAGCTCGGCGACATCCGCATCACCCGCGCCCACCTCGAGGAGGACGCGGCGAAGACGATCCACGTCGGCGAATCGGGCCGCATCCACGGCTCCGCCGCGTCGCTGGTCGACTTCAACCGCGGCGGCACCCCGCTGGTGGAGATCGTCACCGAGCCCGACCTGCGTGGCGCCGCCGAAGCGGCCGAGTGGGCGCGGTTGCTGCGCGAGACGGTGCGCCAGCTCGGCGTCTCCGACGTGAACATGGAGGAGGGGAGCCTGCGGGTCGACGCCAACGTCTCGGTGCGCCCGGCGGGTCAGGCCGAGCTCGGCACCAAGACCGAGCTGAAGAACATGAACTCGTTCCGCTTCCTGCAGCGCGGGATCGAAGCCGAGCTGGCGCGCCAGCGCGAGCTGATCGGCGCGGGGGGGACGGTCGAACAGGAGACGCTCCACTTCGATCCGGCGAGCGGCGAGCTCACCTCGCTGCGCTCGAAGGAGGAAGCGCACGATTACCGCTACTTCCCGGAGCCCGACCTGGTCGCGATCGCGCCGACCGAGGCGATGCTGGCCGAGGCGCGCGACTCGCTGCCGGAGCTGCCCGCGGCGCGCACCGCCCGCTATGAGGCGGAGTTGGGACTCGACCAGGCGCAGGCGCGGCTGCTGGCCGGCGACCCCGAGCAGGCCGCGTATTTCGAGGCCGTCGTCGCCGCGGTCGGTGCGGGCGGCGAGCCGCGCGTCGTCGCCAACTGGGTGACCGGGGACCTGACCGCCGCCCTGCGCGCCGCTGAAGGTGCCGACCGCCCCGCGCCGCAACCGCTGGCCGACCTGATCGGCGCCGTCGCCGCCAAGACGATCTCCCACGCGGGTGGCAAACAAGTGCTGGCGATCCTCGTGGCCGAGGGCGATGCCGATGTGGCGGCGATCATCGAGCGCGAGGGCCTCGCCCAGATCGGTGGCGACGACGACGAGCTGGCGGGCATCGTCGCCGCCGCGATCGAGTCCGATCCCGCCGCCGCCGAGCAGATCCGCTCCGGCAACGGGAAGGCGATCGGCGCGATCGTCGGCGCGGTGATGCGGGAGACGAAGGGTCGCGCCGACGGCGGCGAGGTCAACCGCCTGATCCGCGAGCAGCTCGGCCTGTGACACTTCGCACTTTGTAACAAGCTGTTACAAGCTGCTACTTTGGAGCGATGGCCTGGAACGTCGTCATCGCCGGTGGAGGATTTGGCGGGCTCGCCGCCGCGCGCGAGCTGGAGAAGGTGATGCCGAAGCAGTCGGCGCGGCTGATGCTGGTCAACGAGACCAACTACTCGACCTACTCGCCGTTCCTGCCGGAGGCGGCGGCGGGGACGCTGGAGCCGCGCCACGTGGTGACGCCGTTGCGGGAAATCCTCAAGCGCACCTACCTGCGGCTGGGCGAGATCGTCGGCCACGACCCGGCTGCCAAGACGGTCGAGCTGGCGGCCAAGAACCGCGAGGGCACCGAGACGATTCCCTACGATCAGCTGCTGCTGTCGCTGGGGTCGGTCTCGCGGGTGCTGCCGATCCCCGGGCTGACCGAGTACGCCACCGGCTTCAAGGGGCTCGCCGACGCGATCGGCCTGCGCAGCCGGGTGATCGAGAACCTCGAGGAGGCCAACGCGACGCAGGAGCACCAGCGACGCGAGGAACTGCTCACCTTCGTCTTCATCGGCGGCGGGTACGCCGGGCTCGAGGCGCTCGCCGAGCTCCAGGACTTCGCCGCCGACGCGATGGACAGCTACCCGCGCGCCCGCCTGCACGGGATGCGCTGGATCCTGGTCGAGGCGGCACCGCGGGTGCTGCCGGAGATCGACCAGGACCTCGCCGATTACGCCCTGCGCGAGCTGCGCGGCCGCGGCATCGACATCAAGCTGGAGACGCAGCTCCGGGAGGTGACGGAGAGCTCGGTGACGCTGTCGACCGGCGAGGTCGTGCCGACGACAACCGTCGTCTGGACCGCGGGTGTCGCCCCGGCGCCGATCCTCAAGCAGCTGAACCTGCCGCTCGACGAGCGCGGCCGGGTGCCGGTCGACGACCACCTGCGGGTGGAGGGTCTCGACTCGGTCTGGGCGATCGGCGACTGCGCCGCCGCCCCCGACCCGCGCGGCGGCACCTGCCCGCCGACCGCCCAGCACGCCGTCCGCCAGGGCCCGGTGGCGGCCCGCAACATCGCCGCCGAGCTGGGCGTCGGCACCGCGGCGCCCTTCACCTACCGCAGCGAGGCCTCCTTCGTGAACCTCGGCCGCTACAAGGCGGTCGGCCGGATCGGCGACCGCAAGCTCCGCGGCTTCCCCGCCTGGTTCCTCGCCCGCACCTACCACATGAGCCAGATCCCGGGCTACTCCCGCAAGGCCCACGCGGTGCTCGACTGGACCGCCAGCATGCCGTTCAAGCGAGACATCGCCGCGCTCGGCTCGGTGACCCGCCCCAAGCGCCTCGGCTGAGCAAACCGCCACAATGGGAGGCCGATGGGCCTCGAGTACCTCCTCATCGTCTTCTTCTTCGGCCTCGCCACCGGCGTCATCGGCAAAGCCAAGGGCAGTTCCTTCTGGATCTGGTTCCTGGTCGGCGCCGTCCTGCCGATCCTTGGCCTGATCGCGGTCGTCCTCTACCGCCGCGAGAAGAACGAACCAGAACGCCAGTGCCCCCAGTGCCTGAAGCCGGTGAAGCTCTACGTCCAGGTCTGCCCCCGCTGTGGGACGGATCTCTACCTGCCCGACCCGCGGGCCGTGCGCCATCCGGGGGTGGGTGGGTAGGGGGCTGGGCCGGTGGGGACGGGCGCGGGCCCGGGGGGCGGGCGGCCGTCCGAGATGGGGCGCGGGTGTCCCGGGCTCCTCATGGGGGTCCGGGCAGGCTGTGACCCCCATGAGGAGCCCAGGACGCGAGGCTTTACGGGGGAAGACGTCAAGGGTCCGTGAGGAAGAGGCCGGGAACGTCACACTCCCGTGGCCCCTGAGAGCCCCGGCCCCGGGTGAGTTCGCAGTTAGCGACACATGTTGTCGCTAACTGCGAACGCGCCTTCCGCGACCCTCCCGGCACGGTCCCTCCACCCCTCCCCCCGGGAGCGGCCCGGGAGGGACGGCGGGGGTGACCCTGGACGAACCTCCCCGCAGTTCGTGAGGGAAGGGTCACCCCCGCCGTCCCGTCGTCGTCCCCCGTCAGCTGTTCCTTATGCGCCTATTGGGCGCATAAGGAACAGCTGGGGGCGTCTGCCGCCGCGGGGCCTTGGAGCTAACCGCTCAGCGCAGCCAGGTGCGGACGATGGCGTTGGCGAAGCCGATGCCGTAGCGCATCACGGCGGGCTTCTTCGAGTGGCCGTGGAGGCGCTGTTCGACCGTGATCGGGACCTCCTTGGCGGGGATGCCGCGCTTGATCGCCTCGATCATGAACTCGGAGGTGTGGAACTGCTCTTGGCGCAGGACCAGTTGGGGGAGGACGGTGGTGCGGACGGCGCGATAACCGTTCGAGCAGTCGGTGACGTGGGTGCGGGTGATGAAGGAGACGAGGCGGTTGAAGAAGACGATGCCGAGCTCACGGGCGCGGGTGTTGCGGTCGGCGTGGCCGAGCACGCGCGAGCCGTGGGCCACGGCGACCTCGCCGCTCAGCACCGGCTCCACCAGGCGCGACATCTCCGAGGGGAGGTGCTGGCCGTCGGCGTCGAGGGTGACGACGATCTCGGCCCCCGATTCGACCATCAGCCGGTAGCCGGTGCGCAGCGCCGCGCCGCCGCCGCGGTTGGTGACGTGGCGGGCGACCAGGGCGCCGTGCTCGGCGGCCACGTCACCGGTGCCGTCGCGTGAGCCGTCGTCGACCACGAGCACCTCGGTGCGCACGCCGCAGACCTCGGCGGGCATCTGGTCGAGGACGACGCCGATGTTCTCCGCCTCGTTGTAGGCCGGGACGAGGATCGCGATCTTGCCCTCGAAGCGGGCGGGCAGGCCGGCCTGGCGGAACTCCTCCCAGGCGAGCCCCTCGAGCGCCGCCGAGAGCTGGCGCGAGTTGCGCGCCCCAACCGAGAGCGCCCGCAGGCAGATGATGAAGAGGATGAAGATCGCGAAGACGGCGAGGCCGAGGATCCGCCCGCCGTTGCCCTTTTCGAAGGAGAAGGCGGAGAGCAGCCCGTTGACGACTTCGGTGCCGGTGACGATCGCCAGCGCCACCCCGGCGAGGATCAGCAGCAGCACGTCGGCGTTGCGCAGGGCGCGGCGGCGGGCGATCGCGTAGACGACGAGGATCAGCGCGATCGCCAGGCCGACGGCGCGCAGGGCCGTCAGTTCGGCCGGAAATATGCCTGCTAAGGGGATCATTCGCGGCTTGAGGATAGGGCCGAGGCGGCGGTCTCGAGCGCCAGCCCGGCGAGCGGGAAGATCAGCGTCATCAGGATCTCGTTGCGGCGCGGCGCCGCCAGGCTCGCGGCGCCGACCACGGTGACGAGGACGATCGGGGTCGCGAGGCACAGCGTCTCCCACCAGCGGCGACGGCAGCCGAGCAGCACCAGGCCCGCGACGCCGAGCAGCACGAGCACCACCTGGATCACCCGCCCGAGCGTCGTCGACATGAATTCACCGACCCCGCTCGACCACATCCGCCCGACCTTCCGCACGGTCATCCCGGCATAGCCGAGCGGATCCTCGCCGAAGTACCTGGAGAAGTTTTCCTTGCCGATCTTGCCGAGCGCCGAGTCGCGTGGCAGTTCGGGGAAGCGTTCGGCGACCTCGTTGAAGAGCGGGGTGGGGTTCACTTCGTTCAGCGCCTGGGAGCTCGGCGGCAGGCTCTTGCCGGTCTCGCGCTTGTAGAGGATCGCCTTGACCCGCTGGTATTCGCCGTCGGCGGGGTAGAAGGTGCCGACGTAGAGCGCCTTGCCGCCGCCGGTCGAGATCGGCACGAAGCGTTCGAAGACGACGAAGTTGCGGATCGTCCAGGGCGCGATCGGCAGCAGCAGGGCGACCATCATCAACCCGACCGCGGCGGTGCCGAGCCGCCACTCCCGTTCCCAGCCCCAGCGGACCGCGGCGAAGACGACGAAGGCCCCCGCCACCAGCGTGTACTCGGGGCGGAACATCGCGGTGGCGCCGAGGAGGAAGCCGGGGAGGAGCCAGACCCAGGGGCTCCCGCGCCGCCCGTCGGCCCCGGCGGCGGTCCGGTCCCACGCCCATGAGAAGCTGAGGATCGCCGCGGGAAGGGAGAGCATCGCCGGCGGCTCGCTCATGATCTCGCCGACGGAGTGGATGAAGGGCGGGTAGATCGCCACGCCCAGCGCCCCGAGGAGCGCCGGCCAACGCCCGCCGAGCCGCCATCCCAGGAGGAAGACGACGAGGATCGTCCCCACGCCCATCAGCGCCTCGAGGATGCGGATCGTGCCTTCGCGCGGGCCGCCGGTGACGACGAAGAGCCCGGCGTAGAGCCAAGGGGCCCCCGGGGACCAGTCGCTCGAGGATTCCACGCCGAAGTCTTTGCTGCCGTAGCTGCCTTCCTCGTACAGGGACTTGGCGAGGGCGTAGTAGGCGTGCGAGTCGTCGGCGGGGTTGGCGACGGGGTGGACGACGGCGACCCCGCGCAGCACCAGGCCGAGCGCCGCGACCAGCGCCAGCGCGATCAGCGTGCGCCGCCCGTAGCGGGCAGGCAGCGTGCGGAACCAGTTGCGGACGGCATTCAAGGGCGCCGGTCAGGCTACTGGCGCGGCGGCAGGAAACCCGGGTCGCGGGGGCGAAGACCCAGATCTTCAGCCCCCTGTAACCCCGGTCCGTCACCCTGCGGGCCGGCCCAAGTCCCCCGAAAGGAACCCGATGAAGAGAATCTCGCTGGCGCTCGCGGCGGCCGTCGCCTGCCTGGCGGTCGCCGCGGTCGGCACGGCCTCGGCGATGCCCACCGAAGGTATCGTCAACTCCGCCTGCAAGACGAGCTCGAAGAACGTGATCGGCAAGAAGGTCACGATCGACGTCACCGGCAAGAACGTCGCCCCCGAGCAGATGGAATTCGCCGAATGCCCGATCGTCAAGAAGGTCGCGAACAAGATGCTCTCGCTGCGGATCGAGAAGCCGAAGGTCTTCGAAGGCTACCGCTGCACCCCGACCGTCCTGACCGGCGGCGAAGGCACCGTCGAACCGCAGAAGGTCCGCTACAACTGCCTTTTCCGCGGCGCCGACACCGCCACCGAAATCCGCCTCAAGTTCAAGGTCACCTACAACACCGACTGAGAGCGTGAGCGCCGGGCGGCGGTGGGGAGCCACGCCACCGCCGCCCCGGCGCAGGCCGCGAGCAGGGGGATCAGCACCAGGACGCGGCGCGGGGAGGCGACCAGCAGGGCGCTGATCAGGGTGATCGCGAGGAAGACCGCGCCGATCAGCAGCGCCTCCCAACGGCGGCGCCAGGCGAGCAGGCCCAGGCCGAGGAGGCCGAAGCCGAGGAGCGCCCAGTGGAGCGCCTCCCAGAGCGGCTCGCGCATCACCGCGCGGGGACCGTGGGACCAGATGCGGCCGATCTTCGTGGCGAGGAAGCCGAGGTACTCGCCGGCGTGCTCGGTGATGTCGTCGCCCAGTTGTTCCTTGCCCATCTTCGCGAGGGCCTGGTCGGGCTCCAGTTCGGGGTAGGTGTGCTCGGCGAGCCGGGCGAGGATCTGCTCGAGGCGGAGGTTTTCGACCGCGTGGGGGCCGAAGAGCCGCGGGTGTTCGGCGACCACCGCCGCGCCGACCTTTTCCGGGTTCCCGTCCGAGGGCAGGTAGGTACCCGCGTAGAGGACCTGGCCGCCGCCGGTCGAGACGCTGACAAAGCGGTGCAGCGCGATCGCGTTGCGGGTCGTCCAGGGCGCGACCACGACGAGGATCCCCAGGGCGACGACGGCCGCCGCGAGGAGCGCCCGCCGCCAGGGCAGGTGCAGCCGCTGGCGCAAGAAGATCAGGGCGGCGAGCAGGAGCCCGATCGCCAGGTACTCGGGCCGGACCAGCGTCAGCGCGCCGAGGGTCAGCCCGGGCACGAGCCAGCGCCACGCCGAGTCCCCGTCCGCCGCCCAGAGGATCGCCAGGATCGCCCCGGCCAGGAGCGTCGCGGCCAACGGCTCCGTCATCAGCATCCCCGTGTACTCGATCGTCGCCGGGTAGATCGCGACGACGAGCCCGGCCACCAACCCCGCCACCACACCCCCCGCCCGACGCTTGTCGCCCGGTGGGATACAAGCGTCGGCGAGGCGGCGGGCGAGGAGGTAGGCGAAGAGCGGCGCGAGGGCGCCGAGCACCGCCAGGACCAGGCGCGCGAGGCGTTCGTGGACGCCGCCGGTCAGCTTGTAGAGGCCCGCGACGAAGAGCGGCAGGCCGGGGGAGTAGTCGCTGCTCGGCTGGGTCGCCGCCGCGCCCACGGTGAAGCCGTGGCCCTCATCGAGGTTCCGCGCGATCGCCGCGTAGGCGGCGGCGTCGTAGACCGGGGCGCGGCCGCTCCAGGCTTCGCCGACCCGCAGTCCGAGGCCCAGCAGCAGGACCGCGAGGAGCGCCGCGATCCCCAGCCTGCCGCCGTTTCGCGCTGCTACACGGTTTGGCATCAGCCCGATTCAACTAACCTTGCCGGTCTATGCGGATCCTCATCCTCGGTGGCGACGGCTACCTCGGCTGGCCGACGGCGCTCCGTTTCTCGGCGCGCGGGCACGAGGTGACGGTCGTCGACAACTTCAATCGACGGCGCTGGGTCGAGGGCGCGGGCTCCAACTCGCTGACCCCGATCGCCGACCTCGAGACCCGGATCGCGACCTGGGAGGAGCTCTCCGGCAAGCGCATCGCCGCCCACGTCGGCCCGATCGAGGACGGCGACTTCATCGACGGCGTCGTCGCCGAGTTCCTGCCCGACGCGGTCGTCCACTACGGCCAGCAGGCCTCGGCGCCCTACTCGATGATCTCCCGACAGACCGCGGTCGAGACCCAGTACGCGAACACGATCGGCAACCTCAACCTGCTCTTCGCCCTGCGCGATCACGTCCCCGAGGCGCACCTGGTGAAGCTCGGGACGATGGGCGAGTACGGTCAGCCCAACATCGACATCGAGGAGGGCTACATCGAGATCTCGCACAAGGGGCGAGCGGACATCCTGCCGTTCCCGAAGCTGCCGGGCTCGCTGTACCACTGCTCGAAGGTCCACGACTCGACCAACATCCACTTCGCCTGTCGCACCTGGGGACTGCGGGCGACCGACCTGAACCAGGGCGTCGTCTACGGGATCGAGACCGACGAGACGGTGAGCGACGAGCGGCTGATCACGCGCTTCGACTACGACGAGCTCTTCGGCACCGTCCTGAACCGGTTCTGCCTGCAAGCCGTGATCGGTCATCCACTGACCGTCTATGGAGAAGGCAACCAGACGCGCAGCTTCC
>Ga0153956_1001412_pt1 | contig 21074 bp, 16 predicted proteins | sample TSFL040MetaG_FD_104704 | JGI IMG/M metagenome (GOLD analysis project Ga0153956, IMG submission 104704) | Attine ant fungus gardens microbial communities from Florida, USA - TSFL040 MetaG | ecosystem: Host-associated > Fungi > Mycelium > Unclassified | place: USA: Florida, Wekiwa Springs...
ACGATCCGGACGCCTACGCGTTTTCCGGCGGACTGTGCCGCTCGAACCAAGGCATCATGGAATTCGTGGAAATGTTCAAGGCACCGATCAAGGTGCTGCATCCGCTGCTGACCGCGACCCAGGAAGGTAACTACAACGGCACCGAAGGCATGGGCGCGATTCCATTTGAAGGCGTGATTCTCGCGCACTCCAACGAATCCGAGTGGCAGGCTTTTCGCAACAACAAAAACAACGAGGCTTTTCTCGACCGTGTTTATATCGTCAAGGTGCCCTACTGTGTCCGCGTTGCCGAAGAGATCAAGATTTACGACAAGCTGTTGGTCAACAGCTCCCTGCACGCCGCCCCCTGCGCTCCGGATACGCTGAAAATGCTGGCGCAATTCACGGTGCTGTCGCGCCTAAAAGAACCGGAAAACTCCAATGTTTATTCGAAAATGCGGGTTTACGACGGGGAAAATCTGAAGGACACGGATCCGAAAGCCAAAAGTATTCAAGAGTACCGGGACTCCGCCGGTGTCAACGAAGGCATGGACGGCCTGTCGACGCGGTTTGCCTTCAAGATCCTGTCGAAGGTCTTCAACTTCGACCCAACGGAGATCGCAGCAAACCCGGTTCATCTTCTGTACGTTCTCGAACAACAGATCGAACAAGAGCAATATTCCCAGGAAAACACGGAAAAATATCTGCGCTTCCTGAAGGAATATTTGGCACCGCACTATATCGACTTCATCGGCAAGGAAATTCAGACCGCATATCTGGAGTCCTACTCGGAATATGGTCAAAACATTTTCGACCGCTATGTAACTTATGCGGATTTTTGGATCCAAGATCAGGAATACAGAGACCCTGAAACCGGCGAAATTCTCGACCGGGCAGCACTCAACGAAGACCTGGAAAAAATCGAGAAGCCGGCCGGCATCAGCAATCCGAAGGATTTTCGCCACGAAATCGTCAACTTTGTGTTGCGTGCCAGAGCCAACAACCACGGTCGAAACCCGGATTGGCGCAGTTATGAAAAACTGCGTTCAGTCATCGAGAAGAAAATGTTCGCCAACACGGAGGATCTGTTGCCGGTCATCTCTTTCAATGCCAAGGCATCGACCGAGGACCAGAAAAAACACAACGACTTCGTTAAACGGATGGTGGAACGCGGCTATACCGAAAAACAGGTACGGCTCCTGTCCGAGTGGTACCTGCGCGTGCGCAAATCGCAGTGATGTACAGCTTCGCGCCGTGTGCGCTGGAGGATTGCGATAGTGAGTTATCTGATCGACAGGCGTTTGAACGGCAAAAACAAGAGCGCGGTGAACCGGCAACGGTTCCTGCGCCGCTATAAAAAACATATCCAGAAAGCGGTTTCCGATGCCGTGGGAAAACGCTCGATTACAGATATCGAGCAAGGCGAAAAAATCACGATTCCCAGCCAGGATGTCGGTGAGCCCGTACTGGGCCACGGCCCCGGCGGCAAGCGCACGATCGTTCATCCGGGCAATCGCGAGTTCATCGCAGGCGATACCGTACCCCGCCGCGAAGGCGGTGGCGGTGGCAGCGGTAATGGCCGCGCCAGCAACACCGGCGAAGGCATGGATGAATTCGTATTCCAGATAACCCAGGATGAATTCCTTGAGTTCATGTTCGAGGATCTGGCGCTCCCCAACCTGGTGAAGCGCCAATTGGCCGCCAGCGATGCGTTCAAACAGCGGCGCGCCGGGTTCAGCAGCGTCGGCACCCCCAACCAAATCAACATCGTGCGCTCGCTGCGTGCGGCCAATGCCCGCCGCATTGCGTTAGGCGGCCCCAAGCGCAAACGGATTCGGGAGCTCGAAGAGGAATTGGTAGCCCTGCAAGCCCAGGATGCCGTGCTGCGCAACAACAAACGCATCGGTGAAATTCAAGAGGAAATCGCGCTTCTCAAACGAAAAATCGAGAAGATGCCCTTCATCGATGAGTTCGATATCAAATACAACCTCAACGTAAAGGACCCACTGCCCAGCTCAAAAGCGGTTATGTTTTGCATCATGGACGTATCCGGCTCCATGAATCAGGCCACCAAGGACATGGCCAAGCGTTTTTTCATCCTGCTGTATCTCTTTTTGAAACGTAACTACGATCATACGGAAGTGGTTTTCATCCGCCATCACACCAGCGCCAAGGAAGTGGATGAGGAAGAATTCTTCTACTCCAGGGAGACTGGCGGAACAATCGTTTCCAGCGCTTTGCGCCTGATGAAAGAAGTGATGAGCGCCCGTTACCCGGTGACCGAATGGAACATCTATGGAGCACAGGCATCCGACGGTGACAACTGGAACGACGATTCCAGCGTCTGCTATGAACTCCTGACCAAGGAGATCATGCCATTTCTGCAACATTATTCTTATGTGGAGATCACTCCGCGCGAACATCAGGCGCTGTGGCACGAGTATCAGCAAGTGAGGGCGCAATTTCCCGATGGCTTCGCGCTACAGCAAATTGTCGAAGTGAAAGATATCTATCCTGTTTTTCGCGAGCTGTTCCAGAGGCGCCCCGCATGAGTAATCCTGATCGACAACCGATATCCACCGGCTCCGAGTGGACGTTCGACCTGATCAACGACTACGACCAGGAGATCGGCAAGATCGCCGCGGAATTTGGATTGGAGACTTATCCCAACCAGATCGAGGTGATCAGCTCAGAACAAATGATGGATGCTTACGCTGCATCGGGCATGCCCGTTTATTACCGGCACTGGTCCTTCGGCAAGCATTTCCTCAACATCGAAAATCACTACAGCCGAGGCCAGATGGGACTTGCCTATGAAATAGTGATCAACTCCAATCCCTGCATTGCTTATTTGATGGAAGAAAATACGATGACCATGCAGGCCCTGGTCATCGCGCACGCCTGCTACGGCCACAACTCATTCTTCAAAGGCAACTATCTGTTCCGAACCTGGACGGATGCGGACTCGATCATCGATTACATGCTGTTCGCCCGCAACTACATTGCCAAATGCGAGGAAAAGCACGGCATTGAGGCCGTCGAAAGCGTGCTCGACTCCTGTCACGCGCTGACGAATTACGGAGTCGATCGTTACAAGCGCCCCTACCCCATCTCCGCGGAAGAAGAGCAGCGGCGCCAGGTGGAGCGGGAGGAATACCTGCAGCAACAGGTCAATGACTTGTGGCGCACGATCCCCTCGGGCAAGGCGGAAAAGAAGGGCCAAAAACACAAGCCCTTCCTGGATGAACCCCAGGAAAACCTGCTCTACTTCCTGGAGAAAAAAGCGCCTTTGTTGGAGCCCTGGCAACGGGAAATCATCCGCATCGTGCGCAAGGTCGCCCAATATTTTTATCCGCAGCGCCAAACTCAGGTCATGAATGAGGGCTGGGCCACATTCTGGCACTACACGCTGCTCAATGAGTTGTATGACCGCGGCCTTGTCACCGATGGCTTCATGTTTGAATTTCTCCAATCGCATACCAGCGTGATCTACCAACCCGCATTCGACAGTCCGCACTATAGCGGCATCAACCCTTACACCTTGGGCTTTTCCATGATGAGCGACCTCCGTCGCATCTGCGAAAACCCAAGCGAAGAGGACAGGCACTGGTTTCCGGATATCGCCGGCAGCGACTGGAAAGAAACCCTGCAATTCGCCATGCGCAACTTCAAGGACGAGAGTTTTATCCTGCAATTTCTTTCGCCGAAAGTCATTCGCGACTTGAAGCTCTTCTGTGTCCTCGACGACGACAACCGCAACGAAATCGAAATTTCCGCCATTCACGACGAAGACGGCTACCGCACCGTGCGCGAGCAGCTCGCGGGACAGTACAACCTGGGCAATCGCGAGCCCAACGTGCAAATCGTGGATATCGACATGCGTGGCGACCGCGCCATGTACCTCCAGCACATCCAGCACAATCGCCGACCGCTGGATGAGAACACGGAAGAAGTACTGAAGCATCTGCATCAACTGTGGGGATTTGATGTCCACCTCCAATCCCTGCAAAACGGCGAGGTCACCGCGACCTTCCACTGTCCTCCCGGAGATGACGACGATCATCAGATCCGCGTCTGATTCGGTATAATCCCGTAATATTTTGCGATCAGCGGGAGCGGCTGGATCCGATGAACTGTTATCTCGTGGGCGGTGCCGTCCGCGATCAATTGCTGGGCTACCCTTACAGCGAATGCGACTGGGTGGTCGTCGGCAGCACACCGGAAGAAATGCTGGCCGCCGGCTTCAAGCCCGTCGGCAAGGACTTTCCAGTGTTCCTGCACCCTCAATCCAACGAGGAGTACGCGCTGGCGCGCACCGAACGCAAAGCCGGGCGCGGCTATCACGGCTTCATCTGCCACAGCAGTCCCGATGTGACATTGGAACAGGATCTCGCCCGCCGGGATCTCACCATGAACGCCATCGCACAAGCCGAAAACGGAGAGCTGATCGACCCTTACGGCGGTCGCGAGGACATCGAACGGCGTTTGCTGCGTCATGTTTCACCAGCTTTTTCCGAAGATCCTCTGCGCGTGCTTCGAGTCGCCCGCTTTGCCGCCCGCTACCATCACCTTGGATTTCGCATCGCCGACGAAACATTGGCATTGATGGCCGAAATCGTGGGCAGCGATGAGATCGATCACCTGGTGCCCGAACGCGTCTGGAAAGAAACCTCGCGAGCCTTGCTGGAACCCAACCCCGAAATCTTTTTTCAGGTGCTGGCACAATGCGGCGCGCTTGCGCACTGGTTTCCGGAACTGATGAACCATGCGGATGGCACTGGGTCCGCACTGATGAGATCCGCCGCGCAAGCTCAACCCGCCACCGTTCGTTTCGCCATTCTGGGGTCAGCGCTGAATGCGACCGAAGCAACGCAACTGTGCGAACGCCTGAAAGTCCCCAATCAATTTCGGGAGCTGGTGCTGTTGGTCGTTGCACAACACGCCTCGCTTCCAACGATTGAAACCCCGGAGCAGGCGCTGCATTTCATCGAGAAAAGCGATGCCGTACGCCGACCGGAACGCTTTGATCAGTTCCTGGCTTGCGGCGCAATTCTCTCTCCGGAATCCAGATCCAATATCGAATACCTGAAAAAGGCCCTGCACGCGATCAGCGGTGTCACTTCACAGCCACTGCTGGCTCAAGGCTATACGGGCAAGGCATTGGGCGAGCAGTTGCGGAAAGAACGGCTGCATGCCGTCGAGGAGATCCGGCATTGAATAACAATATCGAACCGCGCCGGGTCGCGCTGGTTACCGGCGCGGCTCAGCGGATCGGCGAACAACTCGTGCGCGCCCTGCATGCCCGCGGCTACAACGTGATTCTTCATTATCGCAGCTCAGCGGATAGCGCCAGCCGCATCGCCGGCGAACTCAATGCCCAGCGCCGGGATTCGGCCCACACGGTTTGCGCAGCGCTCGAAGACAGCGCGGCGCTGCGCAATCTGGTTGGGGAAAGCCTGTCCCGCTGGGGCCGCATCGACGTTCTGATCAACAATGCGTCCAGCTATTACACGACTTCCTGGGGTGAAGCGACCCTTGAGGACTGGGACAACCTGATCGGCAGCAATTTGAAAGGGCCTTTTTTTCTGACTCAAGCTTTATTGCCCGTGCTTTCGGAAACGCGCGGCTGCGTCGTCAATATGATCGATATTTTTGCCGAGCGTCCGGCGCGAGATTTTCCGGTCTACTGCATGGCCAAGGCGGGCCTGGCGATGATGACCAAAAGCCTGGCCTTCGATCGCGGGCAAAAGGTTCGCGTCAACGGCATTGCGCCCGGAGTCATCCTGTGGCCGGAGCGGCCGACCAGCGAAGCGGAGAAAGAAGAAACCCTGGAGCGCATACCCGCGGGGCACATCGGCAATCCCGATGATATTGTGCGCACCGCGCTGTTCCTGATCGAAGACGCTCCCTACGTCAACGGACAAATTATTGCCGTGGACGGCGGGTTGAGCCTGCACACGTAAAATCAGCGCGTCGATAGCGCGCCCAAGGAGAGATCGCGACCGCGCCAGAGGAAAGTGACAGGATGCAGGCTCTGCGACTCGCGAAAATTTCGTCTGAGCTCCGCAAAAGCAACACCGAAATGCGGGTGAACCCCATCGCCCGCAATGTCGGCCAACGGCCATAACACATAGGCATACGCGGTGATGTCCGGGCGCGGCAACTCCACTCCGTCAATCACACCCTCGCTGTCGCCATAGAGCAGCAAATCGAGATCCAGGCTGCGCGCGCTGAATTTGGGGGCACCGCCGGCGTAACCATTTTCGCTTTCGATACGGCGCAAACGCGCCATCAGATCCGCAACCGGGCTGTCGGTCTCCAATCCCACGACCAGATTGAGAAAAGGTTCGCCCTGGAACCCGATGGCTTCACTTTCGTAGACGGGCGACAAAACCAAAGCGCCAAACTGCGCGGCAAGGCTGTCGAGCGCAGCTGCCACATGGCGGCGCGGCTCGATATTGCTGCCGACACCTATATAAACCTGCGGCATTTACCAGCGTTCTCCGCGTTCGATCACCACACCCACCTCACGCGCGGCAGCCACGGCAGTGGGCTTGGCCAATTGCAGGCGCAGCCAGCGCACATTGAACTCCGTCATTACCAGAGACGCACAGCGCTCCGCCAGGGTTTCGATCAGAAGAAATTGACCCGCGCCGACAAACTCGATGAGACGCTCGGAAATCGCATGATAATTGAGGGCGTCATCGATGTTTTCGCTGGCGGCGGCGGCGCGAATATCCATCGCCATTTCAAGATCGAGCACCACGCTTTGCCTGATGCTGCGTTCCCAATCGTAAATGCCGATGACGGTTTCGATCTGCAACCCGCGGAGGTAAACAATGTCCATGACAAAATCCCGATCAGCCGCCGACAGCGGGCAACTCAACCATCGGCCAGCGCGCGCGGACATTCAACGCCAAACCCTCGTGCTGGCCTGCCAGCAACCGCTGGCAACCGGCGTAGGCGATCATGGCGCCGTTGTCCGTGCAAAATTGAGGGCGCGCATGATACGCCCGGGCCCCCATTGTGCCTAGCTCGCGGGCCAGCGTTTGTTGCAACAGCCGGTTGGCGCTGACGCCTCCCGCCAACACCAGGGTCTTAAGGCCGGTTTCACGCAGAGCTCGCAGGCATTTGATCACCAGAGTATCCACCACCGCCGCCTGAAAGGAGGCGGCGATATCCGCTCTCAACGCGGCGTCGAGCTCGCCCTCGGCCGGGCTGTGGTCACGAATCGCGGTAAGCACGGCCGTCTTCAGGCCGGAGAAACTGAAATCGAGCCCGGGGCGATTCACCATGGGGCGCGGAAAGTCAAAGCTCGCCGTCCCTTGCTCGGCAAGCTTGGCGAGATGCGGCCCACCCGGATAAGGCAGCCTGAGCATCTTGGCGCACTTGTCAAAAGCCTCGCCGGCCGCGTCATCCAGAGACTCGCCCAACAATTGATAGCGTCCGATCCCATCCACTCTCACCAACTGGGTGTGGCCACCGGAAACCAGCAGGGCAACGAACGGCAGAGCGGGGGGGTCGGGCTCCAGCATGGGGGCCAACAGATGCGCCTCCATGTGATGAACCCCCAGCGCGGGCACACCCCAGGCGTAGGCCAGGCTGCGGCCTATGCATGCGCCCACCATCAGCGCGCCAACCAAGCCGGGGCCCGAGGTGAACGCGACGCCATCGATCTGATGAGCTTCCATTCCCGCCTTGGCCAGCGCTTCACGCACCAGGGGCAGGCATTTGCGGATATGGTCGCGGGACGCCAGCTCCGGCACGACGCCGCCGTATTCGCGGTGCAGTTCGATCTGGCTGTACAGCGTGTCCGCCAGCAACCCGTGCCGGCTATCATAGATAGCCACACCAGTTTCATCGCAGGAAGTTTCCAGGCCGAGAACGCGCATTACGCCACCCTATATCGAGGGGAGGGAATCATATAGGCTCGGCCCCGGCGTGGCCAGTCTGATGCTTTGCAATTTCATCGAGCCCGGTTTAGAATGCCGTCCCCTTGGCGGAGCCGTACCACCGCCGCGACAAACTCAGACAATGTTGAAAAGGTAAGCTGAATGCCTTCAGTAAAACTGAAAGACAACGAGCCGTTTGACGTAGCCCTGCGCCGCTTCAAGCGTTCCTGCGAGAAAGCGGGCGTACTGGCTGAAGTCCGCCGCCGCGAGTTCTACGAAAAACCGACCTCCGTGCGCAAGCGCCAAGCCGCCTCCGCGGTCAAGCGTCACCTGAAAAAGCTGCAGCGCGAAGCGAAAAAGCTCCAACGTCCGTTCTGAGCCGATTCGCCGCAACTTTCTGCGAGCAGAGCGCCATGGCCGAGCCGAACCTCAAGACACGCATCACCGAGGCAATGAAGGCCGCCATGCGCGCGCAGGAAAAAGCGCGCCTCAGCACTATTCGGCTGATTCTGGCCGAGATCAAGCGCATCGAAGTGGATGAACGCGTGGAAGTGGACGATGCGCGCGCCCTGATCATTCTCGACAAAATGGCCAAGCAGCGCCGCGATTCCATCAGCCAGTTCCGCAATGCCGGCCGCGACGATCTTGCCGATGCCGAAACCCGGGAACTGTCCGTCATCGGGGAATTTCTTCCCCAGCCGTTGACCGAGGCGGAACTGGCGGCAATCGTCGACAAAGCTCTCGCCGACAGCGGTGCATCCAGCCCTGCGGACATGGGCAAGGTAATGGCGCTGCTCAAGCCTGCCATTCAAGGCCGGGCGGATATGGCCGCCGTCAGCAAGCTGGTCAAGGCCCGCCTGGGCTGATCGCCTCCATAGGCTAAATTGTCTGTCCGCGTTACAGTAAGCGCGTCTCCACCATTGGGTTCTCCTCGCACAGATGGCCGGCCGTATACCCCAAGCGTTCATTGACGATCTGCTGGAACGGGTCGATCTGGTCGAAGTCATCGACCGGCGCATGCCACTGCGCAAAAGCGGCCGCAACTACAGCGCCCTCTGCCCTTTTCACAACGAAAAGACCCCCTCGTTCAGCGTCAATCCGGACAAGCAGTTCTATTACTGTTTCGGCTGTGGCGCAGGCGGCAACGCCATCGGCTTCGTCATGGACTTCGACCGGGTTGATTTCCCCCAGGCGGTCGAAAACCTGGCTACGCTGGCGGGATTGGAAGTCCCACGCGAACAGAACGAGCAGCCTGCGGCCCGCCAGCAGCAACAACGCGATCTCTACACGATCCTGGATGCCGCGGCTCGTTTTTTCCGCGAACAGCTGCGCAGCCATCCGCAGGCACAGCGCGCCGTCGAATATCTCAAAAAACGAGGGGTTACGGGCGCCATCGCGCGCGATTTCGGCATTGGCTACGCGCCGCCGGGCTGGGACAATCTGCTGCGGGCGCTGGGAGCAGACGAGCGCGACCGCAACCTGCTGCTGGAAGCAGGCATGCTGGTCAGCAAGGAAGACGAAGGGAAATGCTACGACCGCTTCCGCGACCGCATCATGTTCCCCATCCTTGATACCCGCGGTCGCGTCATTGCCTTCGGCGGACGCGTACTCAACGACGAAAAGCCGAAATACCTGAACTCCCCCGAAACGCCGGTTTTTCACAAAGGAAAGGAGCTTTACGGCCTGTTTCAGGCACGCCGCGCCCAGCGGCAGCTCAGCCGCCTGATCGTCGTGGAGGGCTATATGGACGTAGTGTCGCTCGCTCAATTCGGCATCCCTTACGCGGTGGCGACACTGGGCACGGCGACCAGCACGGAGCATCTCCAGAAAGTGTTCCGCCACTGCCCCGAGGTGGTGTTTTGCTTCGATGGCGACAGGGCCGGACGGCAGGCGGCGCGCCGGGCCCTGGAAGCCGCCCTGCCCATCATGGAGGACGGCCGGCAGGCCCGCTTCCTGTTCTTGCCGGAGGGTGAAGACCCCGACAGCCTGGTCCGCAGCAAAGGCACGGCGGACTTCGAGCGCCTGCTCGGCAACGCGGCGCAACCTCTCGAAGACTATCTGTTCGAGAGCGCCGGCGAAGGCATTGACCTGCACAGCCTGGAAGGTCGCGCGCGACTCAGCAAACAGGCCGCCCCCCTGATCGGCAAACTGCCGGAAGGCGTCTACAAGCAGCTGATGCTGGACGCGCTGGCAGAGCGTACAGGGCTCAGCAGCCAGCGCCTGGGCGCCTTGATACAGGAACAACAACCGCCGGCGCAACAGTCGCCGACGCCCGATCGGGAGCCCTTGCAGCGGCGGCCGTTACCGCCGCGCACCACGATCCAGCGCAACCCGCTGCTTTACGCGGCCGGACTGCTGTTATTGAACCCGCGCCTCGCCCGGCAGGTGGAGCATCCGGAAAAATTACTCCATCTTGAGGGAGATGCAGCCGATTTATTACGTGCGATATTGGAACTTTTAGCCAAGCGCCCCGAGTCTAATACGCACATGCTGCTGGTGCACTGGTACAACGAACCGCACCACCAGCGAGTACTTGAGGCCATCGAACAGGCCTACTTCGTGCCCGATGAAGGCGCCGAAGCCGAATTTGGCGAGACCTTGAAATTTCTGGAGCGCAGCCATATTGAGAAGAAGCTGGACATGCTGGTCGACAAACTGCACCGTACGGGCTACGCTGAACTCAGCCCCCAGGAAAAACAGCAACTTAGTCAGTTACTGTCCCAGAAGCACAGCAAGTAATCACTACCATAACAACCTCGATTTCCCGTGGACGCGCGCCTTGGCCGGTGCGCTGCCTAGTGGGAAATTTGGCATTCAGGTTATAATGGTCGGCTATATTTTTAATTCTCTACCCGCGAGAAACCACCAGCATGAGTGATACGGAACAACAGCAGTCCCGGCTGAAAGATCTTATTGCCAGAGGCAAGGAGCAGGGATTCCTGACCTACGCGGAGGTGAACGATCACCTGCCCGAGGATATCTCCGATCCGGAACAGGTTGAAGACATCATTCAGATGATCAACGACCTGGGCATACAGGTGTTTGAAGAGGCTCCGGACGCCGATACCCTCCTGCTGGCGGACAACGATTCACCCGACGATATCGCTGCCGCCGAAGCCGCTGCGGCGCTGGCTGCCGTGGAAACGGAAGCCGGCCGCACCACCGATCCGGTGCGCATGTACATGCGTGAAATGGGCACCGTCGAACTGCTGACCCGCGAAGGCGAAATCGTTATCGCCAAGCGCATCGAGGAAGGCATTCGCGAACTGATGGCGGCGCTGGCCTTTTTCCCCGGCACGGTCAAGAACGTCCTGGATGAATACGACAAGGTAGGGCCGGAAGGCCGCCGCCTCGGCGACATCCTGGTCGGCTACCTCGATCCCGTCGCCGACATTCCGCCCCCCACCGAAGAAATTCCGGTCGAAGAGGAAGAAGACCTCGACGACGAAGAGGAAGCCGAAGGCGAGAGCGAAGAGGAAGAAAGCACCGAGTCCGGACCCGATCCGGAAATCGCCCGCATGCGCTTCACCGAATTGCGCGACCAGTTCGAAAAGGTCGAGAAATCGATCAAGAAAAACGGCCGCTACAGCAAACAGACGGCGAAGGAACTGCACCAGCTCGGAGAGGTTTTCAAATTCTTCAAGCTGACCCCGCGCATGTTCGATCCGCTGACGGTGCGCGTACGCGATACGCTCAACCAGATCCGCATGCAGGAAAAGGAAATCATGCAGCTGTGCGTTCGCGAGAGCGGCATGGATCGCAAGCTGTTCATCAAGGATTTCCAGGGCAATGAAACCAATCTGGAGTGGGTCGACAAGCACGTCAACAGCCGCAAGGCGCATAGCAGCCGGCTGGGCCATGTGAAAGAAGACGTCCTGACTGCGCAGCGCCGCATTCAACAGATCGAGCAGGAAACCGACCTGACCATCGCGGACATCAAGGAAGTCAATCGCCGCATGTCCATCGGCGAGGCCCGCGCCCGCCGCGCGAAAAAAGAAATGGTGGAAGCCAACCTGCGTCTGGTGATTTCAATCGCGAAGAAATACACCAACCGCGGCCTGCAATTCCTGGATCTGATCCAGGAAGGTAACATCGGCCTGATGAAAGCCGTGGACAAGTTCGAATACCGCCGCGGCTACAAATTCTCCACCTACGCAACCTGGTGGATTCGCCAGGCGATTACTCGCTCGATCGCCGACCAGGCGCGCACCATCCGTATTCCGGTGCACATGATCGAAACCATCAACAAGCTGAACCGCATTTCGCGGCAGATGCTGCAGGAGATGGGACGCGAACCGACGCCGGAAGAACTCGGCAAGCGCATGGACATGCCCGAGGACAAGGTGCGCAAGGTGCTGAAAATCGCCAAGGAGCCGATCTCGATGGAAACACCGATCGGCGACGACGAAGATTCGCATCTGGGCGACTTCATCGAGGACGTGACGATTTCGTCCCCCATCGATGCGGCCACCGGCGAAGGCCTGCGCGAAGCCACCCGGCAAGTGCTGGCAGGTTTGACCGCGCGCGAAGCCAAGGTATTGCGCATGCGCTTCGGCATCGACATGAACACCGATCACACACTGGAAGAGGTCGGCAAGCAGTTCGATGTTACCCGCGAGCGTATTCGCCAGATCGAAGCGAAGGCATTGCGCAAACTGCGCCATCCTTCGCGCTCCGATCACCTGCGCAGCTTCCTGGACGATTGACTTGCACTCCACGCGGCGCAATATAATGCGCCGCGTATTTCCACCCGCAACACACCCCATGACGGGCCTTTAGCTCAGTTGGTTAGAGCGCGCGACTCATAATCGCTAGGTCCCCGGTTCGAGCCCGGGAAGGCCCACCACCCTCCTCCAAAGCGGCTCCCAAGCAGTGTGATTGTTACCATAACTTGGTCGGTTTGGCCTGTTCATGGTGACCACGTTGCCAGAGTTGGCCGCTACTAAGCTTCAGGAAGTGCAAAACAACGCGATACGTGAGCCAACTGGAGATTACTAATGCATGCAAGGAAATAGCAAGGCGCACGCTGTGTGCCTTGCCAACCGTTTGCTGGGAGATTACTTCCGATCTGCGGAGAGAAAGAAACTTCAAATTAGGCTAAGTACCGAAAAAACTGCCATTTTTGCGAACGGGCCGATTGGAACTCCATGTGGCTGTTTCGCCTCTCTTTTGTTCTGCTGGGAATTATTCTGCCGTGAATTCAGCCTTCCACTCCGTGCCCTCGTTACGCAATATGCTTCCGCCCTTGGTGATGCAGTAGTGTGGCGCTCCGCCGATCCATAGCAGGCGCTCACAACCCGCCGGTGCTTCATATTTTTTTTGCCACCGGTTATGAGAGCGGTCGTATTGCTGTATCTCAAACACGGCGCTGAATGTATCTGCGCGGATACGTGTGGCTCGTCCGTCCTCCGGCGTATCGAAATATATATTGGTGATCGCGTACATCGGTTCATTGTATTGAGTCCAGCTATTCCCAAAGTCGGTAGAGATGAACAGCTTCGAAAATATGCCCTGAGCCAGATAGGCTGCCAGAACGCTGCCGGATGGGTTTGCGTTAAATCCGCTGGTGGTGATCGGAGGGGTTACCGAAACCCATTCCTGTGTAGTGAGATCGAGTCGCCATAACCCGGGGAATGCCGTCAAATAGAAATAGTGGCCCGCCACCTGACCGCCGTTGCTCCCATAATAATTGGGTGCAAGGCCAGGCATTGGGAATTGTCTGCTAATGGCAAGATCGCTGAAATTGTCGGCTGCCGCGGAATAAACTTTCAATTGATCGGATTGTTTCCAACCAGGATAAGTAATGCTCCAGTGACTGGCAGCCACCAGCCATTGGTGACCAATACGATGGATGCCCACAATCGCTTCATCTTGAGCAACAGCTGCTACGCGCTGCCAGGTTTTGCCGTTGTCCGTACTTGCTCGCAAAACACCGTCGTCAGATCCGGCCAGGAGTGTCTTGCCCGAAATCGCCACCGCCGTAATCGTGCGCAAAGTACCGGTGTCAAGAGAACTCCACAAGCCATCCCTGTTGCGCCGACGAACTTGGCCCAAGTCTGCGCCAAAGTAAGTGTTTGATTCGCTATCGAGTACCGCTTCGGTTACCGGCGGCATGATCAGTTTAGCCAGCTGGAAAAACTCGTCGATGGACTGCGCTTCAAGAAGCCGCTTTTTAAGCGGGGTTTCATTGACACTGCGATCGTAAGCCATCAGCAAATCCCCGACGATACCGAGTCCGGTGCTGGGCACGGGTGGTGTCACGGGCTTGGGCATGCCTTCAGGTTTCCAGAGGATCGGTTCCGGTGAGATGAGATAGCTTTGGTATTCGTTTGCCACTTGCTGCGCCAGAGCGGCATCTTCGCTGTGCTGGATGGGCAATACGACTAAGGCATAGCCACCAACCTGAATGGACAGCACGCTACCCAAACTGGTGACTCTCCGTGCCTGCACTGCAAAGGTGGGGTAGTTGCGCAGTGGCGTGCCCCGCCATTCGGAAATCTGGTAATCGCCTTCGGGCAGCCATAATCCATACCCTCGGGCACCCTGGGAGCGCGCGGGCAATTGGTATTCGCGTTTGTCCTTCAAGGAGCGCAGCTTTATGCCACCATTCAAGCTGCTATCGGCCGGCAGGTTGACGTACACATAACCGTGAGTCGGTGCGAGCGCAACCGGCGATTGCACGGCAGGTGTGCTGGCGCAACCGGATAAAAATACCAGAAGCAGAAGAGCTAAATATTTCATGGTGGATTCCGCGGGCAAGAGAAAGTTGAGGTGCTAGAAACCTGTAACGACAAGCGAAATTGCCAAGTACGGTCGTGTGTTCGGAGGAGCTGCACAGAATGCGTTCGATTCGTTTACGTTTTCAATGCACCGAAGACCCCGACGGTAGGGTATTACCAACGTAGCGCATGTCATTGTTTAGAGTTCCAGTGTTTTTTTAATAATCAGTCGCTACTTCGCAGGTTGTGTCGGTATCGCTGTCTGCCATTGTGCCAAGCCGAATTTTTAGGCACCTGAAATTGCAGGGGAAATCTAGTAAATGCCGCACGATTTGTCACGCGATTTTAGACGAACGACAGGGCCGGCTCTGGCGGATTTGTGAGCTGTGATGGTGGACGCTGAAAATCATTTTTTCAGAAGCGGTGAAAACGCTTGCGCCGTTTCTTCTGGCACCGCAAGTGTCGCCACAGATCGCCGCCTTGCGCCTTGTCGGCGTATACGCGCTGGTAGAGCGTTTCGTGGCTAACCCGATAGCCTTGGCCAGCGCCGGCCCCAGCAATCTGCTCGGGGCTCCATTCCTCGCGCAAACGGGCTTGCGCATACGTCCAGGTTGCTGCATCGATCTGCCGGGCATTGACGCTGCGGCGATTCTCCGAGAGGCACTGGGCCTGGGCGGGGCGGTAACCACGCAGCCCGCGATTACGCTGCAACTCGCGGCTGATTGTTGATTTGTGACGCCCCAGCTCCTGTGCAATTTGTGTGCAGATAAATCCGACTTTATGTAACGTGTAAATCTGGTATCTTTCTGGCTCGGTGATGTGGTGATAGCTCATTCGGTGCAACTTTTACTTGGCGGTGAAAGCGGCGCAGAATCTACACCACACATCACCTCCTTCGCCTACCTACCGTTGCACCTCAAAATTGAATCCGCCTTCACAATAATTCCTCAATATCCAAGAATAACTAACGGTTGCATTTTGTTGCTGATGGGATAGCGTGCGCCACTTCGGGATTGCTCACGAAACAGGACAGGTTTGCTCAACAATGCAAAATGAATAAGCAGACAGGGAAAGATTTTGTACTCCGTCGGCCCCACGAATCGGCCAAAAAAAAGCCCCACGCTTCAGTGGGGCTGTTTCAAGCATTTCCGCAGCGCTCAAATTATATTTTTTCGTTTCGCTCCGATTCCGCGTAAAACTGCTGGAACCAGGTTCGATATTTTCGGATGGGGCCATCGCCATCGCACAGCAGCGGTTGCCCGCGGTATTTTTTGTTGTTCCAGATCACCATGTCGACGCTTTCGAAGCCCGCGCCCTCCTGTCCGTCGGCCTCGCCCACCATGTGCTTGACCATCGTGTCCGCCACCTTCGCCTCGGGTGTCCCCTCGGGATAGCGCTTGTGCGTGAAGCTCATATTCATCGCGGATTTTTCGCGCGTGATCGGCACCGTGTACGACACCATGGTCGCGGTAACACCTTGGGTCGTGAAACGGAAAATCGCCAAACCGGGTCCGCATTGATGGCCGACGTTGTAACCGTGATTCATGTTCACATGGTAGTTGTGGTCTTCAAACCGATACTCCGCATGCGGAATTTCGGGGCTGCCATGCAGGAATTTCAGATGCGGGAAATCCACGCCGTTTTCCGCCAGCTCTTGGATCGCGGTATCGACCAGCCACTGGCCTCGTGCGGGCTTCACATAATCCGGGTCTGTCATCTCGGGAATTTCGGGCAACTCCCACTGCGGATCTTTGCCTTCCGGGTGATACCAAGCCCATATCAGTCCATATTTTTCGACCACGGGCAATGTGAGCAGAACGGGTTGCATTTTCGTGATCGGCGGCGCTTTGTCGCCATAGGGCACATGCTTACACCAGCCCTCGCTGTCATATTCCCAATGATGGAAAGGACAACGCAAATGTTCTCCGCAAACCTTACCGCCATGGCCCAGATGCGCGCCCAGATGCGGGCAATACGGATCGGATAACCCCACCTTGCCGCTTTCGGTTCGGAACAATACCCATTCCTGATCGAGCATCCGCACATTACGAACGTCGCCCGGGTTCAGGCTGTCGGAATACTCAACGAAAAACCACCCCAACGGAATGGGAAACGGGCAGCGTTCGAGCGCGCGATTTTGCCGTAAGAAATCTTGTCTGATTGAACTCATCTTATTTTCCCCAGGTTTTGTTTGGGTCTGCATCAGGAAACGAGATCATTGTCCCCATCCAACGCAAGGGCTCCAATGACTTTGCATGACAGCTTTTTAATTTATTCCTCCAGATCATTCCGGCTTTACGGGATTCACGCATCGGCCCCATTGATGCATCCGCTCAAACAGCTGGAAACAGGACGGAAACGCGAAATGGCTATGGCCGGTTTTCTTCAATGTCACCAGCGTCAGGTCCGGACAACGATTCAGAAAGGGTGCGAGATCGTGGGGAGCGCCAGCCATATCGTCGTCGCCCGACGCGACCAGAACAGGCACCATGAGCGCCGCAAAATCTTCGCGGCAGCTGCCCGGCACCATGGCGAACATGCAGGTTGTCGCCAGCAGCGCAGCGCTGGCCTGTTCGCGAATCGCCAGCAGCGCGTCCCGGTCCGCGTGGCCACCGAAAACCTCACGCCCCCGACCCTGCGTTTGCAAGTTGAAATAAGGCTTTCCGAAACGCGCCTGCGCAAGGCTGCGCAAATTGGCGTGCAGCAGGGCGGGATTATCGATATACGGCTTCTCCTCATCGGTGAGATCCTTTGGCAAACCTCCAGCGCCAACACCCAGCAGGGCCAGGCCGTCAAAGCTATGAAAATGCGCCTGCTGCAACGTCAACAATAAGCCGCCCACCGAGTGCCCGACACCCACTGCGACTAGGGAAGGTAAGGCCGGAATGGAGGACGACAGCGCCCCCATCAGCAAGCGGTTTCGAATATCGGCGACGGCTTGTGCGTGCGCTTGCGCCATCGCCTCCGGCAGCAATGAAAAGCCATCGTCTGGGCGACCGCTGTCTCCGACGCCCACAGGATCGATCGCAACCACCACATGTCCACGCGCAATCATTTGTTGCGCGAAACTGAATTGTTCTCCGCCGGAAACGGCCAGGTTGTAATAGCGCTTGTTCATGCCTCCACCGGGCAGGCAGAAGAAAACCAAAGTGGAACCTTGCGCGATGCGATCTGGCCAATAAATGTCGGCCGCGATCTGAAGTTTCGATGCGTACGGCGCAAAGGAAATCGTGGTCAGGTGTTTGATTCCGGCTGAGTTGTCCATTCCAGATCAGATCCCGCAGTGAGGGTAGTCGTCCAACCTGGAAACTTAATGGATTTCAGGCGGCGGAATGAGCACCAATTCTTCCGAATACTTGACAAAATATGACAGCGGCTGTTTTCGGTTAGTGAAGGCGGTCCAATTGCGCCCGATATTCCTTGGGGTACATTCCTGTCCAGCCCTTAACCGCGCGGGCCAAGGCGCTGGCTTCGGAAAATCCGCAGCGCCGCGCAACCTCCACCAGCGTGATGGATTTGTCCTGGAGCAACTTCAGCGCGACTTCGCGGCGCACGTCATCCTTGATCGAGCGGTAATGAAGCCCCTCCTCTTCAAGCCGGCGCCGCAAGGTCTGACTGCTCAGATTGAATTGCCGAGCGACATCTTCCATGGAAGGGAGATCGGCACAGGCTTGAAAACGCGATCGCAAGTGCGAGGCCAGGCGGATTCCGAGGTTGTGATGAACTCCTGGCACGACGCCAAATTCGAGACGCGGAACCAACAACATCTCCGACAAATTTCCCAAAGCCTTGACCACCGGCTTATCCAGATACTGACGTCCAAAAATCATGCGCGCCGATGTCTGCCCGAATTGACACGGGGCGGAAAAAACGCGCTCGTATTCCTCGACGGCAATCTCGGCCCGATGCGGGAATGCGAAGGTTCGGCATTTCATCGTTTCACCGATCAGCCAACTGCTGACGGCCCACCAGACCAGCAGCCACCACTCCGTCAAAAAATGCCTGGAGTCCAGTTCTGGATGAGCGATATCGACCTGCACCATCGCAACGTTTTCCTGTGTTGTCACAGTGAAAGTGATATCGCTGCTCAACAATCCATATAAACGAAAACCTTTTTCGAGCGCATCGCCAAGGGTCGTGCCCGAAGTCACGATATCGCACATCATTTCAAAGGCGCCGATTTTGCAGCGACTTCGCGTCAAACCACAGAACTCATCCTGCATCAGGAGCTTTACGTGGCGCGATAAACGCGCCAGCTCCTGCGGCTCAAACACAGCATTTTCGAGCGAGCGCGGCGCAATTCCGCTTGCCTGGCAGATGGTTTTGAAATCAAAACCGCTGGCCATCGCCGCATCAATGAGCTTGTGCGCGAAATGGTTGGCAAAGTCACCGTCGGCCATTCGCTGTACCTTTATCAGATTGAAAAGTGAATAAACCGAGGCCAAATTAACGCAGCCTTGGTTCGTTGTACAATGCAGTGAAAGTCTCCTTGTCACATTTTGTGTGATATCTGAAAGATTCCGCTATAGGTCGGGCGCAACGGCGCTTATAGACTTGCCCGCATTGGCGACTGTCGACCACGGTCGCGATTTTTTCTCCCGATGTGCATAGAGGTAGGTAAAAATGAGCGCTGTTCTCAATGGCCTGCGGGTGCTGGATTTGTCCTGGGGTATCGCCGGGCCGATGACCACGATGTTGCTCGCCGATCACGGCGCCGATGTGATCAAGATCGAACCGCCGGGCGGCGATCCCTTCCGCAGTCAGCTCGGCTACAAAGTGTGGCAACGCGGCAAGCGCAGCGCGGTCCTCGATCTTAAAAATGGCGCGGACAAGGAAGTATTTTTCACGCTGGTCAAACACGCCGATGTGCTGGTCGAAAGTTTTTCTCCCGGCGTCACTCAGCGTCTTGGCATCGATTTCGATGTCTTGCACGCGCTCAATCCCCGACTGATTTATTGTTCGATCACGGCCTATGGCCGCAACAACAAACACTCGCAGCGCCCCGGTTACGACGCGCTGGTGGCCGCACGCGCCGGTGTGCAATGGGAGCAGCGCGGCTGGCCGGAAGGCGCCGTCAACCACACGGCGGGGCGTGACGATCCTTTCGCGGATCTGGAGGTTCCCTACGAATTCGTGCAGGGCGCGCCGCGTCCCGGCCCCTTGTTCACCGCTTCGCATTGGCCCAGCCTGGGCGCTTTTTTTGCCGCGTCCACGGCGATCAGCGCTGCGCTGCGCGCGCGGGCGGTCACCGGCCGCGGACAATGGGTGGAAACCAGTCTTCTGCAGGGCGCGCTGGCCTCCATGGGTGGCGTGAGCCAGCGCGTCGAGAATCCGGATGTGCCGATGTTCGATACCTGGATTCTCGGCAGCAAATCGCCCAAAGGCCATTTCCAGTGCGCCGATGGGCGCTGGATTCACAATTGGGTTCCCAACCCGCGCTTCATCATGACGGCCGCCGCCGGCGATACACTGAACGCCACACCCGATCTCACTGTGCAGAACGATCCCGACCGCTTCGGAACCGGTCCAGAAGAACTGTTCGTGATGATGCATTACCAACCTATTCTCGCGGATCACGTGAAGAAATTTCCTGCCCGCGACTGGGTTGAGGCGGCCGCGGTGGCGGGCATGACCATGCAGGATGTGCGCACGCCGGAAGAAGCGCTGACCGATCCCTTATTCCTGGCCGACGGTTGTGTTGCCGAGGTGAACGACGCCGAACTCGGCCCGATCCGGCAAGTGGGCATTACGTACAAACTGGAGCGAAGCCCCGGCCGCATTCGCGGCGGCGCGCCCAGTGCGGGCGAGCATACGGAAGCGGTCAAAGCCGAAGCCGAAGCGCTGAAAAACGTCGCGCCCGCCCCCACCGCGTCGAGCGGCAAAACGCTCAAGGCGCCGCTGGAAGGCATCCGTGTGCTCGATCTGGGATTGGCGATCGCCGGCCCCTTCGGCACCCAGTTGCTGTCGGACCTCGGCGCCGATGTCATCAAGATCAACGCGTTGCACGACACGTATTGGCACTCCAATCACATCGCCTATACCGCCAACCATGGCAAGCGCAGCATCGCGCTCAATCTGAAAGATCCGCAAGCGATGCGGATATTGATGGAGCTGGTGCAAACCGCGGATGTGGTGCAGCACAACATGCGCTACGACGCGGCGGAACGCCTGGGCATCGATTACGCAAGCCTGAAGAAAATAAACCCACGCCTCGTGTACTGCCACACGCGCGGGTTCGAGACGGGTTACCGCCAGACCCTGCCCGGCAACGATCAGACCGGCGCCTGCCTGACCGGCATCCAATATGAAGACGGTGGCATGGCTCGTGGCGGCAAACCGCTGTGGAGCCTGACTTCGTTCGGCGACACCGGCAACGGTTTTCTCTCCGCCGTCGCCATCATGCAGGCGTTATACGAGCGCGAAACCACCGGCCTGGGGCAGTTCTGCGATACGTCCATTGTCAATGCCGGCCTGCTCAACACCT
>Ga0153956_1001413_pt1 | contig 21062 bp, 17 predicted proteins | sample TSFL040MetaG_FD_104704 | JGI IMG/M metagenome (GOLD analysis project Ga0153956, IMG submission 104704) | Attine ant fungus gardens microbial communities from Florida, USA - TSFL040 MetaG | ecosystem: Host-associated > Fungi > Mycelium > Unclassified | place: USA: Florida, Wekiwa Springs...
CACCTGCCCCGCCGCCAGCAGGCGCCCGCCGCTCCAGCGCACATTGTCCACGTTCCACCAGGGCGTCCTGGCCTGGCGCGGGCCTTTGGCTGTGTCGGCCAGATCGAAAATGGCCACGCTCTGCGTGCCGGAGACGGCGACATAGATCTGCTTCTCGTCGGGCGAGATCTCGATGCCGTTGTTGCCGCGCAATTCGGTGCCGGGCAGCAGGCGCAGGGTCTTGCGCGCGGGGGTCCATTCATAGACTCCGCCGGTCTTCATGCCGCGCAGGAAATCGGCCTGGGTCAGCGTACCTTTCATCTGCACGTCGATCAGAATGGTGCCGTCGGCCTTGGCGGTGACGCCGTTGGTGAAGCCGGGCGGCAGTTTCACGCAGCCCTTCCAGGCGATGGCGGGTTCGGCGCCCCGCGCATCCACCGCGAAGACATGGATGCTTTCAAACGGCGCATGGGTGACGGTGTAAAGCGTGTAAAGCCCCGCCGTCCCGGCCGGGCGCAACGCCAGGCCGTGGCTGTTGAACACCACCGGATCGGGGGCGGGGCAATCCGGGTACATCCGGGCGTCCGGTTTCTTCCGGCCGGTGAAGAAGCGGCGCGCGGTCTTGGCGTCGGCGTCGATCAGGCTGAGCGCGCCGGGATTGTCCATGCCGCTGGCGATGAGCCATTTGCTGCCGCCGACCTGGACCAGGTCTTCCGGCTCGGCCAGGCCGCAGACAAAGTTCACCCCTTGCGACGGCGCGCAGGACGGGACCTCGGCGGCCCGCGCGGAGAACGGCAGCAGCGCCAGCAGGGCGGCGGCAAACGGAAGCTTCATGGCGGTTTCCCCTTTCGGGGAAGGCTACTTCGGCTTGGGCAATGTCGTCAAAACGCCTTCGGCAACATCCGGGTCCATCGCCGCGATGTCGGCGCGATAGCTGACCGTGTCGGCGGTGGGGAAGGTCTTGGGCACCTTTTGCGTGACCTTGCCGGTCGCGGCCCATTCGGCGCCGCGCAAAAAGGTGGTGATGAAGCCCACACACGACAGCGCCGTGGCGTCATGGCCCAGCGTGGTGTGGAAGATGCGCCCCTTGCCCCAGGTCAGCGCCATCAGCATCGGCTCGTCATGGCCGGTGCCGCGATTGGCGGGGTCGGCATAGGCCGTGGCCAGCACCGTCATGTTCTTTCCCGGCCCGCGCAGGCGGGTATAAAGCTCGTCGGTGGCGTGCATCCATTCCGGGGGCAGGCCGCGCATGATGGGATGCCGGGGGCTGCGCACCGTGATGCGGAAGGGCTTGCGGCGGCCATGCAGCCCGGCGGGACCGGGCGACGGATCCGACGCCAGCTTGCCATTGTCATAATACCAGAAGGGGCCTGCCGGCGCGTCGCGCTTGCGCCAGCCACCCAGGCCGGTCATCTCGTTGAAGGCCGGCCAGTCGGGAAAGGCATTGTCGGCGCCGTGCACCACCACCAGGCCGCCGCCATTCCTCATATAGGCTTCGAATTGCGCCTTGAGGCCGGCGGGCCAGTCCTGGCTGTCATAGTTGGACACCACCGCCTGGTACCCGGCAAAGTCGGGATGGAGGTTGGAGAAATCGCCGTCGCTGGGCGGCAGGGTGACGATGGTGACATCGAACAGCCCGGATTGCTCCAGCTCGCGCTTCATCACCGCGGTGGTCAGCCTCCAGTTGTGATAGGCCGCGGCGCTGGCGCCGTCGAGCAGCATCACCTTGATCGCCGCCATGACGTGCGAACTCCCCACCATGCTGAAAAGGCCCAGAAGCAACGCCAGCCAGATGCGCTTCATCCTATTTCTCCGGATCGGCGGCGGTGAAGGGCGAGCAGCAGGGCGTGCCGATGGCGTGCAGTTCCATCACCTCGGCGCGGGTGCCGTCGGGATCGAGCAGGTTCAATTGCCATTTGGCGTCGCGCCCGATCTTGGGTACCGTGTTGGGCGCATGGCCGCCCAGCCGGTCGCCGTTCCACAGGGCCGTGTAGGCGGCCTCGATATTGGGCACGCCCAGCGCGACGTGGTTCAGTACGCCCCGTTGCGCCTGGGTCAGCGACGGGTTCGCGGTCACCATATATTCCAGCCAGTCCGGTCCGTCCGGCACCTGCTGCGATACCCATTGCGGCGGGGCGTCGTCCTTGGCCCCGCCGAACCAGTAAGGGCGGAAACCCAGGATATCGCGGTAGAACGTGTCTTCCAGCGCCCGGTCGTGGACGATGGCGCCGACATGGATGATGTGCGGAAACAGCGCATCGGTGGCGATGGCGGGCAGCGGCGCGGGCGGCTGCACGAACTGGACATGGTTGCCTTCCGGGTCCTTCACGTCGATCCACTGGCTGCCGTCCGCGCCCTTGCTCACTTTCTTCGCCACCGCCACCTTTTTGAACGCGAGATATTTGCGCATCGCCTCCACATCGCCGGTGTTGAAGGCGAAATGATCCATCCGGTCCGGGCCCGCATCGGCGGGCAGCGGCAGCACCTCGACGAACTGGGTGGGCGAGAAGTGATAGCGCACGCCGGCCAGGTTTTCCGGGTCGGGCAACTTCACCGCGCCCAGGTCGTGAACGTAGAAATGCTCGGTCCTGGCGGCGTCGGATGTGTAGACCGACAGATGCGACACCGACGCCATGGGCGGGCGCACCGGCGCGGCGGCCAAGGCGGCAGTCGCCGACAGCGCGACCAGGATCGCGGACATTGCCTTCATTGGGTCGCTCCATTGTTCACGGCCGGCAGCATCTGGTAGCTGACGAACACGAGATGATTTTTGTCGCCCCATACGGGCATGGAAAAGCTGTTGCGGTTGCCCTGGAAGCGCGCCAGGGTCCGCTGCGCGCCGTCCTTGACCGACAGAAGCTGGATCGAGACATCCTGCACCGCCGCGGTGTCGCCCGGCGCCTTCTGCAACCAGGCGACATAAGCGCCGTCGGGCGAGACATGCGGCGACTGATCCTCCAGGCCGTCATCGGTGACCTGCACCGCGCCGCTGCCGTCGCTGTTCATTTTCCAAATCTGCGACGAGCCCGAGCGCGAGGAGTCGAAATAGATCGTCTTGCCGTCCGGGGTGAATTCCGGCCCGTCATTGCGCGTGTCGCTGGTCATGCGCTTTTCCAGCCCGCCCGCAGCCGCGATGGTCCAGAAATCGGCGGCCGCCGCCTTGCCGCGCGTAAATAGCAGGGTTGAGCCGTCCGCCGACCAGCCATGGAAGAAACTGCTGGTCCCGCAGGTCAGTTGCTTCGGCTTGCCGCCGAACGGCAGCACATACAGGTTGCGGATTCCCCCCTCGGTCTCGGCGCAGGACAGCGCGATGGACTTGCCGTCGGGCGACACGCCGTAATCGCCGGCGCAATCCACCAGCCCGGCCGTGTCCACGGGTTCGGCAGCACTGCCATTCAGGGGGTCAAGAAGCGCGGTCTTCCAGATTTGGCCGTCCTTGTAGAAATAGACCGCCTTCTGGTCCGGCATCCAGTCGGGCGACGAGATCCGGCCCGGCATGCTGGCGATCACCACGGCGCGGCGGGCCTCATCCTCGACCTGGATCACCTTCAAGCTGGAGGTCAGCACCAGGTCCGCGGGCGGCGGGGCCGGCGGCAGCGCCTCCAGCTTGACGTTCCTGAACAGCACCTTGTCGGTGACGCTGGCGTCATGGCTGGTGGCGCCGATGCCGGCATAGAAGGGCCCGTCCAAGTGCATCTGGAACGAAGCCCCGACCGGGTGCAACGGCTCGCCCTTGCTGGAGACGAACAGGGTGAAGGTGTCGCCACGCTTCTCCAGCCGCACGCTGCGCGGCAGGTCGATGTTCAACTCGATGCTCTGGGTGTTGGCGCCGCGGCTGCCACGATGCTGGAGCGCGACCATGCCCACACCATGCACATGCACCGAGGCCTGGGCGCTGCCGGGGTCCAGCGACTGGCGGAACATCAGCACGCCCTTGCGGTGCTCGTTGGGAGCGTGGCCGTAGCCGGGCGGCAGGAAGGAGACATTGGCGGTCAGCACCGCGTCGCCCGACATCTTCTTCCAGGCGTAATGGAAGCCATCGACCCGCGCCCAGATATTGGCGCCCGACGAGGACAACAGGTAATCGCCGGTCTTCTGCAGGACGGCGGTGCCGGACGGCGACACCGCCCCCACGTCCGACTGGCCGTCAAAGATGCCGACCGGCTGGGGCCCCGCCACCCCCGATACAAGCAGCGCGCCCGCCAGAATCCACGCCCACATCTCGTCCCCCGCGTCTTGTTGGCCGGGAGCATAGCCAAACGGCTGGGCGCTGCCAGCGGGCAGTCACTGACGCGGTGTCAGTAAAAATGGGCGGAAGCGCCGGCTTCCGCCCAAGGCGCAGCCCAAGGGGTTCGGGCTAGTAGCTGTAGCGCAGGCCGACGAAGAAGTTCCGGCCGGTATAGTGGTTGTAATAGAGCCGCTGACCGATCGAATCCGCATACTGGAAGGTCCGCTGGTTGGTCAGGTCGATGCCGTCGAAGGTGGCGGTGAAGCTGTCATAGTACCACTCGAACGACATGTCGGCCGTCTTGGCGCGATACGGGTTGAGGTTCGGATTGTTCTCGGTGACGTTGAAGGTCGAACCCGACACGGTGGCGGTAGCGCCGCCCGGCAGCAGGCTGGGCAGGTCCGGGCGCGCCATCACATAGGCGGCGCTTGCGCGGATCAGGAAATTGTCCGCCGGCTCGAACACCGTATTCACCGACGGCAGCACGTCGTGATAGTTGCGCGACAGCTGGGTGGTGATGATCGACTTGGCGACCGGATCGGGCGGCGTTGCGCCGACCTGTCCGGCGCCCACGTTCACGTACCGCAATCCCCTGGGTGACGGCAGCTACGACATCCAGATCGACGTGTCCGGCCTGTAAGACCATCCGCGGTCGGATCGACCGCTGAAGTCTTGCCCGGCGCGATGCAGACCAATGGTGCATCGAGCTGGGCTTCTGCTGGAAACACACATTTTAACAAAGAAAGCGCGCAATTCGGCGCCGCAGAGATAGCGGTGCTTTAACTGTGTGCAACCGGGCATTAAGAATTTTCTCCTATAGTGCCTCTTATCAGGAGAATGTTGCGGGCAACTGATCAGGTGCGACTATGGATATGACGGTATCAGCGCGCCAAAATACCTCGGGTGTCGTTCCCGCGACGACCGCAGCCGCGCCAGCGGACGCATCCAGCCCCTCCACTTCGAGTTCAGCGAACGCTTCCGACTCCGTCGAGATATCGTCGCAGGCATCGGCGGCTTCGGCCGATGCCACGACCACGGCAACCGACAGTCCGGCTTCCCCGGCATGGTCCGACCCTTCCGTCACCCAGGCGCTAGCGGCGTTAAACGACACGAGCGGCGGCACGTCAGTCGCTGATCAGATCAACGCTTACCAGATGCTCTCTGGGATGGTGTCGAACGCGGGTAATTTCGATGCCTCCAATTCCAACAACAGCAATGCCGTAGACATTGCGACAGCGTTCGCGACATCAGCATTCACTCAACACGTGCAGTCGCTGATGGCGACAAATAACAGCTATATGGCCCAGGCCAACTCCGGAACGCAGTTGTCTGAGGCTTGGCAGCGCCAACTAAATGCATTCAACAATCTGTCTTCTGACGATCAGCAGGCGCTCGTGGCTGGCATTAATGTCAGCTACGGCCAGCAGCACCCAGGCATTCAGGCGTTCACGGTCTCTTCCTGGCAGGACTATTCGCAGGCACGGGTAAATGTGAACCGCGCCGCCGAGGCCGCGGCAACTCCAAACGCTACGCCTGCCCCCGGCGCAGAGGCGCTATCAGCGCTCAGTCATCCGACCAGCTACATCGATCCAACGGCCTTCACAGCGCAGGCGACAGCATACTTCAATCAGTACGGGCCAGCCCCTCAGGCCACCGCCGACCAGGTTGCCGCGGATAATGCAGCGCCTCCGCCGCCACCGAGCAGCTCCTCGCCCAGCACGGATCAAGTCCGCGCGCAATTCCAGGCCCTGGCCGCCGTCAGCGACACTAGCGGGAATACATCCCTTTCCGACCAACTGAGCGCTTATAAGCAGCTCGCTTCTGGCTATGGCTCTCAAACTGACGCGGCGACTCATATGGCGACCGTTAGTGCCTTCACGTCATCGTCGTTTTTCTCGCGCGTGCAGACGGTCACAAACAGCTACCAACAGATCTCGTGGGCTGGCCGCAATGGAACAGAGGCAGCCGCTCAACAGGCACAGATCAATGCCTTTCAGAGCTTCTCCTCTGAAGACCAAACGATCATTGCGTCACTTTCTGGGATCACGGGCGCGACAACCCCAAGTGATTACCTGTCATACCTCGTTGACGGCATGAAGAATGCTTCGACGGGGGACACCATCAATGCAGCGGCGCAAAGCGGCAACCAGTCACTGTATCAGGCTTTGATCGCGAGCTTAGGGACCGCGTCAGACAATATCTCAGCGTTTGTCGTGTCTCCGAAAGGCAACCTAACGACTGGCGGGCAACTGAACAGGATGGCCTGACCACAGCGGCAGGCTACTGTAACGGCTTGCAGTGGCGACTAATTGTGCCCTGGTTTGGGCACGTCCTATAGGCTCGCCTTCCGGGATGGCGACAGAACAATTACGGCATCGCTGACGCCTTTCCCCGGCATCACCGTCATGGTGCGACGCAGCGCGGCCAGATGCCCCATCAAGGATGAAAGATGCTGTCCGGCCGCCAACCGGGCCGCGTGCGGGCGTTGGCGACACGTTCCGCCAGCGCGGCGACAAAAGCATCCAGCTTCACCGCTTCGTCCTTCAGCACCGGCTGCGCCAGATCGTCGGACGGAGAATGGTAGCGGGTGGCGCGCCAGTCATGCTCGATCCGCGCCTCCGGCGAACCCAGCGCGAAACCGAACTTGAACACCAGCGCCGGCACACCCTCGCGCACAAAGCTGAACTGGTCGGTGCGGATGAAGACATTGCGGTCGGGCAGCGGGTCCGGGATCATGGTCAGCCCCCGGCTTTGCGCCACCGCCGCCGCATCGGCGCCCAGGCTGCTCTCCTCCTGGCCCGGCGCATAGATGGTCCTGAGCGGCCATAGCGGCAGCGGCATGTCGAAATTGAGGTCGGCGACGATGCTGCCCCGCGGCACCGTCGGGCGCTGGGCATAATAGGCGGAGCCGAGCAGGCCCTTCTCCTCCGCCGTGAAGATCAGGAACAGGATGGAGCGCCGGGGCCGCGGGCCTTCCTTCAGGCGGTGGGCGATGTCCAGCACCGCCGCCACGCCGGAGGCATCGTCCATGGCGCCGTTATATATTGCGTCGCCATCGATGGGCGCGCCCACGCCGAGATGATCCAGATGGGCGGAGACGCCGACATATTCCTTCTTCAGCCGGGGATCGCCGCCTTCCAGTTTCGCCACGATGTTGGGCGAAGTCACCTTGCTGCGCGCCGCCGCCACATTGGCCTTCAGCCGTGCCGGCAGGGCAAAGCGCGGCAGCGGCTTTGACGCATCCGCGAGCGCGCACAAGGCCGTGAAACTGTGCCCGCTGCCCGCGAACAGCACGCCGGACCGGGCCGGGTCGAAGGTGGCCAGGAAGAACGGCGCATGGATGTCGCGCAAGGCCGGATCGGCGAAATACATGCCGGGCTGGCGCGCCACCAGCTTCTGCCGTTTCCACAGGATCTCCAACTGCCTGGGCGTGGTGAGGGTGATGATCCCGGCCGCGCCCCGCTGCGCCAGTTGCATGATGCGCGCGGCGCGGGCATTGGATTTGACCGCGCCGGAAATATCGGACGGTCCGCCCGACAATACGACCACGATCTTGCCTTTCACATTCTGGCCGGCGAAATCGTCATGTCCCTCTCTTGGCAGATGCAGGCCATAGCCCAGGAACAGCAGCGGCGCATCCACGGTCACCGGTCGCGGTCCGGTGCCGGACAGGATCAGCATCTCGTCGCCCACCGCCAGCGCACGACCGCCGGCGCCGGTCAGTTCGGCATGGCTCTTGTCCTGGTCGACCAGTTGCCGCTCGAACGCCACCGGCTGGAAATAGCCGTTGCTTCCGGCGGGGCTGAGCCCTTCGGCCTTCAACCGCCCGATCACATAATCCGCGGCGCGCAGATAATCGTCGGTGCCGGTGAGGCGGCCCTTCATGCCGTCATCGGCCAAGGCCGAGACATCGGCCCACCATTGCGCGGCGGGATCGGCCATCGCGGGCATCAGCGACAGAAATACCAGGCAGGCGGCGTGCAGGATTCGCATGATGGAACCGTGCCATGCCACACTCCCGGTTGCACAGGAAACTTCCGGCGTCCGGTTGCGCGGACCTTCGCCCACGCCCCATACTGCGGCGCGGGAAACACCGGAGCGGCGGGATGGCGGACGAGACACGGCAACAGATAGGCGCGATCTGGGCGCGTTTGCTGGGCGTCAAGACAGTGGCAGGCGATGACAATTTCTTCGCCCTGGGCGGCCATTCCCTGCTGGGCGTCAAGCTGATCGCGGCGGTGCAGGAGAAATTGGACCTGGGCGACGCGTTGAAGCTGGCCGACCTGTTCGAAAATCCCACCCTCGAGACATTCTCGGCCCATGTCGCCGGCCTGACCGCGCCCAGCGAGGAAACTGGCGCGATCTAGGTGTTTGATCCCAGGATTTGATGGTGCATTATTTTCCAGCCAATGGAGGGATGCACTATGGGCCAGGTTCTTCACGGCTGCGCCACAACGACAGAGGCGATCCGTCGAGCGATACAGCATAGTCAAGAGAGCCTAAGGCATCTTTCCCGGCGCTGCGGCATCAACCAGAAGACGGTCGCGAAGCGGAAGAAGCGCGGCTCCGTTGCCGATCTGCCGACGGGACCAAGGGAGCCCAAGTCCACGGTATTGTCCTTCGAGGACGAAGCGATCATCGTCGCTTTCCGCCGGCACACGCTGCTGCCACTCGACGATTGTGGATCTTGATGCGGCAGGTCGCGAACTGCCGCCTCAGGATATTGCTGAAATCTTGATAAAGGGCCTGAACATGCGCTTTTGGGGGCGCGGCTATTTTTTCCTTACCGCAAGTGCAACAGAAACTTAATCACGGGAGGTCTATCGTAAAAAAAGCGGGTAAGGGGGTTTCCTTGGATATTTCCGGTTCAGCAAGTGTGAGCGCGCCGGCTGCGGTCTCTTCACTACCCACGGCGAAAGTGGCGGCGCCGACTGATACGTCTGCTGCGACCAATGCTTCGCCCACAGATAGCGTCACGTTGTCGAATCAAGCGCAGGAGATTTTGGCGAATCCATCGGCTGCGCCAAATCCGGCTGCGGCCAATGCGACCACGTCCGCGACTTGGACAAATGACGTGGTCAGCCAGGCAATCACGGCTTTGAATGATACGAGTGGCAAGGCCACTGTGGCCGATCAGATCAGTGCTTATGAGCTTGTCTCAGGCCTGGTGGCGAATACGAAGAATTTCGACTTGTCTAATCCGGCAAACGCTGGTGCCGTGGACGTTGCGACCGCGTTCTCAACGTCTGCCTTCGTCCAACACGCTCAGTCATTGATCGCTCAGAATAGCAGCTTTCTCGCGGCGAGCACTGGCCAGAGCGACTCAGAGTCGGTTCAGCGCCAGCTCAACAACTTCGATAGCCTGTCATCCGATGACCAACAAACGCTTGTCGCCGCATTGAATACAGCCAACCAAGCGATTCATGGCTCCGACCTTTATACCTCAGTTGATAGTTATATCGCCAACCGCCAAGCTGTCATCAACGTAGATCGCGCCGTGAGCGCGGCTTTCGCGAATCCGACCTACGCAGCAGGACTGACGGCAAATCAACCGTCGGAAAATCTCGATGCCACAAGCCTCAAATTTGCATCCCTGACTAAGCAGGCGGCCGCAACCGGCGACACAGCGACCTTGGCCCTGATCGCGTTGGCGCGAAATTCTGGGGCGGTAGGCGATTCCTTTACCACAAAAGCCCAGGCTTTCTTCTCGCAGTATGGGGCTGCACCGGCTCCAACCGCAGATCAGTTACAGCAAGACGCGGCGGCGCCACCCTCGTCCACCACGTTTAGCCCGGCCTCGGCCGCAGATGTGCGTGCCCGATATCAAAATCTGGCTATCGTAAGCGACAGCGGGAACGGGGTGGCGATCACCACAAAATTGAGTGCTTACCAAGCCCTGTCCCCGATCTCGACCAGCAATATCGCCCAAAGCGGAATAAGCGCTGCACTGGTATCGAGCTTCAACAATTCTGCGTTTTCGCAACAAGTGAGCGCCACCGAAAATGCCTATGACCAAGCCTCGTTCGTATCCGGTGGCGCTTCCGCGTCCTCAGCGGCAACGGCGGCTATCAACGCGTTCACCAGCCTTTCTTCCGACGGTCAGCAAATCATTGCGACACTTTATCAGGGCCGTGGTGGTGACGGCACAATCGAAGGGTATCTCGGCTATCTGAAGTCTGGTCTATCCTCGACCGGCACGAATGATACGCCAAAAGCGCCAATGCCTGGCTTAACGAACGGCTCCAGTACAAGTCAGCAGACAGATAGCAAAACGGCATTTGCCGAGGCCGCCGTTGAGTTATTCGCCAAAATGCAAGGCGGCGCCACTGGCAAGACCAGCGATACTCAATCCTGGATCAAGGACTGGATTGCCAGAACCAACAATCAGAATAGCGCGCCGACGGTTTCTAAAATTGCCTAGGGCGTTCTATGTTCTGGTAACGCTGGGCTCATGATACCCACAGCGATGCCGTCCGGGTCTTCGATCATAGCATACCGTGCGCCCCAAAGCGCATCATAAGGCGGCTGTAGGCTTCGATAGCGGTGACTTCACCGAAGGTTATGGAGAGGAGACGCCCAACGGCTTCCTCTATGTTGCCGGTCGGCCGATCTTGCGCCGCCGCGAATAACTCTGCGCCGGCAAGCCGTCGTGTCGCAAGGCGCGGCGGCTTTTTTAGCGCGAGCGATTTATGGATGCGAGGACTTGTATCGCTCCATGAGCTTCCAGACGGTGAGGCGTTACTCCAAACCGTTCCTTGCAGGCTCCGCACGATCCTGACCGATAACGGCATCCAGTTCGCTGACCAGCCCCGCAATCGCAACGGCTGGACAGCGCGCTACCGGGTTCATCGCTTCGACCAAATCTGCGACGAGAACGGTATCGAGCATCAGCTGACCAAGCCCAAGCACCCTTGGACCAACGGCCAAGTCGAGCGCATGAACCGCACCATCAAGGAGGCGACCGTCAAACGCTTCTACTACGAGACGCACGAGCAACTCCGAAGCCATCTCACCGACTTCGTCAGCGCCTACAACTTCGCCAAGCGTCTCAAGACCCTCAAAGGCCTCACGCCCTACGAACACATCTGCAAGGCATGGACAAATGAGCCCGAAAGATTCAGACTCGATCCTCTCCATCAAATGCCGGGACTAAACATCTAGGGCGCGAAGACACAGGCCAGGACCAGCCCGCCGCCGACGGCATAGCGGCCCTCGCCCGCGCCGCCATGCACCGCGAATGTACCGTCGCCGGCCGCTTCGATATGGAGCGCCTGGAATTGCAGCGCCGCGCCCGCCGGCGGATTCGACGCCTTGAAGGCGGCTTCCTTGGCGGCGAACAATAAAGTCGCCATCACGGCGGGGTCACCATGGGCGGCCAGCCGGGCGCGCTCCGCAGTGTTGAACAAGCGCGGCCAAAGCCTTTCCTCCACCCGCCCGATCCGCTCGGCATCCACGCCAAGACCGCCGAAGTCCCCCTGCCGCGCCACGATGGCGGCGGCATAACCTTCCGTGTGGGTAATGCTGCCGCGGACGCCCGGCGGCCAGACCGGCGCGCCATGGGGGCTGCGGCCCACCGGCGCATGCAGGCCCGCCTGTTCCAGCGCGGCGCGGGCGCAGGCCCGGCCCAGCGCGAAATCGCGGCGGCGTTTTTCCGATGATCCCGCGACCAGCGCGGCGCCTTCCGGCGAAAGGGGCGCATCCTGTCCCCGGTCGAACAGTTCGGCGCCGAACACGCCTTCCGGCAACAGCGGCGCCAGCAGGCCGCTCACGCCGGCAGCACTTCCTGATAGATCCGGAACAGCAGCGCGGTGAAGGCGCGCTGGTCCTCCGGCGGCACCACATCCTGGTAGAAATGCAGCGAGGCATTGGCGTCGGTGCCGTCGTCCATCAGGTGCAGGAAAATGGGCGACGAGACGCGCGGCCAGGTCGCGGGCGGCAGTTCCCGCACCGCCGGCGGCCAGGGCCAGGCGGCGGTCGCATCGGGTTGGGCTTCCTTCTCCGCCTTCTCGCGCGCCGTGCCCGCCGCGTAATAATTGAACACCGCCGGAATCCGGTTGGGAAAATCACCGGCCTCGATGCCGGGCTTCACCATCTGCGGCGCGTAATAATGCAGGGTGGGAATGCGGCGGCTCAGCGTGGAGTCATATTCCACCAGGATGGACCGCATCACCGTCTCGAAATCCGCGTCCGGCTCGGCATGGATGTCGACCGCGTCGCCGCAATAGAGGATGCCCACCGTTCCGGCCAGCGCCTCGGAATTGCGCTTGTCGCCCAGGATGCGGATGGGAAAATGCGCCGCGCCCGACCAGCGCGCGATGGCCAGGCAGAAGATGGTAAGATGCACCAGGAAGGGCGTGACCTTCATCTGTGCCGCCAGCGTCCGCCCGCGCGCCATCACCCGGGTCGGGATATTGAAGTTGCGCACGATGCGGATACCGGTGCCCCAAAGCAGCGCCGCGCCGCTGGACGGCGCCTTCAGCAGGGGTTGCGCGGCATACCAGCGCCGCCAATGTTCGATCAACCGGGCGCCTTGGGGGCTGTCCAGAAGCGCGCGCTCCGCCAGGCCATAATCGTTGTGCGGCACCCGGACCGGCGCCAATTCGCGGCCTTCCAGCAGGTCATGCAGTTCGTCCAGCAGGATGTTGCGGCTGGCGGCGTCGGAAACGATGTGGGACGAGGAAATCGCCGCCATCGTCTCGCCGTCCGGCAGCGCCGTCACCCGCGCCTGCGTCAGCCAGCCGGCGGAAACCGGCTTCAGCCGCGCGCAAAAGGCCAGGATTTCCCGCATCGCCGTGGCGCGGGCGGCATCCGGCGACAGGCCGCGCAGGTCCTGCTGCTCGGCCGTGAAGGATTCCGCGGGCAGCGTCGAAGGGATCAGGGTTTCACCGTCCACCCGGAACGCGGTGCGCAGCACGTCGTGACGGGCGATCAGTGCGTGGATCGCGGCGATGACCGCTTCCGGCGCGGCGCGGACGACCGTATGGCCGCTGATGTTGATGGCGACGGGCTTGCCTTCCAGCGGCGGACCGGCGAAGCGGTACCACATCTCCTGCGTGACGGTGGCGGTGAGCGGGCCGGGAGCGGGCGTCAGGCTGCGCAGGGCATGACCCGCCTCGCGCGCCGCCAGGTAATCGGCAATGTCGCCCTTGCGCGCGCGCAACGCGGCGCGATCGGCATCGGTCAGCGCGTCCCTAGGCGAGCGATAGCGCAGTTCGCCCTTTTCCAGAAACAGGATGATGCCACGGCTTTGCAGCCCGGCCAGAAGTTGCGCGACGGTCATGCGGTCCGCCGCGCCATCGACAGAATGATGAAAAGAACAGCCACGCCCAGCGCCAGGAAGGTGAGGAAGGCGGCGGTATAGGCATGGGTGGCGTCATAGACCGTGCCGATGAAGCGGGTGGCGGCGATCGCCATGCACAGGGTCAGGGTGTAAGCCCCGCCCATCACCGCACCGAAACTGGCCGAGCCGAAATCCCGCGCGATCAGTCCTGCCGCCGTCGGCAGTATCCAGCCCAGCGCGACTCCGCCCAGGCAACTCGCGGCCAGGAGGCCGCCATGGCTGGGGACCTGCAACAGGAGAAGCTGCGAAAGCACCAGGAACAGGACGGCGGCCGGCGCCAGCCGGTTGAGGTCCATGCGGTCGGCCAGCAGGCCGGCGAGGATCTTGGTCGCCGCCGCGCAGATGGCGAAGGCGGAGATGTAGAACGCCGCCGACACCGGCGGCACGCCCAGCGCCACGCCATAGGGCACGATGGTCACCACCAGCGCCTGGCTGACGCCGGAGATCAGCGCCTGGGTGAGGGCCGGTATCCAGAAGGCGCGGCGGCCCAGGATGACGCGCCAGCCGGGATGCGCCGATGGCTCCGCCGCGGCGCGGCCGTCATTTTCGGGATGGGCCGCCAGCCCTCTGTCGTCCGGCCGGTCGCGTAGGAACAGCAGCGCCGCCGACATGATGATCGCGGTGACGATCCCGGCCTCGGCCAGCAGGGCCGTCCGCCAGCCATGGGCGGCGATGGCGCGCGCCAGGAGCGGCACCACCACAAGACCGCCGCCGGAGGTCGCAACCACCGCGATGCCCATCGCCAGGCCGCGGCGGCGCCAGAACCAGCGCGCCACCAGGGTGGTGGACATCAGCGAGGAGATCATCACATAGCCCAGGGCGCAGGGCACCAGCAGGAGCAGCGCCATCATCCAGAGCGACGGCGCCAGCGCGATCCCGGCCAGCGCCGCGCCGAACAGCAGCGCGCCCAGCGGCACTATCTTGCGAACCGGCCAGGCGTCCAGCAACCGGCCCGCAAAGGGCGCCGCCAGCGCCGCGCCCAGGAACAGGATCAGGACCGACGAATTGGCGTCGGCGCGCGAGATATGGAATTCCGCCTGCAACGGCAGCACGAACAGGCCGGAGGCATAGCTGGTCGCGCCCTGCGCCAACAGTTCGGCCAGAGCGGCGGCCGCAAGAACAAGCCAGCCGTAATAAACAGGCCATGCACCGGAACGCATCGGCGATCCTCCCCGGCGCCTTATGCCATGGCGGACACGGCAAAGGAATCGGGCATCGCCGGCTGATGTTCAATCAGAAGGTATTTTACAGCAAGCTGCCGGGAATGGAGGCGATCTGGTGCTCCCAGCTTTCCTCGTCATCGGTCTGGCGCGGCGTGTAACGGCACAGGCCCATGATGAAAGTCGGCACTTCATTGTCGTTGGCCAGCGGCACATAGAGATGTTCGGCGTCTAGATATTCGCGGCCATTGATGTGGACACGGCCCAGGAAGCGCAGCGGCTGCGCACTATCGAGAATCAGGTTCATGCTTGCGATCCAACGGGGAAGAAGATGGGGTGGTACGCTTTCTTCGAAGGTCTTGCCGGTGTGACTGCCCAGAACCTCGGCGGCGGCGGTACCCACCAGCCGCCAGCTATAGCGGGAGGTGTTGGCGGGATCGCGTTCGAATAGAACCAGGTGACGCAGGACTTCTTTCAATTCGCGCGGCGTGATGTCGGAACGACGCGGCATCAAACGGCCTGCAGCCTTGATGCGCCACAGGGAAAGCAGGTTCTCATAGACAGGCGCGGTGAATGACAGGGTGGGATCACAGAAGTGATGCCAGTTTTCCTGCTGGGCCTGCTGGTTCAAAGCTTTTGCGGCGGCCATGACATTCATGCCGCATTTTCGCGCGAAAGCATGAATGGCGAGTAAAGTGCGCGCGGAATGCACGTAATGCCCGCACGGTATACAGATGCGTTCACCACCATCCACAATTTTGTTCAACCTCAGGTTAACCACCTTGATGGCGGCAGGGGTGAGGGAACTTTCGTCCGCACCCGCATCAATGGGATTTCTCGCACTTCATCCGCATAGCCGCCTGTTTATCTCGCCCACGGAACCCCATATGGTTTCGCAAATATTAATGGCGGCGGGCCATGGCACGGACGCAGGAAAAAACAGTTCAAACGGAAAAGTTCCAAGACAGGTTCGGCAAGCACCGGTTGGACCAGATGTCGCCGCGCATGGCTAAGAACTTGGTAATGTTCCACCCTGGCGCATCAACGGTGGAAACCCTGATGGCGGTGGCGCGCAGGGAAATCCCGGGGATCGCCGATACCGACGAAGTGCAGCGGGTGGTGCGGCACAACCCGGAATACATGTTCGCACTGACGCGCAAGTCGAAGTTTAACCTTCAGGACCCGCAAGGCGAAGGCTTTATCGCCATGTTGCCGCTCAACCTCTTGGGCTTGCAGCATCTGGCGCTGGGAACTTTCAATGCGGGAAGCCCCGACTTTCGTCTTCTGGCAAAGCTCGATGAAAAGCCGGCCGGGGTCTATCTCTGGGCGGTGTATGCGCCCGGTCCTCTGGTGGCAGGCATGGCGCTATTCATGCAGAAGATGGCGGCGGAACGTTACACCGGCGTGGACATCTATTCACGACCCAACACCGATGTCGGCATCCGCTTCAATGTCGGGATGGGCTTCACGCAGGGCACGACGATAGCCGGTATTGACGCCCCCAATGTCTGGGTCTTTCCGCGCAAGGTCGCGCCGCCATTGTACGACAGCTACCAGCCAGGCGCGGCGCCGGGCGAGATCGGCGTTACCGTCGCCCGCACCTTTGAGGACCTCAACCGCGTCTTCTCCATCCGCAGCGCCGTCTATATCGGCGAGCAGGAATGTCCCTATGATGAGGAGTATGACGGCAACGACTTCGCCGCCACGCATCTGCTGGCCTATATCGGCGACGAACCGGTGGGCTGTCTGCGCGTGCGCTTCTTCGCCGACTTCGCCAAGATCGAGCGGCTGGCGATCCGCAAGGAGTTTCGCAAGACCCGGGCGGCTTTCCAGTTGGTGCGGGCGGGATTCAAGCTCTGCGGCGCCAAGGGCTACACCAAAATCTATGGCCACTCCCAGGTGCGGCTGGTCAACTTCTGGAGCCGCTTCGGTTTCCGCGTGCCGGAGAATGCACGGCGCTTCGTTTTCTCCGACTTCGACTATGTCGAGATCGTTGCCGACATCGAGCGCGATCCGGGGGCCGTCACCCTGGCGGCAAATCCCCATACGATCATCCGTCCCGAGGGCCGCTGGCACAAACCGGGTATCCTGGAAAAGTCCGCCGCCCGTGCCGTGACCAGCCCCTCCGTCGCCACCAAACGGTAACGCGCAACACGCCAGACACATACCGGAAGTTGCCTGATGACAGGACGGCGTCTCTAAAGTAGTTTCCACCGCTTACTGCTGGGGGACGCACGGGGGGGGGCCGTCCGTCGAGAGGCAGGGCGGGACGTGCGGAGCGCGGCCTGAAGACAGGGAATTTTCGCCGCGCATGGAGCTTCGGAGTCTGATTGCCGACCTGCCCGGGAAGAAGGGCACGGCGTATGTGTTCCGGCGCGGCCGGACCACAAACCACCCCTTCGCCGAAATCGCCGGCGATGTCGCCCGGGTCCGCCGCCAACTGGCGGAGGCGGGCGTGCGGCCGGGCATGCGGGTGGGCATCTATGCCCCCAATTCCTATGAATGGCTGGTCCACGACCTGGCGCTGATCGACCTGGGGGCCGTCTCGGTGGCCTTCACCGACGACTTCGCCGGCCAGGTGAACGAGGACCTGCTGGCGCGTTATGCCGTGGCGCTGCTGCTGACCGCCAAGGTCCACGCCAGGCTATTCCCGCAAAAGCCCGCCCATGTCGTTTTCATGGACGCGGAGAATGGCGAAATCCGCGCCCTGGACCGCATGCCGCCGCCGGAAAGCGACTCGGCGGACCAGCACAGCCTGGCCTTCTCGTCGGGCTCGGCCGGCGGGTTGAAGGGCCTGGTGATCAGCCGCAAGGGCGTGGAAAACACATTGCCCCCGATCATCGAGGCGATCGGCGTCGCCCGGGGCGACCGGCTGATGCTGTTCCTGCCCATGTCCAATTTCCAGCAGCGCAACATGTGTTATGCGGCGCTGTGGTACGATTTCGATATCATTATCACGGACCACGTAAATCTGTTCGACGCCATGGCCGCGCTCGACCCCACCGTGCTGATCGCGCCGCCGGTGCTCTACCAGATGATCCATGGCGAATTCGAAAAGCTGCCGCCCTGGAAGCGCAACCTCCTGTCCGCGACTGGCCGCGCGATATCGCTGCTGCCTGCTTCCGGCCTGCGGCACGCCGCGGCCAACGCCCTGTTCCGCGCCTTCCGGGGTCAGTTCGGCAAGCGCGTGCGGCTGCTGGTCACCGGCATGGCGCCGATCCGCCGCAACCTGGGCCGGTTCTTCCAGGATATGCAGCTTCCCTTGTGCGAATCCTACGGCATGATGGAAGCGGGCTCGCTCACCTTCCGTCCGCCGGGCAGCCGCGACTATGGCTCGGTGGGCAAGCTGCTGCCGGGCATCCGGCTCACCTTCGAGGAGGATGGCGAGATCATCGTCCATCGCGACGTGCCGATGACCCTGCGCTATTTCCAGTCGGCGCCGGGCGAGAATGAGCGCACCTTCATCAGCGCCGGCAGGGTGGCGACCGGCGACATCGGCAGGCTGGACGCCGACGGCAACCTTTATCTGATGGGCCGCAAGAAGGAACTGATCATCACCCCCGGCGGCTACAAGGTGCACCCGGAAACCATCGAGAATGAGATGAACAACTGCCCCGATGTCGCCCAGTCGGTGGTGTTCCTCAAGCCCGGCGCCACGCACCTGACCTGCGTCGTGGCGCTGAACCAGCCGGAAACCGACGGCGCGCGGGCGCGGGTGAAAAAGCATGCTTCGGGGCTTTCCTCCATCAGGGGCGCGGCCCAGTTCGTCGAAGTGGTATTCTCCGATGCGCCCTTCACCCGCGAGAACGGGATGCTGCGGCCCAACCTCAAGCTGGACCGCAAGGCCGTCGCCGCCCGGTACAGCTAGTCGGGCGGCACGGCGATGCCGGCGGGGCGGGCGCGGTGGCACAGCCACACCAGCGCCGTCAGGCCCAGGCTCAGCCACATGGACAGAGTGAAGACGTCGATCGAGGCCAGCAGATAGGCCTGCCCTTCCAGGCCCCGCGCCATCGCCGCCAGGCTGCCCGGGGCGGACAGGCCCTGCGCCGCCATGGCCGCTTGCATCTGGTCGAACACCGGCCCGGTCGCCATGTCGGCCAGGCGGCTCTGGTGCAGCGCCTCGCGCCGGTCCCACAAGGTGGTGACGATGGAAACCGCGAAACCGCTGGCGATGATACGGGCGAAGTTGGACAGGCCGGACGCCATCGGGATGCACGCGGCCGGTATGCCGTCCAGCAGGATCGACAGCGCCGCGACGAAGAAGCCGGCATTGGCGATGCCCTGCACCGCCATCGGGAAGGCGATAGCCCAGAAGCCGGCGTCGTTGGTCAGCGAGGCGCGCAGGTAATAGGACAGCGCCGAGGCCAGGAAGGCGGTGGAGGCGACGATGCGCGCATCGAAGCGCGACATGGCGCGCGCCACCAGCGGCGTCAGCAACACCGCCACGGCCGCCGCCGGGGCCGATGCCAGCCCCGCCCAGGTGGCGGTATAGCCCAACTGGGTCTGGAGCCACAGCGGCAAGACCAGCATGTTGGCGAGAAAGACACTGTTGCCCAGGCAGAAGACCAGCGTGCCCAACGCGAAATTGCGCTGCCGGAACAGCGACAGGTCCACGATGGGACGGTCTTCGGTCATCTCCCACCACAGAAAGGCACAGAAGCCGGTAAAGGCGATCACCGCCAGCGCCACGATGAGATCGGAACCGAACCAGTCGGCATTCTTGCCGCGATCCAGCAGGATCTGCAGCGCCCCCGCCCATACCACCAGCAGCGCCAGTCCGACCATGTCCAGCGACAGGCCGCGCGCCGGGGCGTCGCGGCCGGACAGGGCCTGGCGGCACAGAAAGAGCACCAGCGCGCCCACCGGCACGTTGATCAGGAATATCCATCCCCAATGGAGATTGTCGCAGATATAACCGCCCAGGATCGGGCCGCAGACCGGCGCCGTCAGCGAGGTGATCGACCAGACCGCCAGCGCGGTGGCGCGGCGGTCGCGCGGGAAGATCGCGATCATCAGCGCCTGGCTGCCGGGGATCATCGGGCCGGAGATCAGGCCCTGCAAGGCGCGGAAGGCCACCAGCGACTCCAGGCTCCAGGCCAGGCCGCACAGCAGCGAGGCCAGCGTGAAACCCGCCACCGACCACAGGAAGGTGCGCACCACCCCGAAGCGGGCCATCAGCCAGCCGGTCAGCGGCACGCCGATGCCGTTGGCGACCACGAAACTGGTGATGATCCAGGTGGACTGGTCGGTGGACGCGCCCAGATTGCCCGCGATGGTGGGCAGCGAGACATTGGCGATGGTGAGGTCCAGCACCTGCATGAAGGTGCCCAGCGCCAGGGCGATGGCGGTGACGGCAAGGGTTGCGCCTTTCAGCGGCGCGGCCTCGGTCACTGGCGGTTTTCCGCCACGATGCGGGCGACCAGGGCGTCGATCTCCGCCGCGCTGGGTTCACCCACATCGCCGCGCATCGCCCCGGCGGGCGCGCCTTGCGTTACCAGCGGCCCGGACTGGCCGCTGATATCGACCTCGGCCCGCACCGACAGGCCGATGCGCAAGGGGTGATCCTTCAGTTCGGCGGGATCGAGCGCGATGCGCACCGGCACCCGCTGCACGATCTTGATCCAGTTGCCGGAGGCGTTCTGGGGCGGCAGCAGCGAGAAGGCCGCGCCCGAGCCCGCGCCCAGGCCGGCGATGCGGCCATGATAGGTGACGCTGCCGCCATAAATATCGGTGGAGATTTTCACCGGCTGGCCGACGCGCATGCGCGACAACTGGCTTTCCTTGAAGTTGGCGTCCACCCAGACCGTCTGCAGCGGCACCACCGACATCAGGGTCGCGCCGGCGGCGACCCGCTGGCCGACCTGCACGGTGCGCTGGGCCACCACGCCATCGACCGGGGCGACGATTTTCATGTGATGCAGCGCGATATAGGCGGCGCGCAATTGTGCCTCCGCCGCCAGCACGTCGGGATTGTGCGCCAGGTCCACCCCGGCGATGCCGGCGCTGGCCTGGGCCAGGCCGCCCCGCGCGGCGTTGACCGCGCCTTGCGCCGCCGCCACCGCATCGCGGGCATGGGACAGTTCCTCACCCGACACCGCCCCGCCCATCGCGGCGCCGCGGCGCTTATAGTCGCTCTGCGCCTGCGCCAACTGGACCTGCGCCTGCGCGAGCTGGGCGCGGTAGGAATCGGCGCTGGCGAAATTGCCCCGCACCCCGCGCACGGCCCGCGCCAGCGCGGCTTCCGCCGCTTTCTCGGTGACTTCTGCGATGGAAGGATCCATCTCGATCAGCAACTGGCCGCGCTTCACCGCCTGTGTGTTGTCGGCATAGAGGGCGGCGACGGTGGCGTTCTCGC
>Ga0153956_1001414_pt1 | contig 21053 bp, 16 predicted proteins | sample TSFL040MetaG_FD_104704 | JGI IMG/M metagenome (GOLD analysis project Ga0153956, IMG submission 104704) | Attine ant fungus gardens microbial communities from Florida, USA - TSFL040 MetaG | ecosystem: Host-associated > Fungi > Mycelium > Unclassified | place: USA: Florida, Wekiwa Springs...
CCATGTTGTCGATGGCGACGATTTCGCGGCATCCATCGTCGCATAGCAGATCGACAATGTGGGATCCGATGAAACCGGCTCCGCCGGTGACGAGCACGCTCTTACCCCTGAGACTTACCACGGCATTCTCCCGTTCGATGATTTGCTGCCGATGCGGCCGCGGCTTACGCTGCCTCAGCCATCAGGAACTTCCGGAGGACGGACACGACGCGCCTCGCCTGTTCTTCGGTCAACTCCGGGAACATCGGGAGCGACAGGAACTCGGTGCAAAGTTTTTCGGTGACCGGTAGGCTGCCCGGGCCCTCACCATGCGTGGCGTACGCCTTCTGCAGATGAACCGGCACGGGATAGTGAATGCCCGCACCGATGCCCGCAGACTGCAATGCCGTGATCGCCGCATTTCGCTGCGATAGCCCGACGGCATAGACATGATAGACGTGCCTGCTATGGGCGGGCGTGCCCGGCCGCCTGCAGGGATATGCGCTCAGCAGGCTGTCATAGCGGCCGGCGACGCTGCGGCGTCCCTCCGTCCATGCCTCGATATACTGCATCTTGACGTTCAGTACCGCGCCCTGGACGCCATCCATGCGATAGTTGAACCCCGGAACGACATGATTGTATTTACTTTCCTGCCCCCAATCGCGGAGCAACGACAGCCGCTTCGCAGCAGCCGGGTCCTTGGTGACGACGGCGCCGCCCTCCCCGTAAGCCCCCAGATTCTTGCCGGGATAGAAGCTGAAGCACCCATAGTCGCCGATCGATCCCGCACGCCGCCCTTTGTATTCTGCGCCGTGCGCCTGTGCGGCGTCCTCAATCACGATCAGATTGTGTCGCTGCGCGATCTCCATGATCGGGTCCATGTCCGCCATCAGGCCGTGGAGATGGACCGGCATGATCGCCTTGGTGCGCGGCGTGATCGCGGCTTCGATGAAACTCGGATCCATCGTCCAGCTGTCAGGATCGACATCGACGAAGACCGGCGTCGCACCGGCATAGAGAATTGCCGCGGTGGTCGCCACGAATGTGAGGGAGACGGTGATCACCTCATCACCAACGCCGATGCCGGCGGCTTCCAGCGCCAAATGCAAGGCCGATGTACCGCTGTTGACCGCACAACAACATGGCACCCGGCAGTATTCGGCGAAGCGATCTTCGAAGGCAACGACCTCAGGTCCGAGCACGAACTGGGTGCTCTCCAGCGCGCCGAGGACCGCCGCTTCGATCTCCGGTTTGATTTGACGGTATTGCGCCTTCAGATCGAGAAAGGGAATCGAGTCAATCACGCCTGCCACCCGAACGTTGAACCACCCTCCCGATATTAAATCATGATATTTATTTTAAATAAACAGATTTATTTATATTAATTTATTAAATATACGGCCCGGATGCGCCGTTGTCGGCACGCCGGCCGCTGAATTCGGTCTGCGCATGACGAACAATGCAGGCCGGCACACCAGCCACCGTGGTGTGGGGAGCGACGTCATGCGTCACGACTGCGCCTGCACCGACGACGGCCCCCTCGCCGATTGTCAGACCGCAGAGAATGGTTGCGTTGGAACCGATCGAGGCTCTCCTGCCCACCCGCGTGAGTTCGACGGACCAGTCCTCTGTCCCCTGTGGGCGTCCATCTTCGGTGGTGGCGCGTGGAATCTTGTCATTGGTGAACATCACACCGTGGCCGACAAACACCTCATCTTCGATCGTGACGCCTTCGCAGATGAAGGTGTGTGAAGAGATCTTGCAGCGTGCCCCGACGCTGGCGCCTGCCTGGATTTCGACGAACGTCCCGATCCGGGTCTCATCACCGACGGTGCATCCGTAGAGGTTGACGAGGTCCGGATGGAAAATCCGCACGTCCCGGCCGAGCTTGACGTCTTTTGCGATGGGCATCTCTGTAACTCCCTGTCAAAATTTCCGGCCGCGCTCGACCGGCTGGATTTCCTGTGCATTGCACGCGCCCAACGAGCGCCTCGATCGCCCCTGCAGGACGCCGCCCGATGCGGTGACTATCTTGTCCAGCAGCGGATGCTGGCACAGCATCATTCCCACCAGCCACGTCGCGCCGGCGCAAGCCACACCAGCGATCAGCCCCGCACCCCTGCCAATCACGTTAAGCTGGATCATCACGGCGAAGATCAGCGTCGACATCGACGTCATCAGCGAAACGAGAGCGCTCTTCCACAATGCGTCGGTCAGATCGATCCATTTGACGCCCAGCCGCACGGCAATGAAACCGATCGCCACAGCGGCTTGAAACGGAAGCGTGACCAGCATCGATGCAGCGACCCATGTGACGCCGAAGAACGAGGCGGTAAAGACGAGACAAAGGGAGGCAGGGAGCGAGATGAGCGAGCACCAGAGTGCATCATGAACCCGGCCTGCGGCAACGAGAACGGGGTAAGTCAGACAAGCCGCGAACAAAGCAAGATAGGCGGTACAGATCACCCTCACCAAAGGAACGATCTCCGCCCACGAAGGGCCAAGCCAGATGGTGATGATCGGCTCCGCCATAATCGCCATAACGGCAAGCGATGGCCAGTAGACGGCAGACAGCAGGCGAATAGCGTCGAGATAGATGCGCTTCAATTCACCGCCCGCTTCGATCTGTCGAAAGATGGCCGGCATGATCACTGGACCCAGAACCTGACCGATCAATCGGTCGAAGAACTGCGTGATGCCGATCGCACGACTGTAAAGGCCGACCGCGGCGAAATCGAGAATGCGGGCAAGGAATATCTGCGGAGAGAGATTATAAAACACGTTGATGAGGCTGACGCCGCTCGAATAGAAGCCGAAGCTCACCACTTCCGTTGCGCCTGAAAGCGAGGGCCGAAAAATCGAAATGTCCCGCCGCGCTGTCAGCAGAAGAGCAGTCAGGACCAGATTGCCAATCACGGCTCCCCAAACCGGGGCCATGAAACTATAATGCAACGCCGCCAGCACGATAGCCGCGATATTATTTACGGCGTTAGCGGTCAGGTTGCAGACGGCAAGCGTGCCGAACTGCATTTCTCGGCGATACAGGGCGGTGATCGTTGCCGAGAACGGGATCAGAAGGAAGCTGATGGCAGCAATTGCAAGACCGTGGCCGACGCCGTCCTGGCCGTAGAAGCCGGCCAGCCGGCCGCCAATAAAGGCCACGGTCAGAGCAATCACGACGGAAAATGCCAGAGTCACCGTGAAAGCCACGCGGATATCGTCGGTGGACAATTCTGCTTTCTGGATCAGGTAGTTTGCTCCACCCATCTCCTGATACGAAGCACTGATTACCGCGAGAATTGCGCCGATCACTGTATAGACACCGAATTCCTCCGGCGACAGCAATCGCGACAACACAGCCATGGCTGCGAAGATGATGGCCACGCTTCCATACCGTTCCAGCGCCGAGAACAGGATCGATCTTTGAACGGCGCTCATCGCGATACTCTGAATTGATGCCGATCGCGCGCTGTCAGGCCGGCACGCGCAGCCGTTGGATCTGTTGCCCGATGCGGACCGGCCTGCCCTGCTCGGCCATCGACTCCGAGACTGCTTCGAGAATCTCGATCACCCGCAGGCCGGACTCGCCGCCGGAAACCGGTTCTCGCCCATTGCGGATGCAATCCACGAAATGCTCGACTTCCGTCAGCAGGGCTTCCTTGGCCGAAATATGCGGCGCCCACATGTCACCCGCCCGATAGCCGATGCGGAGCTGATACGCTTTTTCGGCCGTGTTGTTCAGCGTGATACCCTTGTCATAGACCTTGATCTTCTCGGTCGGCTGCATGTCGTCATAAACGATCATCTTGCAACTTCCGCCGATGAAAGTCTGCCGCACCTTGACGGGCGAGAGCCAGTTTACGCTCAAGTGAGCGACACAGCTGCTTTGGAAAAACAGAGTGATATGCGCCATATTCTCCGGCGCTCCGGCGATATGGCTTGACCCGGTCGCTGAAACGGAGACCGGTGTCTCCTTGAAGATGTGCTGAATGATCGACAAATCGTGAACCGCGAGATCCCATGTGACGTTCACGTCACTCTGGAACAGTCCGAGGCTCGAGCGGATGCTGTCGTAATAGTAGATATCGCCAAGCTCGCCCTGCTCCACGAGTTCGCGGATCTTCTGGACGGCGGGCGTATAAAGAAATGTGTGATCGACCATCAGAACCAGATTGCGCTTGGCTGCCTCGTCGATCAATCGCCGGACCTGGTCGGCGGTCGGCGCCAGAGGCTTCTCCACGAACACATGCTTACCGGCCTTGAGCGCCGCGAGTGCCAGGTCGTAGTGGCTGTGCACCGGCGTTGCGATGGCTATCGCATCGATATCCGGATCGCGAAACAGGTCCCGCACATCCGTCGTTGTCTCGATCTCGGGATGCAAGCGCTTGGCATTGGAGAGCCGTTCCGGTTCGAGATCGCTCAGCGCAACGACGCGCGCGCATCGGCTGGACGCGAAATTGCGGACCAGATTCGGCCCCCAGTAACCGTAACCGACAACCCCGACTCCCAAACGACCGCCTTGCATGATGTCCTCGTCAAAACGCCAGAACCATTGTGCCGATGCGTGGAAATGCGGTGATGAATGAATCTGAGCCGGGTGCCGTTACGTCCGTACCGGCATGTCCAGCCAGATGCCGCGCGTATCGATGACGTCGAGATGGCGGCGCTCCGAGATCGGCACCATCTTGAATTCCTCATGATCGACGAGAACGATTGCGATCTCGCAGGTTCGCAAGGCATCATCGATAGTTACCAGCTCCGCGTCATACCCCTGCAACTGAACCGGCACCTCGCGAATGTTCGGCTCGACGAGCTTGATGCGAGAGCCATATTTCGCCACCAGATGATGCGCGACCTCCATGGCCGGACTTTCGCGCAGGTCATCGACATTGGCTTTGAATGCGAGGCCGCAGCAGGCAATGGTCGCATATGGATGATCATCGATCATGCGCTCGGCGCGCGCGATCACCTGTTTTGTCTTGGCGACGTTCACCTCGCGGCTGGTGCGCATGACCTTAGCGAGATCGGGGGCCGAATCGATGATGAACCACGGATCAACCGCGATACAGTGACCGCCGACGCCCGGCCCCGGGCGCAGCACGTTCACGCGCGGGTGACGATTGGCGAGATCTATTACTTCCCAGACATTGATGTTGAAGCGATCGCAGATCAGGGACAATTCATTGGCAAAGGCGATATTGGTGTCGCGAAAAGCATTCTCCGTCAGTTTAACCAGCTCTGCCGCACGCGCCGTGGTCGGAACGCATGCGCCGCGAACGAACGTCTTGTAGAAGCGTTGCGCGCGCCGCGTGCACCACGGCGTGATACCGCCGATGCATCGATCGTTGTTGACGATTTCGGTGAGAATCCGGCCGGGCAGCACGCGCTCGGGACAATAGGCGACGGCGACTCCCATCACACCTTCGCGGTCGTCGCCACCGATCTCGAGGTCGGGACGGCGTTCGATGATCGTTTTGGTGATCATCTCGGTGGTGCCGATCGGCGACGTCGATTCCAGGATCACCATGTTTCCGGGCACCAGGAATTCGACGATGCTTTCAACCGCCGTTTTCACAAAGGTGAGTTCGGGCCGGTTGTCATCGTCGATCGGTGTCGGCACGGCGATGATGAAGACGTCGGCCGGCTCCGGTTTGGTCGACGTACGCAGAGCACCGCTCAAAACCACTTTCTGCACGAGGCCGTCAAGGTCCGGCTCCGCAATGTGAATGGCACCGGAGGCGACGGTCTCGACCACCTTGGGCTTGGTATCGACACCGAGCACTTCGGTACCCTTGCTGGCGATTACCGCGGCGGTCGGCAAGCCGATATAACCGAGTCCGAGAACAACGACTTTTCCGAATTCAGGCATCGAGCAGCACCTTTGCAATTCGCTCGCTGGCGTGCCCGTCGCCGAACGGATTATGCGACCGGGCCATACTTGCGTAGGATTCCTCGTCATCGAGCAACCGGAAGGTTTCACCGATGATCTTCTCCGTGTTCGCGCCGACGAGCCGCGCGGTTCCGGCTTCGACACCCTCCGGCCGTTCCGTGGTCTCCCGCATCACCAGCACCGGCTTTCCGAATGCGGGAGCCTCCTCCTGCACACCACCGGAATCAGTGAGCACGAGATAGGAAAGCGACAACAATCCAACGAAGTCCGTATACTCCTGCGGCGAAATCAACGTCACTCGCGGATGGTTGGCGAGCCGCTCGGCGAAGATGTCGCGCACATTCGGATTGGGATGTACGGGAATCACCATCGCGACGTCCTCTCGTTGCAGGATCGCCTGCAACGCATCCACGATGTTGTGCACGCCCCTACCGAAGTTCTCGCGCCGATGACATGTCACCAGAATGATGCGGCGGTTGCCATGATGCTGCCGAACACCGTCCCAGCGCGTGGATAGCCGCGGATCGGCATCCAGCATCGCTTTGGCGGTGATCAGCGCGTCGATCACCGTGTTTCCGGTGACGTGAATGCGCTCTTTCGGCACATTCTCCGCCTGCAGCGCTCGCGACGCACGATCGGTCGGCGCGAAATGCTGGTCCGCAATCGAGCCGACGATTTTGCGGTTCACTTCCTCCGGCCACGGCGCATAGATGTCGCCGCTGCGCAGGCCGGCTTCCACATGCGACACGGGAATGCGGCGATAATAGGCGGCAAGGGATCCGATCATGGCTGTCGCCGTATCGCCCTGCACGATGACGCGCGTCGGATGTGCGCGGTCGAGCACATCGCTGATGCTGTCGAGCAAACGCGAGCTCAACCGATCCAGACTCTGGTTGGCTGTCATGATATTCAGATCGAAATCCGGCACGATGTTCGACAGTTTGAGGACCTGATCGAGCAACTCGCGATGCTGGGCGGTGGCGCAAACGGTCACGGTCGCCCGCTTGTCTCCCTTGAGTTGATTGATCACGGGAAACAGCTTGATGGCTTCGGGGCGCGTCCCGAGCAGAACCAGAAAATTCTTCTGCACGCTCACCTCCCGCTACCGCGCGTGAGTTTCGGTGCGCCGATTCGGCCTCCGCTGCCGAATACCGGCACAGCCCGCCGCAGCAGCTTCCGGGCGATGATGCCCGCAAAGATGCTGTTGGTCCTCAGATAGCGCCACCACATCCGACGCGGCTCCTGATAGATGCGATAGAGCCACTCCAGGCCCAGACGTTGCATTGGAAGGGGAGCGCGGAGAACCTGCCCCGACAGGATGTCGAGCGCACCGCCCACCCCCATGATGAAGGACACACCGAGCACATCGCGATACGCCGCGAGAAACCGTTCCTTGCGTGGCGTCGGCATGGCGATGAACAGACAGTCCGCACCGCTGGCGCGGATATCCGCCACCACTTCCGCCTCGTCGGCCGCAGTGAAATAGCCGTTGTGCCAACCCGCGAACCGAAGACCCGGATGCTTTTTCTGGGTGCGCTGGACCGCAAGTGCGAGGACTTCGCCGGTCGCGCCGAGGAAATAAGGCTTGAAGCCCTCTGTCTCGCAGACAGCCAGTAGTTCAACCAACAAGTCGACGCCGCTGACGCGGGTCGATGCCGGGATTCCGAGGCAACGCGCACCCCAGACCACACCCATGCCGTCGAGACCGACAATGTCACTTCCCGCGACGTCCGCGGCCAGCACAGGGTCGGAGCGCATATTCACGAGTTTCGCAACGTTGAGCGCCACATGGTGCAGCCTCGACCGACTGCGCATGGCCTGACGCGCAAGGTCCACCGTCTCGGTCATCGTCAGCATATCGATCGGACACCCCAAGAATGTTTCTCTCATCGGGCCCTCGTGAAGATTGACTATCCTGCAGACGCTCGATCTTATTAAATATAGACATTTAATTTAATTCTCTTTATGCCAGTCATCATTTAATTGCAAGTGACATTAAATAAAAATATAAAAATACATGAGCGGCTCCGAGCGGAGCCCCGGACGGAGTTGCTGCAGTGGCGGACGACATGAGCGGAGGCAAAATCGAGCCCGTCGCACCGGACGTAAATCCGGACCCAAAACGGCCACCGGTGCTGATCAGCGTCATCATTCCGCATCTCAATCAGCCGGACGGGCTGCGCGAATGTCTCAACAGCATCGCATCGCAATCGCTGCCGGCCGATCTGTTTGAGGTGATTGTCGTCGATAACGGCTCGCGCGTCATGCCGGATGAAATCGTGGCACCCCATGACGGCATGCGACTTTACAGCGAAACGCGACCCGGCCCCGGATTGGCGCGAAACGCAGGAGCCCTACAGGCAAAGGGGGAAATCCTCGCCTTCCTCGATGCCGATTGCCGTGCGCATCCTGACTGGCTTGCATCGATCAGGACAGCATTTGTCCAGGCGGTCCCCGGAGAGATATTCGGCGGTGACGTCCGGATCTGGCGTGACCAAGACAGGCCGATTACCGGCGTCGAGGCTTATGAGAGCGTTTTCGCTTATCGATTCAAACTCTATATCGAACAGCACGGCTATTGCGGCACCGGTAATCTCGCGGTGCGCCGCGCCGACTTCGACGTCGTCGGGCCTTTCGCCGGCATCGACGTCGCAGAAGACATGCAGTGGGGACAACGCGCCCGCACGCATGGATTCAAGTTCGTCTATCTGCCCGAGATGATCGTTTATCATCCGCCGCGTGAAACGTTGAATGAACTTCGAATTAAATGGGATAGGCAGATCCATCACTATTTTAATATGACGGAAGGCGGTCCCGCCTGGCGGTGGCGCTGGGCCGCTCGCGCCCTGCTGGTGTCGGTATCGCTGCTCCGCGATCTGCCCAAGGTGATGTGGACGGATCGAATCCCGGGGGTGTCCGCTCGATTGAAAGCATGCGTCGTACTGTGCGCGATCCGGCTGCATCGAACCCGCAAAATGCTCGGTATCCTGTTCGGACAGCGAGCGGTGATCTGGAACCGCGACACCGGCATTTTCTGACCCACGAACGGCGGCCTCGCGGCCGACCGCCTTGCGTTCAGCGCAGGGCGCTGCTGAAAGCCAGGTTGTGGGTGAGTTGCGGCAGATCGCGACGCTCGCCGAACGACCACAGAATCCAGCCCAGCTCGTAGCTGCGGCATTCCGTTCGCAACGCAAGTTTCTCGGAGGCGATCATCTGCGTCTTGCGGCCGAAATAGGCATTGGCGAGCGCACGGACCATACGGCGGCGCTTGGAATGCATTTCGCCTAGCCGGACCTGCGAGCGGTAACTCATCTGCAACGAAGGTACCAGCATCGAGCGCCGCATCTGGTTGTCGCCGAAAATCCAGTTGAAACCTTTAACCAGCGCTTCGGAGGAACCCGCCACATTATGGCGCTCCGCGAATTCAAGCAGCGCAGGCGCCATGCCGTACTGATGGACGGAATAGACCTCATAAAAATCAACCACCTCGCCACGCTCGGCATCGAAAAACCAGGGCCACTCGCCTTGCGGCCCCTGCAATGCGATCAGGCGACGCACACATGCATCGGCCAGACGGAGCGTTTCGAGATCTCCGGCGAACTCTCCATAGCTGTAGCAGGCGATGGCAAGATAGGTTTGGGTGGCGAACGATGCGAAGCGACGGCGATAGCCTATGGCCGTGTCGCAGAACAGGCCGGTCTCCGTCGCATAGGACTCGCTCAGGAAATTGGCCAGAGGCGCGGCGTGATGGGCGAACTCGGTTCGCCCGACGGCAGCCTGTGCGACGATCCCCGTCAGCAGCATACCGAGATCCTGAGCCCTGAATGTGGTCCAGCTGCTGTGATCCTCCAGCAGTTGCCGGATCATGTTCGCAACACCGAACGGCAGATCGAGCTTCAACCGTGCAGCCGTCCACATGGCCATACCGAACGCATATTTCGCAACGGGCAAGCGCGTCAGCTGGTCGACATTGACGTAGAAGACGTCTGCAAGGTCGATGTTGCCTGGCACGGTCCGAATGCGCGACATCCCCAACAGCACGTTGAGCGAATAGAAGACATCGCTGTGCGGGATCGACTGATTGGGCTTCGAGCGCCCATCGAGATGATAGATGTGTGACCATCGTTGGTGATCCGACATCCAGCATTTCTGCAGGCCGCCCAAGGCATAATTGATCAGCGGCGAATTTACCGATCGCCGGAGCGCAGCAGATTTGGTCGCCGCCATGTCCCGACTGTTCGCATTGCTCATAAGATCCCTCGCTCAATTTACCAGTTCCGGCGCATGGCGTTGAAAGATATGAACGTTGAAAGAAAAGATATGAAGGATGGTCGCTCCACCATGCTGCGCTGCCAATCCGGGCCGTAAAATCGCCGTTCAATCCGACATAACCCCAAAAAACAATAACGGCAGCACCGCATCACGCCGCCGGCGAGCCGCCCGCAAGGTCACGCAAATAAGCGCCGTAGCCGCTTTTCTCGAGTCCGCGCGCCAGTTCGAGCAGGCGTTCGATCGGGATGAATCCCTGCCGGAAGGCGATCTCTTCCAGGCAGGCGACTTTCATCCCCTGTCTCATTTCGAGAGTTTGCACAAAACTGCCGGCCTCAATCAGCGAATGGAATGTGCCGGTGTCGAGCCAGGCAAAGCCGCGCCCCATGCGCTCGACCTGCAGCTTACCGGTTGCAAGGTAACGCATCTGCAGATCGGTGATCTCAAGCTCGCCCCGCGCCGACGGCTTGACGTCTGCGGCATGCAGGACGACGTCGTTGTCGAAGAAATAGAGGCCCGTGACCGCCCAGTTGGATGTCGGCACGGCCGGCTTCTCCTCCACCGCCACCGGCCGGTCATCGGCGTCGAAGCTGACCACGCCATAGCGCTCGGGATCGCGCACGTGATAGGCAAACACCGTGGCGCCATGCTCTCGCCCGACCGCACGCGCCAGCAGTTCGGGCAATCCATGTCCGAAAAAAATATTGTCGCCGAGCACCAATGCTACGCGATCCCCGCCGATGAATTCGCGGCCGATGATGAAAGCTTCCGCAAGACCCGCCGGCTTCGGCTGCTCCGCATAACTCAGGCGAATACCCCATTGGCTGCCGTCGCCAAGCAATCGCGCGAACTGGCTACGATCAGCCGGTGTCGTGATGATCAGGATGTCCCTGATCCCCGCCAGCATCAGCGTCGACAGCGGATAATAGATCATCGGCTTGTCATAGATCGGCAGGAGCTGCTTGCTCACGCCGAGCGTGATCGGATAGAGACGCGTTCCGCTTCCGCCCGCCAGTACGATTCCCTTCAGCATGTTCAGCCCTCCGATGAGGTAGGCCGGACGTCAATCGCCCGCCCGGCTTTCAGGCATCGATACATCACGCACTGAGCAAGCCGAGCCGCCTGCCGTCATAAACGCCGGAGCGAAGCGGGGTCCACCAGGCGCCATGGTCGAGATACCATTCGACGGTGGCTCGTAATCCCTGCTCGAAAGTCCTGCTCGGCTTCCAGCCGAGTTCACGTTCGGCCTTGGCGGCGTCGACGGCATAGCGCAGGTCATGGCCGGGACGATCTTCAACGAAAGTGATAAGCGAGTGCGTCGACACCGCCGGCGATGCGATCTCATCGTAGATCTCGCCGATACGGTTGACGACATCGAGATTACTGCGTTCGCTGCTGCCGCCGAAATTATAGCTCTCGCCGGGCTTGCCGTGGGTAAGCAGGCGGATCAACCCAGCAGCATGATCCCCGACATAGAGCCAGTCGCGAACATTTGCACCGGTGCCGTAGACCGGCAGCGGGCGCCGTTCGATAGCATTGAGAATCATCAGCGGGATCAGTTTCTCCGGAAACTGATACGGCCCATAATTGTTCGAGCAGTTCGAAACGATGACCGGCAGACCGTAAGTCGCGTACCAGGCTTGTGCGAGGTGATCTGACGCAGCCTTGCTCGCCGAATAAGGCGAACTCGGTCGATACGGCGTTTCCTCGACGAACATCCCGGTCTCACCGAGCGATCCGAAAACCTCGTCGGTGGAGACATGGATGAAACGGAAATCCGAGCGACGATCGCCCTTCAAGCCGGCAACATACCCCCGCGCCGCTTCAAGCAATGTGTAGGTGCCGACCACATTCGTGGCAATGAATTCGGACGCGCCCGCAATCGAGCGGTCAACATGGCTCTCGGCCGCAAGATGGATGACGGCATCGGGTCGGTAGCCGGCGAAGACCCGATCGAGCCCCTGCCTGTCGCAAATGTCGAGACGTTGAAAATGATAGCCGACGTGTCCGGCGACGGGATCAAGTGACCGCAGATTGGATGCATAGGTCAGTTTGTCGATGTTCATCACATCCGCATGGTGCTCCAGAACGAGCTGACGACATACCGCCGACCCGATAAATCCGGCCCCGCCTGTCACCAATACACGCATGCATCGCCCCGTGTGAATTCGAGCAGATACCCGCAAAATCGTCACGATCGGCCCGGCCGTCGAACAAAATTGCACATAGACATCAAATCAATGACAACATCACGGAGTCTCAAAAGCGACCGGCCGCAAGTCGCATTTAATTATAAATATTTAATTCTTGCAATCCGTTTCTTTATTGAAAATAATAATATTAAATATCTATCGCATATGCCGCCGGCTGCAGAGGGCAGCTGCCGGCGTCACCGAGGAAAACGCGGCTTCTCTCCCGACAGATTTCCAGGGGCTTGGTGGACTTCCATGCTTCAAAGCAATTTTCTGCAGACGGAACGAATGATGCCGCCGATGGATGGCCATCCCGGCGATGACGGCGCGGGCGGCGGGATGGGGCACGTGGTCGAATACGTGATCGGCCTGCTTCGACGCCAATATGGCGTGATCATATTCTCCACCATCCTGACAATGATGATTGCCGGCATCTATCTGAAGACGGCGACCCCGACCTATATCGGCCAGGTCAAGATTCTCCTGGTCAATCAGCGAACGGCGTTCGTTCAGCAGCAGTCACTGGTGGCCGAAGCGGCGATCGATTCCGTCCAGATCGAAACTCAGCTTCAGATCCTGAAATCAAAGGCTGTCGCGATCTCGGTGATCCGGAAGCTGAAGTTGTACGACGCCCCCGATTTCAAATCCTCCCCCCGCGTGCACGCCTTCTTCCGGAAGGTGCGTAGCTGGCTCTCGATGCCTCAGCTTGATCCGGGAGGGGATCCGGCGACCAGCGCCGACGACCTCGTCCTCGCATTCGGGGATCGCCTCACGGCCAGCCGAATCGGCATGAGCAACGTCATCGAGTTGACCTACAGCGCCAGCACCGCTGCACGGGCTGCCGAAATCGCCAATGCCGTCGCTGACAGCTACATATTCGGGCAACTGAACGCGAAATTCGAGGCGAACAAGAATGCTACAACCTGGCTGCAGGAACGGCTGCGCGAGCTCGGTCAGCAGGCGCTTGCCGCCGAGCGCGCCGTCAACGCATTCAAAGCGGAAAACAATATCGTCGTCAGCGACGGCAAACTGATCGACGACCAACAGATTGCGGAACTCAACAGCCGGCTCGTCGCAGCCCGCGCACTGACGTCAGACAGCCTTGCACGGCTCAACAGATTTGACGCCGTCATTCGTGCAGCCGCCTCAGACGGTGCAAGCCTCGGCGGCATCGACGCTCCGGGCTCTGAAGTGCTGATGAACCCGATCATTAATTCGTTGCGTCAACAGTATCTCGAATTTTCGCGGCGCGAGGCCGACTGGTCGGCCCGTTTCGGAAAGAGCCACCTTGCCGTCATCAACCTGCGCAACCGCATGCGCGATATCCGCATCTCGATCGCAGAGGAAGTCCGTCGCCTCGCGGAGGCCAGCCGCAGCGACTACGAGGTCGCCAAGCAGAAGCAGAGCCAGATCGAGAGCCAACTCGCATCCGCCGTATCGCGATCACGCGGCAGCAATTCGGCCGAGTTGACCGTGCGGGAGCTGGAGACGAGCGCCAAGAGCTACCGTAGCCTCTATGACAGCTTCCTGCAGCGCTATATGGGGTCGGTGCAGCAAGAATCGTTCCCGAGTGCCGACGCCCGCATCATTGCTTCAGCCTCGCCACCGCCCGGCAAGAGCAAACCGAAATCGTCGCTCGTTCTCGCGCTCGGTCTCGTGTCCGGCCTCGGGTTCGGCGCCGGCCTCGGCCTGCTGCGCGACATGATGGACCGTGTGTTCCGCACCTCGGCCCAACTCGAGTCTGCGCTGCGTCTGCCCTGCCTGTCGCTGGTCCCCCTGCTCAAGAACCTCACATCGACGCCCTCCGCGAAGCCGCTCATGTCTGGTAACGATGCCCGGATCATCTCGCGGCGTTCGACCGCGTACTGGGCGGCGACAGCTATGCCGCTGTCACGATTTGCGGAATCGATCCGCGCCGTCAAATTGGCCATCGACCTGAATCAGAGCCCGACGGCCAACAAGATCGTCGGCATCACATCGGCACTGCCGAATGAGGGAAAATCAACCATCGCGGCATCCCTCGCCCAGCTTATCGCCCATGCCGGGAAACGGGTGATCATTGTCGATTGCGACCTGCGCAATCCGTCGCTGTCCATGAATCTCGCTCCGTCAGCCACGAGTGGGTTGATCGAGGTCATATCCGGCGCCAAGCAACTCGACGAAATCACCTGGCACGACAGGGGCACCGGGTTAACGCTTGTGCCCATCGCGAAAAAAGGCCCGCTTTTCCATACCAGTGAACTCCTGTCGGCGGAGCCTACCCAGGTGCTTTTCGACAAGCTCCGGGCCAGTTACGATTATGTCATCGTCGATCTGCCGCCGCTCGCCCCGATCGTCGATGTCCGTGCGACCACACCGCTGGTGGATTGCTTCGTGCTGGTGGTGGAGTGGGGACGCACCAGGATCGACGTTGTCCAGCATGCGCTTCATACAGCCCCCAATGTGAGCGAGGCGCTCCTCGGAGCGGTGCTCAACAAGACCGATATGAATATGATAAGACGCTACGACAGTTATCACGGCGATTATTATAACAGCGAGCACTATAGTCGGTACGGCTATGCCGATCAGGACAACTGAAACACCATCGCGCGAAGGCCGATTTCACGGACATACTTGTGGCAAATGAGCCACACTGCGAATCTCTATTTAAAAGCGAATCATAACTTGCTGGTTTGAATCGGCTAAAAATGCGATTTTGCATTTCTGTATCGGATCGTGTGGCTTGGGGGCTCTCCTGAAACGTTTTCGGCATTGTCTGGCGATACTGTCGGTCGCGGCTTTCTCATGGCTCGGCGCAGGCTGCACGATCATGCCGTCCAGCGGCCCGCAGAGCATGGATATCCGGAGCGGCCAGAATGCCGCGCCCGATAGCCTCCCTTACGCACTCGTGCGCCTCAATCCCGATGTCGTCCAGATCCTGAGCCGTTACACGCCACGGCTGTCAACGGCCTTCGCCAACCGCACACCTCCCAAGGCATTCCGTTTCGGCATCGGCGACATCGTCAGCGTCACCATCTTCGAGGCGGCGGCTGGCGGCCTGTTCATCCCGGCCGAGGCCAGCGTGCGTCCCGGCAATTTCGTCGTCATCCCGAACCAGGCCGTCGACGAAGCCGGCAACATTACCGTTCCCTATGCCGGTGCAGTCCGGGCAAGCGGGCGCACGCCCGCCGAGATCCAGCGCGCCGTCGTCGATGCGCTGAAGAACCGCGCCATCGAACCACAGGTCGTGGTATCCTTGGTTGAGCAGCGAACTTCACTGATCAGCGTGCTGGGTGACGTGAAGGCGTCGGGCCGATTTCCGGCCAGCCCGTCGGGCGAGCGGATCGTCGACGTCATCGCCAGGGCCGGCGGCCCCGCTTCCCAGGGCTATGACATGTGGGTCACGCTGGAACGCCAGGGCCACCGCGCCAGCGTGCCGTTCGGCGCCCTGGTCTATGAGCCCGCGAACAATATTTTCGTGCTCCCGGCCGATATCGTTTATCTCTACAACCAACCGCAAACCTTCGTCGCATTCGGTGCCGCGGGCAATCAGGGCCAGTTCAAGTTCGACGCCTGGCGCATTTCGCTCGCCGAGGCCGTCGGCAAAGTCGGCGGCTTGAGCGACGGTCAAGCCGATCCGGGTTCAGTCTTCCTCTATCGCGGCGAAACCCGCGAAGTCGCACGCCAGATCGGCGTCGACATCACCCGTTACGAAGGCCCCATCATACCGGTGATCTATCAGGTCAACCTGCGGGACCCGAGCGGCTACTTCCTTACGCAGTCCTTCGAAATGCGCAACAAGGATGTGGTTTTCGTCTCCAACGCGGCTGCAGTCGAAACAACCAAGTTTCTGATCTTCCTGCGAACCATCATGGCCACCGCGAACGACCCGATCCTCTACGCGACCAATGCCTACGCGCTGAAAGCTGCAATCAACGGCGGCACATCAACGATCATCACGACACCGACGCCGATCACCACCGTCCGCTAAGGCCGCGAGGCATCGCCTCAAGGCGGCTGTTCTTCAGGTGGGCCTTCGCCCCATTGTCGGATTGCCCGCCGGGCGGATCATAAGATCCGCAGATCTGCCCGGATTTGCATAGGGGCACTATATCGTATTATATTTTATTTAATTATTAAATTTCGGCTGCGCGTATCGCGCCGCCTCCACCTTGTCGTCCAAGGGGATCGCCATGGGTGCGGCCATCGTTTTTCTGCTCTATTGCGGCCTCATCGCCTCGATACCGGCGCTGCTGGTCCATCAAAGTAGCATCAGCGGCGGCATCGTTGCGATCTTCACCGCGTCGGCGCTGACCATCGTCGCCGCCACATCGATGTTCAGGGATCAGGGCCGACTGCCCCGCGTCATCAGTCCCGCGTTCGTTGCAAGTGCCGTCGGCCCCCTTCTCGTCATGCTGCTGCAGGTCATACCCATGCCGGGCGGTCCCTTGATGAATCCGATCTGGAGCAGCGCGGCCGCAGCGCTGGGTGAGCCCCCCGTAGGCTCCGTTACCATCGACACCGGCATGACTTTGCTCGCCATTTGCCGCTTCACCTGCATGATCGCGATCATGCTGCTTGCAGCTATACTCGGACAGCATCGGCTCTGTGCCGAGCGACTGCTGTGGACGCTCACGGCAATCGCGACGCTGGTATCGTTTGAACGGATCGCCGGTGCCTTCCGGCAATCCGAAGTCCTCCAATTCCTGCCGATCGGCGCGCAGGGTGCGGCCGAGACCATCGGCATCTTCGGCTTCGTCCTGGCAACCGCAACGGTCATTCGCGGCTATGAGCGCTCGCATCCACCTCGGTTGAAGCCTCGAAGACCCGAACCGGTCGTCACTGTCGGGATGGTGGTGGCGTTTGCGGCCGGCCTCATCAATCTGGGCGCGGTGACGTTCGGCGGCGCCCCTGCATCGCTGTTCGCCGCCCTGTTCGGAGCAAGTCTCCCGATTGCCGTACTCGTCATCCGCAAGAGGCGCCTGAGCCTGTGGGGACAGGCCGGAACGGCCGCTGTCCTCGCGCTCGTACTCACCGCATTCGTCACCTTCACCCCCGGCCGGGTCGAAAACGAGTTCATCGCCCGCATGACTGACGATACACGCCTGCTCGGCGTCGGTGCCGGAACTTTGACTGCGCTGATGCCGATCTATGGCGATGCAACGGCAGCGTCGGTCCCGATGGTCACAACGGCTGACAGAATCGCCATCGAAATGGGACGGCCGTTTTTATGGCTGATCGCCCTCACTGCAGCCGCATGGTCAGCACTGCTACTGGACGCCGCCCTGAAGCGCGGACGCGACTATGTCTATCCGGGAGCAGGGGCCGGCTGCATTGCCGCTCTGCTCATTTCAGCGCTGTCGAACGACGGCGGCCTGACGCTTCCGGCCTCGATCATGCTCAGCGCCCTGCTCGGCCTCGCGATCGCCCAAAGCAAGGGCGAGCCCGCTCCTGCAATCCCCACCCCGGCGCCTGCGGCGACACACGATCCATATTCGTACAGGTGGCACCTGCGCGGAGCACTTGCGGTGTTCGGGCTGATCCTCGCAGTGCAGGGGGCCTGGGTGCTGCTGCCGGAGGCACTGCGTCCCGCCCCCATCGGCTTTCCCCGCGATCCGCTGCACGCCACTGTTCCGCGGGAGGAACGGGAGAAGGCCTACAGATCCGCTGCGATCGCGGGCGTGCGCGGGGATCTATGGGCGGAAAGCGCTTTCACAGAAGCCACCATGGTCTGGCCCGACGCAGCATCCAAGATCGAAGCAAGCGGTGCGCGCAACGCCATGACCTCCAAGAGCCTGCTCAAGACCCTCCGCTACGCGCCTCATCGCGGCGACGTCTGGCTGATGCTGGCCTCAACATGCGAACAGCTGAAGCTGCACGCCTGCAATATCGGCACGCTCCTTGAGATGTCGTACTATACTGCACCCGGTCAGGCCGGACTGCTGCCGCTGCGGCTGGCGCAAGCTCTGCGCGCCGGAGACCTCCCGGGCGACGGAGAACTCGCCGACATGGTCCGCCGCGATATCCGCTTCGTGCTCATGCGATCCGCGGACCTGCTCCCCGCCCTGATCACAGCGTACCGCACCGCCTCTCCCGCGGGACGCCGCCTCGTGGAACAGACAGTGATCCCCGTCGATCCAGGTTACCTGGCCAAGCTGCGCGCCCAGCTCACCTGACCGCGGACCGCCGCCGGTCATTTAATTTAAATCGAAATTATTTAATAATCCCCTTGCAAATCAATCAACCTCGGCAAATTATAATTAATTGATTATTAATATTGACCGGCGGAAATCATGCAGTCCTTGAGAAGGCGGTTCGAATTAAATCCGATCTCCCTCCCCGCTCTGGGACACACCCCGGCGCGGAGCCGGAAGTGGCCGATCCACTATGATTCCGTGGAATTGCTGGCGATGCTAGCGGACATTGCCACGATTTTCGTGGCAAGCCTGATCGCCGCGTTCGCCCACACGCTGCTGACCGGCACCGCGCAGGACATCACGCGTCTGGTCGGCGTCGCTCTGCCCACCTCGGTGGTCTTCACTGCCGTGACCAAATCGTTCAATCTGTATTTTCCGAAAGTACTGCTCGAACTGCGTTATCAGACGCGCGCAATATGCACGATCTGGTTCGGCGTATTCTGCCTGCTGGTAGCCACCACCTTCACCCTGCAGATGAAAGGTGAGATCCCGTGGGATTTCGCCCTCATGTTCGGCGCCATCGGGCTCATCGTCCTGATCGGTCAGCGCATGCTGCTGCGCGATGCGCTGCGCAAGGGACTGGCGGAGCGGCGCTTCTCCGGCCGCAAAATCGTCCTGGTCACCGACGAAGCCGGCCGCGACCTCCTCACGACACTGACCGACCTCGGTTATTTCGTCGAAAAGCATTTTACGCTGTCAGCGACACGCGCGTCGCTACGCCACCAGGAAAAACTGATCGGCGAGATTATTGATCACACCCGCGAGACTGAAATCGGCGAAATCTTCTTCGGCGTCAATCCCGATCACTGGTCCCGGCTGAAACGTGCCGTAGCGGCTCTGCAGGTTCTCCCGTTACGCGTCAGGCTGGTGCCGACCGGCGCGAGTTCAGACCTGTTCTACAGGCCTTCCGCGGAACTTGGCAGCGCGCGCTGCGTCGAACTCCAGCATGGACCGCTGTCACCTGTCGAACTGTTCGCCAAACGCGCGCTCGACATCTGCTTGTCGGCCATAATGCTTGCGACCCTGTCACCCGTGTTGTTGCTGGTAGCGGTCGCCATCAAGCTGGATTCGTCCGGCCCTGTACTGTTCAGGCAGCAACGCTGCGGCTTTAACGGCCGCCGCTTCAACATCTATAAGTTCCGCACCATGTCGGTACTTGAGGACGGGCCGACTGTCGTTCAGGCCAAGACCGATGATCCACGGGTCACACGGCTCGGCGGTTGGCTGCGCCGAAGCAGCATCGACGAAATCCCGCAACTGCTCAACGTACTCGAAGGCAGCATGTCCGTGGTCGGCCCTCGGCCCCATGCCCTCGCCCATGACAACGAATTCGACAAGGCGGTTCGCAACTATGCCTATCGGCGCAGAGTGAAGCCCGGATTGACCGGTCTCGCCCAGATCAAAGGCTTTCGCGGCCCGACGCCGACGCCCGCTTCGATCGAACGCCGCGTGAAACAGGATCTGCGCTACATTGACAATTGGAGTCTCGGACTGGACCTGATGATCCTGGCGCAAACTCCGCTTGAACTCATTCGCGGACGCAACGCACTCTGATTGAGAGCATCAAATTCAGTTGATAGCCGGCCCGCCGAATTTGTTCGTTGCAGAGATATCCTCAAAAATCACGCGCGCTGACGGCGTCCCTTGGAATTAGCTTCGTCTCGGATCCGGAAGTCGTCGATCTTGCGGCCGGACTTGATGGCGGCGACCAGCCATCGTGGTTGCTTGCCTCGACCGGACCAGGTTTCGAACGGCGTGGCGGGATTGCGATATTTCGGGAAGACCCGCGGATATTGCCGACGAACCTTGTTGGCAGAATCAGAGTCCTTCCCGAAATCTTCGCCCTCAATGACGCTGCGGCCGCGATTCAGGACAGCAAGCCGCTTTTCAAGTTCCTGCTTCTCCGACGTAATCCGAGCCGACAGAATCCGGCTGATCTTTTCATGAAGCGACCAAAGGTCGTCGACAGACATGGATTCCAGATCAAGCTTCTTGATCGACATCAGACACACCCTGCTGCGGTATATATAAACGTCGCATTCGATATGACGGTTCTGCGCAATAAGACTTATTGTCGAGTCGAGCAAGACCCGAACACGAATAATAATAACCACTTCGAATTGCGACATAACGCCCGATTAAGTTAATCGATTGAAGACGCTCAGCTTTCTTGAAAGAAACAAAAAACACTCTATTGGCCGGTGTGCATCATTAGATAAACGACAGGATCGGCCGCTGCTCCCGCATTCGAACTCCCGACGCCATATCATTCGCATCGTTTCATTAAATAAATAATTTTAAATATTGTCGTATTGAAAAATTTAAAATCAGGTTGATAATATAAAATCAGGTGGATAATAATAATATACTGCGCTATTATAGATCCAGCTTGAGCGGCACCAATCTGCGCAGGACGTATTTCACACGCGCTCGCCATGCTCGCTAAGACGCTCGGAGTTCGAGCCATTCAATTCGAAAATGCTGTCGGGATTTCAATGCAGCAGAAGCCAGACCTACCGGATTTGGAGGCCATGCCGTTCGATGAGC
>Ga0153956_1001415_pt1 | contig 21047 bp, 21 predicted proteins | sample TSFL040MetaG_FD_104704 | JGI IMG/M metagenome (GOLD analysis project Ga0153956, IMG submission 104704) | Attine ant fungus gardens microbial communities from Florida, USA - TSFL040 MetaG | ecosystem: Host-associated > Fungi > Mycelium > Unclassified | place: USA: Florida, Wekiwa Springs...
CAGAAGATAATCCGACATCTGCTCGGCGACCTGCAGCGCGACGTTCTCCTGCGCTTCCGAGGTGGAGGCGCCGAGATGCGGGGTGCAGATCACGTTGGGATGGCCGAACAGCACGTTCTCCTTGGCTGGCTCCTCGACGAACACGTCGAAGGCCGCACCGGCGACATGGCCGGAATCGAGCGCCGCCCGCAGCGCCGCCTCATCGACAAGGCCGCCGCGCGCGCAATTGATGATGCGCACGCCCTTCTTGGTCTTGTTGATCGCGGTGGCGTCGAGAATGTTGCGGGTCTTGTCGGTGAGCGGCGTATGCAGCGTGATGAAGTCGGCGCGCTTGAGCAGATCGTCGAGTTCGACCTTCTCCACGCCGATGTCCTTGGCACGCTCCGGCGACAGGAACGGATCGAACGCCACCACCTTCATCTTCAGGCCCAAAGCGCGATCAGCCGCGATCGCGCCGATGTTGCCGCAGCCGATCACGCCAAGCGTCTTGCCGGTGATCTCGACGCCCATGAAGCGGTTCTTCTCCCACTTGCCCGCCTGCGTCGAGGCATCGGCCTGCGGGATTTCACGCGCCAGCGCCAGCATCAACGTAATCGCATGCTCGGCGGTGGTGATGGAATTGCCGAACGGCGTGTTCATCACGATGATGCCGCGCGCGGTGGCGGCGGGAATCTCCACATTGTCAACGCCGATGCCCGCGCGGCCGATCACCTTGAGGTTCTTGGCGTTGGCGAGAATCTTCGCCGTCGCCTTGGTGGCGGAGCGGATGGCGAGGCCGTCATAGTTGCCGATGATCTCGGCGAGCTTGTCCTTGTCCTTGCCGAGCGCGGGCTGGAAATCGACATCGACGCCGCGATCCTTGAAGATCTGCACGGCGGCGGGAGACAGAGCATCCGAAATGAGAACTTTTGGTTTGGTCATGGGAGCGATCCTATGTTCGTCATTCCGGGACGCGAACAGCGTGGGCGACCCCGGAATGACGATATGAGAGGGAAAAGCAATCAGGGATCCCGGGTCACGCCTTTGGCGCGTCCCGGAATGACATCGCGTAAAGAGCGTCACGCCGCCTTGGCGAGCGAAGCCTTGGTCTCGGCAAAGGCCCAGTCGAGCCATTGCGTCAGCGCCGCAACGTCGGCGGTCTCGACCGTCGCGCCGCACCAGATGCGCAAACCCGCGGGCGCATCGCGATAGGCGCCGAGGTCGTAACCCGCGCCTTCCTTCTCCACCAACGCGACCAGCGCCTTGGCGAAGGCAGCCTGCGCATCGGCCGCAAGCGCGGTGATCGCCGGATCGACCACCTTGAGGCAGACCGAGGTGTTGGAGCGGATCGCCGGATCGGCCGCGAGGAAATCAACCCACGGCGTTTTCGCCTGCCAGTCGGTCAGCACCCTGGTGTTGGCATCGGCGCGCGCCATCATGGCCTTGAGACCGCCGATCGACTTCGCCCAGTTGAGCGCGTCGAGGTAATCCTCCAGCGCCAGCATCGACGGCGTGTTGATGGTCTCGCCGACGAAGATGCCTTCGTTCAGCTTGCCGCCCTTCGTCATGCGGAAGATCTTCGGCATCGGCCATGGCGGCGTGTAGCTCTCAAGCCGTGCCACCGCGCGCGGCGAGAGGATCAGCATGCCGTGCGCGCCCTCGCCGCCCAGCGCCTTCTGCCAGGAGAAGGTGACGGCATCGAGCTTGGCCCAGTCGAGGTTCTGCGCGAACGCCGCCGAGGTGGCATCGCAAATCGTCAGACCTTCACGGTCCGCCGCGATCCAGTCGGCGTTCGGCACGCGCACGCCGGACGTGGTGCCGTTCCAGGTGAAGACGATGTCGGAATTCTTGTCGGCCTTGGTCAGGTCCGGGATCTCGCCATAACCGGCGGTGAGCTTGGTCACGTCCTTGAGCTTGAGCTGCTTCACCACATCGGTGACCCAGCCCTCGCCGAACGATTCCCAGGCAATCATGGTGACGGGGCGCGGCCCGAGCAGCGACCACAGGGCCATTTCCACCGCGCCGGTGTCGGACGCGGGCACGATGCCGATGCGATAGTCGGCGGGAACTTCAAGCACCTCGCGCGTCAGATCGATCGCGAGCTTGAGCTTGGCCTTGCCGATCTTCGCGCGATGCGAGCGGCCGAGGGCGGCGTCCTTGAGATTTTCGGGGGTCCATCCGGGGCGCTTGGCGCAGGGGCCGGAGGAAAAATGCGGCATGTTCGGCCGCAAAGCGGGCTTCGCTACAGTCATAATCTATCCTTCCAGATAGTAAGCCTCCCGTTGGGGGGAGGTGTCCCGCTGGCGGGAATACGCGAAGGGCCCCGGCCCGGTCAAGCGATTTTGCAAGGCCAGCATACGCCTCCGCCAATTGTGACAGTTTGATGAATATGACAGGGATGGCGGTATCGCACCTCCGATACGGAACCCGCCGATGCCGACCCATGTGCTGCTGCTCGTCCTGTTCGCCGCGATGATGCATGCGAGCTGGAACGCGATCGTCAAATCCGGCGGGAACAAGCTGGAGGAAGCGGGCCTTGTGGCGGGCGCGGCGGCCGTGATGGCGGCCTGCGTGCTGCCCTTCGCCGGGATGCCCGCGATCGCAAGCTGGCCGTGGGTCATCGCGTCGGCGGCGATCCACCAGATCTACTTCATGCTGGTCGCGGCGGCTTATCGCAGCGGCGACATGGGCCACACCTACCCGCTGATGCGCGGCACCGCGCCGCTGATCGTCGCGCTCGTCAGTGCGGAGCTGCTCGGCGAGACGCTGACGGTGACAAGCTGGGCCGGTATCGGCCTGATCTGCGGCGGCATCCTGTTGCTGGCGATCCATCGCCACGCCAATCACCGCGCCACGATGATCGCGGCCGCCAACGCGATGGTGATCGCGTTCTACACGGTGGTGGACGGCAAGGGCGTGCGGCTGTCCGGCAATGCGGCCTCCTATGTACTGTGGCTCAACCTCTTGAGCGGCGTTCCGCTGTTCCTGCTGGTGTGGCTGCGCGACCGGCAAAAGGTGTGGGGCATGATACGCACGAGCGGCCGGAATGCGGTGATCGGCGGCGGCTGCAAGCTCGGCGCCTACGGCATCGCGCTATGGGCGATGACGCAAGCCCCCGTCGCCGCCATTGCCGCGCTGCGCGAGACATCGGTGCTGTTCGGTGTCGCGATCTCGGCGTTGATCCTGCGCGAACGCAGCGGCCTGCGCCGCCTCGTGACGGCCGCGCTCATCGCGGCAGGCGCTGCCGCGCTGAAACTGGCGTGAAATGACAGCGCGTCAGAATTTGTAGCCGATGCCGCCGCGCACGGTGTTGATGCTGGTATCAACCGGGCCCGCGAACTTGAGATATTCCCACTCAGCGCGAGCAAACACATGTCCAAATAGCATCATGTCAACGCCAAGACCGGCCGCATAGCCGTAGATGAAGCGGCCATTTTGGCTGGATGCCGCCGATAACGAGAACGGAATGTTATCCAGAGGTGGGGTTTCCGAAGAGTTTAGCTGCCTGCCGGAAATCGATACAGATTTCGTGATATTCGCGCGGCCGAGCGCGACGCCACCGAACGCATAGGGCAAGAACGATCCAAAAGCGTAACCGGCACGCGCACGCACCGATCCCATATCGGTGATTTTGAAAGCTGCGTTGGCCTGATACATGACATCGTTCGTGTATCCATTGGAGGTCGAAAAGATGAGGGGCTTGCTGTTGGAATCGCTTCCCCCAAAGGCACCGTGCATATAGCTGGCCTCAACACCGAGCACGACATCGTCCCATTGGCTGTTATAGCCAACGAAGCCGCCATAGCCGTGACTTTGCTGCGACTTCTTCCCTAAAACCGGCCATTGCGAGACATGACCTTCGGCCTCCATGGCCGTGCCCCACAATAGCTGGCCGGCGAGGCCACTGGTCGCGCCGGAAAAATTCATGTCGCTTGAGCCGATCCCCGCCTGTCCACCGGCATAGAAGCCCTGCCAATTGACGACGCCCCGGTTGATGCCGACCGGCCCGCGCAATGCGCCGAAATCCGGAAGGTCCGCGGCCTGCGCGGCCTGCGCCGTTCCCGCCACCATCATCGCCGCCACCAGCCCACGCATCGCAACGCCCCCGATACCATTACTTAACCCCGTTCGATCATGCACCGTTAACCTTAACCAACCGTGAGCAAGCCACCTTTTACGCAAAAGAAAACGGCGCGAGACAATCCCGCGCCGTTCTCAGATTATATCGTGCAGCGATATTTAACCCTTGGTCACAAGCGGCGGCGGCGCGTATTCCGGCACCGGATCGATCGCCCAGCGCACGCCGAGCTTCAGATCCTGAGACGTAATGTGCTTGAAGGTCGTCGGATTGTTGATGTTATTGGTGCCGTCGTACGCAATCACGTCGCCGGTGATGCCATTCCCCATATCGACATAGCGATAGGCCAGTTCCATCGTCAGGCTCGGCGAGATCTTGTAGGCGAGACCCGCATGGACGGCCCATGCGAAATTCCATTTCGAAGCAGTGCTCGCAAATGCGGAGCTAGGGCCACCGGGAACACCGTTTGACTGCCCAACATCCGTATAATTTGCCATCGTCACGCGCGCCGTACCGACACCCGCACCGACGAACGGCGTAATGCACCACCACGTACCAAGATCGACATAGGCGTTGGCCAGCACCAACCACTCTGACTTGGTTCCAGTATACTTGTTGAAGCCATTGGCAGGATCGCCATTGTTATCCAAGAAGGTGTTCACCTCGTAGCCGTTGAAATTCGACCGGCCACGATATTCACCCGTTACGTCCGCGCGCAACCAGTTGTTGAACTGATAGCCGGCGCCGAGACCGAAGATGCCTGCGGTGCTGAAATCGCCATGCTGGCTTTGCGAGGTGAGATTCGCTTCGAGCGCATTGCTCAGATGCTTTACGCTCTGATTGGAAAAACCGATATCGCCGCGCAGATACCAGCCACCGAACTCCTGCACCGGCGGCGGCATGTAGGGCGGGGGCATCGGCATGTCGGCGGCAAGCGCCGCTCCCGACAACAATGAAGCCGCACCGGCGGCAGCAATCAATTTCAAGTAACGCATCGGATAGTCCTTTCGTCCAGTGAGGCAGGACGACGCAAAGGCCTCACACTCAAATCCTCAGACGGGACGATGGCACCAAATGCTTAAGCCGTACTTAACCCTAATTCTTAACCGCGATTTTTAATGCAGGTGAAGAGACGCGATTAACGTTTCGCTAACGCGCGCGCCACAGCGGTTAGTGATGTGTTGATGGAAGACACGCCAACAGCCGCGCGCACCGAAGACCGATTACAATCAGACGGAAACATGGCGCTCGTCATGCCCGGCTTTATGCCGGGCATCCACGTCTTGAAGTTCTCAGGGAACAAAGACGTAGATGGCCGGGACGAAGCCCGGCCATGACAGAACAGGCAGTTCAGCCCTTACGCCGCTTGAGCTGCGGCAGAAACACCGCGAGCAATCCGATCGCGGGCAGGAACGCGCACGCCTGATAGACGTACTCGATGCTGGTGCGGTCGGCGACATAGCCGAGCACGGCCGCGCCGATGCCGCCGACACCGAACACGAATCCGAAGAACAGGCCGGAGATCATGCCGAAGCGATGCGGCATCAATTCCTGCGCATAGACGATGATCGCGGGCATCGCCGAGGAAATGATGAATCCGATCAGGATACTCAGCACCAGATTTCCGGTCAGGCTGGCATAAGGCAACATCAGCGTGAACGGCAGCGCGCCGACGATCGAAAACCAGATGACGTATTTACGCCCAAACCGGTCGCCGAGCGGGCCGCCGAAGAACACGCCGCAGGCGCTCGCCGCCAGAAACACGAACAGATAGATCTGCGCGGTCTGCGTCGAGACGCCGAACTTATCGATCAGGAAGAATGTGTAGTAGCTGTTGATCCCGGCGAGATAGAACGCCTTCGAGAAGCACAGCACCACCAGCACGGTCAGCGCGAACTGCACGCGTCCCGGAGACAGGCCGACGGATTCGCGCTCCGCATGCGCCTGCTTTCGCGTCGTCATGCGCGGCTTGTACCAGGCCCCCAACCGCCACAGGATCATGATGGCCACCGCCGCCACGCCCGAGAAAGCGGCGACGCTGCCCTGGCCGAACGGCACGACGATCAAGGCCGCCGCCATCGGACCCAACGCCTGCCCAAAATTGCCGCCGACCTGAAACACCGATTGCGCGAAACCGTAGCGCCCGCCCGAGGCCGCGCGGGCGATGCGCGCCGACTCCGGGTGAAACACGGCCGAGCCGGTGCCGACCAGCGCCGCCGCGATCAGGATCACATAGTAATGATGCGCGACGCTGAGCAGGATCATCCCGAAGAAGGTAAAGCCCATGCCAAGCGCGAGCGAATGCGGCTTCGGATGACGGTCGGTGTAGATACCGACCAGCGGCTGCAACAGCGACGACGTCACCATGAATGCCAGGGTGATGAGGCCGATCTGGCTGAAGTCGAGAGCATAATTCTCCTTCAGCACGGGATAGATCGCAGGCAGAAGCGATTGCAGCAGATCGTTCAGAAGATGCGACAGGCTCACCGCCCACAGCACGGTGAAGGCCGCCGACGGCGTTTGCGCGGACGGCGGATCATCGGCCACGATGGGAGCCGCCGTGACATCTTCCGGCAAAATAACTGGCTTGTTCAAATGCGCACCGGAGCTAATGGAAATCGCCCGCAATCTACGGGGCGGCTCCCGGTTTCGCTAGGCGCCTTTCGCCATGGCAGCGATGCAACCGGCCTTCGAAGCCCATCGGGACGAGAGTTCAGGCCGCCGCGCCGAAGCTGAGGGCAGCCACGATCATGTCCACCGCCTCTTCGACCCTGTCGCGGTCGTCGCCCTCGCCCATCACCCGGATCACCGGCTCGGTGCCGGAGGAGCGCACCAGCAGGCGGCCGCTGCCGTTGAGCCTGGTTTCGGCATCGGCGATCGCCGATTTCACCTGCGGGTTCTCCAGCGGCTTGCCGGTGCGATAGCGCACGTTCTTCAGGATCTGCGGCAACGCCTCGAAGCGATGGCACACTTCCGAGACGGGACGCCCAAGCTTCTGCACCACGGCCAGCACCTGCAGCGCCGCGACGAAACCGTCGCCCGTGGTGGTGAAGTCCGACATGATGATGTGACCGGAGGGCTCGCCGCCGAGATTGTAGCCTTGCGCCAGCATCTGCTCGAGCACGTAGCGGTCGCCGACCGGCGTGCGCACCATCGACAGTCCTTCGCCCTGGAGAAAACGCTCAAGGCCGAGATTGGACATCACGGTGGCGACGATGCCCGGCTTCGTCAGCCGGCCATCTTCCTTCCAGCTCTGCGCGATCACGGCCAGCAACTGATCGCCATCGACCAGATGGCCATGCTCGTCGATCACCAGCACGCGATCGGCATCGCCATCGAGCGCAATACCGACATCGGCGCGCATCTCGCGCACCTTGCGGCTCAAAGTCTCCGGAGAGGTCGAACCGCATTCCTTGTTGATGTTGAAGCCATCGGGCTCGGCGCCGATGGTGATCACGTCCGCGCCAAGTTCCCATAGCGCTTCCGGCACCACCTTGTAGGCCGCGCCGTTGGCGCAATCCACCACCACGCGCAGCCCTTCGAGGTTGAGATCGCGCGGCAGCGTGCGCTTGGCGAATTCGATGTAGCGATCATGGACGCCGTCGATGCGGCGGGCACGGCCGAGATGCGCGCTCTGCGCCAGCCGCTTGTCGATGTTCTCGTCCATCAGTTCTTCGATCTGCAGTTCGACTTCGTCGGACAGCTTGAACCCGGACGGGCCGAACAACTTGATGCCGTTGTCGTCGAACAGATTATGCGAGGCCGAGATCATCACGCCGAGATCGGCGCGCATCGATTTGGTCAGCATCGCCACCGCGGGGGTCGAAATCGGCCCCAGCAGCAGCACGTCCATGCCGACGGAGGTGAAACCCGCGACCAGCGCGTTCTCGATCATATAGCCGGACAACCGCGTGTCCTTGCCGATCACGACGCGATGACGGTGTTCGCCGCGCTGGAACACCAGCCCCGCCGCCTGCCCCACCTTCAGCGCCAGTTCCGGCGTAATCAGGCCGTTGGCGCGGCCGCGAATGCCGTCGGTGCCGAAATACTTGCGAACCATCTTTGTCCCCGAAATCCTGAAACCCCTGCCCGAACTCCGCCCAGATGGCGCGCTTCGTCAGGAATGCTTTCTTATAAAGAGCAGACGGTTGAAACTGCTTCAAAAAATATGATGAATCATTACCAGCACCAAGCTGCCCAAATGCGGTAATCCCGATTCTACTTAACGTCGGCCTTTCACCTTAAGACATTGAATTCATTGAATCCGTCAAGTGCTGCCGGGCCGTTTCCTGCCCGCCGCGCCGGGTGCGGCTGGGTCACGCTGACCGGATCGGACGCGGGGAAGGAATCCTCCAACCCCTCCTCAAGCTGCTCGTCCAGATCCTTTTGATAGTCCGGCTCTTTCGGATTGTCCTTGGCCCTCTTGCCGGCTGCCGCAGTATGGTTCCGATCGGCCATGGTCGCCTCCGTGAACAAATACCTCAGACTGAAACATGGCCGCCGTCACGCAACGTCATCGGCCGCCTCAGTCTCGGACAATCCGACGATAGCCCCAAACGAGGGTGAGGCATATCACCGTATTGCGGACGCGCATGAACGCCGTGACATCACATCGGCGGCGTCACGCCATCGAGACCGACACTGACGCGCGATGTTTCCAACGCGCCATCGGCGGTGTGCGATGTCGCGGCAACGATCTGCGCACCCGCGCGCAAGTCGGAACGTTTGGCGGGCACGAGTTTCACCACCGCCGTTTCGGGACCGACCACCACTTGCTTCTCGCCGCCGCGATACTTCACCGTCAGCGTGCGGCCGTCATTGCTTTCCACCATCTTGTCGAGGCCGCCATTGGTCATGCTGCTGTTGGGCGCGGTGTCCCAGGGCCGCGTGCCTTCGCCCGCGCCGCGCAGCGCATCGGGAAACAGATGAACCTCGGTGGCTTTCTGGTTGCCCTGCGCATCGGCGACCGACGTGACGCCGATGTAGGCGCCGGGTCCGATGTCCGACAGAGCAATCTTCGCGACGCCAGTGACGCTGGCATTCGCCGCCATCTTCATCGTGGTGTTGCGGCCGTCGCGCCCCTTCACGATCAGCAGATCGCCGTTGACGGACTCGATCATGCCACGCACGCGCGACACCGGCGGTTGCTGCGCGTCTGCAACGCCGGGTGTCAAAGTCAGCAGCGACGTGGCAAGGCAAAGAGCAAGAAGGCGTAAGGACGGCATGGTCATTCTCCTGTGATTCCACCTTCAAGTTACGCGGCAAACCGTTCGAACATTTCGGCGGCTCACGCAGAGGTGAGATCGGCCTCCACCAGCGCGCGCAGTTCCGCCGTCACCCGCGGGCGTTGCCCGAACCACAGTTCAAAGCCGCGCACCGCCTGGTGCAGCAACATGCCGAGGCCGTCGGCCGTTTGCAGTCCGCGCGCCGATGCGGCCTTCAGCAGTTCGGTTTCGAGCGGTACATAGACGAGGTCGGCGATCGTTGCACCGGTCCGCAGGAGCGACACGTCGAGCGGCAAGGGTGGTTGCCCCTTCATGCCGAGCGAAGTGGTGTTCACCACCAGTCCCGCCTGCGGCAGGATCGCATCCACGCCATCCCACGTCACGACGCGAACCCGCTCGCCGTAAGGCTGCGCCAGTGCCTGCGCGCGCGCGCGGCTGCGATTGACCAGATGGATGCGCGCAACGCCACGCTCGATCAGTCCGAACACCACCGCACGCGCCGAGCCGCCCGCGCCCAGCACCACGGCCTCGCCATCCGCCGCCCAGTCCGGCGCCGAGGCATCGAGATTGCCGATGAAGCCCTCGACATCGGTGTTGGTCGAATGCAGTTCGCCGTTCATAAAATACAGCGTGTTGGCCGCGCCGACCGCACGCGCGCGCGCATCGGGCATGGAGAGCGCCAGCGCCTGCTCCTTATGCGGAATGGTGACGTTGGCCCCGCGATAGCCGCGCGCGGCGAGCGAACCGATGAATGCCGCGAACGCCGCGGGCTCGACCGCCTCGATGCGATAATCACCCGCGATGCCGAATTGTTTCAGCCAGTATTTGTGAATGATCGGCGAGCGCGAATGCGCGGCCGGCCACCCGATCAGGCACGCGGCAGGATTTGCGCTCATCGACAATGCTCCAAGGATTCGGTTACCCGCACGGATCAGCGGTCAAATCATGCGGCGGCGGAAGCTGTCAATGCAACTTGGCGTTTCAGCTCCTCCACCGCGCCTGCAATGTCGCGGCGATAACGCACCATGGGCGGGCGGGCGCCATAGATCAGCAGCTCGCGCCGCACCTGATGCGACGTGCCGGTCAGGATCACGCGAATGCCCCGCTGCCGGGCCTTCGCGGCGACACGCGCGATCACATTGGCGGCAGATGAGTCGAGCAGCGGCACGGCTTCGAAATCGATCACCAATCCCTTGTGGCCGCTTGGCACCTCGTCGAGCACCGCACCGATGGTGGACGCCGCGCCGAAGAAAAAAGCGCCTGAAATCCGGTAGACGATGACATCGGGATCAGTGGCCAGCCCCGGGTCGTAGGGAATGCGCTCGCTGGAGCCATCGGCTGTGTCGTCTTCCACCCACGGGCCTGCAATTTCGATCGCGGTCGCTGCCGAAGCCATGCGATGGATGAACAACATCGCGCCCAGCGCGAAGCCGACCACGATGCCTTCGGTGAGATCGCGAAACACGGTCAGCAGGAACGTCGCGAGCAACACCGCGGCATCACCCCACGACGAGCGCACCAGCGTCGCGAATTCGTGCTTCTCCGCCATGGTCCATGCGACCACCACCAGCACCGCCGCCAGCGTGCAGAGCGGAACATAGCTCGCGAGAGGTGCCGCGATCAGGATGAATAGCAGCACCGACGCCGAATGCATGATTCCGGACACCGGACTGCGCGCACCGGCGCGGATGTTGGTGGCGGTACGCGCGATCAGGCCGGTCACGCAGATGCCCCCGAACAGTGCCGACGCCATGTTGGCGACGCCCTGCGCCACCAACTCACAATTGGAGCGATGCCGCCGCCCCGTCATGCCGTCGGCGACCACGGCCGACAACAGCGACTCGATCGAGCCCAGCAGCGCGAAGGCGATGGCATCGGGCAACACCGCCTGCATCTTTTGCAGCGAGAATACCGGCAGCACGGGTGCCGGAAGCGATTCAGGGATGCCGCCGAACCGCGAGCCGATCGTCTCCACCGGCAAGCCCAGCATCGCCGCCGCGACGGTGGCCAGCGCCACACCGATCAGAATGCCCGGCCAGTTCGGGCGCAGGATGCGCAGCACGACCATCACCGCAATGGTCACGGCCGCCAGCACCACCGCCCACACATTGATGGTTCCGATCACGCCACCGAGCGCGGCGAGCTTGGGCAGAAACGCCGCAGGCTCGTGGCCCGGCAGATTCAGGCCGAACAGATCCTTGATCTGGCTGGCGAAGATGATGACGGCGATGCCGGCGGTGAAACCCACCGTCACCGGATAGGGAATGAACTTGATGTAGGTGCCAAGCCGCAGGAACCCGGCCGCGATCAGGAACACGCCGGCCATCATCGTCGCCAGGATCACGCCGTCGAGGCCGTAATTCTGCACCGTCTGCGCGACCAAAACGATGAATGCCCCGGCCGGACCACCGACCTGAAAACGGCTGCCGCCCAGCAGCGAGACAAAAAAACCACCGACAATGGCGGTGTAAAGTCCACGGTCGGGCGTGACGCCCGAGGCGATGGCGATCGCCATCGACAACGGCAGCGCGACGATCGCAACCGTCAGACCCGCCACCACGTCGGCGCGGAAACTCGCGAGGCCGTAGCCTTCGCGCAGCACCGTGACGATCTTGGGCGTATAGAGCTCAACGAAGGTAGGTGCAGCAGCCTTGCCCGGCGAAACGGGAAAGGCCTCGATGGGGCGATGTGCGGTCTGCCTGTTCATCGGCCGGGGCGAAGTTCGAGGCTTTGGACACCTGCCGCAACGTTCAGGCCGGTTTGCCCCTGCACGCTCAACGGTTGCAAGGCATAGGAATTCGCCGAGCCGCCGACCAGCGCGTTGGCGCCGAGGCCGACGCCGACCGCGGCGCTGGCGCTGACACCGGCATAGTTGCCGGACAGATCGCCGGGGCCGAGTTGAACGGTCGGCGCGAACACCACCCACGATACAGCGGTCTGGTCCGTGATGCCAAGATCGAGGCCGAGCTTCTTGACGGTGGCGACGTACAGATCATCCGGGCGTCCCTGGGAGCGGAAGACGCAACCGAGATTGTTCTTCGATCCGAGCACCAGTCCCACATGAGGCCCGCCACGGCACTCGATCACACCCGCCTGCACCCGGCCCTGCTGGGCGTCGGCGGTGGCGGCAAACGAGACAAGAGCGGCGGCGGCAAAGGATAAAACTGCGAAAGCGCGGCGCATGAAATTCCCCTTTCGGGGCCGCGCACGGACTCGGGAAGCGGCCCTGCGCTTTTTTATCCCCAGCCGCCGGGGGAGTTCAATGGAATCGCATTCACGGAAACGAAAGGACCATAAAAAACAGGCCCGCTTGCGCGGGCCTGTCCGAACCATTCCGCTCTTTAAAATTAGCGGTGATGACGATGGTGGCGGTGCCGCTTGGCATGGCCACGGTGGACGTAACCGACCGGACGCAGATCGAGGCTGACGAGGCCGCCGGAGACGTTCAGGCCGGTCTGGCCCTGCAGGCTGAGAGGCTGCAGCGAGAAGGAATTGGCCGAACCGCCGATCAGGAAGTTGCTGCCGCCGCCGATGCCGATCGCGACATTGCCGCCGACGCCGCTGTATCTGCCGGACAGATCGCCCGGGCCAACCTGCGCGGTCGGAGCATGCACGCGCCAGCCGAAGTCGGTCTGGTTGGTCGCACCGAGATCAACGCCGAAACGGTGAACGGTGGCGACATAACCTTCAGGACGGCGGCCAAGGCCTTCGAACACGCAGTCGAAATCGGCCGTCGACGACAGGATCTGGCCGACATTCGGGCCGCCGTGGCAACGAAGAACGCCGACGTTGACGCCTTGCTGGGCGTTCGCCGTCGCGAACGACGCAAGAAGAAGGGCGGTTGCTGCGCCGACAAGGTAAGAAAGTCGCATGGTAAGTCTCCGGCTACACGAATCGATATTGATGCGTTGGGTAGGTAGGTAAGTAAGGAAGGAACATAGAGAGAGGGAAGCGCATAACACGCTGCCCTCCCGCCGCAAGTCACAATGCCGAGAATGTCTCCAAATATCTACCGCAAATTGGCACAGAACCGCTGAATGCGGGTGCATGCTTCTTCGAGGTCACTATTTTTGGTGGCATAGGAAATGCGGAATGCCGGGCCAAGCCCGAACGCCGAGCCATGCACCACCGCGACGCCTTCGCTCTCCAGCAGCTCGGTGACGAAATCCTCGTCGTTTTCCAGCTTCTTACCCGAAGGTGCAGTCTTGCCCATGGTCCCGGCGCAGGACGGATAGACGTAGAACGCGCCTTCCGGACGCGGGCACTGGATGCCGTTGGCCTGATTGAGCATCGACACCACCAGATCGCGACGCCCCTTGAACAGTTCGGCGTTGGTCGCGATGAAGTCCTGCGGACCGCTCAGCGCTTCCAGCGCCGCCCATTGCGAGATCGACGACGGGTTCGAGGTCGATTGCGACTGGATGGTCGCCATCGCCTTGATGAGCTGGGTCGGGCCGCCGGCGTAACCGATGCGCCAGCCGGTCATGGAATAGGCCTTCGACACGCCGTTCACCGTCAGCGTGCGATCGAGCAGTTTCGGCTCCACCTGCGCCGGGGTGACGAACTTGAAGTTGTCGTAGACGAGGTGCTCGTACATGTCGTCGGTCATCACCCAGACATGCGGATGCTTCACCAGCACGTCGGTGAGCGCCTTCATCTCGGCCTCGGTATAGGCCGCGCCGGTCGGGTTCGACGGCGAGTTCAGGATGATCCACTTGGTCCTGGGCGTGATCGCCTTTTCCAGATCGGCGGCCTGCAGCTTGAAGCCATGTTCGGCGGTGCAGATTACCGGCACGGGCTCGCCACCGGCCAGCGCCACCATTTCCGGATAGCTGACCCAATACGGCGCCGGGATGATGACCTCGTCGCCGGGATTGATGGTCGCCATCAGCGCGTTGTAGAGCACCTGCTTGCCGCCGGTGCCGACCGTGATCTGGTTCGCGGCGTAGGTCAGGCCGTTCTCACGCTTGAACTTGGCGACGATGGCGTCCTTCAGCTCGGGAATGCCGTCCACCGCGGTGTACTTGGTCTTGCCAGCCTCGATGGCCTTGATGGCCGCCAGCTTGACGTTGGCCGGGGTGTCGAAATCCGGCTCGCCCGCGCCGAGGCCGATGACGTTGCGGCCGGCCGCTTTCAGCTGCCGCGCTTTATCCGTGACCGCGATGGTCGCGGACGGCTTCACGCGGTCGAGGGCGGCGGACAGGAACGGCATCATTGTCTCCATTTGGGCAAGCGACGACCCGGCTGACGCACCGGAATTCGCGGGTTTTAGGGTAAAGTGCGGCGCACAGTAAGACTGGCGGCGGCGCATCGCAAGAAGCTTCGCGACAAAGCTGCGAAATTTCGGGATTTTGAACGAAAAGCTCCTTGAATTGGCTTGAACACAGCATCCGCCTGCCGCCTCGGAGACAGGGGTTTCCCTTCATCTATGCCGCGGATGTCATCGCCGGAATTGCAATCGCATTTACCTGCTGGCTGATAGCGCACCGGATCGTTCGCAGCGATCGGACAAACGATAGAACGCCACTTCCCCCGGCAGCGGATTCTCCCTCGATCGCACCTTCTGTCGAGACCAATGGAACAGGCACAATCGTGACGACCGGTCTCGCCCCGACACAAATCTCGCCAGAGACCGCAGGCGTGCCACGCCCGGATATCGCCAAAACATGATCCGGTCGCGGCATGGCAAAATCCTGCTGCAAAGACCGGCCGAAAGAGAGGTTCCAACTATTCCAGACCGGCGCCCTTGCGAGGACCGTGTCCGCACATCATTGTCTGGACCAACGTTTTTTGCGGTCCGCCGCCCAGTGAGACGAACGACGGATGTACAAGCTCTATTCGATGCAGCGCTCCGGCAACAGCTACAAGGTCCGGCTGGCGCTCGCCCTTCTCGACATTCCCTTCGAGGTGATCGAGGTCGATATCCTGCGCGGCGAAAGCCGCACGCCGGATTTCCTCGCGATGAATCCGCGCGGACAGGTGCCGCTGCTCGAAGTCGCCGACCGGCACTACCTCGCGGAGTCGAACGCGATCCTGTGGTATCTCGCCATCAACACGCCGCTCGCCCCCGAAAGCGCTATTGAGCGCGCCGAAGCCCTGCAATGGATGTTCTTCGAACAACACGCGCTGGAGCCGAGCGTCGGCGCGGCCTATTTCTGGCTGGCCTTAGTGCGCGGCGGCCGCGACCTGCAGATGCATGCGCTAGAAGACTGGATGGAACGTGGCTACAGATCGCTGGGCATGATCGAGGCCCATCTCAAGACGCACGATTATTTTGTATCGGGTCGCCCCACCGTCGCGGATATCGCGATATACGGCTACACCCATGTCGCCGAGCAATGCGATTTCAGCCTGCGCGAGTTTCCCGCGATCCGTGACTGGCTCACGCGCATCGAAAGCCAGCCGCGCTTCGTGCGCATGGACTGGGTCCGCGAACCCTCTCTGAACACGGTCCAGGCCTGACGATACAACCATGTTCTGGCGAACCTGCCGCGCTGAAACCGCCGTGTTTCCGCCATATTTCGGACGGTTCGCGCCAAATTTCAAACGGCAACATCTGCCACATCTGGAGCCTGTGGTGATTCGTTCCACGCCCAGGATGCCGTGCCATGATGCGTTCGAAGATCGTTGACCGGGGCTTCCAATATCCGCCCGCCCCCTTGCACAGAGCCACCCGCGACCTGACCGCTGCGGCGATTGCAGCCGTCTGCCTGTCCGCATCTCTCGCCGTCTCGCTTGCGATGCTCTCGATCCGGCTCGCGAGCGTCGCCGCTTGAATTCCCGTCGCCCTTTCTTTCGGAACCGCCGATGAAGATCCCCGTCATCTTCGTGACCGTTTCGCTGGCGGCCGCGATTGTCGTTCTCGCGTCGCTGCTGGTCCTGACGCGGGCCGACGGCAACGATGCGAAAACCCCCGGCAGCGCGGCGCTCAGCACGCCGAGATCTTATCCCTCTCAGCCCTTGTGGAAGATGAAGAACGCGCCGACCGCGATAAAAGCGAAGCCGACCGCCTGATTCCAGCCTAGCGGCTCCTTGAGATAGAACGCGGAAAACCCCGCGAACACGATCAACGTAATGACTTCCTGAATGGTCTTGAGCTGCGCCGGCGAATAGACCTCGCTGCCCCAGCGATTGGCCGGCACCGCCAGCCAGTATTCGAACAGCGCGATGCCCCAACTGATCATGATGACCAGCGGCAGCGGACTCTCCTTGAACCGCAAATGTCCGTACCAGGCGAAAGTCATGAAACAGTTCGAGGCAAACAGCATCAGGATCGGCAGGATCGCGGGAGAAATGCTCGGCATGTGGTGTCCTGATTGGTTATCTTGGGTGGAAATGAAATGAGGGCTCGGTTCAACGCTCCCATCCCTGAATAGATCTTGGACGGAAGAAAAACATCTGTCGCGCGGATGTAACAAACCCCGGCTAGTTTTTGAACGAGGGCAATTTTGTCCTGTCGTTCGCCTTGCGGCCTCAGTCAGCCCCCTGCAGCCCCCCTGCATCATGACTGGCGGTCGCATTTTTTTGCGATTCACCTTGCCCGGCAGGATATAAGCTGCTCGCCCATGTCTTATTCCGGCTTTTGATGATCCGCGCCGCTTTCGCCATTCTCGCGCTGAGCCTGACCTTTCTGGTGCTGGCTCCGGTGCATCTTCTCGGCCTCGCCTTGCAGAACGATTTGCAGCGCAGGGTGCCGGTACTGTTTCATCGTATCGCCTGCCGCATTCTCGGCGTGCGCATTCACGAAGTCGGGCAGCGCGCCCGCACGGGGCAGGTCCTGATCCTGTCGAACCACGCGTCATGGCTCGACATCTCCGTCCTCAGCGCGCTGGCGCCGGTGGTATTCGTGGCCAAATCCGAAGTCGCGGGCTGGCCGATTTTGGGCATGCTGGCGAAGCTGCAACGCACGGTGTTCATCGAGCGCGAGCGCCGCCACAAGACCGGCGAAGCCACCGCGGAAATGGCCAGCCGCCTGCACAATGGCGACAGCGTCGTGCTGTTTCCGGAAGGTACCTCAAGCGACGGCATCCGCATCCTGCCGTTTCGTTCGGCGCTGGTCGGCGCGGTGCATCACAGCATCGGTGAATTCAGCGGCCACAAGAACATCGTCGTGCAGCCGGTGTCGCTCGCCTATGTGAAGTTCGGCGGCGTGCCGGTCGGCCGCGCGCTGCGCGACAAGGTCGCGTGGTATGGCGAGGCCGACCTCGTGCCGCATCTCCTGGGCGTGCTCGCGGCAGGCGCGGTCGATGTCACGGTGAGTTGGGGCGAGGCCATCGCCTGCGATCTCGATGCCAGCCGCAAGCAGATCACGCGCAACGCGGAGACCGCCGTGCGCACGATGACGGCTGCGGCCCTACGCGGCGCGGGCTAGGACGATAGGCATCCATTGCCACCAGGCTATTGCAGGGCGACTATCACCTCATCAAGCACGCCGCTTCCAAAATAAGGAGCGTCTTAGAATGCGCGGTTGATCTTGAGCAGGCCGATCACAGCCGCGTTCTTGAAGTGCGTGTGCACGACAATGCCATCGCCCGAGGCATTGCCGGACCGTGGCGCGGATGAAGACCCGAGGTCGACATAAAGACCTTCCAACGCGACACGCCAGTCGCGGTTCAACCTGTGCTCCATGCCCGCGCCGACAACATAACCGGTCTTGGTCCTGCTCTCAACGGCCCTGTCAAACCCGGGAATCGCAAGCCCCGATGGAGCCGCGACGTTCTTGACGCCGCCGACGGCCAAGCCGCCGGTGGCGTACAACAGCGTATCCGGATGCATCAGCCAACCGACGCGGCCGCGGAACGTCGCCAGCCAATCGATCTTCGATTCAATGGTGTTGCCCGCTCCAGCGCCGTTGGCAAAATCGTTTCTCGCAGTGGCCTTGCCAGTGAGGCCGGAGATCGACGCCTCAAGGCCCCACACGGTATCGCCCTTCTGCCAGTTGTAGCCGAACTGGCCGCCGCCGATAAATCCGGCGCCATGCGCCTTGCCGATAGAACCATTAGCGCTGGGGTCCCACGGCCCCTCGTCGTTCTCCCCGCTCCCGATGATCGATGCGTCACTGAGATGCCAGACCGCACCCAAATGGCCGCCAGCATAGAAACCCGTCCAGGTCGCGGGCGGCGGCATGGGCACGGCCTTCACAGGAAGATCGGCCGCCTGCGCCACCGACAAAACAGCCAGACTGGCGGCGATGGCCAACGAAAATTTCGCATACGTCATGTGAAGCCCCAATTCGTGAAAGCAAATTCCTGCGCGATCAATTTGCTGCGCATGCCCCACGAATCCCGTAGCAGAACCGGAGACGCCGTTTTGTCCGTGATTGCTCATTCAGGCGATTTTTCGCAGGGCTTTAAAAATACCGGGACTTGATCGAGGATATTTCGACGACACCAGATCGGGACAACAGCATGGACGCTCGCATCCTCGAAGCCATCCGCATCTTCGAGCAGCACATGGACGATGCCAGCGTCTCGCCCGAAGGCGTGGCGGCGGACGTCGGCTTGTCGGTCTTTCATTTCCAGCGGCTGTTTCTGCGCGAGACCGGCAGCACACCCGGCGTCTTCCAGCGCCGTATCCGGCTCGAAGGCGCGGCGATGCGGCTGATCTGGACCCGCGAAACCGCCGGGCAGATCGCGCATGATTTCGGCTACGACAGCCAGTCGTCGTTCAACAAAGCGTTCATCACACGCTTCGGCGTCTCGCCCGGTCGATTTCGCCGCGAACCGCACCGCTGGCCGGCGAAACCTATCGACGCCGTTGCCGGCTCACCGATCACCTTGCGCCAGCACGACAGTTTTCATTGTCTTGCCCGGCGCTATCTCGGGCCTTATCGCATCGTGCCGGAGCACTGGGCGGATTTCCTCGCGCGACTACCGGCGCAGAATATGCAAGGCCGTGCGCCAGTGTTTCTGGGGCTGACCTATGACGATCCCCGCTTCACCCCAGAGAACCAGATTCGCTACGACTGCTGCATCGTGCTGGAGCGGCCGGATGCTATCGCACCATGCGCCGACAAGGGCTTCAGCATGGTGACAACGCGACCGGGGCTCTATGCTGGCATGGTTCATCGCGGCAGCTACGACATCATCGGAGCCAGCTACAGCCTCATGCTGAATCACTGGGTCGCCAACAGCCGCTACACCGTCTGCGAGGACCCTGCGGTCGAGCGCTACACCATTCCACAAACCCGCGTGGCTTCAGACAAGCTTGAATTCGAGTTGCTGATTCCGCTGCAATAGGAGCCGGAATGAAACCGAATTCGCTTCGGGACACTACTTCGTCTCTCTTGATCGCCACGGCGGATGGCGCGAACCTGCGACCGCAATGACAGCACCGTCACCAGATTCCACGCCGCCCGCGGCACGCACGCTCAAATGCGCGCGCTGCGGCACAGCCTTCACCTGCAACCTGTCGGGACATTGCTGGTGCGCGAAGGAAACCGTGCGCCTGCCGATGCCGAAGGCAGGCGAGGATTGCCTCTGCCCGTCCTGCCTGCGGGCAAGCACCGATCGAAACGCCTGACGGCCTCTCGATTCCAATTCAGGCCGCGTCCACCACCGGCGTCCGGCGCGCCATGCCATCGAACAGATCGAGCATGCGCTCGCGCCAGGCATGGATCAGATCGTCGGGCTTCAACAATTCGAACGGGCTTATCACCCGCGCCCACTGGAACGGGCCGAACACGATATAGTCGGCATAGTTCGGCTTCGCGCCGCCGATGAAGGGCTGCGTGCGCAATGTCATGCGCAGGGGATGCAGCCAGCGGCGCAACTCGTCGAGCCGTGCCTCGCGACCGGCGACAACTTCTTCAAGCGGCTTGCCCATGTTCTTCTCGCGGGTCCGGCGGAAATAATCCTTGTCGCCCGCATCGAGCTGGTCGTGGATGTCGGCGATGATGAACGGCGCGATCTGACCGACCGACACATCGCTCCAATTATTCAGGAGACGCGCCATGCCTCGCCCGCCTTCGCCGCCGAACAGCGACGGCCTGTCGGGATAGGTGTCTTCCAGATATTCCGCGATCGCCCATGAATCGTTGACGCGGGCCTCGCCGTCGATCAGCACCGGCACCTTCTCCGCGCCGTGCGCCCGGATCGCATCCTTCTGCATGAAACGCCACGGCACCGATTCGAAAGCGAGTCCCTTGTGGACCAGCGCCATGCGCGTGCGCCAGCAATACGGGCTGAAAAGGCGCGCGGGATCGCTGCCGGCGAGTTCGTAAAGCTGCCTTGCCATTAGTTCCTGCTCGCAACCTGGCCGAACAGAATCTTTTTCGACTCTTCGTTCACCGTCGGCGTCTTGTCGGGATTGACCTGTTTGGCGAGCTTGTAGGCGCGCGCGGTGGCGGGGCGCGCATAGATCGCCTCGAACCAGCGTTTCAGATGCGGAAAATCCTCCAGCTTCTGCAACTGCCGCTCATACGGCACGATCCACGGATAGCAGGCCATGTCGGCGATGGAATAGTCACCCGCGATGAACTCGCGATCGGCCAAGCGCTTGTTCAGCACGCCATAAAGCCGGTTGGTTTCGTTGACGTAGCGGTCCATCGCATACGGAATGCGTTCGGGCGCGTATTGCACGAAATGATGATTCTGCCCGGCCATCGGGCCAAGGCCGCCCATCTGCCACATCAGCCATTGCAGCACGTCGAAACGCTGGCGCATGTCGGCTGGCAGGAACTGCCCGGCCTTCTCGGCGAGATAGATCAGGATCGCGCCGGATTCGAAAATCTTCACCGGCGCGCCGCCGTCCTTCGGCGCCTGATC
>Ga0153956_1001416_pt1 | contig 21033 bp, 18 predicted proteins | sample TSFL040MetaG_FD_104704 | JGI IMG/M metagenome (GOLD analysis project Ga0153956, IMG submission 104704) | Attine ant fungus gardens microbial communities from Florida, USA - TSFL040 MetaG | ecosystem: Host-associated > Fungi > Mycelium > Unclassified | place: USA: Florida, Wekiwa Springs...
CGTCATCCCGAGAAACGACGAACTCTCATCCAGGGACATCGCGCCGGATTTGATCTGGCCGTTCATCCAGTCGAACAGCTGCTGGCGCGTCATGCCGGTGAAATCCGTCGTGGTCACGCCGGATGACGAGGCATCGGTCACCGCACCGGCGAAGGATATGGCGGCGGGAAAAACCTGCTTCGCATCCTTCACCGGAACGGGCTGCTGATAAAGATACGATCCTGCATCGATACGCATGGGCGGATATCCCGTCGGTCCATATTGATCCGCGACCACGCAAGCCGCATGCCAGCGACGGCCCGCATCCGTCGCCTTGAAGCAAAAGACGTTTTCAGCCCCGCGCCCATCGCCGCATGTCACAGAGGAGGAACGATGTTGCCGCGCGCGGCATTTTTTACCCGCCTGCATGTCGGTCGCATCGCATCGGGCCGCGATCGTCGTCTCTGCTTTGGCGGGACCGAGTGGAACATCCCGATCCTGTGCGACAGGTTTCCGTGACCTCACAAAAATGTCAGCCGCCGAAGCGCTTTGGGACGGCTTTTGAGCGGCGGTGTTGTTTTCCGGGCATTTACTTTGCCGCGGTAATTTTCTTTCTAGGGCGCATCCGCCGGACCTGCGACGAACGGGAGACAACGATGTTGCGTAAATTCACGATGGCCCTGGCGGCCACGCTGGCGATCGGCATTTCCGGCACCGCCGCGAGCGCCGCGCCGTCACTGGTCGCGTCTCCGAACGGCTACGCGCCGGGCACCATCGTGGTGAAGACGCATGAGCGCAAACTCTATCTCATCCTCGGCGAAGGCCACGCGCTGCGTTATCCGGTCGGCGTCGGCAAGGCCGGCAAGCAGTGGGCGGGCACCACGCGCATCGACGGCAAGTATCGCCAGCCCGCATGGTCGCCGCCCGCCGACGTGAAGCGCGACAATCCGAGCATTCCCGATGTCATTCCCGGCGGCTCCCCCGCCAATCCGATGGGCGTTGCGGCGATGACGCTCGCCGGCGGCGAATACGCCATCCACGGCACCAACCGGCCGAACTCGGTCGGCGGCTATGTCTCCTATGGCTGCGTGCGCATGTACAATCAGGACATCAGCGATCTGTTCGACCGCGTCTCGGTCGGCACGCAGGTGGTGGTCACCGCGCGCTGATCGTTGCAAAAATTCTAGGATGAAAAAGCCGCGTAACGACGCGGCTTTTTGCATCAACTCAAGTTTCGTCATTGCGAGCGAAGCGAAGCAATCCATCTTGATAAAAGCTGGATTGCTTCGTCATCATTAGCGCATCAAGGATGCGCTAATGACTCCTCGCAATGACGGGCAGAATTATCCCGCCTTGTAAGCGCTACACCATCCACCTCGCCGGCCACCCTGATAGGGCCGCGCATGGCCTGCCGCCAGCAAGGCTTGCGAGATGCTCGGCGTGCGCCGTGTCGTGGCGTCCGCGACCACGCGGCCGTTGTATTTGTCGGGACCGATATTGAAAATCGTCACGTCGCCGTCCGCGAGTTGCGCGCGCAGGGCGTCCGTTGCCGCGCTCGCCATGCGCGCCTCGTCGGCGCAGGCGGCATTCGTTTCCGGCGCATCGATGCCACGCAGGCGCACGCGCGTGGTCATGTCCAGTCCGGGCCACAGATGCACCCGCGCCTCGAACGTATCGCCATCGATCACGCGCACCACTTCGATGGCGTGGCGCACGGTCGGATTGCCCTCGCGGCTCCAGGTCGGTGGCGGCGGCGCAACCGGCGCCGTTGAAATCGTGGTCTGCGTTCCGGGAAAATGACCGCGCGCCGGGATCAGCGTTCCCATGGCAAGCCCTGCGACAAAGACAACCCCCAGCAGCCAGAGCGGCGGGGCCGGAGTCCGGTCGAACGATCGGTGTCGAAGGGCGCGATCTAGGAACATAAGCCGAACTTAAGGCAAATGATCCTATTTATGCAAGGCTCAGCGGTTACGGACGGGGATTCTACGTAAGCTCAGAAATCCGACGCGATTCCTTTGACTTCCCAGTCGCCGTAGCGCGTCGGCTCCGGCCCCTTGGGGCCCTGAATTTCCTTCGGCAGGGCGGCATGCTTGTCCTGCGCCGCCTTGAGCCGCCGCTCCTCGGCTTCAGCCAGCGCACGCTGGGCCTGCGGCGGCAGCGGTTGGCGCGGAGCCTCTTGCGCAGGTGAAGACTCGGGCGCGGGTGAGGAATCGGGTGTCTTGTCGTCGCTCATCGCGGTGGCTCGCTGGTCAGGTTTGTCCATTCACAAAGGAAAGATGGCGCTCCGCGTCAAGCCCTGCAATGTCATGACCCCGGCCACGGGATTCTTACATTTGGCATATTCCCGTGCCATCTCTCCGGTCCCGCGAAGCGGCGCACCACCGCCGCGTCATATGTTCTCCCGTCAGTAAAGTTTTTTGCATGCCCTCCACCAGATTTGCCCCGCCGACCGAGGTCCCCGGCCTCGCCGCGCGCCGGATCGCGGCCGATATTCTGGACGGCGTGCTGCACAAGCATCGCATGCTCGACGACCAGCTCGACGGCGCGGGCGCGCATCCGGGCCTCAAGACATTGTCGGACCGCGACCGCGCGCTGATGCGCCGCCTGGTTGCGACCATCCTGCGGCGGCTCGGCACCCTCGGTCACCTGCTCTCGCGCCTGCTCGATCGCGGCATTCCGAGCGATGCGCCGCGCGCGCAGAGCGCGCTGCTGATCGGCGCCGCGCAGATTCTCTGGATGGATGTGCCGGATCACGCCGCCGTCGATCTGTCGGTGCGGCTCGTGCAGGCGGATCGCCGCGCGGCGAAATATGCCGGCCTCGTCAACGCCGTGCTGCGGCGCTGCGCGCGCGAAGGCCAGCCGCTGATCGACGAGGTGAAATCGGAAATGCTCGACCTGCCGCCGTGGCTGGCGGCGCGCTGGGTGAAGGCTTACGGCGAAGACACAGCGCGCGCCATGACCGCCGCGCTGGCCGTCGAGCCTGCGCTGGACCTCACCGTGAAATCGGACCCGCAGGAATGGGCGACGCGCCTGCATGGCGAAGTGCTTCCGACCGGATCGGTGCGCACGCTGCTGCACGGCTCGGTGACCATGCTGCCCGGCTTCGACGACGGTCAGTGGTGGGTGCAGGATGCGGCAGCAGCGATTCCCGCGCGTCTTTTCGGTGACGTAAAAGACAAGACCATCGCGGATCTGTGCGCCGCGCCCGGCGGCAAGACCGCGCAGCTTGTCCACGGCGGTGCGCGTGTGACGGCGGTGGACCGCTCCGCCAATCGCATTGCACGTCTGAAGGACAATCTTTCCCGACTCAATCTTGCGGCGGACACCGTGGTGACCGACGCCGCCGAATGGCAGCCGGGTGGCGACCTGTTCGACGGCATCCTGGTCGATGCGCCGTGCTCCGCCACCGGGACTGTGCGGCGTCATCCCGATGTCGCATGGCTGAAACAGGAAGACGATCTCGTCGCGCTCACGGCGTTGCAAAAGCGCCTGCTGCAAAGGGCTGTCAGCCTGCTCAAGCCCGGCGGAACGCTGGTGTATTGCACCTGTTCGCTGGAACCGGAAGAAGGCGAAGAGGCCATCGCCGCATTGCTTGCATCCGAAACCGGGCTGCGCCGGTCTCCGGTCGGCCGCGACGAGGTGGCGGGCCTCGATGAAATTCTCAACCGGGACGGCGATATCCGCACGCTACCTTCTCATTTAGCGCACGCCGATCCGCGCCTCGGCGGCCTCGACGGCTTTTACGCCGCGCGGCTCATCAAGTCCTGATTCGCACAATTCACCCGCACGGGTGATTCGCGCCGGGCCGCTCCGCCGCTTTCTATCCCCATGCCTGCATCAATGGGGTGTTTTATCGTCGTTTCCGGACTACAAGGATGCGCGGGGGATTCCCTCATGCTGCGCTTCGGCGCGGCTGATGACTGTCGGGATGGAATCACCCGGTTTGTGGACAGCGACCACGTTCGGCTGCGGCCATTGATGCCATCTCAGCCAGCGTGATGGGGGACAGTGCGGAAGTGGCGGTCGCGCATCGAAGAGGCATCTCGTCGCTCCTGCTGGGCCGCGCCGCCAGAACCGTTCTGGCGCGCGCCAGCGGACAATCCGTCGCGCTGTCACGCTTCTGGCCCGGCCGCACCGACCGCCTGCTGATCGCGCCGAACGATCTGCGCACCGTGGACGCCACGCGCGCATCCGAAATCTATGCGGGCCGCTTCGTGTTCGCGGGCAAGATCGTCACCTCGCACGGGCGCTCGATCTTCGAACTCGATCCGCCGTCGGAGGACTGGGAAGCCAGCCTGCTCGGCTTCGGCTGGCTGCGCCATCTGCGCGCCGCGGATTCCGCGATCACCCGCGCCAATGCGCGCTCGCTGATCGACGACTGGATTTCAAAACCGATCCGCAAGGGCGGCACCGGCTGGCGCGCCGACGTGCTGGCGCGGCGCGTGATCTCGCTGCTCTCGCAGGCGCCGCTGGTGCTGAACGACGCCGACGGAAAATTCTATCGCCGCTTCCTGCGCAGCCTGACCCGCGAGATTCGCTACCTGCGCTATACGATGGTGGACATTCCCGACGGCGTGCCGCGCCTTCAGGTGCTGATCGCGCTGTGCTACGCCTCGCTCTGTCTCGCCAATCAGGCGAAGCATATCCGCTCGTCCTCGCGCAAACTGTCGGAAGAATTGACGCGGCAGTTGCTGCCCGACGGCGGCCACATCTCGCGCAATCCCGGCGCGCTGATCGAACTGCTGCCCGACCTGCTGCCGCTGCGGCAGACCTATTCCGCGCGCAACATCGCACCGCCCAATGCGCTGCTCAACGCCATCGACCGCATGATGCCGATGCTGCGCTTCTTCCGTCACGGCGACGGCAGCATCGCCCTGTTCAACGGCATGAGCAGCGCGCCGTCCGGCCTGCTCGCCACGCTGCTCGCCTATGACGACACCCACGGCACGCCGATGTCGAGCATGCCGCATTCGGGCTTCCAGCGCCTCGACGCCGGCTCGACCGCCGTCATCATGGACACCGGCGCGCCGCCGCCGCCATCGGTGAGTCAGGATGCGCATGCCGGGTGCCTGTCGTTCGAACTGTCGTCCGGCACCAGCCGCATCATCGTCAATTGCGGCATTCCCTCCACCGGCCGCGACAACTGGCGCGCCTTTGCGCGCAGCACGGCGGCGCATTCGACCCTGATCTGCCACGACACATCGTCATGCCAGTTCATCGAACGTCCGGCGATGAAACGCATGCTGCGGGGCGCACCCGTTGTCAGCGGCCCCTCGAACGTCAGCGCATTCCGCGAAGCGACCGAAGACGGAATCGTGCTGACCACGAGCCACGATGCCTATGCGCGCGCCTTCGGCGTGGTGCATCAGCGCACGGTGATGCTCTCAAATGACGGCATTCGGCTGGAGGGCGAGGACACGCTGCTGAACGCATCCAGCGCCTCGACCCGCAACAAGCCCGACGATTACGTGCTGCGCTTCCATCTGCATCCCTCGGTGAAGGCGAACCGCCTGTCCGATGCGCATGGCGTGATGCTGGTGCTGCCCAACCGCGATGTGTGGACCTTCGAAGCGCTGGGCGACAAGGTGGATCTCGAAGACAGCGTGTTTCTCGCAGGTTCGGACGGGCCGCGCCGCACCGCCCAGATCGTGATCCGGCAGAATCGCAAGGACGTCCCGAGCATCCGCTGGAGTTTTACCCGCTCCTCCGCATCGCCCGCCGTGACCAGCGCCCGCCGCGATGCCCGGCGCGAGCCGGAATTGCCGCTTTAAGATGCAGATACTGCCGTCGTCCCGGCGAAGGCCGGAACCCAGACTCCCTGAATCATCGGTTTGAAGGAGATGCTGGAGCGTCTCTCTCGCCTTTGCGGCGCGTTCGGCGGTTATGGGTCCCGGCCTTCGCCGGGACGATGCCGTTGATGAAGCCAAATTCCCTGCAAAAAGGGCGTGGATTGGAGGTTTTGCCGGGGAGAAAACCATGCTACCGGGCGACAGCAACGGTATCCATCCGCACAGGAAAATTCTCTTATGGCTGACCATCCGCGCCGTGTTGCGCGTGCACTCCTCTCGGTTTCCGACAAGTCGGGCCTGATCGATTTCGCCCGCGCGCTCACGGACAAGGGCATCGAACTGGTCTCCACCGGCGGCACGGCACGCGCCATCGCCGATGCCGGTCTGGAGGTCCGCGACGTCTCCGATCTCACCGGCTTTCCCGAAATGATGGATGGCCGCGTCAAAACCCTGCATCCGAACGTCCATGGCGGCCTGCTGGCGATCCGCGACAATGCCGATCATGCCCGCAGCATGAAGGATCACGGCATCGCGCCGATCGATCTTCTGGTGGTCAATCTCTATCCGTTCGAAGCCACCGTCGACAAAGGCGCATCCGAGGACGACTGCATCGAGAACATCGACATCGGCGGACCGGCGATGATCCGCGCCGCGGCGAAGAACCATCACGACGTCGCCGTGGTGGTCGAACCGTCCGACTATCAATCCGTTCTTGATGAACTCGCCGCGCATAATGGCGCGACCACGCTCACCCTGCGCAAGCGCCTTGCCCAGAAAGCCTATGCGCGCACCGCCGCCTACGATGCCGCGATCTCGAACTGGTTCGCGGGGCAGCTTTCCATCGATGCGCCGGACTTCCGCGCCTTCGGCGGCAAGCTGATCCAGGCGCTGCGCTACGGCGAGAATCCGCATCAGCAGGCGTCGTTCTACAAGACGCCGGACCGCCGCGCGGGCGTCGCCACCGCACGGCAGCTTCAGGGCAAGGAACTGTCCTACAACAACATCAACGACACCGACGCGGCCTATGAAGCCGTTGCGGAATTCGATGCCCGGCGCACCGCCGCCTGCGTCATCGTCAAGCACGCCAATCCCTGCGGCGTCGCCGAGGGCAACGATCTCGCGGACGCCTACCGCAAGGCGCTGGCCTGCGACTCGACCTCCGCCTACGGCGGCATCATCGCCTTCAACCGCACGCTCGATGCGGATGCGGCCAATGCGGTCGCCGGCATCTTCACCGAGGTCATCATCGCGCCGGACGCGACCGACCAAGCCATTGCCATCATCGGCAAACGGAAGAACCTGCGCCTCCTGCTGGCAGGCGGCCTGCCCGATCCGCGCGCGACGGGACTGACCGCGAAGACCGTCGCCGGCGGCCTTCTGGTGCAGTCACGCGACAATGCCGTGGTCGACGACATGACTTTCCGGACCGTCACCAGGCGTGCGCCGACCGACGCCGAGCTGAACGATCTGCGTTTCGCCTTCCGCGTCGCCAAGCATGTGAAGTCCAACACCATCATCTATGCCAAGGACCTCGCCACCGTCGGCATCGGCGCGGGCCAGATGAGCCGCGTCGATTCCGCGCGCATCGCCGCGCGCAAGGCCGAGGACGCCGCGAAGGAATTGAAGCTCGCAGCCCCGCTCACCAAGGGCTCGGTGGTGGCGTCCGACGCGTTCTTCCCGTTCGCCGACGGCTTGCTGGTCGCGATCGAAGCCGGTGCCACCGCCGTGGTGCAGCCCGGCGGTTCGATGCGCGACAATGAAGTGATCGAAGCGGCGGACGCCCATGGCATCGCCATGGTGTTCACCGGCACGCGGCATTTCAAGCACTGATCAGAGCGTTTTCGAGCGAAGTGGAATCCGGTTCGCGTGAAGAAAACGCGTTAGAACAAAGACCCAGAGTCGTTCATCGTTTCCATGAAACGGTGAACGACTCTAGAGCGGCCGCGCCCGCACAGCGTCCGCTTTCACCCGGCTCAGCAGAACGAGACCGGCCGCGAAGAACACGACCAGAACGGCCATCCCGGCCTTCTGGCTGTTCGATGCATCGGTCACGAGACCGATCAGCAGCGGTCCGAAGAACGAGGTGACCTTGCCGGTCAGCGCGAACAGCCCGAAGCATTGCGTGATGCGTTGTTTCGGCGCGAGCCGGATCAGCATGGTGCGCGACGCGGCCTGCAGCGGTCCTGCCGCCATGCCGATCAGAAAGCCCAGCGCGAGATAGGCTTTTTCCGCGGGCGCGGCGAACAGACCGCCATCGGGCGACGGCGGCGTCACCGGAACGAAGAAGATCGCATCGCGATCAATCATCAGGATCGCGGCGATCGCGCCCAGAAGAATCATGAGGCTGCCCGTGACAACGGCTTTCGGTCCGATCCTGTCGTCGAGCCGCCCACCGAGCCACGCGCCGATGGTGCCGGAAATCGCCAGCAGGATTCCGAACGTGCCGATCTGGATCGTGTGCCAGCCGAACGTGCCCGCGGCATAGATGCCGCCGAACGCGAACAGCGACACAAGACCATCCATGTAGATCATGTTCGCGATCAGGAACGGCAGCATGAACGGCGTGGCCGGCAGCCGCGCCAGCGTCTCTTTCAGTTCACGCAGGCCTTCGCGGATCGCACCGCGCGCAGGCGCCTTCGCCGCATGGTCGGGCGTGAACAGGAACATCGGCAGCACGAAGATCACGAACCAGACCGCGGTGAGCGGACCGGTGAAGCGGTCGCCCTCGAAGGTCGACGGATCGAGACCGAAGATCGGCGTGAGGCCGAACAGGGTTTTGCCCGTCGCCGGATTCGCGGCCATGAAACCGAGCACGAGGACCAGGCTGATAATTCCGCCGATATAGCCCACCGCCCATCCGGTGCCGGAGAGTCGCCCGATGCGGTCCGGAGGCACCAGCGTCGGCATCATCGCATTGTTGAAGACCGTCGCGAATTCGACGCCGACGGTGGCAATGCCATAAGCCACCAGCAGCGGGACGATGATCGACGGATCGCCGGGCTTGCCGATCCACATCAGCGACGATCCGATCACGAGCAGCGCGCCGAACACCGCGATCCACGGCTTGCGGCGGCCGCCGGCATCTGCAATCGCGCCAAGCACCGGCGACAGGATGGCGATGACAAGACCCGCGGCGGCGGTCGCATAGCCCCAGCTTGACTGGCCCGCCACCGGATCGGACGCCACGCGCGAGGCGAAGTAAGGCGCAAACACGAAGGTGGTGATCAGCGTGAAATAAGGCTGCGCCGCCCAGTCGAAAAAGATCCAGCTCACCACCGCCGCGCGCGATGGATATGTCCGCGGCGTGCCATCCGCGTGACTGTCATGCGCCGGAATGGCTTGAGCCATGATCAAAATTCCTGCCGAATCAAAAGGACGACTCCACGTCGTCGCCGCGCAACCATATCGCGCGGGCCTTCAATTGCTATCGCGTTTTTGGCAAGCTGCGATATGCCGGAGAAACTTATGATCCTGATAACCAGACGCAAAGCGCTTGCCCTCGCTCTTCTTGCCGCAACCCTGTTCGCAGGACCGTGCGCCGTCGCACAGGATTCGCGGCTGGGATATTACGCGCCGCCCGCGGTCGAAAGCATGCGCCCAGTGGCCGCCAAGCACGGCATGGTCGTCGCGCAGGAGAAGATCGCCGCACAGATCGGGCGCGACGTCCTGACGCGCGGCGGCAACGCGGTCGATGCAGCCGTCGCCACCGGATTCGCGATGGCCGTCACCTATCCGCGCGCGGGCAATCTCGGCGGCGGCGGCTTCATGATGATTCATCTGGCGAACAGCAACGAGAATATCGCGGTCGATTATCGCGAGAGCGCACCGGCCGCCGCCACGCGCGACATGTTTCTCGGCGAGGACGGCAAGCCGGACGCGAAGAAGTCGCGCGATCAGGCGCTCGGCATCGGCGTGCCCGGAACGGTGGCGGGGCTTGCGCTCGCGCTGGAAAAATATGGCTCCGGCAAGTTCAAGCTTGCAGACCTGATCGCGCCCGCCATCGGGCTGGCGCGTGACGGTTTTGTGATCGCCGACGACATCGCCGACACGCTGCCGGAATTGTATCAGCGGCTCGCGGCATGGCCGTCGAGCATGAAGGTCTTTTCGCGGCCCGACGGCACGCCGCTGCAAGGTGGCGACCGGCTGGTGCAGCGCGATCTTGCCGCGACCCTTGAAGCCATCGCCGCGCAGGGCGCGAACGGTTTTTACGACGGACCGGTGGCGGATAAGCTCGCTGCCGGCATCCGCAACGCCGGCGGTATCATCACGCACGATGATCTCGAGGCCTATCGGCCGGTCATCCGCGCGCCGGTGCGCGGCACGTATCGCGGTTTCGACATTGTCGCGATGCCGCTGCCCTCTTCCGGCGGCACGGTGCTGATCGAAACGCTGAATATTCTGGAAGGCTACAAGCTGCGCGACATGGGCGCGGGCGCGGTGGATGTCCTGCATCTGACCATCGAGGCGATGAAGCGCGCCTATGCCGATCGCGCGCGCTATCTCGGCGACCCCGCCTTCGTCAGCGCGCCGATGCAGCAATTGCTCGCGAAGGATTATGCCGCGCGGCAGCGCGCCACCATCGATATCGCCAGGGCCACACCCTGGAGCGATGTCACCTCGGTGAAGCCGCCGCGCGAGGGCAGCAACACCACGCATTTCTCCGTGGTGGACAAGGACGGCAACGCCGTCAGCAATACCACCACATTGAACTTCAGCTATGGCGTCGGGCTGGTCGCGGACGGCACCGGCGTGCTGCTCAACAACGAGCTTGACGATTTCACCGCCGCGCCCGGCGCGTCCAATGCCTATGGCCTTGTCGGCTTCGAGGCCAACCTGCCCGGCCCGGGCAAGCGTCCGCTGTCGTCGATGTCGCCCACCATCGTGCTGAAGGACGGCAAGCCGGTTCTTGTCACCGGTTCGCCCGGCGGCAGCCGGATCATTTCCGCGGTGCTGCAGGTGATCCTCAATGCGATCGATTTCGACATGAACATCGCGGCTGCAGTCTCCGTCCCACGGCTGCATCATCAATGGCTTCCGGACGAGGTCCGCGTCGAACGCGGATTTCCGGACGCAACGCTTGCTGCACTGCGCGCAAGGGGACATCGCGTGATCGCGCCGCTCGGACAGACCTCGGCCAATTCCATCGCGGTGACGCCGGACGGCCTGTTCGGCGCGCCGGATCCCCGCACCCGCGGCGCGGAAGCCGCCGGTTACTAGAACGGCTCGCACGTCGTCGCATTTGTCTGGTGACACGCCAGAACAACGGCGTAAATTGCCGCGCGACAAAACGCCCCGCGAGATGCGGCACGGACGGGGTTGGCCCACGCCGCAATGTGGGGAAGAACGATGAGTACGCACGACGCGATCGACGTCGCAAAAATCGAGGACACCAGCCTTTCGGCGTTCTATCGCGACATGAACGCGCCGGAGCGGCGCACGTTCTGGGCCTGTTTCGCGGGCTGGACGCTCGACGGCATGGACTTCATGATCTACCCGCTGGTGATCGGCACCATCATCACCCTGTGGAAGGTCGATGCAGGCACCGCGGGCCTCGCCGGAACGGTGACACTGCTCGCCTCCGCCATCGGCGGCTGGCTCGCCGGCTATCTGTGCGACCGGATCGGCCGTGTGCGCACGCTGCAGATCACCATCATCTGGTTCTCGTTCTTCTCGCTGGTCTGCGCCTTCGCGCAGAACTTCGATCAGCTTCTCATTGCGCGCGCGCTGCTCGGCCTCGGTTTCGGCGGCGAATGGGCGGCAGGCGCGGTCCTGATGGGCGAAGTTATCCGCGCGCAGTATCGCGGGCGCGCGGTCGGCTCGGTCCAGGCCGGATGGGCCGTGGGCTGGGGTCTCGCCGTGCTGTCGCAGGCCGTCATGTTCTCGATCCTTCCCGCGGAACAGGCATGGCGCTGGATGTTCGCGATCGGCGCGCTGCCCGCGCTTCTGGTGTTCTTCCTGCGCCGCTATGTGGAAGAGCCGAAGATCGCCGCCGAAACGCTGGCGAAGCAGAAGGCCGCGGGCGACCGCCCGTCGCTCTGGGAAATCTTCACGCCCGCCATCGCCAAGACCACCATCCTCGCTTCGCTGGCGGCGACCGGCTGTCAGGGCGGCTATTACGCGATCACCTTCTGGGTGCCGCGTTTCCTCACCACCGAACGCAAGCTGTCGATCGTCGGCTCCACCGGCTATCTCGCCACGCTGATCATCGGCTCGTTCATCGGCTATCTGGTCGGCGCGTGGCTGGCGGACCGCATCGGACGGCGCAACCTGTTCCTGATCTTCTCGCTCGGCGCCATCGCACTGATCCTGGTCTACACACAGGTGACGCTGACCAATGACGTGCTGTGGCTGCTCGGCTTCCCGCTCGGTTTCTTCGCGTCGGGTTATTTCTCGGGCATGGGCGCGTTCCTGACCGAGCTTTATCCGACCCGGCTGCGCGGATCGGGACAGGGCTTCTGCTACAATTTCGGACGCGGCATCGGCGCGCTGTTTCCGTTCCTGGTCGGCTGGCTCTCGACATCGACCACGCTCGGAAACGCGATCTGCATATTCGCGGTCGCGGCCTACGCGCTGTTCTTCCTCGCGGCTTATGCGCTTCCCGAAACCCGCGGCCGGATTCTGCACGCCGATGTCTGAGACACACATCAACGCAAAGGAGGCTCCGGCATGCCCGGGGCCTCAGCCCACCCAGCATCTGCCGTCGCGGTTCACCGTGCCGCGCGGCGCGGTGGATACACATTGCCATGTGATCGGACTGCCGCCGGATTATCCGTTCGTGGATGGCCGCTCCTATACGCCGCCGGCCGCAAGCGCGCACGACTACATCGCGATGCTCGACGCCACCGGCATGACCCACGGCGTGCTCACGCAGGTGAGCGTGCACGGCACCGACAACCGCCTGATGGTGGAGACGCTGCGTGCGCATCGCCGGCGTCTGCGCGGCATCGCCGTCATTCCGCTCGACTGCCCGCAGGCGGAGAAGGATGCGCTGAAAGATGCGGGCGTGGTCGGCCTGCGCATCAACGTGCTGTATGGCGGCGGCATCGGCTTCGAACAGGTCGAGCGTTACGCATCGCTATGCCGTGACATGGGCTGGCATCTGCAGTTCCTGCTCGATGCGCGTGAACTGCCCGCACTCGCGCCGCGCCTGTCGAGGCTTCCGGTGCCGTTCCTGATCGATCACATCGGCCATTTCCCGACGTCGGCCGGGGTGGACAACGAAGGCTTTCGGACGCGGGCGTCGCTGGCGCGCGACGGCGCATGGGTGCGGCTGTCCGGCGCCTATCGCAACACCGTGGAAGGCCCGCCTTATCGCGACACGATTCCGTTCGCGCAAAGGGTGGTGGAAGCCGCGCCCGACCGCTGCGTGTGGGGATCGGACTGGCCGCATGTCGCCAACTGGGGCGTCATGATGAGCGTTGCGGATCTGCTCGATCTGCTCGCCGACTGGGTGCCGGACGAACAACTGCGCAACCGGATTCTGGTCGACAATCCGCAGCGGCTGTTCGGCTTTCCGGCGGTGACGTGAATACGTTTTGAAACACGCAAACCGTCATTGCGAGCGAAGCGAAGCAACCCATCTGGCATCGCCAGGCTGGATTGCTTCGTCGCTTACGCGCCTCGCAATGATGAGAAATCAAACAAGACGCTATCGCCCCACCTCGTACGGCCCGCCTCTTTCCAGAGCGCGCTGATAAGCGGGACGCGCGTGAATCCGTTGCAGCCATGCCCACGCCTTCGGAAAGTTCTCATCAAGTCCCGCGCGCGCTTCGGCGCCTGCATCGACGGCAGGCGCTGATAGCGCACGATCTCGTAAGGCACGCCGAGTTCTTCCAGCAGCCAGAGCACGCGCTGCGAACGGGAATTGTTGAGATGATGGACTGTGAGCATGCCGGCCGGACCTCTCGACATCGGGAGCCGGAGTCGTGACAGCGGCGCAGCGGGAAGTCGCGACGATTTCGTCGCGGATATTACCCGGGTGAAATTGACTTCTTATTTTTATCCGGGTAAATTCATCTCCGATCAATTCCGGAGACTCTTCAATGACCCAACCTGCCCAGATTGTCGCTTTTTCCGGCCACACCTGCCTCGGCCGCGGCGCGCCGCTGGACGTCGTCGCAAGCATCAAGGCCGCCGCCGATGCGGACGCGCCGCTCTTGATCTTCGACGCCGTCACCAGCCGCCCGATCGAAATCGATCTGCGCGGCACGGTTGCGGATGTGCGGAAACGGCTCGCCGCGCAAACGGCCATTCCAGGCGACGAGGCCGAAGACCAGCCCGCGCCGCGCGGCCCGGGCCGCCCGAAACTCGGCGTGGTGGCGCGCGAGGTGACCCTGCTGCCGCGGCACTGGGACTGGCTGGCGCAGCAACCCGGCGGCGCGTCGGTCGCGCTCCGCAAGCTGGTCGAGGACGCGCGGCGCGCCGGTGCGGACAAAAGCCGCATGCGCGAAGCGCAGGAATCGCTGCACCGGTTCATGACCGCGATCGCGGGCGACTTTCCGCACTACGAAGATGCCTTGCGCGCGCTTTATGCGGCGGACCGCAGGCGGTTCGAATCCGCCGTCGCGGAATGGCCTGCCGACGTGCGCGATCACGTCAAACTGCTGGCGGCCGATGCATTTGCAGCCGCCTGAAACAGATCGACCAAGGCCTGCTGCCCTTGCGAGGGCGGCAGGCAAGCGGCAAATCCCGCGATATTCGCGGCAGAACGGTCGGAAATTTGTCAATTCTGATTTGAGACCCAAAGATACAGAGGGTTCAGAGACTGCGCCGGTGCATCGTAAATTGCGCCCGTTGCGCATTTGGCGCATTGACAATAACAGTTCTATATTAGAACTTTGCTACCGCAATAAAGAAGGGCCCCGACGGAACGCGATCCGAGGCCACACACACCGGGAGAAAACGAACGATGTTGCGAAAAACCGCATCTCTGGCGGCTGCAGCCCTGCTGCTGGCCGGATTGACCTCCCCCGTCATGGCAGACAATGCGCCCGGCGTGACCGCAACCGAAATCAGGATCGGCGCGGTGTTTCCGTTCAGCGGCCCCGCCTCGGCGCTGGGCGCGGTCGGCAAGTCGCTGATCGCCTACGTCAGTTCCATCAACGAAAAGGGCGGCGTGAACGGACGCAAGATCAGCCTGATCGCGCTCGACGATGCCTACAGCCCGCCGAAAGCGGTGGAACAGACCCGCAAGCTGGTGGAAAGCGACGAGGTCGCCTTCATGTTCTCGACGCTCGGCACACCGAGCAATCTGGCCATCGCGAAATATCTCGCCGGCAAAAAAATTCCGCAGGCCTTTATCGTAACCGGCGCGACGCGTTTCACGAATTTCAAGGAATACCCGATGATCACCACGGGTCTTCCGAGCTACGACACCGAGTCGCGCGCCTATGCGCGCTATCTCGCCAAGGAAATGCCCGACGCCAAGATCGCGATCCTTTATCAGCACGACGATCTCGGAAAGGATTTCATCGACGGCTTCAAGGCCGAACTCGGCGAGGCCTTCGACAAGAAAGTCGTCAGCAGCTCTTACGAAGTCAGCCAGCCGACCATCGATTCGCAGATCGTCTCGCTGAAAAGCTCCGGCGCGACCGTGCTGCTGTTCGCGGGAACGCCGAAATTCGCCGCACAGGCGATCCGAAAGACCCATGAATCCGGCTGGAAACCGCTGTTCATCACCAACCTGATTTCAAGTTCGATCTCGGCGGTTCTCGCGCCCGCCGGCCTCGATATTTCCACCGGCGTCATGACCGCGACCTATCGCAAGGACCCGGACGATCCGAAATGGGCCAACGACGCGGGCGTGAAGCAGTACCGCGCGTTCATGGAGAAATCCATGCCGGGGGCCGATCTCGCCGACAGCAACTATTTCACCGGCCTGCATCAGGGCGTCATCCTCGAAACCCTGCTCAAGCAGTGCGGCAACGACCTGTCGCGGGAGAACATCCTCAAGCAGACCCGCAACATCAAGGGACTGGCATTGCCGATGTCGCTGCCCGGCATCGCCGTCAACACCAGCGACACCAACAGCAAGATGTACACCCAGCTCAACCTGCAGCGCTGGAACGGCAAGGCGTGGGATCTTGTGGGCGGCCTGATCAACGACGATTCAAAGTAGACTGGACTTCAATCCCGCGCGGCGGAAATATCTTCGCCGCGCCCAACCGCCTGACAGGAGACACTCTTGGCCAAACGAAACGCAACTGCCGCGGTGATCGGTGCCGGCGACTTTATCGGCGGCGAGATCGCCAAGAAATTTGCCGCCGAGGGATTCACGGTGTTCGCCGGACGCCGCAACGGCGAGAAGCTGGCTCCGCTGGTGAAGGAGATCGAGGCGGCGGGCGGTGAAATCCACGCGCGATCCCTCGACGCGCGCAAGGAAGATGAAATCATTTCCTTCATCACCGACGCCGACAAGCACGCGCCGCTGGACGTCTGCATCTTCAACATCGGCGCCAACGTCAATTTCCCGATTCTCGACACCACCGAGCGCGTCTTCCGCAAGGTGTGGGAGATGGCCTGCTATTCCGGCTTCCTCGCCGGGCGCGAAGCGGCGCGCGTGATGGTGCCGCGCGGCAAGGGCAACATCTTCTTCACCGGCGCCACCGCCAGCCTGCGCGGCGGCGCGGGCTTCGCCGCGTTCGCCAGCGCCAAGTTCGGCCTGCGCGCCGTGGCGCAATCCATCGCCCGCGAGCTTGGACCGGAGAACATCCATGTCGCGCATCTCATCATCGATTCCGGCGTCGACACCGAATGGGTGCGCCAGCGCCGCATCGAGGCCCTCGGCCCGAACGCCCTGGACAATCCGGACCTCCTGATGCCGCCGTCATCCGTCGCGGAGTCCTACTGGCAGCTCTATCAGCAGCCGCGCAGCGCCTGGACCTTCGAGATGGAAATCCGCCCCTTCGGCGAGAAATGGTAAGCGCATAGCTGCCGAGCATCCGCCCGCGCGAGAGCGGCTTGCGCGGGCGGATGCATTCGAGCAAGGTCCGCACCCATCCTGACGTTCAACAAGACGTGGTTTTGACATGCGGATTCTCGTGATCGGCGCCGGCGCGACCGGCGGATATTTCGGCGGCCGGCTGTTGCAGGCAGGGCGCGACGTCACTTTTCTGGTGCGCAAGAAGCGCGCCGAACTGCTGGCAAAGAACGGCCTGGTCATCAAAAGCCCGGTCGGCGACGTGACGCTGCCGAATCCGCCGACGGTGCTGGCCGAGACCATCAGGACGCCGTTCGACGTCATCATCCTGAGCTGCAAGGCTTACGATCTCGACGACGCGATTTCGTCCTTCGCCGCCGCGGTCGGCCCCGACACGGCGATCATTCCCTTCCTCAACGGCATGAAGCATCTCGACGTGCTCGATGCGAAATTCGGCATCGATCGCGTGATGGGCGGGCAGTGCCAGGTCGCCTCCATGCTGGATGCGCAGGGCATCATCCATCACCTGTCGCCGATGCAGGCGATGTCGTTCGGCGAGCGCGGCACGCCGAAGGGCGACCGCGCCAAGCGCATCGAAGCGACGCTGCAGGGCGCGATGTTCGATGCCAAGGCAAGCGCCGACATCATGCAGGACATGTATGAGAAATGGACATTCCTCGCGACGCTGGCGGGCGCGACCTCGCTGATGCGTGCATCGGCCGGTGCGATCACCGCCTCGCCCGGCGGCGAGCAGTTCATTCGCGGGCTGCGCGCCGAGATCGCCTCGGTTGCCGAAGCCGCGGGCCACACGCCGCGCGCGGAGTTCCTCGAGCGCACCGGCACGATGCTGTTCACGCCGGGCTCGCAGATGACCGCATCGATGCTGCGCGACATTCGCGGCAATGCGCGGATCGAGGCCGACCAGATCATCGGCGATCTGATCCACCGCGCCGAGAGCAACAAGACAGGCGCGCTCAACGTGCCGCTGCTGCGGATCGTCTACACGCATCTGAAGGCGTATGAAGCGCAACTGGCGTGAGCCAGCGATTGCCGTCATGGCCGGGCTTGTCCCGGCCATCTACGTCTTTGTTCATGAAGCAAAGGTAAGGCGTGGATGCCCGGGACAAGCCCGGGCATGACGATGTCGAAGCTCTGAACCCTCAATCAGTTCAGCGCCAGCGGTTTTTCCTCGGACAGGAAGTTCATCAGTTCGCGGAAGAACTGCATGCGGTTCTTTTCCATCATCACCGTGTGAGTGCCTTCGCTGATTTCAACCATCCGCCAGTAAGGCGCATTCTTGAGCTGCTTGACGTAATTCTGCGCCAGATAGCTCGGCAGGTCCGCATCCCATTCCGCGTGAAGCACGAAGGTCGGCACGGTGATCTTGCCGGGATCGTACAGTGCCTTGCCCGCGCCCCAGTAAAGCTGCGTGTCTTCGACCACGCCGTTCGGCGCGCGCAACATGCCGGGGTTTTTGGTTTTTGCGTCCGGATCGGTGGCCCAGGTGGAATCGGCCCATGCATCGAACACGCCGGGCGGAATGAGATCGGCCTTCTTGTTCTCCGGCACGCCCTTCAGCCAGCGCTCCCTGGCGGAATCCTTCGACACCAGGCGATAGGCGCCGAGCTTCGGCCGCTCCGCCGGCGGCGGCTCGGTGCGAATCCACTGCGGCGCGTAAAGCACAAGGCGATTCACCTTGGCGTTGTTCTCGCTGGTGTAGAGACCCACCGTCGATGTGCCCCACGACCAGCCCATCACGTTGATCTTGGAGACGCCGCGCTTCTTGAGGATGTAGTCCACCGCCGTCCCGAAATCCTTCGCCGCGACACGCGTCTGCACGATCGGCTTGTTGTCGCCTGGCGGCTGGCTCATTTCCGCCGGACGGGACGAGCGGCCATAACCGCGCACGTCCACGAGATAGACGTCGAAGCCGCGCGCCGCGATCAGATCCATCATCGACTTGCCCTGAATCGGCAGATCGAACGCCGTCTCCGACGGATAGGTCGCGCCATGGACATAAAGCAGGATCTTGTCGGACGAGAATCTCGTCTGCCCCGCCGGATGCTTGTTGCGCACAAAAAGCTGGATGCCGGCATCGCCGGTCGGAATCATGGTGTCGGTCGTGGTCAGCTTGATGTCTTTGGCCTGCGCGCCCGCGCCGGCGAACATCATGCCGGCTGCAAGGCACGCCAAGGCAGTCCAGGACAATCTACAGGACAATCTGGTCGTCATCGAAGTCCTCCCATGGACGTTATTGATCGTTGGCCTGATCCGGAGCGGATCGTCCTTTCCGCTCTCGGGCGGCAACGATGTTAGGAAGATTTCAGGCGGCTGAGTAGCTGCGGCCGGGTAGGGGTGGCATTCGCCGAAAACGACAAAGCCGCCTTGCGGCGGCTTGTCATCAAGACATCGGTCTGGCGGACCGTGTCTGGCCAAGATTCCCGATCGAAAGCCTCGATCCGGAATTTCTGGAGCGGGCGAAGGGATTCGAACCCTCGACCCCGACCTTGGCAAGGTCGTGCTCTACCCCTGAGCTACACCCGCATCACAGAGAAATCGGCGGCCAAAGCGCCGCCGGGCCTTCCTATGCCAAAAGCGCGCATGCATTGCAACAGGGCGATGACCTTAATCTGCACCAGGGCCGCCGGTTCCGGCATTTCGGGCCAAACCGATGTTTTCACGCGCCTTTGTCCCGAAAGGCCGATTGAAAATCGCCCAAAAGGGCTCCATCTGTGGCTCTGCACGGCTCATGTACCGTCCCGCATATCGGCCATTTGCCGCATGGCAGTCCGAAACCGCGGGAAATCGGCCAGAGCGTGCTAGAAACCCAGCTTCATAACATCAGGCGGCAGGCGAGGATTCAGTGACCATCATCGAACAGAACGGCGGACCGGCAGCGGCGCCCGACCTCATCAAGGACACCACCACCCAGTCCTTCGTGCAGGACGTCATCGAGGAGTCCAAGCGCCAGCCGGTTCTGATCGACTTCTGGGCGCCATGGTGCGGTCCCTGCAAACAGCTCACCCCGATCCTCGAAAAGGCCGTCCGCGCCGCCAAGGGCCGGGTCAAGCTGGTCAAGATGAACATCGACGAGCATCCGGCGATTCCGGGCCAGATGGGCATCCAGTCGATTCCGGCGGTCATCGCCTTCGTGGGCGGACAGCCCGCCGACGGCTTCATGGGCGCGGTACCGGAAAGCCAGATCGCCGCCTTCATCGACAAGCTCACCAAGGGCATGCCCGCGCCGGAAGGCGACGTTTCCGAAATTCTGGCCGAGGCCGAAGCCGCGATGGCGGCGGGCGATCCCGCCACCGCCGCCTCGATCTATGCCGAGGTGCTGGCGGCCGACGCCACCAATCTCGCCGCGCTGGCCGGCCTCGCGCGCTGCTATGTCACGGCGGGCGCACTGGAACAGGCCAAGCAGACGCTGGCCATGGTGCCGGAATCCAAGCGCAATGACCCGGCGGTGTCTGCGGTGCAGACCATGCTCGATCTCGCCGAACAGGCAAAGTCGCTCGGTCCCGTCACCGAACTTGAGCAGAAAGTCGCCGCCAATCCGCTCGACCATCAGGCGCGTTTCGATCTTGCCGTCGCGCTCAACGCCAGCGGCAAGCGCGGCGAGGCCACGACGCAACTGCTCGAAATCGTCCGGCGCGACCGCAAGTGGGATGACGATGGCGCGCGCAAAAAACTCGTGCAGTTCTTCGAGGCGTGGGGCGCGGACGACGATGCGACCATGGACGGCCGCAAGCGCCTGTCCACGATCCTGTTCTCCTGACACGCACGCCGGACACGAGGGAAGCGGATGCCGATCAACGCCGAATACAAGGGGCCCGCAGATCTGCCGAAAGTGATTCCGGTGTTTCCGCTGCCCGGCGCGTTGCTGCTGCCGCGCGGCCAGATGCCGCTCAACATCTTCGAGCCGCGCTACCTGCAGATGGTGGACGACGCCCTGCGCGACGGCCATCGCCTGATCGGCATGATCCAGCCGGACGTGACCCACTCCCAGAGCAGCGAGCACCCGAACCTGTTCAAGGTCGGCTGTGTCGGCCGCATCACCCAGCTCGCGGAAACCGGCGACAGCCGCTACATCCTCGAACTCACCGGCGTGGCGCGTTTCAGGGTGCAGGAAGAACAGACGGTGCTGACGCCCTATCGCCAGTGCCTGGTCGATTACGGCCCCTTCACCGACGACTTCACCGCGCGCAAGGGCGAGGACGAGGTGGATCGCGACGCGGTGCTCGACGCGCTCACCCAATTCCTCAAGGTCAACAATCTCAAGGTGGACTGGGAAGGCATCGAAAGCGCGCCCAATGAAGCGCTCGTCAACGCGCTGGCGATGATGTC
>Ga0153956_1001417_pt1 | contig 21018 bp, 19 predicted proteins | sample TSFL040MetaG_FD_104704 | JGI IMG/M metagenome (GOLD analysis project Ga0153956, IMG submission 104704) | Attine ant fungus gardens microbial communities from Florida, USA - TSFL040 MetaG | ecosystem: Host-associated > Fungi > Mycelium > Unclassified | place: USA: Florida, Wekiwa Springs...
AGCGTGCCGTCCTTGCGGACCGCGGAGAGCCGTTCGGCGAAGCGATGCGCGAGGTGGATCGGCATCGGCATCAGCGCCTCGGTCTCGTTCGAGGCGTAGCCGAACATCATGCCCTGGTCGCCGGCGCCCGCGATATCGAGCTCGTCGTCGTCGGAGGGGTCGGTCCGCGTCTCGTACGCCTTGTCGACCCCCTGCGCGATGTCGGGGCTCTGCTTGTCGATCGAGGTCAGGACCGAGATCGCGTCGCAGTCGTAGCCGTAGTTCGCGTCGTAGCCGATCCGCCGCACCGTGTCCCGGACGATCTCCGGGATGTCGATGTAGGTGTCGGTCGTGATCTCACCGGAGACCACGGCCATCCCGGTGTTGACCAGCGTCTCGCAGGCGACCCGGCCGCCCGGGTCCTCCGCCAGGATCGCGTCGAGGACGCCGTCGGAGATCTGATCGGCGACCTTGTCGGGATGCCCCTCGGTCACCGACTCGGACGTGAACAGGTGCTCGCCCTCGGCGAGTGGCTTGGAAGTCGGCATCGGTGAAGCGTAGACGACCATCCCCCGGTGCAGCTGACCAAGCAGATCAAGGACGCAGGGAGCGTGGCGTGCTCGGCACGCGAGCGACCGAGGACGCCGAGATGCGCCGCGTCAGCTGCTCCGGGGACCGCGGCCGCCCGAGTGGGGGACAAAGTCGATGATCAGCGGCACGCCCTCCAGCTCGTAGGCCTCGCGCATGCGGTTCTCCAGGTGATAGGCCCAGTCGCGGCTGATCAGCTTGCGGTCGTTGACCTGGATCGCGAACCGCGGCGGACTCTCCCCCACCTGCGCCGCGTAGTAGAGCCGCAGGCGGCGCCCGCGTTTGGCCGGCGGCGGGGTCTTGCCGACGACTTCGGCGACGAACTTGTTCAGCTCCGGGGTGGGGATGCGCGAGGCGGCGCGGTCGGCCAGCTGGAGCGCTTTCGGCAGCAGCGTGCCGACGTTGCGCCCGCGCGTGGCGCTGGCGGTGATCACCGGCGGCCGCAGCCGCGATTTGCGGGCGACCCGGATCCGCGCGTCGTCGATGTCGGTCTCGCCGATGTCCCACTTGTTCAGCACGAAGAGCGTCGCGCAGCCGGCCCGCATCGACATTTCGGCGACCCGCAGGTCCTCCGAGGTGACCCCCTCGGCGGCATCGCAGACGACGATCGCCACGTCGGCCCGCTCCACCGCGCGTTCGGAGCGGAGCTGGGCGTAGTAGTCGACGGTCCCCGCCACCTTGGAGCGGCGGCGCAGCCCGGCGGTGTCGACGAGGATGACGCGGCGGCCTTCGACCTCCAGCTCGGTGTCGATCGTGTCGCGGGTGGTCCCCGCCATGTCGGAGACGATCACCCGGTCGGACCCGAGGAAGGCGTTCACCAGCGAAGACTTGCCGACGTTGGGGCGGCCGATCACCGCGACCCGGACCGCGTCGTCCTCCTCGTCGTTGCCGGGGTTGTCGCCGAGCGCGACGACGACCGCGTCGAGCAGGTCCCCGGTGCCGAGCCCGTGCGTCGCCGAGACGGCGAGCGGCTCCCCGAGACCCAGCGAGTGGAACTCCGCGGTCGCCGCGTAATCGTTGGGACGGTCGGCTTTGTTGACGACGACGAGCACCGGGACGTTGGCGCCGCGCAGGGTCTTGGCCAGGTCCGCGTCCCCGGCCCGCAGGCCCGCCCGCCCGTCGACCACCATCAGGATCGCGTCGGCCTCGGCGATCGCGGTGCGCGCCTGCGCCTGGATGTCCCGCGCCAGCTCCGCCTCGTCCTCGAGGTCGATGCCGCCGGTGTCGATCAGGTCGAACCGCACCCCGTTCCATTCGGTGCTGAGGCGCTTGCGGTCCCGGGTGACGCCGGGCTCGGCCGCGGTGACCGCCTCGGTGCCGCCGACCAGGCGGTTGATGAGGGTGGACTTGCCGACGTTCGGGAAGCCGACGATGGCGACGGTGGCGCTCATTTGTGCTCCGAGGGGGGAGAATCGGGGGACCCTTCGCTCACGAACTGCGGGGAGGTTCGCTCAGGGTCCCCCGATTCTCCCTGCGGGCGGTGGACGAGGCCCCGGTCTTGGGCGAGAGCGACGATTCGGGCTACGACCCGTTGCAGCGAGAGCCCCGTCGTGTCCAATTCGACGGCGTCGGCGGCGGCGCGCAGGGCGCCGTGCTCGCGCTCGGTGTCGCGGGCGTCGCGGGACCGCTGGGCGGCGAGGACCGAGGCCACGTCCTCCCCGGTCTCGGCGGCGCGGCGGCGCGCGCGCTCCTCGTCGGACGCCGTGAGGAAGACCTTCAGCGGCGCGTCGGGGCTCACCACGGTGCCGATGTCCCGCCCCTCGGCGACGTAGCGGCCGGCTGCGATCAGCTCGCGCTGGCGGGCGACCATCGCCTCGCGGACCGCCGGGTGGACGGAGACGCGCGAGGCGTCGCCGCTCACCTCCGGCGCGCGGATCGCGTCGCTGACGTCGCGCCCGCCGAGCAGCACGCGGCGCCCCTCGAAGCCGATCTCGAGGCCATCCGCGAGCACCCCGAGCCCCGCCGCGTTGTCGACGTCGACTCCCGCCTCGTGCGCGGCCAGCGCCACGCAGCGGTACATCGCCCCCGAGTCGAGGTACGTGAAGCCCAGCTCGGCCGCGACGGCGCGGGCGACGGTTGACTTTCCGGCCCCGGCGGGGCCGTCGATCGCGATAACCATGGCGGGCAGCCTACGGGCCGGCGGCGCCGGTCAGTGGACCGGGTCGCGCAGGGGCGGGCCGTGCTGGAGGGAGTGGAGGTCGATCTCGAAGCCGGGGTAGCTGACGTCGGCCGCCGCCATGTTGGCGACCTCGACGCCGTCGCTCGACGCCGCGCCGGCGATCGCGCCGAGCATGGCGATGCGGTGGTCGCCGTGGGAGTCGATGGTCCCGCCGCGCAGGCCGCCGGTGCCCTCGATCACCATGCCGTCCTCGGTCGCCTCGACCTGGCCGCCGAGCGCCCGCAGCGCTTCGGTCACGGTGGCGATCCGGTCGGACTCCTTGCGGCGCAGCTCGGCGGCATCGCGGATCGTCGTCGTCCCCTCGGCGAAGCAAGCGGCGAGGGCGACCAGCGGCAGCTCGTCGATCGCCAGCGGCACGTCGGCGCCGCCGACCTCGCAGCCGCGCAGCTCGGCGTGGCCGACGCGGACGTCGCCGATCGGCTCGCCGCCCTCCTCGCCCTTCGGCGTGATCTCGATCGCCTCCGCGCCCATCCGCTCGAGGATCGCCAGGAGGCCGGTGCGGGTCGGGTTCAGGCCGACGTCGTGGAGCAGCACGTCGGAGCCCTGGATGATCGTCGCGGCGGCGATGAAGAAGGCGGCGGAGGAGAAGTCGGCGGGGACGACGATCCGGCCCGGTTCGAGCCGCTCGGCGGGCGCGACGACCACGGTGTCGCCCTCCCGGCGGACCTGGGCGCCGGCGGCGGCGAGCATGCGCTCGGAGTGATCCCGGGTCGGCAGCGGCTCGACGACCCGCGTCTCCCCCTCGGCGAGGAGCCCGGCGAACAGCAGGCAGGACTTCACCTGGGCGCTCGCCACCGGCAGCTCGTAGGCGATCCCGCGAAGCGGCGCGCCCTCGACCTCGAAGGGCGGCAGGCGATCCTCGCGGGCGGCGAGCCTCGCGCCCATCTGACGCAGCGGGTCGGCAACGCGGTCGACCGGCCGGCGGCGGATCGAGTCGTCGCCGTCGAGCGTCCACTTGCCCTCCGGCTGCCCGGCGAGCCAGCCCGGCAGCAGGCGCAGGAGCGTCCCGGCGTTGCCGACGTCGATCGATGCCGAGCGCGCGCCGCGCAGCCCGATCCCGGCGATCCGCAACGTCGGCGCGCCGAGCCCGTCGCCCTCGCCGACCACGTCTGTCGCCTTTTCCTCGTGCAGCAGCCGCGCCCCGACCGCCTGCACGGCGTCGAGGGTCGAGCGGGTGTCGGCGGCGTCGAGATAACCGACCACCTCGGTCTCCCCCTCGCCCATCGCGGCGATCATCGCCGCCCGGTGGGAGATCGACTTGTCGGCGGGCGGGCGCAGCGCGCCACGCAGGGCGCCGAAGGACTTGAAGCTGGTTCGGTCGGTCATCGGCGCGAATTATCCATGTATTACGCCGGCTATCCGCCCGCGCCGACGACGGTCACGCCGTGGCCCAGCTCGCGGACCAGGGCCGCGCCCCGCTCGGCCTGCTCCTCCCCCGCCAGCCACAGCGAGACCGCCCCGGAGGTCATGTCGGAGGCCGGGTGCAGGGCCATGTCCTCGATGTTCACGCCCGCCTCGCCGAGCGCCAGCGCCAGCCGCGCCATCGTCCCCGGCTTGTTGGCGACGATCACGCGGAGCTCGAACAGCGGTCCGTCGGGACGCTCGGCTTCCAGCAGACGGCGGCGGTCCTCGCCGGCGGCCGCGTGCCAGGCGCCGATCGCCTCGCGGTCGCCGGAGCGGATCAGCGCCGCCGCCGCGTCGAGGCGTCGCGCCACAGCCTCGATCGAGTCGGCGATCGCGGTGCCGTTGGTGGCGAAGATGTCGGCCCAGATCCCCGGGTTGGAGCCGGCGACGCGGGTCGCGTCGCGGAAGCTCGGGCCGACCTCGGGATGGCGCTCGCCCTCCGCCAGGTCCCCGACCGCCTCGGCGACGAGGACGTTGGCGACCGCGTGCGGCATCCCGCTCACCGTCGCCATCAGGTGGTCGTGCGCCGCCGCGTCGATCGCCTGGGGACGGGCGCCGAGCCCCGCCACGGCGCGCTGCAGGCGGTCGTAGAGGAGGCCGTTGGAGTGCTCTGTCGGGGTCAGGTACCAGCGCGCGCCCTCGAAGAGGTCGGCGCGGGCGTTGACGACCCCGGCCGTCTCCGCGCCCGCCAGCGGATGGCCGCCGACGAAGCGCCCGTCGGTCCCGAGCGCGGCGACGATGTCGCGCTTGGTCGAGCCGACGTCGGTGACCGCGGCGTCGGGCCCGGCCGCCGCGAGCGCCGCTCCGGCGAGCTCCGGCAGAAGCCCGACCGGCGCCGCGCAGAAGATGACCTCGGCGCCCTCGACCGCCGCCGCGATCGAGTCCGTCGCGGTGTCGGCGGCACCGGTCGCGAGCGCCGCCTCACGCGTCCCCGCGTCGGGATCGAAGCCCGTCACCTCGGCACCGAGCCGCTCCCGCGCCGCCAGGCCGATCGAGCCGCCGATCAGCCCGACCCCCAGGACGGCGACCCGCGGCGGCGTCACGAGATGAGCGGCCCCGCGGCCGCCGAACCGCTCATCGGCTCGGGCACGGTGCGCCTTACGCGCGCCTGGCCTGGACGGCGGAGGCGAAGCGGTCGAGGGCCTGGACCGTGTCCTCCCAGCCGAGACAGGCGTCGGTGACGGACTGGCCGTAGACGAGCTCCTCCCCCGGCTTCAGGTCCTGGCGCCCCTCGATCAGGAACGACTCCAGCATCACCCCGGTGATCGCCTTGTTGCCGTCGGCGACCTGGTCGGCGATTTCGCCCGCCGCGAAGAACTGCTTCTCCGGGTCCTTGCCGCTGTTGTCGTGGGACGCGTCGATGACGAGGCGCTCCGGCAGCCCGGCGACGCCGAGCGTGACCAGCGCGTCCTCGACCTCCGGCACGTGGTAATTAGGCATCCCGTGGCCGCCGCGCAGGATGATGTGGCAGTCGGGGTTGCCGGTGGTGTGGAGGATCGCCGGCGCGCCGGTGTCGTCGATGCCCGCGAAGGCGTGCTGGGCGGCGGCGGCGCGGACCGCGTCGACCGCGACCTGGACGTTGCCGTCGGTGCGGTTCTTGAAGCCGATCGGCATCGAGAGGCCGGAGCCGAGCTGGCGGTGGGTCTGGCTCTCCGTGGTGCGGGCGCCGATCGCCCCCCAGGCGACCGTGTCGGCGATGTACTGCGGCGTGATCGGGTCGAGGAACTCGCAGCCGACCGCGAGGCCGAGCTCGATCACTTCCAGCAGCAGCTTGCGGGCGATCCGCAGGCCGGCGTTGACGTCGGCGGAGCCGTCGAGGTGGGGATCGTTGATCAGGCCCTTCCAGCCGACCGTCGTCCGCGGCTTCTCGAAGTAGACGCGCATCACGATCAGCAGGTCCTCGCGCAGGTCGCGCGACACGGCCGCCAGGCGGTTGGCGTAGTCGAGCGCCGCCTTCGGGTCGTGGACGCTGCACGGGCCGACCACGACCATCAGCCGCGGGTCGCGCCCGTGGAGGACGTCGACCACTTCGCGACGGCTCTGGATGACCGTCTTCGTCCGCTCCTCGCCGAGCGGCAACTCGCCGAGCAGGCTGCCCGGCGGCGTCAGCTCAACCACTTTTGCGATCCGCTGTTCGCGGACGCCGTCCCGCTTGGCACCCTGCATCCCGATGATCATTTTCCCTTCGCCTTTCTCCAAAACGCTGCAATCGTAACTTCCCTTTGACCCGACGCGGACCTGCGCGGGTGCGTCAGCGCGCACCCGCCTGAGCGGCGCCCGGCCGAAGACTGTCTCGGGGCGGCCGCGGGCCGCCGGGCCGGACGCCTAGGTAAATCGCCAGTAATACGCGGTGAGGCTGCCACGGCCGGATGTCGCGTCAAGCGCGAGTCGAGATTCCAGGGCGGTGGTGGCAGTGCTCGTCACAGCGGTCAGTTTGTATCACTCAAACCAGCAACGGCGCAAGTGCGGCGAGGAACCTGGCGTCCTCGGCGGCGGTCCCGTAGCTGACCCGGATGTGGCCGGGGTCGCCGAGCGGAGCGCCGGCGCGGACCGCGATGTCGGCTGCCGAGAGGCCCGCGAGGATCGCCGCTTCGTCGTGGTCGCCGAGGTCGATCCAGGAGAAGTTCGCCTGCGACTCCGACAGGCCGAGGCCGAGCTCGCGCACGCCCTCCTGCACCCGGAGGCGCTCGGCGACGGTCGCCTCGACCCGCGCCAGCACGTCGTCCTGGTGCAGGATCGCCTCCGCCCCCGCCGCCTGGGCGAGCGCGTTGACGCTGAAGGGCTGGCGCACGGCGTCGACCGCGGCGCGGAAGTTCGAGGAGCCGATCGCGTAGCCGACCCGCAGCCCGGCGAGCCCGTAGCACTTGCTGAACGTGCGCAGGACGACCAGGTTCGGGAAGTCCTTCAGGAGGTCGAGCGAGGCGTCGGGATCGTCGTTGGTCTGGAACTCGATGTAGGCCTCGTCGAGGATCACGGTCACGTGCGCGGGCACCTGCTCGAGGAAGGCGCCGATCGCCGCCGCCGGGTGGTGCGTCGCGGTCGGGTTGTTCGGGTTGCAGACGATCAGCAGCTGCGTCGCCGCCGTCGCTTCGGCCGCCATCGCGTCGAGATCGAGCGCCTCGCCCTCGCCGAGCGGCACGCGCACCTCGCGCGCCCCGGTCAGCGCCGGCAGGTACGGGTACATCGAGAAGCTCGGCCAGGCGTAGAGGATCTCGTCCCCCGGCTCGCAGAGCGCCGCGGCGGCGGCCAGCAGCAGGTCGCACGACCCGTTCCCGACCGCGATCCTCCCCGGCTGGGCGTCATAGCGGTCAGCGAGCCGGCGGCGCAGCAGCGTCGCGTCGGGGTCCGGATAGCGGTTCATCGAGCCGGCGGCGCGGGCGATCGCCTCGACCACCCGCGGGTGCGGCGGCGTCGGCGACTCGTTGGAGGCGAGCTGGGCGATCTTCCCGGCGGCGATCGCCTCGGGCGCCTGCCCGGTCGGCACGCCCGCCTTGTAGCCCGGCATCCGCGACAGTTTCTCGGCGTAGGTGACCGTCATCGGCGACGATTCTTGCGCGTCCCGTTACTGCGCCGCGTTCAGATCGGCCCGCAGCGCCTGCGTCGCGCCGACGTAGACGTGCACCGGCTCGGCGTCCTCGGGCGCGTAGTAATGGAGCATCACCCGGATCACCCGCTCCATCGAGCCCGGCACCGGGATCTCCCGGGTGCACAGTAGCGGCACGTTGTCCAGCCCGAGCTGCCGCGCCGCGACCGCGGGGAACTCCGCATCCAAGTCGGCTGTGGTGGTGAAGATGCAGCTGACCATGTCGTCGGCGGCGAGCGAGTTGCGCTCGATCATCGTCCGCATCAGCTCCTCGGTCGCGGCCAGGATCGCTTCCCGCGAGTTCTCCTCGGCCTGCACCGCCCCCCGGAGCGCGAACAGCCGCCGCCGCGGCCCCTGATAACTGCCGACGTCCATCGCGCCATCTTCCCAAAGCGCCGCAAGGAGCGACTTCCACCGCCGCCCGAGCCCTCCCGAGGGGGGAGAGATTCCTTGCGTGGTTCCTTTGGGTCGCATGGCGACCATTTCGAACCACGCAAGGATGGGCGCGGCGGTTGCGAGCGTCGCGGGACGGCAGGAAGGCCTCGTCACGCGGGGACAACTCGAAGCGTGCGGGCTCTCGGCGGGACAGGCGAAGCGGTGGGTCAGGGACGGCCACCTGCACCCCGTGTTCCGAACCGTCTACATCCTGGGACACCCGACCCTGGGACCGCGGGCGCGGATGCGGGCGGCCGTGCTCGCCTGTCCCGGCGCGGTGATCTCGCACCGGAGCGCGGCGGCGCTTCTGGGGATTCGCGAGGTCGCGCCGGTCGTCATCGACCTGATCCCGCTGGTGGAGCACGGGCGGAAGATCGACGGGATCAAAGCGCACCGGGTGCCGTTTCCGGGGCCCTCCGAAGTACGGAGCGTCCATGGGATTCCTTGTACGACCGCGGCGCGGGCCGTGGTCGACCTCGCGGGGGTCCACGGGATCGTGCAGCTCCGGGAAGTGGTCGAGATGGCGGCGGCGCGAAGGGTGCTCGACCTCGCCGCGATCGACGCCGTGCTGGCGGATGGGCCGAAAAGGCGCGGGGCGCCTTGCCTGCGGCGCGTGCTGAAGGAATGGCGGCGGGTCGCCGAGACGGCGAAGTATGCGACGGTGCGCAGCCTCTTCGAGGCGAAGCTCCTGCCGTTGATCGCCGCGGCGGGACTGCCGATCCCGCTCGTCAACGCCCGCGTGCGCACCGCGGAGCGCGTCCTCGAGGTCGACCTCCTCTGGCCGGAGCAGCGGTTCGTGGTCGAGGCCGACAGTCGCCGCCACCACGCGATCGAGGTGGCCTTCGAGCGCGACCGCAGGCGTGATCGGGAACTCCTCGCCGCCGACTACCAGGTCCTCCGCGTCTCCTGGCGGGAAGCCGAACGGGAAGCGGACGCGGTCCTCGCCGTCATCGGCGCTCGGTTGCGGCGCGGAGCCGCTTGACCTCCGCCTCGCTGAGGCGCCGGGCGCGGCCCTCGGCCAGCTCCCCCAGCCGCAGCGGCCCGAAGCCGATCCGCCGCAGCGCCACGACCCGGTTGTCGACCGCCTCGACCATCCGCCGCACCTGGCGGTTGCGGCCTTCGCGGATGACGATCTCGATCTCGCGGTCGCCGAGCTTGCGGACCTGGGCGGGCGCGGTCGGGCCGTCCTCCAGCTCCACCCCCTCGCGCAGGCGGGCCAGCTCGCGCTCGCGCGCCGGCTGCGCCAGGCGCGCCCGGTAGGTCTTCGGGACTTCGTAGCGCGGATGGGTCAGGCGGTTGGCGAGGGCGCCGTCGTTGGTCAGCAGCAGGAGGCCGGTGGAGTCGGCGTCGAGGCGGCCGACCGGGTAGAGGCGCGCCCGCGAGTCGACCAGCTCGACCACCGCCCGCCGCCCGCCGGGCTCGCGCGCGGTCGACACCACGCCCGCGGGCTTGTTCACCGCCCAGACCTCGCGCGCCTCCGCCCCGACCGGCGCGCCGTTCACCCGCACGTCGTCGCCCGCGTCGACATCGCGCGCCGGATCGATCACGACCTCGCCACCGACCGTCACCACCCCCTTGGCGATGATCTCCTCCGCCTTGCGCCGCGAGGCGACTCCCGCGTGCGCCAGGTATTTCGCGAGCCTCACTCGGCGCGCTGTTCGCCGGCCTTCAGCAGCCGCTCGCGCAGCTCGCGTTCGTCCTCGGGGGTCGGGTCGAACTGCGAGGGGTCGGGCAGCTGGTCCAGGCCGGAGAGGCCGAAGAGGCGCTCGAAGAGCTCCGAGGTCTTGAACAGCGAGGCGCCGAACTGGGAGCGCCCCGCCTCCTCGATCAGGCCGCGATCGGCGAGCGTCTGCACCGCCGACTCCGAGCTGACCCCGCGGATGCGGGCGATCTCCGGCCGCGAGACCGGTTGCAGGTAGGCGACGATCGCCAGCGACTCGGCCTGTGCCGGCGTCAGCGGCGGGGTGCGCGGCTTGGCGAAAAGGCGCCGGGCCGCTTCCTCGGCCGCCGGGTCGCTCGCCAGCGCAAAGCCACCGCCGAGCACCCGCAGGACGATCCCGCGCTTGCCCGCCGCGAGGTCTTCGCTCAGCAGCTCGATCGCCTCCGCGACCTGGCCCTCGGTCGCCTCCGTCGCCGCCGCCAGTTCGGCGATCGCCACCGGCTCCGGCGAGAGGAAGAGCAGCGCTTCGACCGTGCGCGCGAGGTCGGTCACGCCGCCACCATCTCGCTGCCGCGCAAGACCCGGATCGGGCCGAAGTTCTCCTCCTGCTCCCAGGTCACCTCGCCCTTGCTGTAGAGGTCGAGCAGGGCGAAGATCGTCACCGCCTGGGTCAGCCGGTCCTCCTCGCCGAACTCCTCGTCGAAGTCGAAGCTGGCTCGCCGTTCGAGCGCGTCGCGCAGCACCCGCAGGCGGCGCTGCAGGGAGACGGTCGGGCGGATGTGGGAGACGTCGACTTCCTCCGGCTCGCGCAGCAGGTCCCCGATCGCGGTGCCGAGGCGCTGCGGGTCGTAGACGGCCTCGGCGGCGTCGACGGCGACCCGGCGCAGGTTCGCGGGCAGCGGCGCCGAGCGATAGAGATAGGGGCGCTCCGCCTCGAAGCGCTCGACCAGGACCTCGGAGGCCTCGCGGTAACGGCGGTACTCGAGCATCCGGGCGAGCAGCTCCTCGACCGCCTCCTCGGGCTTCATCGCCTCGATGCCCTCTTCCTCGCGCGGCAGCATCAGCCGCGACTTCAGCTCCAGCAGCGAGGCGATCAGGACGAGGAACTCGGTCGCCACCTCGAGGTCCAGCTCGCCCGACTCTTCGAGGTGGTCGATATAGGCGACGACGACCTCGCCGAGCTGCAGCTCCAGCAGGCTGACCTCCTCGCGCAGGACGACCGCCAGCAGCAGGTCGAAGGGCCCGGCGAAGACGTCGAGGTCCAGATCGAGGTCAAGTTCGGCGGCAAGAGCCATCCGATCAGGGTAGACCCCCCTCGGGACGCCCCCGAGCCGCGGAGAGGCCGCTATTTGCGGCCTGGCCGGGCCTGCTCAGCCGAAGCCCATGCGGGCGCGCACGTCGACCAGGGTCGCCGCCGCGATCGCGCGCGCCTTCTCCGCCCCGGCCGCCAGCGTCGCCTCCAGCGCCGCCTCGTCGGGACGCAGCTCCTCGTAGCGCTCGCGCACCGGCCCGAGCAGGCCGACCACCCCGTCGGCCACCGCCGCCTTGAAGTCGCCGTAGCCGGCGCCGTCGAACTCGCGCTCGACCGCCGCCCGCCCGGTCCCCCGCGCCACCGCGAGGATGTCGATCAGGTTCGTCACCCCCGGCTTGTCCGGCGCCGCGCGCACCTCGCGCCCCGAGTCGGTCACCGCCGAGCCGACCTTCTTGCGGATCGTCTTCTCGTCGTCGAGCACCAGCACCGTCCCCGCCTCGGTGCCGCCGGTCGTCGACATCTTCCGCTCCGGCTCCTGCAGGTCCATGATCCGCGCGCCGACCGCGGGCACGACCAGCTCCGGCACCACCAGCGTCTCGCCGAAGCGGGCGTTGAAGCGGCGGGCGATCTCCCGCATCAGCTCGACGTGCTGGCGCTGGTCGTCGCCGACCGGCACCTCCCCCGCCCGGTAGGCGAGCACGTCGGCGGCCATCAGCACCGGGTAGTAGAAGAGCGCCGCCGAGGCCAGCTCGCGCGCTTTGCCCGCCTTTTCCTTGAACTGGGTCATCCGGTCGAGATCGCCGTGGGAGGTGACCGCGGAGAGCAGCCAGGTCAGCTCGGTGTGCTCGCGCACGTCGGACTGGCGGAAGAAGATGCAGCGATCCGGGTCGAGCCCGGCGGCGAGCAGGATCGAGGCGGTGTCGAGGACGCGCTCGCGCAGGTCGGCGGGGTCGTAGGGCACCGAGATCGAGTGCAGGTCGACGACGCAGAAGAGCGCCGGGTCGCCGCGGTCCTGCTCCTCGACGTAACGGCGGATCGCGCCGATGTAGTTGCCGAGGTGCTTGCGGCCGGTCGGCTGGATGCCGGAGAAGATGATCGGGCGCGGGTCAGCCATGGGTCGCCAAATCTATTTCGTCGGCCGACTCGGGGCCCGTGCGGGCGCCGCCGGGCCGGCGCGGGTTGCGGATGCCGATGCCGGAGGCGATGCCGCCGAGGATCATCAGGACGCCCGCGAGCAGCGCGCCGAGGTGGAAGGCGGAGGTCGAGGCGTCGGTGGCGGCGGCTTCGATCCGCGGAGCCTCGGCCGCGCCCACCGCGCCCACGTCGGGGACGCCGAGCGGCTGTTCCTTGGCTTCGCTGACGGCGCTGGTCGCGGCGGGGCCGAGCGGGCGGGGACCGAGCGCGGCGTCGAGGCGGGCGCCGAAGTGGGCCGAGATCACCGCGCCGAGCACCGCGATCGCGAGCAGCCCGGCGACCCGCGAGACGCCGTTGTTGACGCCCGAGGCGATCCCCACGCGGCGTTCGGAGACCGAGTCGAGCACGGTCGCGGTCAGCGGCGCCACCGTCGCCGACAGCCCGAGCCCGAAGACCAGCACCGCGGGCAGCACGTCCAGCGGGTACGACGCGCCCGGGTCGACGCGCACGAAGAGGAAGGTGCCGAGCCCGGCGACGATCGGCCCCAGCGTCATCGGCAGCCGCGGCCCGGTCCCCGAGGCGAGCCGTCCCCAGCGCGGCGAGAGGAAGAAGAGGCAGAGCGAGATCGGCGTCGTCGCCAGGCCCGCCTCGAAGGCCGAGTAGCCGACCACCTGCTGGAGGTAGAGGCCGACGAAGAGGAGCCCGGCGCCGAGCCCGGCGTAGACGGTCAGCGTGGTCAGGTTCGCCACCGCGAAGTTGCGGATGCGGAAGAGCGAGAGGTCGAGCATCGGCCGCGCCGCGACCGCCTCCCAGACGACGAAGCAGGCGAAGCAGGCGACGCCGCCGACCAGCGGCGCCCAGACCAGCGGGTCGCCCCAGCCGTGGGTCGGCTGCTCGATCAGGGCGAAGACCGGCCCGGCCAGCCCCGCCGCCGAGAGCAGCACGCCGGGGACGTCGATGCCGCGGGACGCGTCGGGGTCGCTCGACTCCTCGACCGAGCGCAGGGTCAGGGCGACGGTCGCCGCGATCAGCGGGATGTTGACCCAGAAGATCGCCCGCCAGGAGATCAGCCCGATCAGCGCGCCGCCGCCCGCCGGGCCGAAGACGGTGGCGATCCCGGTCCACGCGGTCCAGGTCCCGACCGCCTTGCCGCGCGCCTCGCCGGCGAAGGTGGCGGCGACGATCGCCAGCGACCCGGGCACCAGCAGCGCCCCGGCGATCCCCTGCAGCGCCCGGGCGCCGACCAGGAACTCCTCGCTCGGGGCCAGCGCGCAGAGGACCGAGGTGACGCCGAAGGCGACCAGGCCGATGACGAAGAGCCGCCGCCGGCCGAACTGGTCGCCGAGGCTGCCGCCGACCAGCAGCAGGGACACCATCGTCAGCATGTAGGCCTCCAGCACCCACTGCTGCCCGGCGAGGCCTGCGTTCAGGTCCCGCCCGATCGAGGGCAGCGCGACGTTGACGATCGTCGTGTCGAGGAAGACGACGGTCGAGCCGAGGATCGTCGCGATCAGGGTGAGGCGCTGCCGGCGGGACACGGAACGAGTCTAGGAAGGCGCCGGACCCGGCTCGCGGCGCAACTTCACGACCGCGCCGCGGCGGCCGACTTGCGCCCACGCTCACGACTGGAACAATCCCGGCATGGCAAGAGCGATCTGGTCCGGCTCGATCAGCTTCGGGCTGCTGAACGTCCCGGTGCGCATGTACAGCGCCGTCGCGCGCCGCAACATCTCGCTGCGCGAAATCCGCGGGTCGGACTCGGCGCGGATCAAACTCCGGCGGGTCGCCGAGGGGACCGACGAGGAGGTCCCGCGCGAGGAGATCGTCAAAGCCTACGAGCTGACCCCGGGCCAGTACGTGCCGCTGACCAAAGACGAGATGGCGGCGCTGGCGCCGGAGAAGACGCGCTCGATCGACGTGCAGGACTTCGTCGACCTCGACCAGATCGACCCGATCTACTTCGACAGCCCCTACTACCTCGGCCCGGCCGACGGCGCCGAGAAGGCGTACTCGCTGCTGGCGCGGGCGATGCGGGCCTCGGGCAAGGTGGCGATCGCCCACTTCGTGCTGCGGGGCAAAGAGAACCTGGCGGCGATCCGCAGCGACGGCAAGGTGCTGACGCTGACGACGATGCGCTTCGCCGACGAGGTGGTGCCGGTCGAGGAGCTCGAGATCCTCCCGGGCAAGGCGCAGAAACCGGCGCCACGCGAGCAGGAGATGGCCGAGCGGCTGATCGAGTCGCTCTCCACCGACTTCGAGCCGCAGGCCTACAAGGACGAGTACCGCGAGCAGCTGCTGGCGCTGATCGAACGCAAGGCGGAAGGCAAGGAGATCGCCGCGCCGGCGGTCGCGGCGCCGAAGGCGACCAAGGCGCCGGACCTGATGGCGGCGCTGGAGGAAAGCATCGCCGCGGTGGCGGACCGCAAGCCCGCCAAGAAACCGCGCAAAAAAGCGGCGGCGAAAGCGAAAAAGGCCGCCGCCTCGCCGAAAAAACGCCCCGCCCGGGCGAAAGCCAAGACGAAATAGGCCCGCCCCGTGGCGTCAGGTCGCCAGGTCGAGATCGAGGGTCGGGAGCTGAAGCTCACCAACCTCGACAAGGTGCTCTACCCGCGGACCGGCTTCACCAAGGGCGAGATGATCGACTACTACACCCGGGTGGCGCCGGCGATGATCCCCCACCTGAGCGGCCGCGCCGTCACCCTGCGCCGCTTCCCCGAAGGGGTCGAGGACACCGACGCCGCCTTCTTCGAGAAGCGCTGCCCCAGGCACCGGCCGCAATGGGTGAAGACCGCGGCGGTCGAGGCCGGTCCACGCAGCGGGAAGATCGACTTCTGCGTCTGCGACGGGCTGCCGACGCTGGTCTGGATGGCGCAGCTGGCGACGGTCGAGCTCCACCCCTCGCTGTCGCGGGCCCGGGCGCCGAAACGGCCGACCGTGCTCGCCTTCGACCTCGACCCCGGCCCGCCGGCCGACATCGTCGACTGCTGCCGGGTGGCACTCCGCCTGCGCGACCTCTTCGGCCACTTCGACGTCCGGTGCTTCCCCAAGACCTCGGGCTCGAAGGGCATGCAGGTCTACGTGCCGCTGAACTCGAAAAAGGTGAGCTACGACGACACCAAACCGTTCGCCAAAGCGATCGCCCAGCTGCTGGAGAAGCAGACCCCGGACCAGGTGGTCTCGAAGATGAAAAAGGTCGAACGGGAGGACAAGGTCTTCGTCGACTGGTCCCAGAACCACCAGAGCAAAACGACGATCGCCGTCTACAGCCTGCGCGCCCGCGAACGCCAGACCGCCTCCACCCCGGTCACCTGGGACGAGGTCGCCACGGTCGCCGACTCCGGTGACGGGAGCAAGCTGGTCTTCGAGTCCGACGCGGTCCTCGACCGCATCGACCGCCACGGCGACCTCTTCGCGCCGGTGCTGGAGCTGGAGCAGGAGCTGCCGGAGCTTTAGGGCCCTTAGGGCGTATCCCGGTAGGGATCGCACCCCCGGATGCGGGCGTCATCTCCGGCCGCGCGCGTCTTCACGGCGCCCACCCCCCTCACGCCCTCGACGCTTGTTCCCCTATGGAGGACAAGCGTCGGCGGGTCAGTCGAAGGGCTGGCGGACTACGGGCTTGCGGGTGGCGCGGACCTCGTCGAGGCGGCGGACCGGGGTCGAGTAGGGGGCGTGCTTGGCGATCTCGGGATCGGTCTCGGCCTCGGTGAGGATCTCCTCGATCGCGGCGGCGAAGGCGTCGAGGCTCTCCTTCGTCTCGGTCTCGGTCGGCTCGACCATCAGCGCCTCCTCGACGAGGAGGGGGAAGTAGACGGTCGGCGGGTGGAAGCCGAAGTCGAGCAGGCGCTTGGCGAGGTCGAGGGTGGCGAGGCCGAGGTCGTTCTTCAGCGGCCGCCCGGAGAGGACGAACTCGTGCATGCAGTGGCGGTCGAAGGCGATCGGCAGGCGCTCGCCCGCGCGCCCCGCCGCCAGCCGCGCCTTCAGGTAGTTGGCGTTCAGCACCGCGGTCTCCGAGGCCTCGGCGAGGCCGTCGGCGCCGAGGCTGAGGATGTAGGCGTAGGAGCGCACGAAGACGCCGAAGTTGCCCTGGAAGCCGCGCAGGCGGCCGATCGACTTGGGGCGGTCGAAGTCGAGGTCGAAGCGCGGGCCGTGGCCGTTGATTGCCGCGCGGCGGATGACCTGGGGCCGCGGCAGGAACGGCTCGATCCGCTCGCTCACCGCGATCGGGCCCGCCCCCGGTCCGCCGCCGCCGTGCGGCTGGCTGAAGGACTTGTGGAGGTTCAGGTGGACGATGTCGAAGCCCATGTCGCCGGGCCGCGTCCGCCCCATGATCGCGTTCAGGTTCGCCCCGTCGTAGTAGAGCGTCCCGCCCGCCGCGTGGATCAGCGCCGCGATCTCCTCGATGTTCTCGTCGAACAGCCCGAGCGTGTTCGGGTTGGTCAGCATCAGGCAGGCGATCTGGTCGGGGTCCTCCTCGATCCGCGCGCGGAGGTCGTCCATGTCGACCCCACCCCGCTGATTCGTCGCGACCTTGACCACTTCGTAGCCCGCCATCGTCACCGACGCCGGGTTGGTGCCGTGCGAGGTGTCCGGCGCCAGCACCTTGGTCCGCACCTCGCCGCGGTCGGCGTGGTAGGCGTGGGTCAGCAAGAGGCCCGCGAGCTCGCCGTGGGACCCGGCCGAGGGCTGGAGGCTGACCCTGGGCAGACCGCAGATCTCCGCCAGGCTCGCCTGCAGGAGGTACATCAGCTCGAGCGCGCCCTGGGCCCGGCGCGGGTCCTGGGCCGGGTGCAGCCGGGCGTGGCCGGGCAGCGCCGCGACCCGCTCGTTCAGCCGCGGGTTGTGCTTCATCGTGCAGGAGCCGAGCGGGTAGAAGCCCGAGTCGAGGTCGAAGTTCCGCCGGCTGAGCCGGTTGTAGTGGCGGACGATCTCCGGCTCGGCGACCTCCGGGAGGTTGGGCGGCGCGGCGCGCAGCAGGTTGGCGGGGATCAGCTCCTCGATCGGCGCCTCCGGCACGCCGGCCTCCGGGAGCACGGCGGCGCGGCGCCCGGCCTTCGACTTCTCGTAGATCGTCGTCGCCCGTTCGCGCTGCATCGGCGCCTCGGCGAGCGGCGTCACGCGACCGCCCCCTCTGTGGCGCCCCGTGGCGCCTTACTCGCGCTATCCGCGAGTTTCGCGCCACGCCCTGCGGCGACCGCTGCCTCCAGAGCCTCGGCGAGGGCGTCGATCTGCTCACGCGTGCGCCGCTCGGTGATCGCGACGAGCAGCGCGCCCTCGTACTCGGGGTACTCGCGCCCCAGCGCGTAGCCCGCGGCGATGCCGCGCTCCGCCACCCGGTCGAGCACCCGGTCCACCGGCGCGTCCAACCGCACCGCGAACTCGCGGACGACCGGCGCGTCGTGCAGCAGCTCGACCCCCTCGACCGCGGCCAGGCGCTCGCGCGCGTAGGCGGTCCGGCGCACCAGCAGCTCGCCCAGCTCGCGGAAGCCCTCGCGTCCCAGCCAGGCCAGGTGGACCATCGCCCCGAGCGCGTTCAGTGCCTGCGCGGTGCAGATGTTGTTGGTCGCTTTCTCGCGACGGATGTGCTGCTCGCGCGTCTGCAGGGCGAGGACGAAGCCGCGGCGCCCGTCGACGTCCTCGGTCTCCCCCGCGATCCGTCCCGGCATCCGCCGGATCTGCGCCGCGGTCGCGCAGAAGAAGCCGAAAGAGGGGCCACCGAAGTCGAGCCGGTTCCCCAGCGGCTGGCCCTCGCCGAGGGCGATGTCGGCGCCGCACTCGCCCGGCGGCTTGAGGATCCCCAGGGTCATCGGGTCGCAGGCGACGACCAGGAGCGCGCCGTGCTCCTTCGCCGCCGCGCCGAGCGCCTCGACGTCCTCGACCGCGCCGAGGAAGTTGGGGCTCTGCAGGATCACCGCCGCGGTCTCGCCGTCGACCGCCGCCGCCAGCGCCGCCGCGTCGGTGACGCCGCCCGCGAGCCCGACCTCGACGACCTCGGCGCCGTAACCGACCGAGTAGGTGGCGAGGGTCTCGCGGCTGTGCGGGTGGACGCCGCGCGAGACGACGAACTTGCGCCGCTTGGTCGCTCCCATCGCCAGGTAGCCGGCCGAGGCGACCGAGCTCGGCCCCTCATACAGCCCGGCGTTCGACACCGGCAGCCCGGTCAGCTCCGACATCGCGGTCTGGAACTCGAACATCACCTGCAGCCCGCCCTGCGAGATCTCCGGCTGGTAGGGCGTGTACGGGGTCAGGAACTCGGAGCGGGAGGCGATCGCGTCGACGATCGCGGGCACGTAGTGGTCGTACATCCCGGCGCCGACGAAGCAGACCTGCCCTTCGGCGTCGGCGTTCCGGGCCGCCAGCGCCGCCAGCCGCTCGTAGACCTCGGCCTCGCTCATCCCGGCGGGCAGCTCGAGCGGCCGGCCGAGGCGCAGCGGGCCGGGGATCTGCTCGAACAGCTCGTCGACGGAATCGACGCCGATCGCGGCCAGCATCGCGGCGCGATCGTCAGGGGTGGCGGACGTGTAGCGGCTCACCCCTCAAAGGCTAGGGAAGTCGGTCGGCGGCCCCGCCACGCCGATCCGTCCCCAAATTGCGGCTGTAAAGGGCGCCTTATCGGTCGAGAAACTTCTGGTACTCGGCCGCGGAGAGGAGCGTCTCGGCCTCCTCCGGGTGCGACAGCGTCACCTTGACCAGCCAGCCCGCGCCGTAGGGGTCCTCGTTGATCCGCTCCGGGCTGTCGGCGAGCGCGTCGTTGACCTCGGTCACCTCGCCCGACATCGGCGCGATCACGTCGGAGACCGCCTTCACCGACTCGACCTCCGCGTAGGGCTGGTCTTTGGTCAGCACCATGCCCGCCTCGGGCGGCTCGAAGAAGACGACCTCGCCGAGCGTGTCCTGGGCGTACCAGGTGATCCCGAAGGTCGCCGAGGCGCCCTCAACCCGGACCCAGTCGTGCTGGTCGTGATAGCGCAGGTCGTCTGGGTAGCCGGCTTCGGCCAAGGGTCAGCTCCTTATCTGGTTGGTGAGGATCTGGTCGGCGATCTCGGGTACAGGGGCTTGGAAGCTATCCGGGCGGCCCGATGCTTGCCGCGCACGTCGATCTCGACCGCCGTCCCCGGGTCGGCGAGGTCCGCGCGCACGTAGGCCAGGCCGGCGCCGAGCCCCAGCGACGGCGCGAAGGTGCCGCTCGTCACCACCCCCACCCGCTCGCCGCGCTCGCCCAGCACCGGGTTGCCGTCGCGCGGGATCCCGGCGCCCTCGATCGTGAACGGCGCGAGGCGCTCGGCGGTCCCCGCGGCGCGCGCCGCCGCCACCGCGGGCGAGCCGAGGAACCCGGTCGCCTCCTTGCAGCACCAGCCGAGGCCGGCCTCGATCGGGTTGCGCTCCGGCGTCAGCTCGTTGCCGTGCAGCGGGTAGCAGACCTCCAGCCGCAGCGTGTCGCGGGCGCCGAGGCCGCAGGGGACGACGCCGGCGAGCCGCAGCTCTTTGAAGATCGGGATCGCGACCTCGGGGTCGATCAGCATCTCGACCCCGTCCTCGCCGGTGTAGCCGGTGCCACAGATCAGCGCCGGGCGGCGGCCGATGCTCTGCGCCCGGACACCGAAGCGCTCCGGCAGCTCGATCCGCAGCGTGTCGGCGACCACCGCGCGGGCGTGCGGGCCCTGCACGGCGAGCATCGCGTAGCGGTCGGCGACGTCACGCACGGCGACGTCGTAGTCGCGGGACCAGCGGCCGAGCCACTCCAGGTCGGTCTCGTGGTTGGCGGCGTTGGTGACGATCAGGAAGCGGTCGCTGCCGAGGCGATAGGCGAAGACATCGTCGAGGACCCCGCCGGACTCGTTGCAGACGCACGAGTACTGGGCACCGCCGACGGCGATCTTGGAAACGTCATTGGAGAGCACCAGCTGCAGCAACGCGAGCGCGCCCGGCCCCTCGATCTCGACCTCGCCCATGTGGGAGACGTCGAACATCCCGGCGTGCGTCCGCACCGCCGTGTGCTCCTCCCGGATCCCCTCGTAGAGGACCGGCATCTCCCAACCCGCGAACGGCACCAATTTGGCCCCGAGCTCCTCATGCTGCTCGAAGAAAGCCGTTCGACGAAGGGCGGCGACATCCACGCGCCCCAGCGTATCCACAGAGCGGGCCCACAGGCGCCCGCCGGGGGTCCCTCACCGGGAACTCCCGCCGAAGGCGGCCCGGGGAGGGACCCCCGGCGGGCGCCCCTCTCCAGCCCCACCTACTCTTTAAGGAACCCCGGCACGTCGATGTCGTCGTCCGAGACTCGCAGTTTGCGAATGTCGGTGTCCTCGGCCGAGACCCGCGGGCGCGACTCGTAGCGGCGCCGCACCCGTTGCGGTGAGCGGGCCAGCAGCTCGAAGCCCTCGAAGCCGGTCGCGATCACGGTCACCCGGATCTCGTCGCGCATCGACTGGTCGACGACCGAGCCGAAGATGATGTTGGCGTTGTCGTCGGCCTCCTGCTGGACCAGCTGGGCCGCCTCGTTGACCTCGAACAGGCCGAGGTCTTCGGGCCCGGTGATGTTCAGCAGCATCCCGGTCGCGCCTTTGATCGACTCCTCGATCAGCGGCGAGGTGATCGCCATTTTGGCCGCTTCGAGGGCGCGTTTCTCGCCCGAGGCCGCGCCGACGCCCATCAGCGCCGAACCGGCGTCGCGCATGATCGTGCGCACGTCGGCGAAGTCGAGGTTGATCAGCCCGGGGATCGTGATCAGGTCGGTGATGCCCTGGACGCCCTGGCGCAGGATGTCGTCGGCCTGGCGGAAGGCGTCGAGGACGCTGGTCCGCCGC
>Ga0153956_1001418_pt1 | contig 21006 bp, 21 predicted proteins | sample TSFL040MetaG_FD_104704 | JGI IMG/M metagenome (GOLD analysis project Ga0153956, IMG submission 104704) | Attine ant fungus gardens microbial communities from Florida, USA - TSFL040 MetaG | ecosystem: Host-associated > Fungi > Mycelium > Unclassified | place: USA: Florida, Wekiwa Springs...
CACGCCTGGCCTGCCGCTTCCTAGCGCTCGCCGCCGCCGTCGCGCTCAACCACCGCCTCGGCCTGCCCAGCCGCTCGCTAGCTCAGTACACCGCCTGACCCCGTGGCACTACTCATCTAGCGGTCTTGTTCGGCCAGAGCCGGTCGAGGGAGAACGTGCCGTACAGGTCGACCGATGGGCGGTCGTCGTCGCGCGTGAAGTCCCAATCGAGCTTCCAGATGCCGTAGGGATTCCAGCCGCTGCAGTTGAACTGCAGCGACGTCTTGATCGCCAGGCTCTGACCATCGGGTTCGAGCGTGGCGGTCAGCGCATAGCCGTCGGCGGTATGGCCTGAAAACCTGCTGCTCGGCGGCGTTGATGGCGCGAAGCCGGAAGGGCAGCTGATCGCGGTCCACGGCTTCAAGGCTCCCGGCTTGTCCTGCAGGCACTTGCCTCGGGTGATCACGGCGCGCGCGGCCTTGGCCTCCTGGTCGGTCTCCCAGCGCGTCGCCCAAGACTTCACGTCCTTGATGACCTTGCCGACGCCGATGCAAACCACGGTGTCGCCGACGAAGGTGACGCCGCGATCGACGGCGACCCCAACCAGCGGATCGACGGTCACCCCGCCGGCGGTCAACGCGGCGCCGGCGCCGGCGATCTCGGCGACGTAGGAGCACGCCTTCGCCGCCGCCGTCGAGACGGCGCCGGCGACCCAGCCTTTCTCGTGCACCGCGGGTGCGAGGCAGCCCAGGGTCTGGAACAGCGTGCCTTCCACGCCGACGACGCCGGCAGTCGCCATCGCGAGATCGCACGCAGCCGCGAAAGTGATCTTCACGCCGTCAGGGGCGCCGAAGGCGCCATCGCAGACCATCCGGCGGCTTTCATCGCCGCTATAGACAGTCACGTGGTTCTTCGTGCGGCTTTGGCCTTTGGAAAGGCCTTCGCGCAGAGCTGCGAGGAAGTTATCTGCGCGCCGTTGGCGAGTTCGGGAGATGCTGTCTGCCAGAGAGCCATCGCAGTGAGCAGCGATGCCAACGCGATCAAGAGCCGCTTCATCGGCGCGAGGCTAGAGGCACCGAGGCCGATTGCGCAAGAGCCCTGGTGACCCTCAGCGGTCGCGGCCGCCGATCAGCGCGGCGATGCGCTCGACGTCGCCGCGGGCCGGCTCGAGGCTGACGAGCTTCTGCTCGGGATCGTCGGCGACCTGGAGGACGACGTGCCGAAGGTCGATCTCGCCGAGCTGGGGATGGCGCAGGCGCTTGGTCCCGCCTCCGAGCGGGGCGACGTGATGGCGATCCCACCAGGCTCGCGCCTCGGGACTGGCGGCGTGCAGGCGGTCGATCAGCTCGCTGAAGCCGGGCTCGCCCAGGTGGCGGGCGGCGGCGCTGCGGAAGCGGCCGAGCAGCGCCGCGGCCTCGCTCTCCCAGTCGACGAGCACGTCGCGCGCCGCCGGCGCGGTGAAGGTCCAGATCAGCATGTTCCGATCCGGCGCGGGAACGGCCGGCCAGTCGGTCCAGAGCGCGCGGGCGGCGCGGTTGGCGGCGAGCACGTCCCAGCGCCGGCCCGTGACATAGGCCGGGTACGGGTCCAGCCGCGCCACCAGGTCGGCGACGCCGGGCGCGAGGATCTCAGCCGACCCGGGCGCGGCCGCGGGCCGCGTGTCGCCTGCGGCGAGCGTGTGCAGATGGTCGCGCTCGGGCGCGCTGAGGCGCAGCGCGGTGGCGAGCGCGTCGACGACCTGGCGCGACGGGTTGCGGGCTCGGCCGCGCTCGATCAGCGCGTAGTAGGTCGGAGAGATCGCGGCGAGCTGGGCGACCTCCTCACGGCGCAGGCCGGGGGTGCGCCGACGCCGCCCCGCCGGCAGCCCGACCTCCGCGGGACCGAGCGCCGCACGCCGCGATCGCAGCAGTGCGCCCAGCTCGGCGGCGGCGATCAGGTCGGGGTCGGGCGTGCCCATCCTGGCAACCGTAGTACGCGTCATGGCAGGCTGCGGATCCACGTCTTGCGACGGCCTACGGTGGTCGGCATGGAGTCACCTCCCGTCGCTCCGCCGCCGCGGCGACCCGTGCGCAGCGAGTGGATCTCGATCGCCGTCGACGGCGAGCCGATGCGCGCCTACCTCGCCCGGCCGGCCGGCGCCGCCGCGCCCGGAGTCGTGCTCGTCGGCTTCGAGCTGTTCGGGCTCTCCGGCTACGTCCGGTCGGTCAGCGACCGGATCGCCGGCCTCGGCTACACCGCCGTCGCGCCCGACTTCTACCACCGCCACGGCGACCGCATCGACCTCCCGGAGACCGCCGAAGGCCGCGAGCGGGGCCTCCGGCTGCTCGCGACGCTCGACCGCGACGAGGTCACCGCCGACGCCCGCGCCGTCCTCGACCGCTTCGGCGGCACGGCGGCGATGGTCGGCCTCAGCCTCGGCGGGCACGTCGCCTATGCGATCGCCACCCGCTTGCCGCTTGCGGCGCTGGCGCTGTTCTACCCCGGCTGGCTGACCCAGCCCGGCACCGGCCTCAGCCGCCCCGAGCCGCCCCGAGCCGCTGCTCGAGCTGACCCCGCGGATCGCCGCCCACGGTACGCCGGTCCTGTTCCTGATCGGCGAGCACGACCAGCTCTACACCGCCGCCGAGCTCGACCGGATCGCGCAACGGCTGCGCGCCGACGGCGTCGACCACCAGCTGACGATCTACCCCGACGCGCCACACGGCTTCTTCTGCCAGACGCGCGACAGCTACCGTCCCGACGCCGCCGAGAGCGCCTTCGCAGGACTCGCCCGGTTGCTGGCCGACACCCTGCCTCGATAGGACCGTGCAGGCGCACGACAGCGGCCCGGTGCGCTACCACTCCGTCTGATGCCGACCTGGGACGACGTCCGGAGGATCGCGCTGTCGCTGCCCGACACGAGCGAGCGACCGGCGTGGGGCATGACGATGTGGCGCGTGCACGACAAGGGCTTCGTGTGGGAGCGGCCGCTGGGCAAGCGCGATCGCGAAGCGCTCGGCGACGCCGCGCCCGACGGCCCGATCCTCGCCGCGCGCGTCGAGCACCTCGGGGTCAAGGAGGCGCTGCTGGCCGACGACCCGGACCGCTACTTCACGATCCCGCACTTCGACGGCTACGCCGCCGTGCTCGTCCGGCTCGACCGCATCGACGCCGGCGAGCTGCACGAGCTGATCGTCGACGCGTGGCTGGCCCGCGCGCCCAAGCGGCTCGCACGCCAGTACCTCGCCGAGCACCCTGAGAGCTAGCGGATGGCGCGCGGGTCGTAGCCCTGGTCGACGAGCAGGCGCGCGACCGTCCCGACGAACGACCCACGGACCTCGAACTGGTCGCCGGCGATCACCTCGTCGACGAGATACCAGCGGATCGGGACGCGGCGCGGCCGCGAACCCGTCATGGCGTCAACGCCTCCTCACTGGCGAACGCGGACGATCGTCTTGCCCTTGGCCCGCTGCGTCGGGTTCAGCGCGCCGACGGCGTCGTCGAGCGTCGCGACGGCGCCGACGTTCGCCCGCAGCCGCCCGTCGCGCACCCGCCTGACGATCTCCCTCAGCTGCGCGCGGTCGGCCTCGACGACGAAGTCGACCGCCAGGCCGTCCTCCGGCTGCGCCTCGGGCGGGCCGGCGATCGTCACCAGCATGCCGCCCGCGCGGACCAGGCCCGCGGACCGCCTGCCGACGTCGCCGCCAATGACGTCGAAGACCAGGTCGACGCCGCCGACGTCCTCGAGCGCGTCGTGCTCGAGGTCGACGAACTCCCGCGCGCCGAAGTCGAGCGCGGCCTCCCGGTCGGCGGCGCGGCCGCTGCCGATCACGTAGGCGCCGGCCTCGCGCGCGAGCTGGACCGCCATCGAGCCGACGCCGCCGGCGGCGCCGTGCACGAGCACGCTCTGCCCGACCTGGAAGCGACCGTGCTCGAACAGCCCCTGCCACGCGGTCAGCCCCGAGATCGGCAGCGACGCGCCGACCGTGAAGTCGACGTCGCCCGGCAGCGGCGCGAGGTTGCGCGCCTCGACCGCGACGTACTCCGCCAGGCTGCCGTCGCGCGTCCAGTCCGCGAGGCCGAGCACCCGCTGGCCGACCGTCAGCCCGCGCGTGCCGTAGCCGAGCGCGCTGACCACGCCGGCCAGCTCGTGGCCGGGGATCGACGGCGTCCGGTCGTGCCCGCGGCGATCGACCCAGGTTCCCGGCCACGTCAGCTCGCCGGGGGTGTAGCCCGACGCATGCACCTCGACGATGACGTCGTTGCTCGCCGCCTCCGGCTCGGGCCGCTCGGTCAGCGTCATCCCGGCCGCTCCCGCGGCCTCGTCGGTCACCACGATCGCCTTCATCGGCCAGTTCCTCCTGTTGCGTGATCGACCATACGAAAGAGGACGATACAGTCCAGAAGCGTCAGAGCTCGAGCACGTACTTGACCCCGGCGGAGCGGCCGGCGGCGACCCGATCGGCGATCGCGACGGCGTCGTCGACCGACGCGGTCTGGACGTCGAGCCGCAGCTCGCCGGCGGCGGCGAGCGCCGCGAGCCCGCCGAGCGCGCGTCCGTCGGGCTGCACGTAGAGGTTCGAGCTGGCGATCCCGCGAACCGGGTCGGGAGCGTCCAAGGTGATCGAGATCAGACGGCCGCCGTCGACGAGCAGGCCGATCGCGTCCTCGGCGGTCCCCGGCGCGGCGACGAGGACGGCGTCGAACCGTCGATCGACATCGCGCGCCCAGCCGTCGACGTGGGTGTCGACGATCGCGCCGGCGCCGAGGGCGCGGAGCCGATCGGCGTGGGCCGGCCCGGCGCCGGCGACGACCTCGGCACCGCGCCGACGGGCCAGCTGCAGCGCCAGCGACGCGGTCGGGCCGGAGGCGCCGACGACGAGCAGGCGCGTTGCGGCGCCGACCTGGAGCGCGTCGAGCGCCTGCCGGGCGGTGAGCCCGGCGATCGGCAGCGCGGCGGCGACCGCCGGGGCCAGGCCCTCGGGCAGCCGCGCGACGTGCGCGGCATGGACCAGCACACGCTCCGCCCAGGTGCCGCTGCCGCCCGGGAGCGGCGCCGCGTGGACGAGCACGAGGTCGCCCGCGCGGAGCTCCGTCTCGCCCGGGCCGGTCGCGGCGACGCGGCCGGCCGCTTCGACGCCCAGCGCCGCGGGCGGCTCGAGGCCGACGTCCCAGCCGCCCGTGTGCAGCAGGGCGTCCCACGGCCCGATGCCCGCGGCGATCACGTCCAGGACGAGCTCGCCGGCACGCGGCCGGCGCGGCTCGGGGAGCTCGAGGATCTCCAGGGCGCCGCCCGAAGCGCGAACGCCGAGCCCGATCACGAGCGCGCCTTCGGCAGCTTGTCGAGCACGAGCCGGTAGGAGTCGGCGACGAGCTCCTTCACGCGGCTCGCGTCGAGGCCGGGTCCGCCGGCGGCGGTGATCCAGTGCCGCTTGTCCATGTGGTAGCCGACCGTGATCTCCGCGTACTGCTCGCGCAGCGCCACGGCGTCCTCCGGATCGGCCTTGACGATCACGACCGGGTGCCCCGGCAGGTCGGTCATCAGCATGAAGACTTTGCCGCCCACCTTGTACAGCTCCCAGCTCGGGCCGACACGGTGCTCGAAGGTGACCTCCGGCAGCCCCCTCGCGCACTCGTCGGCGACCTTCTGCAGCTCCTGTCCGTCCATCGGTGAACAGCTCCTCTCGCTTCGGCCGGACCGCTCAGGCGAAGGTGAACAGACGCCCGGGCTCGAGGCGCGAGACCGGCGTCGCGTACTGCTTCGCCTCGTCGGGGTAGCCCAGCGCCAGCAGCACGGTGGTGGTGTGGCCGGTCTCGCGGATGTCGAAGGCCGCGTCGACGCTGACGGGATCGAAGCCCTCCAGCGGCATGGCCTCGACCCCGAGCGCGGCGGCGGCCATCATCGTCAGGCCCATCACCATGTAGGTCTGCTTCTCCATCCAGTGGTAGGTGTCCTTGTAGCCGTAGCTGCGCAGGTTCACGAAGTCCCGCGTCATCGACTCCCACCGCTCCTGCTTGGCGAGATCCGGGAAGCGGCCGTCGGCACGCTCCTTGGCGAACACCGCCTCGAGATGGTGCTCGGGCACGTCGGCCCGCGTGGTGAGGATGATCGTGTGCGAGGCGTTGAGGATCTTCTCCCCGTTGTCCTGGAACCGCTCGCCGAGGTTGGCCGCCAGCTTCTCCTTGCCCGCGCGGGTGGACAGGACGTAGAAGTGATTGGGCTGGATGTTCGTCGACGTCGGAGCCGAGCGCAGGAACTTCAGCAGCTGCTGAAGCGTCGCCTCCGGGATCGTCCTGCTGCCGTCGAAGTACCGGCTGAGGTGCTTGTTCATGAGCTTGTCGAGGTCCATGTGGTGATCCCTCCTGGCGCGCTCGTCGCTAGGCGGACGGGGCGGGACCCTGGATCTCCAACCCGAACGTGGCGGGGTCGGCGTCGGCGTCGTTGCCCTCGCGCGGCACGAAGAAGTACTCGGCGCCGGCCGGCTCGAGCGTGACGAGCAGCCGGGTCGCCTCGCCGCGCACGGTCAGGCCATGCGGGACGCCCTTCGGGAGCGCCGCGTAGGACCCGGCGTCGACGTCGATCCGCTGATCGCCGACGAAGGCGGTGATCCCGCCCTCCAGGACGTACAGCGTCTCGTCCTCACGCGTGTGCGTATGGATCGGCGGCTCGTCGCCGGCGCGCACCTGCCACTCGACGACGGCCCAGTCGCCGCCGGCCTGCTCGCCGGCGATCTTCAGCTCGGCGGTCGATCCACCGCCGTAGGTCACGGTGCGCCCGGCCCCTGGGCCGGTGAGCACTGGTTCGTTGACGGGCATGCATGCCTTTCTGGTCGACGGGCGAGCAGGCGCCACAGCGCCCGAGGTCGATACGGGACTCTATCGTCCAGTTCCGCGGACGCACGGACAGCCCGCTCACCGGCGACGTTGCGGTCTCTATAGTCCCGTTGCATGGACACCGGCCGCACCACGGCGACGTCTCGCCTGCTCGTCGCTCGCGTCCACGGCCTCGCCGGACGCCGCGACGAGCTGCGCGCAGCACTGGACGCCCTCGCCGGCGCGGCGCTGGACGAGCCCGGCTGCCGGCAGTTCGACGTGCTCGAGCTCAACGACCCGGGAGAGCTGCTGCTGCTCGTCCACTGGGAGAGCGAGGACGCGATGCGCGCGCACTTCGCCACCGACCACTACCGCCGCTACCGCGAGGGCGTCGGTCCGCTGCTGGCCCGCCCGAGCGACGTGGTCGTCCACCACGTCGCGCAGACGCTGCGCCCCGTCGATCCCAACCTGCCCGACCCGGCGATGCTCGGCTAGCAGGCGCTAGGCGGCGAGGCTCTTGACGTGCTCGATCGCCATGTCCAGCGCGATCGCCATCGGTGCCGTGTCGTGCGCCGCCTGCGCCAGCAGGTAGCCGCCCTGCAGCGCCGCCATCATGCCGACGGCGAGCTTGCGCGGATCGGCGTCGTCCCGCAGCACGCCTGACGCGCGCATGCGCTCGAAGCCGTCGGCGAGCAGGCGCTCCCACCGGTGCAGCGTCTCGTTGAGCACGACGCGGGCCTCGTCGTTGGAGTCCGCGAGCTCGTTGGCCATCGACCCCAACGCACACCCGTACGCGCCGTTCTGGAGCTCGTTGGTGCGCACCAGCGCGTCGCGCCACAGCCCCAGGCCGCGGAACGAGTCCAGCTCGCGCAGGCGCCCCTCCTCGCGCGCCATCACCTGGGCCGAGCGCAGGCCGATGACCGCCTGAACGAGCGCGTCCTTGTCGGCGAAGTGGCGGTACAGCTGCGACTTGCTCGTCCCGCTCTCCTCGCGCACCTCGTCGAGCGTCGTCGCCGCGACGCCCTGGCGGTACATGAGGTGCGCGGCGGCCTCCACGATCCGCGCGCGCGTCGTCTCGCCGCGCTTGGTCAGGCGCTCCGGCCGTTGCGTGCTGGAGCCAGCCACGTCGACATCGTATCCGGCGCTACCGAGGCAACAGGACGACTCAGTCCCACGGCAGCAGAACCGGCCGGCGACGCGATGCCCACGATCGCCAACCCACCCGAACCCCAGGCGGACCATTTAGTCCGGTTCCATGTAGGGTGGGCTCCGTGAGCCGCGTCAGCTCTCCCGCAGGTCCGGCTAGCCGGCCGGAGGCGCCACCCTTCGTGGGCTTCGCCGAGACCGACGAGACCGACAAGTCCGGCCGCCTGCTCCACGCGGCCTGAGGAGCGTGCGCGCGACCGTGCCCGGAACGCCGCCCCAGGGCGGGCTCGCCCTCGCCCCGGCGGCGGTCGAGGCGCAGGCCGCCGACCTGCTCGCCGACCAGCGGCGCGCCCTGACCACCGTGCGCGACCTCGACGACCTGCAGCGCTGGCGCGACGCGATCGTCGCCCGCAGCGCCGCCGACGACGGTCGCTACGGATGCGTGCTCGGGTCGCTGACCACCCATCTGTCGGATCGCGACGAATCGGCGCGCGCCGTGCTCGGCGATGCCTTCAACCGCTGGCGCGACCTGCTGGCGTCGTCGCTCCGGCAGCTCCAGGCCACCGGCCGGCTCGACGCGCAGGCCGACGTCCAGCGGCTGGCCGTCGCGATCGTCGCCGCGCTGCAGGGCGGCTACATCCTCGCCCAGGCATCCCGCGACGCCCAGCCGCTCGCCGACGCGCTGGACATGGCGCTCGCCCGCGTGCGCGCCTACGCGTGCACGCCACCGCTGAGCCCGAGCGCGTAGCGGCGGCAGGGAGGCCCGCGAAAGACCTCAATCACAGGCAGCTGGACCACAAGGCACCGTCAGCCAGCGTGACGGTCGAGCTCATCGCGAGCTTCGTGGAGCAGCCCAGCGACGTCCAGCGTACCCCGGAGGGGCGCGATTCGAACTCGGCGACAACGCTCAGGCGAGGGTGATCGGGCGTACCGCACACCGGGGTCGGACCTCACACGAGTCCGTCGCCCAGCGAGCGCAGAACATCAGCGGTGAGGGCCTCCTGTGCAAGCCTGGCGCGCGCCTCCATGACGATCCGAGCCTGGGCGGCGAGCGGTTCGCCCAGCCACGCCAGATGCGCCTCGCTGGCCTGCCCAAGCCGTTCGCGGCCGGCGCCGCGCCGGTCGCGGTCGAGCAGCAACCTGTACAGCGGTCGCGCGGGAAGCAAGGGCAGTGGGGCCACGAGCTGCGCGGCGCGTGCGGGGATGCGCAATCCGCTGGGGTCGATGTCGCCGAAGTAGAAGGCGCACTGCACCGGCTGTCCGCCGACCTCCAGTCTGCGGAGCGCCTCGCAGGACTGCTCGAACGCGGCACCGGCGCCCCACGCGACCAGTCCTACCGGCGGTGCGGTCATCTCGCCGAGCACGTCGGCGAGGCTACGGAACGTGTCGGTGTTCTCCACCACGAGCACTGCCGGCGCCTCGCCGACGGCCTCGCAGACGAGTCCCGGAGCGATGCGCCTGGCGCGCAGCAGCTCGTACGACAGCAGGCCGGTGGCGAAGAACCGGCCGTAGCGCAGGCGGTCGTCGAGCAGCTTTTCGTCGCCGAACAGCTCCAGCGAGCGTTCTCGTGACCCACACGGCGGCGCGCTGGCGCCGCGGTCGGCCAGCCACCGATTGACCTGGCGCAGGATGCGCTGCTCGGCTGGTGTCGGCGGCGGCGAGAGCGTCAACACGGCGGCGAGCTCGGGACGCCAGCCGTGCGCCCGCGGGTCGGCGCGCCCGTCGCCGTTGGCCGGCCGGACCACGTCGACGAACGTCGGGAGGGCGGGCATCTGGCTGCGGTCCTGACGCCTGGAGGCGCGTACTCGTCCAGCCGCTGCGAGCTCATCGACCGCTGCGGCAAGCTCGCGACGACGCTCGGGCCGTCCGCGCATGTGCGGCAGCGCTTCGAGGTGCTTGACCTCCAGCTCCTCCAGCGGCCAGCGTGCGCGGCGGCCGTCGGCAATGACGGCGAGCAGCCGGCGCGCGTCGGCGCTGAGCGCGCTCATCCGCCGGGACGACGCACGAGCCGCGCCGCCTCGATGGTCGGAGCGTCGCCGTCGTGCTGCAGCGTTGCGGTTTGGCCGTCGTGGCGGACGTAGCGCATCGAGCGAGTGAGGTCCTGTCGATTGCGCAAGCGCACAAGCACTGGGAAGCGGTCGAGAGCGTTCGCGTCCTCGATGGCGGTGGCATAGATGAGCTGCATCCCGAGTGCGGTTGCCATCTGCATCTGCTGGTCGACCAGGAAGCCGCTCGAGGCCTTGCCGAACGGGTTGTCGAGCAGCAGCGAGCTGACGGCGGCGAGCCGGTCCGAGCGCGCGAGAGCCTCCCTCCGCAGGTTGGTCAGCGCGCAGTACAGGAGGATGGCGATGGTCGCCCGTTCGCCGCCGGAAAGGTCGGACAGTCCGGATACGGGGACGGGCTGCGCGCGAGGCAGCCCCGGCTCAGGCTTGAGAACGGAGACCCGCACCCGTCCAAGGACGGTCAGCGTGGCGTGCAGCAGCAACTTGAAGCCGTCCGGGGACCCCTGGGCCTGCAGAAGCTCATCGAGCGCCTTGCCGACCAGACCGAGCCGCCGGGCGGTGTCGCCCGGCGGGTCGAAGCGGATGGTCAGGAACTCGCGGTCGGCCCACGCGCCCAGGGCTGCCGGCAGTCGACTGGTGCGCTGCAGCGCGCGCAGCCGCGCGATGGCGTCGGAGACGCGCGGTTCGAGGAAGCGGATGATGAGCTCGCGGTCGGTCTCCAGTCCGGCCAGGCGCTCCTCGATGAGACCGACGTGACTGGCGAGCTCCGCCGTCAGCTCTCCGGCGTGCGCGGCCAGCATGTCGTCGTCGGTGCGTGCGAGCTTGTCGACCAGGTCCTGAGCGGACTCGGCCGCCGGGTCCCGCAGCCACTGCGCGACCGCGCGTCGCGCCACGTCGACGGCGTGCTGGCGGCGGCGGTGCTCACCCGCGAGCCGGTCGCGCTTGGCCCGATCAGCGTCGCGGTCGGCAGTCGCCTGCTCGGCGCCGTGCTCGTACGGCAGCTGGTCGGCAGCCGCGTCCAAGGTCTGGTCGACGAGGCTGGCGAACACGGCGGCGGCGCGGTCAGCCGCGGCTGTGATCCCAGCAAGTTCGTCGATACGCATCGCGAACGACTCGCCCAGAGCCCGCTGGCGACCCGCTGCCGCCAGCGCTGCCTCGCGCAGCCGCTCGGCATGGTCGATGTCGCCGGGCAGCTCGGGCGGTTGCGTGCGCTCGCGACCGACGCGTGCGAGCTGGTTGCGCAGAGCGCCGTCCTCCTTGTCGAGCTGACTACGCCGGCGGCCGTCGCGCTCGGCGGCCTCGGCGGCCGCCTGCGCCTGACGCGAGCGGCTGCCAGGTGCTGCGGCGGCGGGGTCACGTGCCAGCTCGGACGCACGCGCCGCGACTTCGGTGGCCGCGGAGCTCAGGCGGCTTGCGTGTCGGGCGCTTTCGCGGCGCGCCTCCTCAAGCTCGCGCGAGAGCGCGTCATCGCCGACCTCCGCGTCGAGTCGCCGCTGCGCGAGCGCGAGCTGTTCACTCAGCACCGCCAGCGGCTGCTCGACGAGTGCGGCTTCGGGCGTGACCTCGACGGCGATGACCTCGGCCGCCGCGGCGCGTGCATGAGCGGCCGCACCAGCGTGCTCCGTAGCCGTCTGCAGGGCGGCCTCGCGCCGTTCCCGGGCGGCGGTCGCAGCGGCGCCGTGTGATTCTGCGTCGGCCGTCGCTGTCGTGTGCAGCTCGCGCTGACGCTCCAGGCGGTCATCCGCGTCGGCCGCAGCCAGTTCGGCAGTGGCGGCTGCGGACAGCGCGTGAGCCCGCTCGCGGGCCTGGTCGGCTGCGGTCCTCGCGGCAGTGGCCGCGACGCGCGCGGCTCGTTCAGCGGACTGCGCCTGCGCGAGCGCAGACGCGGCCTCCTCGACGCGGCCCTGAGCAGCCTGCAGTGCTTCGGCTGCCACCTGCTCCTCCGCGTTCAGTTCCGCCAGACGCGTCTGCGGCCAGCGGCGGAGCAAGGCGTCAAGCGCGGTAGCCGCCTGGCGACCAGCTTCGGCAGTGCGCGCGAGCTCCTCGGCACGGCGCTGGAGCCGCTCGCCGTCCTGTTCGAGCGTCAGACGTCGAGCTGCGGCCGCGGTGCGGTCATACAGCGCATGGTCGCCGCCCCAGACACGCCACGCGGGCTCGGCGCCGTTGGCCAGCAGCGCAGCGGCGGGCGCGACCGCCACCGGGAAGGCCGGGGACAGCCCAGCGCGCTCCAGAACGGCGACCGCACGTTCGATGTCGGTCTCCGGGTCCGTGAGGACCACGCCGTCAGCGATGTGCGGGTGGCGGGCGACGAGGCGCTCGCGACCGGCCTCCGGTGCGGCGTCGTCGAGGTACGCGAAGCCTGAAAGTGCGTCGATGTCGGCGGCGTTGAGCGCCTCGACGGCACGGGCCACGTCCGCGCGTGGGGCCAGAAGTCTCCGGTCGGCGAGCGCCTGCAGGTCTCGCCGCGTCTGCGCGAGCTCGCCTTCGGTCTCGCGCTGCTCGGCTTCGATGGAGGAAATGCGCTCGCGCAGCGTCGCTCGCACCACGTCGGCGGCCGCATGGAGGTCGGTGTCCGAGCCGTCAGCCAGCTCAGCCACGGACGGAAGCGCGGCAACCTCGGCGTGCTCGCGACGGTGCTCGGCGAGCGCCCGTTGAGCATCGTCCTGGCGGCGCTCGGCCGCGCTGGCTTCACGCTCAGCGCGCGTGCGCGCGCGAAGCGCCGCGTCTGCTGCGCGCACCGCCTGCGAGGCCTCCTCGTCGTGCGCGGCGGCACGCTCGCGCTGCGCATCCGCAGTGCGTTGAGCCGAGTCCCGAGCTGCGCCGGCCGACTCGTCGCGGTCAAGCAGACCCGCGCTGACCGCCTCCGCGCGCGTACGAGCTGCTCCGTCGAGCTGGCCCTGTACTTGGGCCATCCGCTCCGACGCCACCGCTGCCGCTCGCTCAGCCTGCTTCGTTGCCTGTTCGTGCCGGCCGACTGCGCCCTTCTCGGTTTCGGCTTGCTGTGCCGCCTCATCACGGGCGCCCTCGTGCCGCTCAGCGGCCACGGTGTGGGCGGCGCGCAGCGCCGCGGCGTAGCGGTCTCGCTCTGCCCGCAGCGGCGCAGTCTGGTCATCGCGTTCACGCAGGGCCGCTTCGAGTTGGCCCGCCACAGCGTCGGCGGTGTCGCGACCCAGCACCGCCTCGGTCAGCGGCCACGCAACGGCGTCGAGCTGCGCGGCGGCCTGCGTGAGGTTGATGTCTTCCAGCTCGGCGGTGACCGCGGCGAGCCGCTGCTCGGTCGCCCAATGCTCCAGCCACGCCGCCTCCTCGTTGTGACGCTTGCGGGCCGTATCGGCATCCGTGCGCTGGCGGCGCAGCCTACGCTGCTCCTCGTCCGCCGCGACAGATCGCAGGCGGTCGCGCTCGGCCGCCGCCGCGAAGCGACCATGCAGCAGGCGTGCCGAGACCTCGGCCGCGGCGACCGAGCGTTCGGCGGCCTGCTCACCGTCGTGCGCGGAGGCCAAGCGGGCCATGGCCTCGTGCAGGCCGGAGACGAACGCGCGCCGGCGTCGCAGCATCGGCATCTGCGCGAGTTCCTCGCGATACCGCTCGAACTGCGTGCGGACGTCGGCAACGTCGGCGGGCGGAGTGACGGCGCGCAGGACGAAGTCGATGAACTGCTCGTTGGTCGCCGCGCGCGCGATCACCTGGTCGGCCCCGCCCTCGCCCTGATTCATGTGAACCTGGTAGCGGAACAGCTCACCATCCAGGCCGCGGTCCTCGAGCATCGTCGTCCACTCGCTCACCGAGGCCGTCGTCTCGACGCGCAGCCGCGGGTGCGCAGCGTTCAGCGTGTCCAACGCCTTGGCGTAGGCACGCAGCGAGAGCCGCCGCCCTTCAGAGAGCTGCGCGTCTGCGATGGCGTCCAGGCCGATGTCGCCGTGCGCGTGGAAGCAGTAGAAGCGCCGCTCCACGTCCGCGCGCGAGCGCTTGAGGTTGCCGTCCTCGTCGCGGCGGTGGCCGGTGCCGGGCTTCAGCTGGCAGACGAGGCCTGCGATGAGCGCACGGGCATCCGGCGCGTCATCGCGGACCCACTCCAGAACCACGTGGCCGACGTCCTCTGCCCCGAGCAGATACTCGATGCCGCCGGGGCGTGCCTTGTCCTCCTTGCCGATGTTCTTCGCCTCGTTCCAAGCAAGAACGTGGAAGACGAGCCGCTCGAAGGTCGTCTTGCCGCCCCCGTTGCGCAGCCACAGCACGGAATGCTCGGCATCGCCAGTGCCGTCGCGGAAGTCGACCAGCAGCGGGTCGTAGCGCGCTGACGCCGGGCCGACGCCACGCATGAACACTCGGGCGAGCCGGAGCCTCACGCCGGGGCCTCGCTGAGGTCGAGCAGCGCGCGCGTCCCAGCCGGCACGGCCAGCTGGCTGGCCAGCACGCGGTGCCGACGGGTGAGGCGATAGCGGCCGCCGTCCTCATCGGTCTCGCGGCGGGCAAGCGCGTGGTCTTCAAGCCACTCGAACTCGCGCCCTACCCAACGCAGCGAACCACGCATATATGCGCGCTTGTCGGAGATGTCGTGCGTCTGCGGCTGTCGCGCGTACAGCGCCCACGCACGTTCGAGCTCGGGCTGCTCACTCGGCCGGTCCGCGATCTGGCCGTCCTCGCGCGCGGTCGCGGCGGCGCGCAGCCGCCGGTCGACCTGCAGCACGCTCAGTCGCGGCGTGCGGTCGGACACGAGGTCGCGCGCCGTCGGATAGGCCAGGCAGACGATGGCGACGTGGATGAGCCCAGCGCCCACGCGCTCGTCGTAGCTGTACGTGCCCGGCCGTCCGGCCTGGCGGCGGAACGCGAACGGGCTATCAGGGTCGGTCACGCTCAAGACCAGCTGCATCGGGCTCGCGTCGAGCACAAGCAAACCCTGCCCACTCGCGTAGGCGTCGACCTCGGCGCGAAACTCCAGGTCGGCCAGATAGGTCCCGATGAGTTGCGCGTACTCGGCGTCCCGCGCCGCCGTGACCCGCGGGTCGAGGGCGAGCCGCACGAGGCGTCCGGCGTCGCGCGCGTTCACGAAGCCACCTCGGCGCGCTCCTCGACTGTGATGCGCAGCCGCTCGATGGTCAGCTCGTCGCCGGTGTAGTCGGCGTCGTCCAGCGTGCCGGCGGGGTCCGCGAGCAGCAACGAGTCGCTGTCGGGCTGCTCTTCCGGCGCGAACGCCGCAAGCCCGCGCATGGCCAGCAGCCGCGCTGCGAGCGCACTGTGCTCGTCGCGGGCCGCCTCCAGCAGCCCCGACAGCGTGGTGGGCTCGTCGACTGCGTCGAGCATCGCCTCGACGGCCGCGCGCGTCTCGGGGTCGAAGCGGTCGGGGTCGGGGTCGGGGGCGAACTCCGTTTCCTCGACCGTGGCACCGAGCCTCTCCGGCGGCGTCCGCTTGGCGCGCAACAGCCACGTGACGAAGCTCGCCAGGTCAAGCGCGACCGGCGGGCAGGGCGGTATCAGCGCGGACTCGAAGACCTCGAGGACCTGGAGGGCGTCGGCGGCCGTCAGCGCCAGAGTCGGCGCCAGCAGTTCGGGGTCGGGGTCGGGAAGGCCGATGCCGCGTCCCAGCTCGAAGCCTTGCTCGACCTGCAGGCGCTCGAACTCCTCGGGCGCATGCTGCAGATGGACATGCAGGCGCTGGTGGCGGCGCAGACAGTCGTTGACGACGGCGCGCAGCGACTCGATGGCCGCCCCGTCGGTGACTCGCTCGGCGGCGGCGCGGAGCTGCTCCAGCGTCGCGGACTCAACTTCGACGCGTTCGCGGATGTGCTCGCGGCCGTCCTTGATGGCCGGCAGCACCTCGCCCTGCAGGTCCACCGTAGCGATGGAGTTGCGTGCGTCGGCGATGAGCTGCCGCAGCCGCTCTGTGTATTGGATGGAGCGGTAGCGCGCGTCCATCGCCGCGCGCCGCGCGTCATCGAAGCGGCCGCGCTCGATGAGCTTCGCGACGAGCGTCTCCGCCGCGGCGTGCACGCTTTCGAGGTCATCGATGTCGAGCGCCCCGACGAGCAGGTTGATGGCAGGGTCGGTGGCGCGCAGGTGAACGCCGCGACCCTCGTCGACCTCGCGCACCAGCGCGAATGGCCACTCGTGCTCGACATGCACGCCGGGGCTGCGGTACTCGCCGTAGCGCAGCACACGCACCTTCACGAGCGCGTCGAGCACGGCCGCCGCAACCGCAGTGGGGTCGGACTGGTCGTTCTGGGTGCGGGCGTACTCGGCCAGCAGCGCCTTGATGTCATCCGGCGTCGCGCCGCCCTCGAGTTCCTGCCTGTCGGCGATGGCGTCGATGCCGATGAGCCCGAGCTCCAGCAGGTTGTGCGCCTCCCAGCCGCGCTGACCCTTGTTGGCTTCCAGGTCGTGCAGGGACGTCGTCAGCCCAAGCGACTTCAACCGGCGCACGCGCGCCTCGTCATGGAAGACGACATCGCGCTCGCGCAGCGGAGCGGCCGGTTCCTCAGCCCACGGCTCCTCGTCGAGGCCGAGCCCGAGGCGGAGGATGTCGAAACGCTTGGTATTCACCATCGAGAAGACCGTCGCAGCCGGTGAGCGCAGTCTGACGCAACGACAACGCCCAAGTGACCTGCCGGCGCACACCGCAAGTTCATGGCTTGCGGCACCGTCCGCGTCGCTGCACGTCGGGACCCGGCAATCTCGGCGGCGGTCGCCCGCCGACAAACATATGCCTGCTCGGGAGGAAACCCGGAAAGAATGGGCATCCCAGCCTGATGCCGAACAAAAAGGCCCGCAAACGCGGGCCTCTCTCAATAGCGGGGGCAGGATTCGAACCTGCGACCTTCGGGTTATGAGCCCGACGAGCTACCTGACTGCTCCACCCCGCGTCGCGGACACACGATGGTAGCAACCCCGCAGCGGCGCTCAGCCGACCCGGAACCGCGTGATCGCGCTCTCCTGCGCGCAGTCCGAGAGGTCGTCGGCGCTGCAGCGCACGCGGTAGGCCTGCCAGTAGTAGGTGCCGGCCGTGTTCAGCCAGAAGCCCGGGAAGTCGTGGAAGCGCGGGCGGTACGCGAAGCTGCCGCCGGAGCGCCTGGCGACACCGTGCGCGGCGCTGTCGCAGATCAGCCCGTCGCGGTCCTTGCGCCGGCTCGGACAGACGAGCACGTAGACCTTGCCGGTGCCCTTGACGCGCATCCTGAAGGTCGGCGTCGAGCCGGTCGCGACCGTCGCGCCGGGCTTCGGGGACAACGGCTCGATGCCGCTCGCCGCCGACGCCGCGGCGGGCGGGGCGAGCAGGACGAGCGCGAGCGCGAGCAGCGGCAGCGAGCGGGCGGCGGCCATCGCGCGAGCGTAGCGGCGATGATGTCCGGGTGGGACAGATCCTCGTCACTCGCGAGCTGCCGTTCCCGGCGCTCGATCGCCTGCGCGCCGCCCATTCGCTCGACGTCTGGGAGCTGCCGTCGCCGCCCCCGCCCGCCGAGCTGCGCGCTCGCGCGCGCGGCGCCGACGCGCTGCTGACCATGATCACCGACCGCGTCGACGGCGAGCTGCTGGCCGCCGCGCCGAGCGTCCGCGCGGTCGCGAACCTCGGCGCCGGCACCGACAACATCGACCTCGCGGCGACGCGCGCTGCGGGCGTCGCCGTCGGCAACACGCCGGGCGCCGTGACCGAGGCGACCGCCGACATCGCCCTCACGCTGCTGCTGGCGCTCGCCCGGCGCGTGCCCGAGGGCATGGCCGAGGTCCGCGCCGGCCGCTGGGCGCCGTGGCAGCCCGCGCACCAGCTCGGCATCGAGATCGGCGGCGCGACGCTCGGAATCGTCGGCTGGGGCCGCATCGGCCAGGCCGTCGCGCGCCGCGCGGCCGGCTTCGGCATGCGCGTGATCCACAGCTCGCGCACGTCCGGCGTGCCGCTCGACGAGCTGCTCGCCGAGGCCGACGTCGTCTCCGTCCACACGCCGCTGACGCCGCAGACGCGGAACCTGATCGACGCCGCGGCGCTGGCGCGGATGAAGCCGACCGCGCTGCTGATCAACACCGCCCGCGGCGGCATCGTCGACCAGGTCGCGCTGCGCGCGGCGCTCGCGGACGGCACGATCGCCGGCGCCGGGCTCGACGTCACCGAGCCCGAGCCGCTGCCCGCCGACGATCCGCTGCTGGACGCGCCGAACCTGCTCGTGCTCCCGCACGTCGGCTCGGCGACGCGCCAAACGCGCGCGCGGATGGCCGAGATGGCGGTCGAGAACCTGCTCGCCGCGCTCGCCGGCGAGGCGATGCGCTACCCGGTGCCGTGACGCGCGTCGCCGTCGTCGACGTCGGCACCAACTCGACGCGGCTGCTGGTCGCCGACGTCGGCGATCGGCTGGTCGAGATCGAGCGCCGCTCGACCGTCACGCGGCTCGGCGAGGGCGTCGACCGCAGCGGCGAGCTCAAGCCCGAGGCCCAGCGGCGCGTCTTCGCCGCGCTCGACGCCTACGCCGAGGCGATCGAGCGCCACGGCGCCAGCGTCAGCGCCGCCGTCCTGACCTCGGCCGTGCGCGACGCCCGCAACGGCGCCGGCTTCGCCGAGCGCGTGCGCCGCGACTACGGGCTCGACGCGCGCACGCTGAGCGGCGACGAGGAGGCGCAGCTGACGTTCCTGGGCGCCACCAGCGCGCGCGACCGCGGCGACCGCTCGGCGCTGCTGGTGATCGACGTCGGCGGCGGCTCGACCGAGCTCGTCGTCGGCGCCGGCGGCGAGGTCCGCTGGTACGCCTCGACGCAGAACGGCGTCGTCCGCCACAGCGAGCGCCACCTGCATCACGACCCGCCGCTCGCCGGCGAGCTCGACGCGCTGGCGCGCGACGTCGCGCTGCCCGCGCCGGGTCGCGTGGACGCCGCGGTCGCCGTCGCCGGCACCGCGACGGCCTGCGCCGCGATCGACCTCGAGCTCGAGCCCTACGACGCCACGCGGGTCGAGGGGCACGTGCTCGCCACCGCGCGGCTGCGCGAGCTGCGCGACCGGCTCGCGGCGCTGCCGCTCGAGCGCCGCCGCGCCGTGCGCGGCCTGCATCCGGATCGGGCGCCGACGATCGTCGCCGGCATCGTGATCCTGCTCCAGGTGCTCGCCGCCGCCGGCCTGGACCGCGTCGAGGTGTCCGAGCACGACATCCTCTACGGCGTCGCGTTGCGCAGCGTCCACTGAGCGTGGACGTTCGTTCTATTGCCGGTAGGAGCCCTAGAGGACGAGAATTCGGTGCGTTGGAAGGGCAGTCGAGCCTCCCGCCGCTGCCCTGCTGACGCATAGGTCCGGACGAGCGTCGTTCCCACGGCGCCTCCCGCCGTTCGGACCACCCCAAGGCCCCAGTAAGGCACGTACCCCTGCCCGTCCTGATCGGGGCCGCATAACGAAGCCGCCCGCCCCCGCCGCGGGCGGCTTCTTTTTGTGCCGTGCCGGCCGCGAGCGACCGGCAGAGGCTCAGAAGCGGCTGGGGAGATGGGCGCGCGCGGCGAGCGCGTCCGTGATCCGCGACTCGCCCCAGAAGACGCCGCCGTCGGTCATCAGCACCGGCAGGCGGTCGACGCCCTCGCCGAGCAGCCGCCGGGCGGCGGACTCGAGCGCGCCGTCGCGCCGCTCCTCGCGGGCCGCGCGCAGGCAGTCGTCGAGCGCGAGCCCGGCCGCGGCCGCGGCCTCGGTCAGGATCTCGATGTCGTCGAGGTGGAAGCCGCCGGCGAACGCCAGCCGCGTGGCGGCGAGCACGAACGCGGCGCCGCGGCCCTCGTTGGCGGCGTAGTGGGCGACGCGCATCGCCGCGGGCACCGGCTCCGGCCAGCGCTCGGGCCACTCGAGCGGCAGCTGCAGCGAGATCGCGCGCTGCGTCGCCAGCGCCCAGATCTGCTCGGCCTCGCGGTTGTCGCCGGGCACCGCGCGGCAGCGCAGCGCGCGGGCGCTGGCGGGCGTCCAGACGACCTCGCCGTAGGTGCGGTCGACGCGCTCGGCGGCCAGGTACGTGAACGGAGACGAGAGGTCGAAGAAGAACTCGACGCGCGCCGCCGACCTTGCGACGGCACCGGGCCCTGGCCGCATCCTGCGGTCCGTCAGCCTGATGACCTCACCCATTCGTCTGTCCTCGTCTCGTATCGATTGGACGCGAGGACACGACGCCCTCCGTCGCAGCAATACAACGCGCGGAACCCCTGGAACTTGCGCTGTCCATGGCCTCCGTGCCGTCAGTTGAAGATGTCGATGTCACGAACCATCACTCGGCAGAGCGAGTATTGTGCCAAGACCGTACGCGTCGGACACTTGGAGCCTCCGATTCCGCCCGTTCCTCCACCGAAACGCCACCCATACGACCAGTGGTCGCCAGACGCCCGCGCGCTCGACCTCGTCGGCGACAAGTGGACGCTGCTGATCATCCGCGACCTCGCCGCCGGCCCGCGCCGCTTCGTCGAGCTGCAGCGCGTGCTTCCGGGGATCTCGACTGAACAGCTGCGGTCACGGCTGAACCGGATGGTCGCCGATGGCCTGCTGACGCGCCAGCGCTACCGCGAGGTGCCGCCGCGCGTGGACTACGAGCTGACCGCGCGCTCGCGCAAGCTGTTCCCCGTGCTCGGCGCGCTGGCGCGCTGGGGCTTCGACTGGACCTGGAGCGCGCCGCGCCCGGGCGAGCACGTCAACGTCGGCGCGATCTTCCGCCTGGCGCCCGGCCTGCTCGAGCCGCCGCAGGCGCTCGAGGGGACCGTCAAGCTCGTCGTCGAGGCGGACGAGCAGGCACCCGAGCGCAGCTTCCTGCTGACGCTCCAGGGCGGCCGCGTCGAGATCTCCGAGAGCGAGGACGAGACGTCGCCGCTGGCCTCCGTGCAGGGCAGCGAGAGCGCGTGGGTGCGCGCGCTGGGGCCCGACGGCGTCGACGACCAGCTCACGATCTCCGGCCGCGCGGTGCTCGCGAAGGCCGTGCTGCAGGGCTTCACGCGCGCCGCGGAGCGCGCCGCCGCGATCGTCGCGGCCTAGATGAGTAGTGCCACGGGGTCAGGCGGTGTACTGAGCTAGCGAGCGGCTGGGCAGGCCGAGGCGGTGGTTGAGCGCGACGGCGGCGGCGAGCGCTAGGAAGCGGCAGGCCAGGCGTGC
>Ga0153956_1001419_pt1 | contig 21005 bp, 23 predicted proteins | sample TSFL040MetaG_FD_104704 | JGI IMG/M metagenome (GOLD analysis project Ga0153956, IMG submission 104704) | Attine ant fungus gardens microbial communities from Florida, USA - TSFL040 MetaG | ecosystem: Host-associated > Fungi > Mycelium > Unclassified | place: USA: Florida, Wekiwa Springs...
AACCGTTCGTTCCGCGCGAACAGCCCGGCGCCTGAATCCGCGGCGCTTCTGGAACTCGTCTCGCCGCTGCGCGAGCGTTTCGTCGTGCACGTCGACCTGCACGAAACCACCGACAGCGACGAATCCGAGTTCCGTCCCGCGCTCGCCGCGCGCGACGGCAAGCCGTTCGAGCCGGAGGGAATTCCGGACGGCTTCTACCTGGTCGACGACTCCGAGAATCCGCAGCCCGCATTCCAGCAGGCGGTGATCGACGCGGTCGCCGCGGTCACGCACATCGCTCCGGCCGACGCGCGCGGCGAGATCATCGGTTCACCGGTGGTCGCGCCCGGCGTCATCCGCTACGCGCTCAAGCCGCTCGGCCTGTGCGCCGGCATCACCGATGCGCGCTACACGACGACCACCGAGGTGTATCCCGACAGCCCGCGCGCGACGCCGGCGCAATGCAACGACGCGCAAGTCGCCGCAGTGCGCGCGGCGATCGATTTCGCGCTGGCGCACGGCTGAAAGAGCGGCCGCCGCTCATCCATGCGAGGTGATCGATGAACACGTTTCTTTTCGGCATCTGCTGCCTGCTGCTGTCGGCGCAGGCCGTCGGCGCCGAGGCGCCGGCTTCCGCGGCGCATACGCTCGTGCTCGTGCGGCATGGCTGGTACGAGCCGGATCCGAAGCTGGACGAGAACATCGGCCCGCATCTCGCGCCGATCGGCGTGGCGCAGGCGCATCTGGTCGGCGCGCGCCTCGCCGGATTGCCGACGCGGTTCGACCGCATGATGGTCAGCCCGGTGCAGCGCGCCCGCGACACCGCGGCGACGATCGCCGCGGATTTCCCGGGACGCCGCTTCGAGGTCGACGACGATCTCGCCGAATGCACGCCGCCGACGCGACGCGCCAAGGTGATGGAGCGCGAGAAGCCGGCGGATCTCGCGGCGTGCAAGGCGCGCCTCGATCGCGTGTTCGCGCGCTATTTCCAGCCGGCGGCGGGCGCGGCGAAAACGGATCTGCTGGTGTGCCACGGCAACGTGATCCGTTATCTCGTCACGCGCGCGCTCGGCGTCGACACGCTGGCGTGGCTGGAAATGTCGGTCGGCAACGCGAGCATCACGCGCATCCGCGTCGAAGCCGACGGCAGCTTCAAGGTGATCGCGGTCGGCGACGTCGGCCATCTGCCGCCGAACCTGCTCACCGGTGCCAGCGGCGACGCGGAGCGCAGCCTCGCGATTCCGCCGTTGCCGCTGGAGCGTGACGCGACGGATCAGGCCGCGCCCAAGCCGGTCGGGTCGCACTGACGGGTCGCGGCCAGCTCGTCAATCCCGATCCGGAGCGCCGAGCGGGAACAGCGGGCGATATGGCCGCGCCTCGTCGACCGCGCGCGCGAACGACGGGCGTGCCAGCAGGCGCGTGCGATACGCCCTGACGTTGGCGAATGCGGCGTCGATCGGATGCGTCCAGTCCGCATAGAACAGGAACGGTGCCGCGGCGCAGTCGGCGAGGCTGAAATCGTCGCCACAGGCCCATTCGCGATCGGCGATGGTGCGGTCGAGCCAGCCGTAGGCGGTTTCGAGCATCGCGCGCGCCTCGGCGACGCCGAACGCATCGCGGTCGGCCTCGGGCCGCAGCGCGTCGAACACGATCTTCTGCTGCGGTGTCGAGACGTAGTTGTCGAAGAAGCGGTCCATGCCGCGCACGTCGAGCGCGGCCTTGGCGTCGGCGGAAACCAGGCGCACGGGACCTGGATGGTACAGGCCGAGGTGCTCGATGATCGTGCTCGCCTCGACCACGGTGCGGCCGGCGTCGAGCAATACCGGAAAGCGCTTCAGCGGCCACAGTGCGCCGAGTTCGTGCATCGCTTCGGCATTGTCGAGGATGCGGAACTCGAACGGCGTGTCGTTCTCGTACAGCGCGATCAGCACTTTCTGCGAATACGACGAAAACGGGTGGGCTAGCAGTTGCAGGTTCATGGAGGATTCCTTCTTGTCGGCGGCGCAAGTCCATTCCACCCGACGAACGGGAGCAGGAGCGATCGACACGGATCATGCGCGTTCGGCGCCGGGCGCGCCGGCAGCCCGCAATTGAGGATCGTGGCGCCGACCCCATGTCCACCTTGCGATCGTGCCGGCGAGCGGCATGATCGGCTGGGCGCGGAGCCGGACAACAGGACGCGCCGGGCCGCGCTGGCGCGAACGGGCAATGGGAGATGACGATGGCAACCGGCTGGGCAGGCGACGGCGCCGTGCAGGACCAGATCGACGCGACCGTGAAGGACGCGATCAAGCGCGCGCGCAGCGAAATGCGCCAAGGCCCGGGCCTTGCGCGTTGCGAGGAATGCGATGCGCCGATTCCGGCGGCGCGCCGCGCGGCCGTGCCCGGCGTGCGGCTGTGCGTGGCCTGCCAGGAAGCGCACGACGCGGACCGGAAAGCCGCGAGCGGCTACAACCGTCGCGGCAGCAAGGACAGCCAGTTGCGCTGAGCCGCGCGTGTCACGATGCGCCCAGTCCGGGAAGTGCCACCGCACGGCGCCGGCCCGCGCACGGCCCGTGGCGGACCGGATCGGCTTCTCTCGTTCCGTTAAGCTCGGCGCATGAGCGAGCTGCCCGCCATCGACGGCGTCACCGCGAGCCGCCTGCAGTTGCCGCCGGCACCGTGGGCGACGGTGCTCGACGGCTTGTGCGCGCAGTTCCCCGCCATCGCGCGCGAGCGCTGGCTCGACCGCATCGCGCGCGGACGCGTGCTCGATGCGCATGGCGTCCCGATCGCGCCGTCGACGCCGTATCGGGCCGGCGCGGAGGTCCATTACTACCGCGAGGTGGCGGACGAGCCGCGAATTCCGTTCGAGGAACGCGTGCTGCATGTCGACGATCATCTGGTCGTCGCCGACAAGCCGCATTTCCTGCCGGTGACGCCGGCCGGCGGCTTCGTCGCCGAAACGTTGCTGGCGCGACTGATACGCAAGCTCGGCAACCCGCGACTCGCTCCGCTGCATCGCATCGACCGCGCGACCGCCGGACTGGTGCTGTTCTCGGCCGAGCCGCGTACGCGCGCCCGCTACCAGGCGCTGTTCCGCGAGCGCGGCATCGCGAAGGGATACGAGGCCTGGGCACCGCCGCTGCCGGCGCTGCGGTTTCCGTTGACGCGGGCGAGTCGCCTCGAGCGGGGCGAGCCGTTCTTCCGCATGCGCGAAACCGACGGCCCCGCCAACAGCGAGACGCGCGTCGACGTGATCGAGCGTGGCGACGATGCCTGGCGCTATGCGCTGGAACCCTCCAGCGGGAAGAAGCACCAGTTGCGCGTCCACATGGCCGCGCTGGGCTCGCCGATCTTCGGCGATCCGCTGTATCCGGCCTTGCGCGACGCGACGCCGGACGACGCTTCCGCACCGCTGCAATTGCTGGCGAAGACACTGGCGTTCATCGATCCGCTGGACGGCGCGCCGCGGCGGTTCGAGAGCACGTTCGATCTCCGCCCGTGATGTCCGCGGCCTGGCGGAGAGGAGGCCGTACGGGACCGGCTCAGCCGGAGGGCGCCGCGCTTCCGCCTTCGAGCGCGTGCAGGTGGCGTTCGATCGCGAATACGTGCGCATCCTGCGCGCCGAGTTCGCGCAGCGCCTGCGCGAGATGGACGAGGTAGTCGCGATTCGGCCCGCTCGGGCCTTCCGCGCGCGCGACGTGGCGCGCGATCTCCGCTTCGTCCGCCTCGCCGAGCCAGGCTGCATTGCCCTCGTCGGCGATGTAGACAAGCGCCTCGGCATGGCCGCCGTCGTCGAACGTGAGCGAGACCGCGTGGCGCAGGTAGCCGTTCTTCTCGCGCCGGTCCAGATGCGCGAAGACTTCCGGCGTGATCAGGTAGGCCATGCCGGCGCAGGTTGCGCCCGGATCGGCGACCAGCGTCAGTACGCGCCCCGGCGCCTCAGGCGTGCCGCGATGGTCGTGCGAGCCTTGCCAGAATCGCCGCGACCAGTCGCGGATCCGCGCCGGACGGCGTTCGACGTACGGGAAATCGGCCTTCCAGATCAGCGAGCCGTAGCCGAACAGCCACACCTGCGCGCGGCCGTCGAAGCGCCCGGTCCGCCGGTTGATTTCGATCGTGTCGATGGACATGCGTGCAGCATACGGAAAGCCGCGCCGGCCGGGGCGGCAGTCGCCACGCCGTGCGCGGCGGATTATCCTGTCGACCTCTTGCGCCCGTGCGCTGTCTGCAGCGAACCAACCGATGAACGAAACGCCTCCCGATCGCCTCGCCGCCAACCCGAAAAGCCCGTTCCACGACGCCGAGCTGCTCGCGCGCGGCATCGGCATCCGCTTCAACGGACAGGAAAAGACCAATGTCGAGGAATACTGCGTCAGCGAAGGCTGGGTGCGCCTGCCGGCCGGCAAGGCCCGCGATCGCCACGGCAATCCGATGACGATCAAGCTCAAGGGCGAGGTCGTTCCGTATTTCCTCGATGCGCCGGAAACGCCATGAAGTTCCTCGTCATGATCTACAGCGACAACGCGCTGATGGACGCGTTGCCGGCCGGCGAGTTCGACACGATGATGCGCGGCTGCCTGCAGCATGCGGACGAGTTGAAAGCCGGCGGCAAGCTGGTCGACTTCCAGCAGCTGGAAGCCGCGTCGACGGCGAAGTCGATGCGCGTGCGCGGCGGACGCCGGACGATCGTCGACGGTCCGTTCGCGGAAACCAAGGAAATCCTCGCCGGCTTCAACCTGATCGAAGCGGCGGACATGGACGAGGCCGTGCGCATCGCGTCCGAGTTCCCGTGGGCCAGCACCGGCTGCATCGAGATCCGTCCGGTGCGCGACGTGGATGCCGTGCGCCGCCGCGTCGGCGCCTGAGGCGAGCATTCCCGGCCTGTGGCGCTTGCATCGCGTACGTCGCGGCTCGTGCTCGACACGAATGCCTGCCTGGACCTGTTCGTGTTCGCCGATCCGCGCTGCGCGCTCCTGCGCGGCGCGCTGGAGCGAGGCAGCGTCGTCGCGCTGACCGATGCGGATTGCCGCGCCGAATGGCTGCGCGTGCTGCGCTATCCGCGGCTTGCGCTCGATGCCGCGCAACAGGCCGATGCCGTCGCCGCATTCGACGCGCTCGTCCGCGACGCGTCCGCGTCGGATTGCGCGACGTCGGCGAATGCGCGACTTCCGCGCTGCGCCGATGCCGACGACCAGAAGTTCCTCGAACTCGCGCTGCGTGCCGGCGCCGGCGCCGTGCTCACGCGCGACGACGCGTTGCTCGCCCTGGGCCGCCGTCTCGAGCGCGCGGGCCTGTTCGCGATCCTCACGCCGCTCGCATGGTGCGAGCGCCACGCCGAGGCGCATTGATCGACGCGGTCCGCATCGTGCGAACGTCCACGTCCCGGGTCGGCACGGCCGATGCCCGGCACGACGACGCCCCCGGTATGATTTGGCCATGTCGATCCTGCTGTTGAATCTTCGCCACGTTCCCGACGACGAATCGGACGACGTGCGCGCGCTGCTCGATGCCCACCGCATCGCCTGGTACGAGACGCCGCCGAATCGCTGGGGCATATCCGCCGGCGCGATCTGGCTCGCCGACGAAATCGATGCCGGCCGGGCCATGCGACTGATGGCCGAGTACCAAGGCGATCGGCAGGCGCGCGTGCGCGCGGAATATGCGGCGGCGCGGCGCGATGGCCGCGCGCCGACCGGCTGGTCGATCCTGCGCGACGATCCGTTGCGTGTCGCGTTGACCCTGCTCGCGACCGCGTTCCTGCTCGGGTTGCTCGCACTGCCCGTGTTCCTGATGTCGCGCTAGCGCGTTGCGTTATCCTCGCGCGATACCCGGCGAGGGCCGGCCCAGGGGAGGGATGTCGTGCGGATCACTCGATCGGGGGCGAGGTTTCTCGTGTGGTTCGCGGCTGTGGTGTCGACGGCGCCGTTCGATGCCGCCGCGCGGGTCAGTTCCGTCGATCCCGGCGAGGTGCCTGCGCTTGCGGCCGATGAAGGACTGCTGGTGGTCGCCGTCGATTCGAACGTCGATCTCGACAGCGTGCGCGTGCGCAAGGACGGACGGCTCTTCAGCAGCGGCGTCCTGTCCGGCATCAAGGCCGGGCGCAATTCGCGCCTGTACGTGGTGCCGGCCGGCACGTACGAATGGCAGCAGGTGCGCGCGTTCGGATGGGTGCGCTACGAACTCGGCGACAACCCGGAATACCGATTCGAGGTGAAGCCGGGCCGCATCACCTACGGTGGCGACCTCGTGTTCAGGCCATCGGGTTTGCTGCACGCTTCGATCCAGGTCTCCAATCGCGGCCTGCGCGCGATGGACTGGCTCGAATCCACCCATCCCGGGGTCGCCAGCCGGTACGCGTTCACGTATTCGGGCCACTATCCCGACCCGTTCCCGGCGTTCTACAAGGAGGCGCGCACCGGCGTCACCGCGAGCCTCGCCGACCTCGACAAGGTGCGCGAACCGCCCAGGCCAGGCTCTTCTCCATTGGCGATCCGCGACCTCTGGCGCGACGAGCACGTCGGCGCGATCGCCCTCAATGCCGCCGGCGACCTGCTGGCCGAGCGGGTACGCGAGAAGGACCAGTGGGCGATCGACCTGATCGACCTCAATGCCGGCACGTCGGTGCGCTTGCTGGCGACGGCATTTCCGCAGGTGTCGATGGCTTGGTCGGGCGATCGCCGGCTTCTGCTCGGAGTCGGCAACGACCGTTCCCGCCAGATCGTGTCGGTCGTGCTGATCGGCTCCGGGCCGGACGGCAAGCGCAGGTTCGACGTGATGAAGATGCCCAATCCGGGCCACGTGGTCGATCCGCTGCCGGAGGACCCGGACCACGTGCTGTTCGCCAGCTACGGCGGCCGCGGTGCATTGCTGGTGCATCGCGTGGACATCTCCAGCCAGCGCGCCATCGATGTCAGCGCGGCGGTTTCGCGCGAACGCCTCAATCGCGGCGTCGCCGACGACGTCGGTTGGTATGCCGATGGCCGCGGCGTCCTGCGCGCCGCGTTGGCCAGGCGCGACGACGGCTACGTGCTGATGTACGGCGACGGCAAGGAATTCTCGGAAGTGCTGTCGTTCCAGTCCGTCGGCGGCTTCGATCCCTTCGCCCTTTCCCATGACGGAAGCCTGATCTACGGATTGACCGACGAAGGCAGGGCGCAGCGCGATCTCGTCGTGTTCGATCCGTTGCAGCGCCGCGTCACGCAGACCGTCTTCAGCAAGCCGGGCGTCGACATCGTCGAACCGCTGATGGACGACCATCGCCGGCCGATCGGCGCGACCTACTACGAAGGCGGCCGGCTGGTCAGCGAATACTTCGACGGCAAGGACCAGCACCTCGCCGCGGTGTTGCGCAACACCTTCCCCGACCGTACGGTGGCCGTCGTCGACCGCAGCCACGACGGAAAGCAACTTGTCCTGTGGGTGGACGCGAGCGACCAGCCGAGCCGGCTGTACCACCTCGACGTGGAACGGCGCGAGGCCTCGCTGCTCGACGAATCGCGGCCGTGGCTCGACGGCAAGCCCTTCGTCAGGAGCCGGCGCCTGTCGGTGACCGGTATCGACGGGCTGCCGATCGAGGCCTACCTGACATTGCCGCCGGGCGACGGCAAACGCCCGATGGTGGTGGTGCCGCACGGCGGCCCCGTCGGCGTCAGCGACCGCCTGCACTTCAATCCCGAGGTGCAGTTCCTCGCCTCGCTCGGCTACGCGGTGCTGCAGGTCAATTTCCGCGGTTCCGACGGATACGGCAAGGCGTTCCGCGAGGCCGGGTATCGAAGCCAGGGCACCTTGATCGAGGATGACATCGACAGCGTCATCGGCGACGTGCTGGCGCGGGAGCCGATCGACCCGCAGCGCATGTGCATGCTCGGATCGAGCTATGGCGGCTATTCGGCGCTCGTGTCGACGATACGCTGGCCGGATCGCTTTCGTTGCGCCGTCTCGATCTCCGGGGTCAGCGATCGCATCCTCTTCTTCACCGCCAGCGACGGCGGCCACTCGGCGAAGGGGCGGGAAGCGCTGGAGCGCATCGTCGGCGATCCCGACACGCAGCAGGCCCAGATGATCGCGGCCTCGCCGCTGTACCGCTACCGCGACATCAAGGTCCCGGTGATGCTCGTGCACGGAGAGGAAGACATGCGCGTCGACTACGAGCACGCGCGGCGTCTCGTGCGCATGCTCGACCTCGCCGGACGGCCGCCGGTGATGCTGACGTTCGCGAAGGAAGGCCATGGCCTCGACGACATCGACGACATCGAGAAGGCCTGGTCCGGCATCGCCGGCTTCCTTCGCGAGCACCTGGGGCCGCCTGCCGCCGCGGCGATGGCGGGCGTCGCGAAATGAACCGGCATGCCGGTATCGGACGGCGGAGTGGAAAGGAGGATCGGCAATGAATCGATGGCTGCGCGGGATGCTCTTGCCGGCGTTGATGGTCCTGCTGCCCGCATGCGTCGGAACACGCGAGTCGACGCAGCACGCGAATCGCGAGATGGCGCAGGGTTCGGTGGTCGGACAGGCGTCGCCGGAGTGGGACGCGCCGGCGCGGCTCGTCGGCGGGATGGCGCCGGTCTACCCGATCGGGCAGCTCCTGAACGGCAAGACGGGCCATGCCGAGGTTGCGTTCACGGTCGGCGAAGACGGCCGCACGCGCGACATCTCGGTCACGAAGGCCGATCGCGAGGTCTTCGGCCGCCATCTCGCCGCCGCGGTGAAGGGCTGGCGTTTCGAGCCTGCGACGAAGGACGGCAAGCCCGTCGCGTCGCGACTGTCGTTCGGACTGGATTTCGTGATCGAACGCAACTTCGACGTGCCGGAATCACCCGCCGACAAGCGGAAGGGACAGCGTTGACCCTCGCGCGGAACGTCAAACGTCGCGCACCAGGCCGGCCTCGGACAGCACGACGTTCGCAGCGAAGCGCTTTTCCAGTTCCGCGGCCAGCACGTCGCGTGCAGGGTTTTCGCCGTGCACCAGCACGACCGGCGGATGCGTCGGGCCGGAACCGTACCAGTCGAGCAGGCTTTGCTGGTCCGCGTGCGCGGACAGGCCGCCGACCGTGTGGATGTGCGCCTTCACCGGGATGTCGGCGCCGAACAGCCTGACGTGCTTCACGCCGTTGACGAGCAGGCGGCCGAGCGTGCCGTCGGCCTGGTAGCCGACGAAGATCACGTGCGATTCGGGATTGGCGAGGTTGTTGGCGAGGTGGTGGCGCACGCGTCCGCCGTTCGCCATGCCGGAACCGGCGATGACGATCGCGCCGCCGCGGATCGCGTTGATCGCCTTGCTGTCGTCGACGCTTTCGCTGACTCGAAGGTTGGGCAGGTCGAACGGTTTGATGCGGCCTTGCCACACCTTCGCCGCATCGGCGTCGAACAGCTCCTCGTGGCGGTCGTACACGGCCATGACCTTGGCCGCCATCGGGCTGTCGAGGAAGATCTTCCAGGAAGCCATGCTCCACGCGTCGAAGTTCTCGGCGAACCAGTACAGCAGTTCCTGGCTGCGGCCGACCGCGAACGCGGGGATCACCACGTTGCCGCCGTCGGCGTGTGCCTGCGCGAAGATCTGCCCGAGTTCGGCGACGGTCGCGACGCGATCCTTGTGGTTGCGGTCGCCGTAGGTCGATTCCATCAGGATCAGGTCGGCCGCGGGCGGCGCTTCGGGATCGCGCAGGATCGGCGTGCCCTTCATGCCGATGTCGCCGGAGAACACCAGCGTCTTCGGCGCCGGATCGTTGGCGCGGACCTCGACGATGCTGGAGCCGAGGATGTGCCCGGCGTCGTGCAGGCGCACGTGCACGCCGGGCAGGATCTCGGTGTCCGTGCCGTAGGGCAGGGGACGCAGGCGTTCTTGCGCCGCGGCGACGTCGTCGCGCGTGTAGAGGGGCTCGACCTCGGGTTCGCCGGGCGCATGGTTGCGATTGGCGCGCTCGGCATTCTGCTCGGCCAGCGAGGCGGAATCCAGCAGCATGATCGGCAGCAGGTCGCAAGTCGCCGCCTGCGCGAAGATCGGGCCGGCGAAACCGCGCTTGACCAGCAGCGGCACGCGCCCGATGTGGTCGATGTGCGCGTGGCTGAGCACCAGCGCGTCGATCGTGGCCGGCTCGAACGCGAACGGCTCGAGGTTGCGCGCGTCCGAATCGCGGCCGCCCTGGATCATGCCGCAGTCGAGCAACACGCGCTTGCCGGCGACTTCGAGCAGATGGCAGGAGCCGGTGACTTCGCCGCCCGCCGCGCCGTGGAATTCGATCCGCATGGTATCCCCTCGTTGTCCGGGAGCGGCACGTTAGCACGCGCATGCGGCGTCGATTGCGGCTGCCGGCAGGCGCATCGTCACGTTTCATGGCGGCGTCGCGCGCGCAGCGCTTGCCTTGCCGCGCGGGCGGCCGCACCTCCCGGAAGAGGAGTGAACGTGGACGACATGCCAACCATTGTTTCGGGCAGGCGCGCTCGCCAATCGCGCGCGGCTGCATGATCATCCGGCCATGAACCCCGTGCCGGCCGACCCGCCGCCGCTCCCGCCGGACAAGCCCGACCCGGCCGATTGCTGCGGTGGCGGTTGCGTGAACTGCATTTTCGACGTCTACGAAACCGCGCTCGAACGCTACGAGGCGGAGCTGGCCGCGTGGCGCTCGCGTCATCCTCCGGACGCGCAGCCGCAGGCGCCTGCGCGCTGAGACGGTTTTGTGCAAGGCCCGTCGGTTCGCTGGACCTCGGCAGGCGTGCTGTCTACGATCGACCCGACATCATCGGAGGTCCATGCCTTGAAACGATTGCTCGCATCCGCCATCACGCTTTCCCTTGCATCCTCCGCCATCGCCGCCGATGCGCCGTCGTTCGACCCCAAGCGCCTGTCGGACGAGGTCAAGACCTTGTCCTCCGATGCGTTCGAGGGACGCGGCCCGGCGACGGCCGGCGAGACGAAGACGGTCGCCTACGTGATCGCGCAGATGAAGCAAGCCGGCCTGCAGCCGGGCGGCGACCTCAAGAACGGCAAGCGCGGCTGGACCCAGGCGGTGCCGTTGCAGCGCTCGGAGATCAAGGGCGCGCCGAAGCTGGATCTGGCCGTCGACGGCAAGGTGCAGGCGCTGACCCAGGGCGAGGAAATCGCCGTTCGCGCGGCGATGGACGGCGCGAAATCGGTGTCGATCAAGGATGCGCCGCTGGTGTTCGCCGGCTATGGCGTCAGCGCGCCGGAGCGCAACTGGGACGACTTCAAGGGCATCGACCTGCACGGCAAGATCGCCGTGGTGTTGATCAACGATCCGGATTTCGAGACCGGCGAAGGCGATTTCGGCGGCAAGGCGATGACCTACTACGGTCGCTGGACCTACAAGTTCGAGGAAGCCGCGCGGCGCGGCGCGCTCGGCCTGTTGATCGTGCACGAGACCGACCCGGCCTCGTACGGCTGGAAGACGGTCAAGAACTCGAACACGAACACGATGTTCGACATCGTGCGCGACAACCCGGGCGCCGTGCATCCGAAACTCGAGGGCTGGATCCAGCGCGATCTCGCGGTCGACCTGTTCAAGCGCAGCGGCCTCGACTTCGAGGCGCTGAAGAAGCAGGCGCAGACGCGCGCGTTCAAGCCGGTCGAATTGAAGGGCGCGGCGTTCTCGGCCAGCTACGCGGTCGACACGAAGGTGATCACCTCGCAGAACGTCGTCGGCCGCATCGAAGGCAGCAAGCGCCCGGACGAAACCGTCATCTACAGCGCGCACTGGGATCATCTCGGCATCGGCGCGCCGGACGCGAAGGGCGACAGGATCTACAACGGCGCGGTCGACAACGCGACCGGCACGGCTGCGCTGATCGAAATCGGCCGCGCGTTCGCGCACGCGCCGAAGCCGGAGCGCTCGGTCGTGTTCCTCAACGTCACGGCCGAGGAAAAGGGCCTGCTCGGCTCCGAGTACTACGCGTCGAAGCCGCTGTATCCGCTCGGCAAGACCGTCGCCGTGCTGAACATGGATGCGCTCGATCCGACTGGACCCGCGCGCAACTTCACGACCGCCGGCAGCGCGAAGTCCGGGCTGCTCGACCTGCTGGTCGAGGACGCGAAGGCGGCGGGCCTCGCCTACGCGCCGGACCCGCATCCGCAGGCCGGCCATTTCTTCCGTTCCGATCATTTCCCGTTCGCCAAGGCCGGCGTGCCGGCGATCTCGTACGGCTCCGGCAACGATCTCGTCGACGGCGGCGTCGACGCCGGCGAAGCGGCAGGCAAGGACTACACCGCCAACCGCTATCACCAGCCCGCGGACGAATGGCAGGCCTCGTGGACGTTCGCCGGCATGGCGCACGACCTCCCGGTGCTCTACAAGGTCGGCAGCGACCTCGCGAACTCGGATCGCTGGCCCGATTGGTCGAAGGACTCGGAGTTCCGCGCCACGCGCGATGCAAGCGCCGCCGAGCGGAAATGAGCCCCGCGTTCCGTCGGGGCCCGCGGGTCCCGTGCGGAATCCTCGTGTGGAAGGCGACGCGAAGAGGGCGGGCGCGATCGTGTTGGTGTAGTTTTGCGCGGCACGCGCGCCGCGTGCGCACAACCGGACAGGAGCGATCGCATGGCAGGCTGGTACGAGTTGAGCAAGAGCAGCGACGGGCAGTTCCGCTTCGTGTTGAAGGCGGGCAACGCCGAAATCATCCTCACGAGCGAGCTCTACCACGCGAAGGGCTCCGCCGAGAACGGCATTGCGTCCGTGCAGGCGAACAGCCCGGACGATGCGCGCTACGAGAAGAAGGTCGCGTCGAACGGCAAGGCGTACTTCAACCTGAAGGCCGCGAACCACCAGGTCATCGGCACCAGCCAGATGTATGCATCCGAAGCGTCGCGCGATGCCGGCATCGCGAGCGTCAAGGCCAACGGTCCCTCGAAGGAAGTGAAGGATCTCGCCTGATGGCGGGATGACGAAAACCGGCCTGCCGCAGCCGGCAGGCCGTTCGTTCGGGCTCGCCAGCGGGCAATCGCTAGAAACGCTCGCCCGCGGCCAGCGCGCACCATTCGCCGACCGGCAACTTGCGCAGCGGAATGCGGCCGATGCGGATGCGCCGGATCGCCACGACCTCGAATCCCACCGTGCCGCACATGTAACGCAATTGCCCCGGCCGCACGTCGTGGATCGCGAAGCGCAGGCGTACTTCGTTCTGCCAGCTGACCTTGCAGGGCGGCAGCTCGCGGCCGTCGTGGCGGATGCCGCGGGAGAGCCGGCCCAGCGCGTACGGGCCGCCGTCGCCGCGCACCTCGACGACGTATTCCTGTTCGAGTTCGCGCGCGTCTTCGGTCAGTTGGCGCCGGATGCGGCCGTCCTGGCTCGCCACGATCAGGCCGCCGACATCGGCATCGAGCGGCATCAGCGGCATCAGGCGCTCGAAGTGCCGCGGCAGCATGCGGACGTCGCCGGGATCGCCCGACCAGCGCGTTTCCGGCATGACCCGCTCGATCGCCGCGGCAACCGTGACGCCGGCCGGCTTGTTGAGCAGCATCGTCGCGGGCTGGATCGCTTCGGGACGCATCGCAGGGTCGATCCGCACGTGTCCGTCGCCGACCATGCGCTGCGGATCGACGACGACGACGCCATCGATGGAAACGCCGCCGTCGGCGATGATCTGCCCCGCTTCGGCGTAGGAGCAGGCGCACTCGTGGGCAACGCGCTGCATGAGGCGGATGGAATCGGGCACGTCGTCGGCCTGGTTCAGTCGCGCGCGTCCGCGGAGTCGGCCGCGCGCAGGCAATCGAGATGGGTCAGGTACAGGCGCGCGTCGAATTCCAGCTGGTGGTAGTCGGGCGCCATGTGCATGCACAGCTGGTAGAACGCCTTGTCGTGGTCGCGCTCCTTCAGGTGCGCCAGTTCGTGCACGACGATCATCTTCAGGAACTCCGCCGGCGCATCACGGAACACCGTCGCGATGCGGATCTCGCGACTCGCCTTGAGACGGCCGCCCTGCACGCGCGAGATGGCGGTGTGCAGGCCGAGCGCGTCGCGCACCACGTGCAGCTTGTTGTCGTAGACGACCTTGTCGAGCGGGCCGCTCTTGCGCATGTGGCGGTCCTTCAGGTCGAGCGCGTAGCGGAACAGCGCCTTGTCGCTGCGCACGTCGTGCGCCTCGCCGTAGCGCTTGCGCAGCAGGTCGCCGAGACGGTCCTGCGCGATCAGTTCGCGCACCTGCGCCTGCAATCGGGCGTCGTAGCCGCCGAGGTATTTGAGGGGAATCATGCGCGAACGATACGGCATCGGCGCCTGCGTCGCCGCAGGCCGTCGCGCGTTCGCGCGCTCGTCGACGCGGCGTGGCATGTACCATCCGCTCCCCAATCAGGAGATTCAGCGATGAGCCTATCCGCGTACGAAGCGTCCGTTCCCGTGTTCAAGCAGATGCTGGACGCGCTCGACGGCCTGCTCGCCAAGGCCGCGGCGCATGCCGACGAGCGCAAGATCGAAGCGGGCGCGCTGCTGCAGGCACGCCTGTTCCCCGACATGTTCGCGCTGACGCGGCAGGTGCAGATCGCCTGCGACTTCGCCAAGAGCGTGCCGGCGCGGCTTGCCGGCATCGACGTTCCGGTCTACGACGACACCGAACAGGACTTCGGCGAACTGCGCGCCCGCATCGCGAAGACGCTGGCCTTCATCGGCTCGATCGACGCCGCGAAGTTCGCCGGCGCCGAGCAGCGCGAAATCGTCCTGCGCCCCGGCACGCCGAAGGAAAAGCGCATGGACGGCAAGGCCTACCTGCTGCACTACGGCTTGCCGCAGTTCTTCTTCCACGTGGCGACCGCCTACGCGCTGCTGCGCCACAACGGCATCGAGATCGGCAAGCGCGACTACATGGGCGCGTACTGACGCCGCGACGCCGGGGTGCGCGACGCCCCGGCGTTCAGCGCACGGCGACGCGCACGAGGCGGAACTCGACGGGCGCGTCGCTGCCCGGCGTCACCTCGACGCGATCGGGCGTGAAGAACACGAGTCGACCGGCCGTGTCGCGCAAGGTCGCGCGCAGGCTGCATCGCGTACCCGCCGGGATGCGCGCGGGATCGTAGGGCAGCGCGAATTCGAACGGGGGGCCGCGCAGGCCGTCGAAGCGCTGCATCGCGATCGTCGCGGCGGAGTCGTCGGCGATCAACTGCACTTCGAGCGTGGCGCCAGGCGGCGACGGCAGGCGTTCGAGGTACGTCGCGCGCCCCCGCAGCAGCGCGCTGCCCGCGCTCGCCGGCGTCGTCGCGCGGCCGTCGACCGGCTTGCGCACCGGTGTGGTCCGGCATGCGGCGATCGCCAGCACGCAAGCGATGGGCAGAAGCAGGGCAATCCGGCGCATGGGCATCTTCGTGGTGGAACCGCGGAGGCAGCGTTTTACACTGTGCGCCGGTTCTTGCCTACGTTCACGGCACGAACGCCGCCTCCGGATGCGAGCGAGCCATGCAGCAAGCCAGCCTTCCCGGCTTCGATCTTCCCGCGCCGGAAACCCACAACCTGTTTTTCGCGCTGCTGCCGGACGAGGCCGCGCGCACGCGCATCGCGGCCACGGCCGCATGGCTGCAGCGGCAGCCCGATGCTCCGCGCGGACGCTGGCTGAAGCCCGAGCGGTATCACCTGACCCTGCCGTTCCTCGGCGAGCACGCGCGCTTGTCGCCGGAACTCGTCGAGCGCGCGATGTCCGCCGCGGGCGAGGTGCATGCAGCCGCGTTCGATCTCGAACTCGACGTTGCCGGCAGCTTCGCCGGCAACGCGCGGATTCCGTGCTGGCTCGGTTGCCGCGAACCGCCGGCCGCGCTGCAGGCCTTGTTCGACGGGCTGTCCGCGGCATTGAGGCGGCACGCCTGCCGTGTGGTCGGCGGCGTGCCGCTCGTGCCGCACGTCACCGTGCTGCGCGATGCCGACCGCGGCATGAAGTTGCCGCTCGATCCGGCCGTTCGGTGGCGCGTGGACGAGTTCGTGCTGATCGACAGCCAGACGCAGCCGTTCCGGCCCTACCGGATGCTCGGGCGCTGGCCGTTGCGGTGACGTCGCCGTACCGGGCCGGCGCAAGCGCACTTACAATGCGCGCATGCGCCTCAACAAACACATCGCCGAGTCCGGCTATTGCTCGCGCCGCGAAGCCGACCGGCTGATCGCGGAAAAACGCGTCACCCACAACGGCAAGCCGGCCGGCATCGGCACGCAGGTGGAGGAGGGCGACGAAGTCCTCGTCGACGGCCGCCCGCTGCTCGAACGCCGCGCGGCGGGCAAGACGCGCAAGCACGTCTACATCGCGCTGAACAAGCCGGTCGGCATCACCTGCACGACCGAGCGCGAGGTCGGCGGCAACATCGTCGACTTCGTCGACCACGCGCAGCGCATCTTCCCGGTCGGCCGGCTCGACAAGGATTCCGAAGGCCTGATCCTGCTGACCAGCAACGGCGACATCGTCAACGAGATCCTGCGCTCGGAGAACCGGCACGAGAAGGAATACCTCGTCGCGGTGAACAAGCCGGTGACGCCGGAATTCCTCGCCGGCATGTCGCGCGGCGTGCGCATCCACAACCAGATGACCAAGCCGTGCCGCGCGACGCGGCTGGCGAAGTTCGGTTTCCGCATCGTGCTGACGCAGGGCCTGAACCGCCAGATCCGCCTGATGGCGGCCGCGTTCGGCTATCGCGTGACGCAGTTGCGGCGCGTGCGCATCGTCAACGTCAAGCTCGGCGTGCTGAAGGTCGGCCAGTGGCGCAACCTCACCGACATGGAACTGCGCGGGTTGCTGCCGGAGCGCAGCGACTGGTAGCGACAGGGCGTCGATGCGCCCCGGAAGGGGCGATGCCCTCCGTTTCCCGGCCGTGCGACTCAGCCCTTCGCTGCGACCGCCGGCACGCATTGCACGTTGAGGTTCCTTCCGGCGCCGACGGCCGTGGCCAGGCGCATCTCCAGCGGCGCGCCATCGGCGGGCCGCGTGTTCGCGCCGACCGCAGTCCAGGCTTGATGGCCTGTCGGGAAATGCGGCTCGTGGATCGCTTCGACGGCAAGAACCGGGCATCGCGAACGATGCCCGGGTGGTTGCGTCGACGATCAGTCGAAGCCGTTGGCGAAGATGCGATCCGTCGCGGACATCGCGTCGATGAAGCCGTAGCCATCGAGCCGCGAGTAGCCGGCGCCGATGTTGTTGCGGATGACACCCGAGAACGTGCCGCCGCCGGTCGTCGTGCCCGAGAACGTCATGCCGTCGCGGACGACCGTTCCCCGCGGCAGGAACACGCCACCGCCGAACAGGTCGGACAGGTAGTTCGCTGTCGTCGTGCCGGCGCCGATCGTGGTGCCGTTGCCGGTCGCGGACGAATGCTGCGCACCGCGGCCGACCGTGAAGCGCACCTTCTTGCCGGCGCTGAACGCGCCGTCGGCGAAGCCGATCGTCATCGTCCAGAAATGCGAGGTGCCGTTGGAGGGCGAGCCGGCGAGGTTGCTGAACCCGGCGAACGGCGCCGTGCTGGACGGCGGCGTGATGTCGCCGGCGCTCAGGCCGTCGAGAGTCCCGAGCGTGAAGTTGACGGTCGCCGGCTCGAACACGAGTCCGGGAAAGTCGTTCTCGAAGTAGGTGACGAGGCCGGCGCCGCTGTCCTGGATGCCGTGGTTGCCGCCGGTCACGTGGCCGCCGGTTTGCGCGGTGCCTTCCGGGTTGAAGACCAGCGTCTTGATGGAACCGGCGCCGTCGTAGCTGATCTCGAACGAGTTTGGATCGCGTCCGCCGGTGTTCTGGTTGGATTCCTCGTCGGATCGGATCGACAGCGTCACGCTACCGCCGTCGCTGGTCGCGGCGGTGCCCTGCGCGAACATCGGGTCGAGGTCATGCGGGAACGCGCTCTGCTGCAGGATCGTGCGCAACTGTTCCGGCGTGATCGAGCGCGGTCCCCCCCTGGATTGCAGGACGAGTGCGCCGATCGCGGCGGCATGCGGCGCCGCTGCGCTGGTGCCGCTGAAGTTCGGGTTCGTGTCCAGGTCCGACGTGGTGTCGCTCGCAAAGAACGAGTTGTTCGCGTTGTCGGTGGCGGCGAAGCGCGGCACTTCGCGCACCTCCGGCGCCGGCAGGCGGTTGGCGTCGCGGTCGAACAGGATCGTCGCGGGGCCGGGCGAGCTGAAGTACTCGGGCGAATTCGGCCGGAACGGGCCGTATGCGGCCGTTCCGTTGCAGCCCCTCGCGGTCGCATGTCCCTTCGTCGTCGTCGTGTTGTACGAGAAGTATTCGGCCGGGCCGAAACCCGAACCGCCATTGCCGCGTACCGCCCAGCGCACGCGCGTGGGCAGCTGTGCGGCGCTCGGGACGTTCGCGCGTGCGATCACGAACTGCATCTGGGACTGGCCGGTCGGCGAGCCGATCTTGCCGAGCTCCACCGGCCGGTTGTTGGCGAGGTTGTTCGAGGTCAGCGAGACCGTGCTCAGGTAGTTGCCGTTGACGTCGAACGCGAGCAGGTTCAGGTCGGTCGTGACGCCGGCCGTCCCCTGCGCGGTGTTCACGGTCAGCGTGAAGTCGCCGGTGGTCGTGCCGTAGGGAACTACGGTGATGCGGTACTGCCCGCTGGCCGGCGGATAGAACTGCACGACTTCGTCGGTGCCGGTGTCCTGGTTCACGATCAGCGTGCCGCCCGCATCGTAGATCTGAACGATGCCGTCCAGGGTGCCGCTGGTTGCGGTTTCGGTAATCACGTAGGGAGTGCCCTGCGTGAATGGCGGCAGCGGTGGCGAGCTGGTCGCGTCGAAGGTGACCGACGTCGTGCCGCCGCCGATCGTGCCGCCGCTGGAGTAGATGGGCGGATTGTTCAGAACGAGATCGCGCTGGTCGTAGGGATCGTCCCATTGCATCTCGGTGCCCTGGGAATTCGCCACGGAGGAGAGCGCGGGATAGTTCACCAGTTGGGCGACATCCTGCTGGCCCGCGTTCGGATTGAAGTTGTGGAAGCCGCCGGCATAGAGGTTTGCGGGCACGCCGGCCAGATTGATGTTCGTTCCGACGAGCGCCGCGTTCGTCGCCGCGGTGTCGCCGCTGCCGTTCGCCACCCAGCGCAACTCGGACTCGTAGGCGTTGATGCCGATGTTGTTGCCCGCCGACGAGAAATACGCGACGCCGGCCGCGGCGACCTCGTCGATCGCGCCGCCGATGATCGTTTCGCCGTAGAACGGTTCGCCGCCATAGCTGATGTCGTCGACGATGACGTCCGCGTTGAATCCGCTGATGCCGGCATGACCCGGCAGGTTGGCGAGCTGGCGGATGCTCTCGGCGAACGCGACCTCGCCGAGCGAGCCGCTGGCGAAGCCGACGCGCGCGCGCGGCGCGAGCTTGTGCAGGATCTGCACCATCGCACGGCCTTCGTCGGTGCCGGTCCCGGGCAGGTCGACGAGCACTTCCACCGGCTGCGTGTTGATCGGGTTGCCGGAGGCGCCGGGCAAGTCGAAGCTGGCGACGTCGTCGGCCGCATGCGGCGCGGCCGCGCGTTTGTCGAAGCTGTCCGACAGTGCGGCGATCGTCATGCCGCTGCCGTCGTAGTTGACCGGGGCATTCGGGTTGTAGAGCTGGTTGATGCGGTCGATGCGATGTTGAACGACACCTTGGTCGAATGCAGTGCCGATCTTGTTCAGGGTTTCGCCGGGCATGACTTGCGGCGCCGGTTGCGCGCCGACGGCGCTCTCGGGCTCGGCATCCGGGTGCGCGGAGTCGACGTCGGGCTTGAGCGCGAGGAACACCGCGCGCACGCCCTTCGACTGCGCGATGTCGGCGACGCGGTCGAGCGCGACATAGCCTTCGACGATGCCGGTGCGACGGTAGTGCGCGTCGACGGCGATCACTTTCAGCGAGTCGATGCGTGCTTCGAGATCGGCCTTCACCACGTCGAGCGGCACGCGGCCGCTCAAGGTGATGTCGACGAGCACGCGACCCGTCGCCTGGTCGGTGATCGCGCGTTCGGCGTAGACCTGCGCTGCGGTCGTGCCGAAGCCTTCGCGCTGCGCGGTTGCGCTGGATTGCTGGATGCTGCTGCTGCGCTCGACGAGCGTATCGAGGCCGTAGCCCAGGTTCTTCGGCGCCTGGCGTGCGTGCGAAGCGGTCGAGGCGAGCGCGATCAGGATCGCGCCCGCGACCATGCAGCGGCCGGACGCCGTGGTCGGACGTGGATATGCCATGTGATTTCCCCGTTGGTGATGCGTGATGACGCAACGCGGGCGTCCGTTGCCCGGTCAAGTCCTGTATCCCCAGGGAATCGAGTCTACGCCGCGTCCGATCCGCGTGTCCTAAGCCGGAAGGCGGAGTCGCCGGCCGCCATTGCGGCGGACAGCGGGGCCGTTCAGTCCGGCAGTACGGCGTTGTGGTAGACGTCCTGCACGTCGTCGAGCTCGTCGAGCCAGTCGAGCAGGTCGCGCAGGGCTTCCTCCGTTTCGCCACTGACCGCGACGCGGTTGTCCGGGCGCATCACGATGTCGGCGCGCAAGGGTTGCAAACCGGCGTCGACGAGCGCCTTCTTGACCGCTTCGAAACTCTCCGGCGCGCACAGGACCGTGCTCTGGCCGTCTTCGGACAGCACGTCGTCGGCACCGGCATCGAGCGCGACTTCGAGCATCTTGTCCTCGTCGCCGGTCGCGGCGGTGTCGAACGCGAGTTCGCCGAGGCGCTTGAACTGGAACGCGACCGAGCCGGAGGTGCCGAGGTTGCCGCCGTGCTTGGACAGCGCATGGCGCACGTCGGACACGGTGCGCACCGGGTTGTCGGTCATCGTGTCGATGAGCAGTGCGACGCCGGACGGTCCGTAGCCCTCGTAGCGGATCTCCTGCATGTCGTCGCCGCCGTCGGCGCCGGAGCCGCGCCTGACCGCGCGCTCGATGGTGTCCTTGGTCATGTTCGCCGACAACGCCTTGTCGATCGCGACGCGCAGGCGCGCGTTGCCGGCCGGGTCGGCGCCGTTGCGGGCGGCGATCGTGATCTCGCGGATCAGCTTGGTGAAGATCTTGCCGCGACGGGCGTCTTCGGCGTTCTTGCGGTTTTCGATGCTCGGGCCTCTGCCCATACGGATTCCTGCGCGATTCGGATTGGACGCGCCGCGGCGGCGCTGGGAT
>Ga0153956_1001420_pt1 | contig 20999 bp, 16 predicted proteins | sample TSFL040MetaG_FD_104704 | JGI IMG/M metagenome (GOLD analysis project Ga0153956, IMG submission 104704) | Attine ant fungus gardens microbial communities from Florida, USA - TSFL040 MetaG | ecosystem: Host-associated > Fungi > Mycelium > Unclassified | place: USA: Florida, Wekiwa Springs...
CGTGTACGTTTGCAGCACGCTCCGCCAGGCGCTCGATGCGATCGACCAGATCATGGTCCGTCGAGTCTACGGCCAGGCCGGCGATCGGGTTCTGATCGAGGAGAAGCTCGACGGTCGCGAAACGAGCGTCCTGGCGCTGACGGACGGCCGGACCATCATCCCGCTGGCCTCCAGCCAGGACTACAAACGCGCCCTCGACGGCGACGAGGGGCCGAACACCGGCGGCATGGGCAGCTACTCGCCGGTGCCGGGACTGGCGGGCGCGGCGGAGGTCGAGGCGATCGTCGACGCCGTCCACCGTCCGGTCGTCGCGGCGATGGCCGCGCGCGGCACCCCCTTCCACGGCGTGCTCTACGCCGGGCTGATGATCTGCGCCGACGGTCCCAAGGTGATCGAGTTCAACGTCCGCTTCGGCGACCCGGAGACGCAGGCGGTGCTGCCGCGGCTGCGCTCCGACATCGTCGACCTCTTCCGCGCCGCGCGCGAGCCGGGCGGCCTCGGCGGGATGAGCGCCGAGTTCGACGACGACTGGGCGGTGACCGTGGTGCTCGCCTCGGCGGGCTATCCGGAGAGCTCCTCGAAGGGCGACGTCATCCGCGGGCTCGACGAGGCGGCGGCGATCGCCGAGGTGACCCACGCCGGGACCGCGGCGCGCGACGGGGAGATCGTCACCGCCGGCGGGCGGGTCCTCAACGTGACCGGGCTCGGCCCCGATCCGGCCGCGGCGCGCGATCGCGCGTACGATGCGGCCGGGCGCATCTCCTTCGAGGGGATGCAGGTTCGCCGCGACATCGCCGCCCGCGCGATCGAAAGGACGCATGAGTAGCGAGATCACCCCAGAGACGCAGATCGCCCCGGAGGCGGAGATCGAGACGCGGCTGGAGCGGATCGAGGAGGAGTTCGACGCCTCCGGGACGCTGGTCGGGATCCTCGTCGGATCGAACGAGGACCTGGCGCGCATGTTGCCGGCGGAGGAGTACCTCTCCGAGCAGAGGATCGCCTCCGAGGTCCGGGTGACGGACGCCGCCGCCGACGTGGGCGAGTACTGCGAGAGCGCCCGCGCCAACGGCCTGAAGGTGATCATCGTCGGGGCGGCCCTGAGCACGGCGCTGCCCGGCGTCGCCGCCGCCCACACCGACCTGCCGGTGATCGGCGTGCCGCTCGTCGGCGAGGGTCTCGATACGTCCGACACCCTGCTGGCGACGGTGCAGGTGCCGGCCGCGACGCCGGTCGCCTGCGTGGCGATCGACGGGGCCGAAAGCGCCGGCGTGCTCGCGGCGCGGATAATCAACGCGTGATCCCGCGCTACACCCGTCCCGAGATCGGCGCCGTCTGGACCCAGCAGGCGAAGCTTGAGACCTGGCTCGAGGTCGAGCTGGCAGCCACCGAGGCGTGGGCGGCGGAGGGCGTCGTCCCGGCCGAGGTCGCGGCGGCGGCGCGCGAGCGGGCTACCTTCACGGTCGAGGCGGTCGACGAGCGGGAGAAGATCACCGACCACGACATGGCGGCGTTCGTCGACGTGGTCGCCGCGTCGGTCGGGCCGGAGGGCGCCCAGTGGCTCCACTACGGGCTGACTTCCTCCGACGTGCTGGACACGGCGCTGGCGCTGCAGCTGAAGCGGGCCGGCGCGATCCTCGTCAAGGGCGCGAAGGAGTACCGCGACGCGCTGATCGACCGGGCCTTGGAGGAGCGCGACACGCTCTGCGTCGGGCGCACCCACGGCGTGCACGCCGAGCCGACCACCTTCGGGCTGCGGCTGGCGGGCTTCGCCTTCGAGGCCGACCGCAACCTGGGCCGCCTCGAAGAGGCCTTCGCCGAACTCGCTTACGGCAAGCTCTCCGGCGCGGTCGGGACCTACGCCTCGGTGCCGCCGGCGGTCGAGGCGCGGGTGATGGAGAAGCTCGGCCTCGCGATCGAGCCGGTCGCCACCCAGGTGATCCCACGCGACCGCCACGCCGAGCTGACCGCGACGCTGGCCCTTGCGGGCGCCGGCCTCGAGCGCTTCGCCACCGAGATCCGCAACCTGCAGAAAACCGAGGTGCGCGAGGTCGAGGAGCCGTTCCGCTCCGGCCAGAAGGGCTCCTCCGCGATGCCCCACAAGCGCAACCCGATCCGGACCGAGCGCATCACCGGCCTCGCCCGCGTCCTGCGCGGCTACGCCCAGGCCGGCTTCGAGGACGTCGCCCTCTGGCACGAGCGCGACATCTCCCACTCCGGTGCCGAGCGGGTCATCCTCCCCGACTCGACCATCGTCCTCGACTACATGCAGGGCCTCGCGACCGGCGTCGCCTCCGGCATGACCCTCCACCGCGACCGCATGCGCGCGAACCTGAACACCACCCACGGCGCCCTCTTCAGCCAGCGCGCCCTCACCGCCCTGGTCGAGTCCGGCATGACCCGCGACGACGCCTACCGCGTGGTCCAGGAGAACGCCCAGAAGGCCTGGGACACCGGCACCGAATTCCGCGACCTCCTCGCCGAGGCCGCCCCGCAGCTGGACCTTGACGCGGTCTTCGACTACGGCGCGTACCTGACGCACGTGCCGGAGATCCTCGCGCGCCTCGAAGCCATCCGCGGCTAGATCGTTGATTCCACGGCTTGGGGGGTGGTAAGGGGACGGGTAAGGGACGACGGCCGTCTCGGCCACGGCCCGGGCAGGCTGTGGCCGTGGCCGAGACGGCCGGGGATTCGGGGAGTGGCGGGGGACCGTCCACGCGGGCCCCATGGGTCCGTCACGGGAGAGGGACGGATCCGTGACGGGACCCGCGGGTCGTGGGGGAGACGCCGAGAACGTCACGGTTCCGTGCGTGTCGGGCAACACGCACAGAGGCGCGGGCGACCTTGGTCAGCCATAGGTTTACTAAGGTCGCCCGCGCTCCTGCGGGGCCTGTCTATCGGCCCCGGAGGCGCACGGAGGGGTGACGTTCCCGGCGTCTTCGTCGACGGACGAGGCCCCTCGGGGCTCTTCGTGACCTCTCCCGCACGGGACGCCCACGGAAGTCCTGGGACTTCCCGACCCTCCGCGTCCTCCCCGCGAACCTCACAAGTCCCGGGCGTCTCGGACACGGCCACAGCCTGCCAGGGCCGTGTCCGAGACGCCCGGGACCCACCTCGGACGGCCGGAGCGCCCCCGACCGCCGTGGAATCAACCATCTAGGCCCGCCTCGTCCCGTCGGCGTTCGCAGTTAGCCACAACTGTTGTGGATAAGTGCGAACGCATCCGCGTGGACAGTTGACATAGGTCCAGACTGGCCTGCGGGCCATTGTGTTACAGGGGGATTTGTGCAGTGGGTTCGCTCTCTGTACAGCGGGCCAAACGGGGCGCGCGGCAGCTTGGACAGCGGGCCTTATCGGGTTCGGTCGGTGGTTCTTAGATTCGGCGATCCCTGTCCAGATCACCCGAATCGGGAGAACCATTTGATGCCTGAAGCGTCATCGAGAAAGCTTTTGGTGCTGCTCGCGGCGGTCGTCGCGCTCACCGCGCTGGTGTTCACGACCGCCGCCGGCGGCGCCTCCCCCAGCGGCCCACCCAAGTACTCCGAACTGCCCGACCCGATGGAAGAAGGCGAATACGGAGTGGTGCGGACCGACCCGCTGAAGCTGGGGACGACCACCTTCCAGGAACCGAACAGCTCCGGCACCGCGCCGACCGGTTCCAACGAAACGATCACCGCGGAGATCCGCGGGGTGATGTTCCAGCCCGAAGGCTTCACCGGCGAATCGCCGCTGATCCTCCTCGTGCACGGCAACCACGGCAGTTGCGACCCGCCCGCCGCCGGCAAAGCGGCGCCGAGCGGCCCGAAATGCGACGAAGAACTGAACAAAAGCGGTGAAGGTGGCGGCACCTTCAAACGCAACGACGAGGGCTACTCCTACCTGGGCCAGAACCTGGCCAGCTGGGGCTACACGGTCGTCTCGCTCGACCAGGACGAACTGATGGCCCGCCAGGACGGGCTCGGCAAGGGCATGCACAACCGGCGCCTGCTGATCATGGCGATGCTCGACAAGCTGAAGGAAGCGAGCGAAGGCCCGGTCCCGACCGACGCACACTCCAACGTCGGCAGCCTGCTGGCCGGGAAGCTGGACATGACGCGGATCGGCCTGATGGGCCACTCGCGCGGCGGCGACGCCGTCTCCAGCTTCGTCGAATACGACCACACGCGGCCGGTCGGCGAACGCTACCCGCTGCGCGCGGTGATCTCCCTGGCCCCGGTCGACTACGAACGGCACGTGCCCTACGGCGTCCCGTTCATGACCGTGTTCGGCAGCTGCGACGGCGACGTCTCCAACCTCCAGGGCGCGCGCCTCTACGAACGCAGCCAGTACGTCGCCGACCCCTACCCCACCTACCAGGTGGAGCAGATCGGCGGCAACCACGACGCCTACAACACGGTGTGGCAGGCGGACGGTGACGACGCCTCGGCGACCGACGCGGCCTGCGGCCCTGACGTCACCGGCGGCAACGGCTACGAAGGCGGCAAACTCACCGCCAACACGACCAGCATCCGCCTCTCGGGTGAAGCCGGACCGCACTTCGAAGTGCTGAAAGGCGAAACCAAACCGTACGCGATCGACAACAGTGAAAAGCTGAATCCGCTGGCGAACACCCGCATCTCCGGGGACCCCGCGCTGATGGGCGACCAGGAGAAGCTCGGGCTGGCGACGATGGCCGCCTTCTTCCGCCGCTACGTCGGCGGGGAGGGGCCGTTCGAACCGTATTTGACGGGTGAACTGGCGGCCGAAGGCGATCCGTCGGTGCCGCTGTCGGCGTGCCCGACCAGCGACGCCGGCAAGCGGATCTCCTGCATCGACCGCGTCGCCGACAGCTACACGGCGCCGCCGGAAGAACGGATGGACGTGCTCCGTCCCGACACCGAAGCTCCGACGACGATGACGGCGCTCGGCACCAGGATCGGCGCCCAGGGCTTCGTCAACGCCTACCTGCCCGGCGGCGGCGTGAAACCGCGTCCGGCGACCACCGGTAATGGGATCAGCTGGTGCAACCCCGACCCGAAGCAGCAAGAACCGAAGCAGCTGAAGGAACCGGAACTCCCGACCTCCGCCAAGCCCTGCCCGCAGCCGGCGCTGACCGCGCTCGGTGGCCAGGGTCCCCAGGGCGGCGTCGCGAAAGCCCCGGAACCGCGGGAACTAGCTCCGGTGAACGGGTCCTACGGCCGGCAGCTGTCGCTGGCCTGGGAAGGCCCGGCGACGATGACGACGCCGATCCCGGCTGCCGACGGCAACGTCAGCGGCTACAAGGCGCTCTACCTGGCCGCCGCGGTCAACTTCTTCGACCCGCGCAATCCGGCGCGCGGCGAAGAAGGGCTGTGGAACCCGGAGGCGGCACCGCAGGACTTCACCATCGCGGTGACCGACGCCGAGGGCCACGAAGCGACCGTCGCGGCGGGTGACCCCCGCTACGGGACGGCGTTGCAGCAGACGCTCGGCTCGACCAACTACCGGGTCCACGTGATCCTGCACGACATCCGCGTGCCGTTGGCCGACCTCGCGGCGCAGGGCGTCGACCTCTCGCAGGTGCGCTCGCTCCAGTTCCGCTTCGGCGGTGCGGGGATGCCGCAGAGCGGTTCGATCCAACTCGCCGACGTGCGCTTCCAGCAGCCGGCGAGCGGCTACTCGAACGTGCTGCTGGAAACCACCGAAGGCAACGGCCCGGCCCAGGGGGCGACCTTGAGCGGCCCGAGCCCGGTGGAGGAAATGGAAGACGGGACCTACCAGCGGGCCGACGGCTCGTTCGAGATCCCGAACGTCACCACGCAGCCGGGCGCCAGCGTCTGGACCGTCGACGACGACGGGGCGCAGTGCCCGAACGCGCAGTTCGAACACATCCAGGAAGCGGTGGAATTCGCCAGCCCCTGGGACACGATCGTGGTCTGCCCCGGCGTCTACGCCGAATCGTCGACCCCAGTCAACAGTGCGCTGAACCCGGTCGCGCCCGGCGCGCAGAACGGCCTGACGATCAACAAGCCGTTGAAGATCGTCGGCGCCGGCGCCGGGCTGGTGAAGATCAAACCGGCGGGCCCCGGCTCGCTGGCCGGGACCGAAGCGTTCCTGCGTGACGGTGGCGGCAACGTGGTCACCGTGTCCCGGCAGTCGCTGGGCTCGACCGAATACGACGAGGAGTTCGTCGACATCAGCGGTGTGACGATCGAATCGGGGGTGGCCCCGGCGGAAGCCGGCGTCGCCTTCTTCAACGCGTCGGGACGGATCTCCGACAGCGTGATCGGACCGATCGCCAAGGCCGGGTCCGCCGGCTGGGGCGTGATCGAGACGAACTCGCTGCAGGGCGCCGGCTCCGGCACCGCCGAACGACAGGTGACGATCACCGACAGCCGCGTCTTCGGATACGGCGCCGGGGGCGTCCTCTTCGACGGCGGGCGCGGCAAAGACACCGAAACCGCGACGACCGGCGTCTCCGCCGGGCTCAAGCAGGTCGGTTACGTGGAGGGCACGACGATCGAAGGGTCGGGCGGCACCTCGGCGACCGAACAGGACGGTGTCGTCTACAACGCCGGCGCGTCCGGCTCGGTGACCGGCAGCGCGATCCTGAAGAACGCGTCGACCGCCGGCAAATCGGTCGGGGTCCTGCTCTCGAAAGCGGCCGGCGAAGGTGCCGGGGTGAAAGTGAGCGGGTCCTACATCGCCGGGAACGGTGCCTACGGGCTCTGGAACGGTGACGCGGCCCTGACCACGCCATCGGCGACGGCGACCGACGCTTCCGGCAACTGGTGGGGCACCAACGGCACGCCGGCGGAAGCGGTGACCGTGCTCGGCCCGCCCGACGTCGAGGGTGTGTCGGGCTCCGGCTCGGTGACGTTCACGCCGGTGGCCCCGTCGATCCCGACGGTGCCGGCGGTGCCGTCGACGCTGCCCGACCAGGCACCGGTCGGCGCGCTCGTGGAACCCGTTGACGGCGAAGCCGTCGAATCGGGCGAAGCGATCGAACCGGTGGTGTTCGCCGAAGACGACTACGGGGTGAAGTCGGTGAGCCTGACGGCCGACGGCGCCCCCGTGGCCACGGCGTCGGAAGCGCCCTACGTGTTCAGCTGGACGCCGAGCGCGGCGGAGATCGGCACCTCGGTTCACCTCGAGGCGACGGTCACCGACAGCTCCGGCCAGGTGACGACGAGCTCGGTCACGGTTCCCGTGGTCAAGGGGCTCGGCGAAACCGCGGCCGAAGCGGCCGCCGAAGCCGAAGCGAAGGCCAAGTCCGACGCCGAAGCGAAGGCGGCGGCAGAAAAGAAGACGTCCGACGATGCCGTGAAGTCGGCCGAAGACAAGGCCTCGGCGGCCGAAAAGGAAGCCAAGACGGCCAAGGAAGAAGCGGAAAAGGCGCGGCTCGCCGCGCAGCCGCTGCCGACCGGCAAGGTGGTGAAGAACGCGAAGAAGGGCACCGCCCGACTGACCGTCACCCTGCCGACGCCGGGGTCCATCGTCGTCGCCGGGACGGGCATCAAGAAGGTGTCCAGCCACGCGACGGCACCGGGGCCGGTCCAGGTCCTGATCGCGCCGAAGGGCAAGGCCCTGAAGACGCTGAAGGAAAAGGGCAAGGTCACGGTGACGGTGAAGATCACCTTCACCGGGCCCGATGGGACCAAGCACGCCACCACCACGGTGACCTTGGTCAAGAAGTAACAAAGAAGGCGTAGCCGGCCGGCGGTCTGGAGGTTAGGGTGCGAGGCATGATCCTCTACACCTGTGGCACCAAGACCGCCGGCCCCGGCTTCGCCCACCCGTGCGCGAAAGCGGGCCACGCCCTGGATGCGGCCGGCTACGAGTACGAGATCAAGACCGTGAAGGGCTACCGGGCGATGCCCTGGAGTTGGGGCTCGCGCAAGGACGACCGCGCCGAGATCCGCAAACTCTCCGGCACCGACGAGGTCCCGATCCTCGTCCTCGACGACGGCGAGGTCATCTCCGGCTCCGGCACGATCGCCAAGTGGGCAAAGGAGCACCCCGCCGCACGCTCTAGTGCGTGAGCAGCAACGTCAGGATCACCCCGATCAGCGCCACGAGCCCAGCGACCAGACCCACGGCCAGACCGAACCCGATCTGCACGAGGGTGCGGTTGAGCGCGTCGAACCTGTCGTTCATCTGCGCCTGGCCGGTCTTGATATCCCCTAGCTGTTGATTGATCGCTTTGAAGCGCTCGTCGGTGCGGGCGAAACCCACGTCGACTTTCTTCTCGAGGACGGCGACCCTGGTGTCGAGGGCATCGACTTTTGTGTCGAGCACATCGACCTTTTTCTCGACCATGCCGACCCTCGCGTCGAGGGCGTCGACTTTGCCGTCCAGCACGTCGATTTTGTCGTCGGTCCAGGTCATGGTGTCCATGCAACCAACGTAGACAAAGAATTACAACGGGTGGTGCGTAAGAAGTAACAATTGTGTGCCAGTTATGCCGCGATTGGCTCACGGGCCGGGCGGCGGGACTGGACCACGATCGGGGTGCCGGCGCGGGGCGAGAAGGTGATGTTGCGGCGGCCGGTCTTCTCCGGCGCCGGGTCGACCTTGCGGAGGTCGCAGCGGGTGATGACCTCGCGCAGGACGATCCGCATCTCGAACTCGGCGAAGGAGGCGCCCAGGCAGCGGCGGATGCCGCCGCCGTAGGGGATCCAGGCGTAGGTCTCGGGCGCCGCTTCGAGGAAGCGCTCGGGGCGGAAGGCGAAGGGCTCGGGGTAGAGGTCCGGGTTCGTGTGGGTGAGCCAGATCGCGGCGGTGACGTCGGTGCCGGCGGGCAGCTCGAGGGCGTCGGTGACCAGGTCCTCGGCGAGGCGGCGGCCGGCCAGCGGGATGACCGGGCGCAGGCGGAGGCTCTCGGCGATCGTCGCCTTCAGGTAGGCCTCTTCGCCGGCTTCCAGCGAGGTGCGCAGGCGACCCAGCTCGACCGGGTGGCGGAGCAGCAGGTCGAAGGTCCAGGCGAGCGCCGTCGCCGTCGTCTCGTGCCCGGCGAGGAGCAGCGTCATCAGCTGGTCGCGGAGCTCCTGGTCGTCCATCGCGGTGCCGTCCTCGAACTCCGCCGTCATCAGCATCGAGAGGATGTCGTCGCGCTCCTCGAGGTCGGGCCGCAGCCGATGCTCGGCGATCTCGGCGAAGAGCGCCTCGTCGACCCGGGCGAGCGTCTCCTGCACCTCCGCGAACGGGTCGGCCCCGGTCCGGCGGGCGAAGAGCGCGCGCAGCTGGAGGCGGGTCGAGCCGGTCTCCGCCAGCACGTCCCCGAGCAGCTCCCGCAGCACGTCGAGCCGCGGCCCCTCGGCGACGCCGAAGACCGCGCGCAGGATCACCTCCAGGGTGATCGCCTGCATCCGCGAGTGGATCCGGAACTCGCGGCCGAGCGGCCAGGAGTCGATCTCGGCGCCGACGATCTCCCCCACCGTCGCCTCGTAGGAGCGCATCCGCTCACCGTGGAACGGCGGCAACATGAGGCGGCGGCGCGCCAGGTGCTCCTCACCCTCCAGCAGGAGGACCGAGCGCTCGCCGACCACCGGCTTGAGCGCGAAGCTCCGTCCCGGCGGCAACCCGTTGCGGCGCTCCGTATATAAGGCCTTGACCGCGGCCGGGTCGGAGATCATCACCATCGGCCGCTCGAAGCCCAGGAAGCGGACGCTGAAGGCGTCGCCGATCTCCTCCCGGTTGCGCGCCATGAAGGCGAGCGGCCGGAAGCTCCAGGCAAGGGTCTGCCAGAGCGGACCCCGCGTCGACTCGGGCGGCAGCGGCATCCGTCGATCATGCCACGGATCGGCGCAGCGGTCGCGGAAATTCGCGCCGGCCACCGGCTTGGCTAGATTGGGGGCATGCCATCGGTGATCGACCTGAAGCTGCTCTCGACCGGCAAGGTCCGCGAGATCTACGAGTGGGACGACGAGCTCCTGATGGTCGCCTCCGACCGCATCTCCACCTACGACGTCGTGATGCCGACGCCGATCCCCGACAAGGGCAAGGTGCTGAACCGCATGTCGGTCTTCTGGTTCGGGCTGACCGAAGACATCGTGCCGAACCACTTCATCTCCGAGGACGTGCCGGAGGAAGTCGCCGACCGGGCGATGCGGGTGAAACGGCTCGAGATGTACCCGGTCGAGTGCGTCGTCCGCGGCTACCTCACCGGCTCGGGCTGGCGGGAATACAAGGAGGGCGGCACGGTCTGTGGGATCGAGCTGCCGCCGAACCTGCTCGAGTCCGACAAGCTGCCGGAGCCGATCTTCACCCCCTCGACCAAGGCCGAGATCGGCGACCACGACGAAAACGTGGACCTCGACCGCGCCGCCGAGATCCTCGGCGACCGGGCGCTGCTGGACGAGCTCGCCCGGATCTCGATCGAGGTCTACGAGCGCGGCGCCGAGCAAGCGGCGAAGCACGGCATCCTGCTCGCCGACACCAAGTTCGAGTTCGGCCGGGACGCGGGCGCGGAGGTCGTGCTCGGCGACGAGGTGCTGACCCCGGACTCGTCGCGCTTCTGGCCGGCCGAACGATGGGAGCCCGGCAAGACTCCCCCCTCCTTCGACAAGCAGTACGTGCGCGACTGGGCGACGTCCCAGGGCTGGGACAAAAGGCCGCCGGCGCCGGACCTGCCCGCCGACGTGGTCGAGCAGACCCGGGCGAAATACATCGAGGCCTACGAGCGGATCACGGGGGAGAGCTTTTGAAGGCACGCGTCCTGATCCGTCCCAAGGAGGGGATCCTCGACCCGCAGGGCAAGGCGGTCGAGCGGGCGCTGCCGGCGCTCGGCTTCGAGGGCATCGGCAACGTCCACGTCGGGCGGATGGTCGAGCTGGAGGCCGAGAACCCGGAGCGCCTCGCCGAGCTCTGCGAGAAGCTGCTCGCGAATCCCCTGATCGAGGACTACGAGATCCAGCCCCTGTGATCTGGGGCGTCCTTCAATTCCCGGGTTCCTGCGATGAGCGCGACGCGCTCAATGCCTGCGAAGTCGTCGGCGACGAGGCGCGGCTGGTCTGGCACGAGGACCGCACCCTGGGCGGAGGCGTGGACGGCGTCGTCGTCCCGGGCGGCTTCTCCTACGGCGATTACCTGCGGGCAGGCGCGATCGCGCGCTTCTCCCCGGCGATGGAGGCGGTCGCCGAGCTCGCCGCGACGGGCGGCCCGGTGCTGGGGATCTGCAACGGCTTCCAGGTCCTCTGCGAGGCGGGCCTCCTCCCCGGCGCCCTGCTGCGCAACGAGGAGCTGCGCTTCGTCTGCAAGCAGGCGGACCTGCTCGACGACCAGGGCAACGTGCTCTCGATCCCGCTCAAGCACGGGGAAGGTCGGTTCTACGCGCCGGAGGAGATGCTCGATCGGCTGGAAGCGAACGGGCAGGTCGCCTACCGCTACGCCGACGGGCACAACGCCAACGGGTCGGTGCGCGACATCGCCGGGGTGCGCAACGAGCGCGGCAACGTCGTCGGGCTGATGCCGCATCCGGAGCACGCGGTCGATCCGCTCACCGGCTCGACCGACGGGCGCAAGGTCTTCGAAGCGCTGGAGAAGTTCGCGTGAGCGAGACGCCCCGCTACCGCGAGCTCGGCCTCACCGACTCCGAGTACGAGCTGATCGTGGAGAAGATGGGGCGCGAGCCGAACGTCGTCGAGCTGGCGATGTTCAGCCTGCTCTGGTCCGAGCACTGCGCCTACAAGCACTCGAAAAAACTGCTCGGCAAGCTCCCTAGCGAAGGGCCGCGCGTGGTGATGGGGCCGGGCGAGAACGCCGGGGCCGTGGACGTCGGCTCCGGCTACGCGGTCGCCTTCAAGGTCGAGTCCCACAACCACCCGAGCGCGGTCGAGCCCTTCCAGGGCGCGGCGACCGGCGTCGGCGGGATCCTCCGCGACGTCTTCGCGATCGGCGCCCGTCCGATCGCCGTCCTCGACAGCCTGCGCTTCGGCGAGCTCGACTCGGTCCGCTCGCGCCACCTGCTCGACGGCGCGGTGCGCGGGATCGGCCACTACGGCAACTCGATCGGCGTGCCGAACGTCGGCGGCGAGGTCTACTTCGAGGAGCCCTACGAGCACAACTGCCTGGTCAACGCGATGTGCATCGGCTTCGCCAAGACGGAGGACATGGTGCGCGCGGCCGCCGCCGGAGTCGGGAACGCGGTGGTGCTGATGGGCGCGACGACCGGGCGCGACGGGATCGGCGGCGCGTCGGTGCTGGCCTCGGCCGAGCTCGGCGAGGGCGACGACTCCAAGCGCCCGACGGTCCAGGTCGGCGACCCCTTCGAGGAGTCGAAGGTGCTGGAGTGCTGCCTCGAGCTGCTGGAGAAGGGCCTGCTGGTCTCGCTGCAGGATCTCGGCGCCGCGGGCCTCACCTCCTCGGCGGGCGAGATGGCCTCGGCGGGCGGGGTCGGCATCGACATCGACGTGGCGAAGGTGCCGCTCCGCGAGGCCGACATGGAGCCCTTCGAGATCATGGTCAGCGAGTCCCAGGAGCGGATGCTGGCGGTGGTCGAGCCGAGCCGCGTCGCCGAGGTGCGGGCGATCTGCGACAAGTGGCAGACCGGCTCGGCGGAGATCGGCGTCGTCACCGACTCCGGCCACATCCGCATCCTCAAGGCCGGCGAGGTCGTCGGCGACATGCCGGTCGACGCGCTGGTCGACGGCTGCCCGCTCTACGACCTGGCGCCCGCCGCGCCTGCCGCCTGGATCTACGGGAACAAGCAGACGCTCTCCCCGAGCGCCAACTCCGCGGCGACGCTGATGGCCCTGCTCTCGGCGCCCTCGATCGCCTCGAAGCAGTGGATCTTCCAGCAGTACGACTCGATCGTCGGCTCGCGCACGGTGCGCCGCCCGGAGTCCGCCGACGCCGCGGTCCTGCAGCTGCCCGAGTCGGGCAACGCGATCGCGGTCTCGATCGACGGCAACGGGCGCAAGGTCGCCTGCGAGCCCTTCAACGGCACGGTCGAGGCGGTGCTCGAGTGCGCCCAGAACCTCGCCTGCGTCGGCGCCGAGCCGCTCGGCCTGACCAACTGCCTGAACTTCGGCAACCCGGAGAAGCCGGTCCCCGCCTGGCAGCTCGATCGCGCGATCAGCGGCCTCGCCTCGGTCTGCGAGGAGCTCGGCGTGCCGGTCGTCGGCGGCAACGTCTCCCTCTACAACGAGGGCCCCGACGGGCCGATCTACCCGACCCCGGTGGTGGCGATGGTCGGCGAGCTGCCCGACCCGGCGAAGACCGCGCCGAGCTCCTTCGTCAGGGAGGGCGACGCGATCGGCCTGCTCGGCCCGTTCACGCCGACCATGCACGGCGCCGAGATCGCCAAGCAGCGCGGCGAGCTGGAGGCGGGGCTGCCGGAGCCCAAGGTCGCCGCCGTCGCCGAGGCCTGCGCGACGGTCCGCGAGGCGGTCCGCGCCGGCAAGGTCGCCTCCGCCCACGACGTCTCCGACGGCGGCCTCGCCTGCGCCCTCGCCGAGTCCTCGATCGGCGCCGGGATCGGCTGCCGCGCCGATCTCCAGGACCTGCGCGAGCGCGGCTGCACCCCCGACGAGGCGCTCTTCGGCGAGGGCGCCGGCGGCTTCGTCCTCTCCGGCGACCGCGCCGAGCTGGAGGCCCTGGGCGCCCTGATCATCGGCGAGGTCGGCGGCACCACGATCGAGCTCGCCGCCGGCGACCGCAGCCTCGTCGTCGGCCTCACCGACGCGACCGAAGCCTGGCGCTCCCTGGACGCGAAGGCCGAATCGGTGGCGGAGCCCCCCGCCGACGCTTAGGGTGCGGCGCCATGAGGCGCCTCGTCCCCGTCCTCGTCCTCGCGGCCCTCGCGCTGCTCGTCCCGGCAAGTGCCGGCGCCGAATCGGCGAAACCGTATCCGCGGGTGGTCGTGAAGACGGGCTCCGCTCACGTCGCGGGCAACCGGCTGGCGGGGATGGTCGTGATGACCAACACCGGCCGCCGCCGCTCGGGCCGCGAATTCGTCGAACTGGGCGTCGGGGGCACCCTGGTGAAGCGCCTCGGGGTCAAGCCGCTCAAGGTGGGCGCGAAGCAACGGATCACCTTCGATCGTCCGATCCCCGCGGCGGCGCCGACCGGAAGCCAGACGGTGACCGCCTGCGTGGACGGCGGCACCTGTCGGCGGATCGGCCAGGTGACGATCCCCGGCGCCGTCGTGCCGAACCCGGCTCCCGCGCCGCCCGGCCCGAGCCCGTCGCCGCCCGGCCCGACCCCCGTGCCTCCCGACAACGGAGCGGCACCGCCGCCGCCGCCGGACAACGGCCCTCCGATCTCCACGGTCCCCACCGACCCGCTCGCCTACGTCGCCGATGAACCCTTCGAAGTGAGCAGCGGCACGGTCCCCTACTGGGCCTCCGTCCCGGACTCCTACGACCCGATCAACCTCACCCCCGCCCCGCTCTTGGTCTGGCTGCACGGGTGCGGCGGCGAAAGCTCCGGGGACATCTGGGTCGTCGACCCCGGCGAAGTGGCGGGCGAACCGCAGGAATGGATGACGATCGCGCTCGGCGGACGCGAGGGCGGTTGCTGGACGCCGAGCGTCGACGAAGCGAAGGTGATGGCGGCGCTCGCCGACGTCGAGACCCACTTCAACGTCGACCGTGGGCGGGTGCTCCTCGGCGGCTATTCCTCCGGCGGCGACCTCGCCTACCGCACCGGCTTCCGCCACTCGAGCACCTTCGCCGGCCTCCTGATCGAGAACAGCTCGCCCTTCCGTGACACCGAATCGAGCGCCGCCGAATCTCTGGCCGCGGCGACCACGAAGTTCCCGGTCGTCCACCTCGCCCACACCGGCGACACCACCTACCCGCTCGCCGGCGTCCAGAAAGAGGTCGGCGAAGTCCAGGCCGCCGGCTTCCCGATCGAACTGATCCAGCGCCCCGGCACCCACTCCGACGCCAACACCGACAGCGACCTCGTCACCTACCTCCTCTCCCGCGTCAATGGCTGGCCGAGCTAGAGCGTTGCCGGCCGGCGGCTGGGGTTGAAAGGGACGGGTAAGGGATGCGGCCGTCTCGGCCACGGCCCTGGCAGGCTGTGGCCGTGGCCGAGACGGCCGGGGATGTGGGGAGTGATGAGGGATCGTCGCCTGCGGGTCACGGGAGGATCACGTGTCCGTGACGAGACCCGCAAGTCGTGGGAGGGATGCCGGGAACGTCACCCTTCCGCGCGCCTTCCCCATGCCCCACTCCGGTGAGTTCGCACTTAGCCACACATAGCGTGGCTAAGTGCGAACTCAACCGCTGTGGGGGCTCCGTCTCGTGCAGGACCGTCACGGAAGGGCGGTGTTCGTGGCGGACCCTTGCCCTCTTCCCTGGATCTCCCTCACGTCCCGGGCGTCTCGTGGCGGTCACAGCCTGCCAGGGCCGCCACGAGACGCCCGGGACGCATCTCGGACGGCCGGGGCGGCCGCGAACCCCGGCCCGCCGTGGAATCGACCAGCCAGCCCGCCCTCCCTCGCATAAAGTTGGTGCGAGGCCCCCAACCCCGCTCGGAGGAGAACATGAAGATGCGCCTGTCCGCCGCGCTCGTCCTGGCCGTCGCCGCGACCGCCCTCGTCGGAGTCGGCTCGGCCCCCGCCGCCACCGTGATCGGCAGCGGCTGCACCGCCAACCAGATCACCGACGGGGCGATCTGGGTCTCCACCGGCCACGCCCCGGCGAACACGATGCCGGTCACCGCGCCGACCTCCGGGGTGATCACCGAATGGACCGTGAACACCAACATCGTGATCGAATCGGAAGGGAAACTCGCGGGTGAATTTCCGCGAGTGCTGCAGCAGCGGCTGCTGGTCCTTCAGGCCGAAGGCGAACTGTTCAAGGTCGTCGGCGAAGCGTCGAGCGGCCCGCTGAACCTGAAAGGCAACAACACCTACAACGCCCGCGTGCCGATCCAGGCGGGCGATTATCTCGGCATCGCCGGGAACCCGTTCACCGCCTGGTGCGACACCAAAGACCCGGCCGACACCTACGCGGGCACCACCGGCGGGACGCCGGTCGGCTCGGTCTTCAGGGTCGAACGCTCGACCGGGTTGCAGGTGCCGATCGCGGCGCGGATCGAGCCCGACGTGGACGGCGACGGCTACGGCGACGAAACGCAGGACCAGTGCCCGCAGAGCGCCGCCTACCAGACCGCCTGCCCGGTGGTGACCGTCAGCTCGCTGTCGCTGCCCCATCCCAAAGCGGTGACGGTCTACGTCTCCAGCAGCCTCTCGGCGCCGATCGCGGTCACCGCCACGGTGAAGCTCGGCAAGGGCAAGACGACCACCTTGACCTCGCCGGGCCAGACGGTTGCGCCGGGGACCCTCGGCCGCTTCAACCTCGCCCTGACCAAGCCGGTGCTGAAGACCCTGGCCGCGCTGACGACGAAGAAGTCCCTGACCCTGACGATCACCGCGAGCGCCACCAACGTCACCGGCTCGCCGAGCACCGCGACCAGCACGGTGAAGCTGCGCGGCCAGAAGAAGCCGGCGAAGAAGGCGCATCCCAAGAAACCCGCGAAGAAAAAGTCCCAGGCGCCGAAGAAACAGCACGAACATCATTAGTCACGTTTAAGCCCGCTCCCGCGCGGGCACTTCTGAAGACGGAAGACCTGCCCTCCGGGGGCGGGACGTCCGTCTATGGGAGAGCGACTTGAAACGCGCCGGGCGAAGGGAGCACTCATCGTCGTGCTGGCCTTGGCCTTGGCCGGGGTCGTGCTGAGCGCCTGCGGCGGGTCGAGCTCCGGCCCGCCCCAACTCACCTTCTTCGTCGCGATCCAGCCGGGCGGGACGATCGAAGCGACGGCCGAACGCTGCACCAAGGAAGCCGACGGCAAATACACGATCAAGCCCGAACTGCTGCCCAACGACGCGAGCCAGGCACGCGAACAGCTGGTGCGGCGGCTGGGGGCGAAGGACAGCTCGATCGACGTCATCGGCCTCGACGTCATCCTCACCAGCGAATTCGCCAACGCGGGCTGGATCGCGCCGTGGAGCGGCAAACAGAAAGCGGAAGCGTCGAAAGACGTCTTCTCGAGTGTGCTGAAAACCGCCAGCTTCGAAGGCGAACTGTACGCGGCGCCGTTCAACACCAACACGCAACTCCTCTGGTACCGCAAAGACCTGGTGCCGAAGCCGCCGGAAACCTGGGCCGAAATGATCGAAGTGGCCGAAGGGCTGCCGGAAGCCGGGAAGATCCAGGTCCAGGCCGAACGCTACGAGGGCTACACGGTGTGGGTGAACGCGCTGATCGAAAGCGCCGGCACCTCGATCCTCAAGGGTCCCGAAGAAGTCGAGCTGGAACAGAAGCCGACCGAAGAAGCGCTCGAAGTGATCGGGCGGCTCGCCCACTCCTCCGCCGCCTCGCCGAACCTGCCGACCTCCAACGAGGACTCGGCGCGGCTCGCCTTCGAGGCGGGCGAAGCGGCGTTCATGACCAACTACACCTTCGCCTTCGCGAGCGCCAAGGAAAACGCGCCGGAAATCAACGAACAGATGGGCGCGGCGCCGTTCCCAAGGGTCAACTCGAACCCGGCCAAACCGCCGCTCGGCGGCTTCAACCTGGCGGTCAGCGCCTACTCCGACCACCAGCAGCAGGCCTTCGAAGCGGCGCTCTGCCTCTCCGGCGAAAAGAGCGAGCTGACCGCGGTGGAACTCGACGGCCTGCCGCCCTCGCACGAGAACCTCTACGACTCAAAGACGGTGAAAAAGGCCTACCCCGGGTTCGCCGGGCTGGTCCGCGAATCGGTCGAAGCGGCGGGGCCGCGGCCGGCCACGCCCGCCTACCAGGACGTCACCTCGGCGATCCAGCGGGCGCTGCATCCGCCGGAAAGCATCCCCGCCGAAGGCGAGGAAGGTAAGTACGAAGAACTGAAGGAAGACCTCGAACAGGCGGTCAGGCGGGAAGGGCTCCTCTGATGGAGGCGAGCACTCAAAAGGCGCCCGCGAAGGTGAGCTCCAGGACCAAGTCGGAACGCAAACTCGCCTGGATGCTCTGCGCGCCGGCGGTGATCGTGATGCTGGCGGTCACCGCCTATCCGATCATCTACGCCTTCGTCCTCTCGCTGCAGAAGCTGGACCTGCGCTTCCCCGAACAGACCGAATTCATCGGCCTCTCGAACTACGGGACGGTGCTGAGCTCCGAACTGTGGTGGCTCGACGTCTGGAACACGCTGGTGATCATGGTGATCTCGGTGGCGATCGAGCTGGTGCTCGGGATGCTGATCGCGCTGGTCATGCACCGGGCGATCTTCGGCCGCGGCGTGGTCCGCACCGTCGTCCTGATCCCCTACGGCATCATCACCGTCGTCGCCGCCTTCGCCTGGCAGTTCGCCTTCGCCAGCGAATCGGGCTTCGTCGACAACCTGCCGCTGATCGCCGACGAAAAAAACTGGTTCGGCGGCCACATCTCCTCGCTCGCCGTGATCATCATGGCCGAGATCTGGAAAACGACGCCGTTCATGGCGCTGCTGCTCCTGGCCGGGCTGGTGACGATCCCGGACGAGCTCTACGAGGCGGCGAAGGTCGACGGCGCGTCGGCCTGGCAACGGTTCGTGAAGATCACCCTGCCGCTGATGAAACCGGCGATCCTCGTCGCGGTCCTCTTCCGCACCCTCGAGGCGTCCCGCGTGTTCGACTCGATCTTCATCATGACCAGAGGGGCGCAGAACACCGAATCGGTGTCGATCCTCGGCTTCAACCAGCTCATCAACCGATTGAACCTGGGGCTCGGCTCGGCGATCTCGGTGTTGATCTTTGTCGGCGTGGTCCTGATCGCGTTCGTCTTCATCAAAGGCTTCGGCGTGAAAGTCGAGGAAGGGCGACCGGGAGGCTGAGATGAAGGTCGGCGCCAAGGAGTACTCACTGTGGACGATCGCGATCGCGATCGTGCTGCTCTTCGCCCTGATCCCGGTGCTGTGGCTGCTCTCGATCTCATTGAAGCCGCCGAGCCAGATCTCCGACGGGCGGATCATCCCCGCCAGCTTCTCCTTCGACAACTACAAGTCGCTGTTCGAAGGCGGCTGGTCCGGCAGCCCCTTCCTGCACCCGCTGGTCAACTCGATCCTGATCGCGCTGATCACCACCGCGATCGCGATCGTCCTCGCAGCCTTCACCGCCTACGCGATCGCGCGGCTCGAATTCCCCGGCAAGCGACTGATCCTCGCCGGCGCCCTGGCGATCGCGATGTTCCCGCCGATCTCGACCGTCGGCCCGCTCTTCGACATGTGGCGGGCGATCGGCATCTACGACACCTACTTAGGCCTGATCATCCCGTACCTCACCTTCAGCCTGCCGCTGGCGGTGTACGTGTTGGTGGCGTTCTTCCGCGAGATCCCCTGGGACCTCGAGCAGGCCGCGCAGGTCGACGGCGCCACCCCGTGGCAGGCGTTCCGCAAAGTGATCCTGCCGCTCGCCGCGCCGGGCATCTTCACCGCCGCGATCCTCGTCTTCATCTTCTGCTGGAACGACTTCGTCTACGCGATCTCGCTGACCTCGTCGGACGACTCGCGCACCGTCCCCGCCGCCCTCGCCTTCTTCACCGGCGAATCGACCTTCACCGAACCCACCGGATCGATCGCCGCGGCGGCGATCGTGGTGACGATCCCGATCATCATCTTCGTTCTCATCTTCCAGCGCCGCATCGTGTCCGGGCTGACCGCCGGCGCCGTCAAGGGATAAAGGAGCCCCGCCAATGTCAGAGATAGTCCTCGAAGGTGTCACCAAGGTTTTCGACGACGGCTACGAAGCCGTGAAAGACCTGAACCTCGGCATCGCCGACGGCGAGTTCGTGATCCTGGTCGGGCCGTCGGGCTGCGGCAAGTCGACGGCGCTGCGGATGATCGCCGGGCTCGAGGACATCTCCAGCGGGGAGCTGAAGATCGGTGGCGAGGTCGTCAATGACCGCTCACCGAAGGATCGCGACATCGCGATGGTCTTCCAGAACTACGCGCTCTACCCGCACATGACCGTGCGCGAGAACATGGGCTTCGCCCTCTCCCTCGCCGGCGTCGACAAGGCGGAGATCGACCGCAAGGTCACCGAGGCGGCGGAGAAGCTCGACCTGGTCGCTCACCTCGACCGCAAACCGGCCAACCTCTCCGGCGGGCAGCGCCAGCGGGTGGCGATGGGCCGGGCGATCGTCCGCGACCCGAAAGCCTTCCTGATGGACGAGCCGCTCTCCAACCTCGACGCGAAGCTTCGTGTCCAGATGCGCACGGAGGTCGCGCGCCTTCAGTCGGACCTGGGGACGACGATGGTCTACGTCACCCACGACCAGACCGAGGCGATGACGCTCGGCGACCGCGTCGCGGTGATGCGCGCGGGCGTCCTCCAGCAGGTCGGCTCGCCGGCCGAGCTCTACGGGGCGCCGAAGAACCTCTTCGTCGCCGGCTTCATCGGCTCGCCGGCGATGAACTTCATGGTCGCCGAGATCTCAGGCGGCAAGATCCGGCTGCCGATCGGCGAGGTCGACCCGACCCACATCGAGGGCCTCGAGCTGCCGCCGCAGGGCAAAGTCGTCGCCGGCATCCGGCCGGAGAACTTCGAGGACGCGGAGATCGTCCCGGACGAGACGAAAGCCGAACGGGGCCTCACCTTCGAGGCCGAGATCGACCTCGTCGAGTCCCTGGGCTCCGACCTCTACGCCTACTTCCACATCGAGTCGGAGGGCGTCCAGTCCGACCAGCTCGCCGACCTCGTCGGCGAACGCCTCGCCGAGACCGGCGCCGCCGGCAAACGCGAAGGCCAGGAGCAGATCGTCGCCCGCCTCGAGCCGACCAGCAAAGTCAAACGCCGCGAGACGGCCCAGCTCTGGGCCGACACCGCCAAGCTCCACCTCTTCGACCCGGAGACCGGCGAGCGGCTTTAGTTTCGGGCGGGGCGGCCGTCCGAGATAGGTCCTGGGCGTCTCATGGAGGTCCTGGCAGGCTGTGACCTCCATGAGACGCCCAGGACGTGAGGGGTGCGTGGGGAGGACGGCGAGGGTCGGGAAGTTTCCGCACTTCCGTGGGCGTCCCGTGCGGGAGAGGTCACGAAGAGCCCCGAGGGGCCTCATCCGTCGACGAAGACGCCGGGA
>Ga0153956_1001421_pt1 | contig 20982 bp, 21 predicted proteins | sample TSFL040MetaG_FD_104704 | JGI IMG/M metagenome (GOLD analysis project Ga0153956, IMG submission 104704) | Attine ant fungus gardens microbial communities from Florida, USA - TSFL040 MetaG | ecosystem: Host-associated > Fungi > Mycelium > Unclassified | place: USA: Florida, Wekiwa Springs...
ACTGGCGGTCACGCTCGGCCTCGCGCACCTTCTGCACGATGACCTGCTTGGCCGACTGGGCGGCGATGCGGCCGAAATCCATCGGCGGCAGCGGATCGGCAATGAAGTCGCCAAGCGCTGCGTCCGGGTTGCGGTCGCGGGCAAGCTCCAGCGGGATCTGCGTGGAATAGTCTTCCGCCTTCTCGACCACTTCGAGCAGGCGCTGCAGGCGGATTTCGCCGGTCTTCGGATTGATGTCGGCGCGGATGTTGGATTCCGTGCCGTAGCGCGAGCGCGCGGCCTTCTGGATGGCGTCCGCCATTGCGGCGAGCACGATCTCGCGGTCGATGACCTTTTCGCGCGCCACTGCATCCGCGATCTGCAGAAGTTCAAGCCGGTTCGCACTGACTGCCATTGTCTTAAGTCTCCGTCTTCCTGCCCCGGTTCCCGTCCGTCGGGCGGTTGAATTGCTTAGGTTATTCGTCGTCTTCGGCTTCGTTCTGGTTCGCGGCCTCGGCCTTCGCGAGCTTGTCGGCCCTCAGCGCGTCGCGCACCAGATCGTCCGTCAGGATGAGCTTTGCGTCGGCGAGCGCGCTGAACGGAATGGTCACCCGCGGCTCCTCGCCATAGGCCACCTGGTCGCGCTCCAGGGTAAAGCCGTCCGCGCCGACCTCGGCGATCTTGCCGCGGAACCGCTTGCGATTGTCCACGAGGATCGAGGTTTCGCACTTGACCAGATGCCCGGCCCAGCGGCGGAAATCCGACTTGCGCACCATGGGCCGGTCGATGCCGGGCGAAGACACTTCCAGATGATACGCCTTATCGATGGGATCTTCCACATCGAGAACCGGCGAAACCGCCATCGACACTTCTTCGCAATCCTCGACGGTCATGGTGCCGTCGTTGCGCTCGGTCATGATCTGCAGCGTCGCGCCGTTCTGGTTCAGGAGGCGCACGCGCACCAGGCGGAAGCCGATATCGACAAGCACCGGCTCGATGATGGCGGCAAGACGCTGGTCGAGACCGGTCTCGACGATCAGGCGCGGCTCGTTTTCGATTGCGTTGTCCTCAGGGGTCTGGTCCGACAAGCGCTCACTCCTTGCATTCGTTTCATGCAATGCCGTGATCGAGCTAATAAAAAAGAGCGGGTCCTTGCGGCCCACTCTTCATCACACGATCAAGAATTTGGAGCCGATATAAGCGCATTTCTACCGGAATGCAAGGTCTTTACCAGATTGCAGCCTTTGGCGCGAGTAGATCGCCTATTTCAGGAGGCCGAGCATGGAGCTGTCGGGAAAGCAGGTGGGCTTCAGGCCGGCGCTCTGCTGCCACTGGCCGATCGAGCGGCGCGTCTTGTAGCCCGGCAGGCCGTCGGTGCCGCCGACATCGTAGCCCTTCCGCTCCAGCGCCTTCTGCATACCGGCGACGTCGGAGCGCAGCATCTTGCCGACATCGCCCCAGGGGCCGGTGAAGGCGCCCGTTCCATAGGCGATGCGGTCGGCGAGATTGCCGATGAAGAGCGCGTAGAGGTCGGAGTTGTTGTATTCCTTGATGACGTAGAAGTTCGGCGTGACGATGAATTCCGGGCCGTCGCGGCCGGCGGGAACCAGCATCATGCCGGCCGCCTTCAATTCGCCGGCCGGAAACGCCTTGTCGCCGATGCGGGAAATGCCGAGCGAGGTCCAGTGCGATACGGGTTTTGCCAGATCCGGCCCTTCCTGCGCGCAGGACACTTTTTCCGGGATCGTCACCTCATAGCCCCAGCCGCGGCCGCGCTGCCAGCCCTTCTGCACGAGGAAATTCGCGATCGAGGCGAGCGTGTCCGGCACCGAGGTCCAGATGTCGCGCCGGCCGTCGCCGTCGAAATCGACCGCATATTTGAAATAGCTGGTCGGCATGAACTGCGGCTGGCCGAGCGCGCCCGCCGCCGAGCTGCGGAAGGCATCCGGCGTGACGTCGCCGTGCTCGAGGATTTTCAGCGCGGCGATCAGCTCGGTGCGAAACATGTCCTTCCGCGTCGACATGAAGGCCTTCGTCGCCAGCACCTCGACCGCCGGGTTCGGCATCTTCGCCGCGCCGAAGCCGGTCTCGCGGCCCCAGATGGCGAGCACGATCGAGCCCGGCACGCCATAGGTCTTCTCGATGCGCTTCAGGACCGGCCCGTATTGCGCGGCAAGGCCGCGACCGGTGGCGGCGAGCTTCTGCAACCGCGCCTCGGCGAAATAGGGGGCGGGCGAAGAGAACTCGGCCTGCGTCTGCTTCTGTTCCTTCGGCGGCGGGAAGCCGGGAGGCGCCAGATCGGTCAGGTCCCAGTCGAGGCTGACGCCGGCGAAGGCGGCGGCAAGGGTCTTGTCGGAAATGCCGCTTTTGCGCGCTTCCGGCCAGAGGTCGGCCTTCACCCAGGCCTGAAACTGCGCCTCGACGTCGGCCCTGGAGGGGGCGGCATGGGCGGCGACGGGGATCATCACAAGGGCCAGCAGGATGGCGGCAACGCGCCTGCGGAAGACCCCTCCCCAACCCCTCCCCACAAGGGGGAGGGACTTAACCTGCGGCGCCGCCGCGAGTCTTCTCCCCCCTTGTGGGGGAGATGGCCGGCAGGCCAGAGGGGGTTTCGCCTCATATTCGACTACTCTGAGGGGGATATCGCTCCACATGCTCACAACCTCCCTCAAATCACCGTCCGCGCCCGCAGCGCCGCCGAAAGCGTGCCTTCGTCGAGATAGTCGAGTTCGCCGCCGACCGGCACGCCGTGCGCCAGCCGGGTGATCTTCACCTCAAGGCCGTCGAGCTGGTCCGTGATGTAATGCGCGGTCGTCTGCCCCTCGACGGTGGCGTTCACCGCGATGATGATCTCGCGCACGCCGCCCTCGGCCACCCGCGAAATCAGCCCGCGGATGTTCAGATCGTCCGGTCCGACGCCGTCGAGCGGCGACAGCGTGCCGCCGAGCACATGATAGGCGGCGTTCAGCGCGCCGGCGCGCTCCAGCGCCCAGAGGTCGGCGACGTCCTCGACCACGATGATGACCGACTGGTCACGCCGCTCGTCGGTGCAGACCGTGCAGGGATCGACGGTGTCGACATTGCCGCAGCGCGAGCAGATCTTCACCTTGTCGTGCGCCTCGCCCATCGCCTGCGCCAGTGGGCCGAGCAACTGCTCCCTCTTCTTGATCAGGTGCAGGGCCGCGCGCCGCGCCGAGCGGGGACCAAGCCCCGGCACCTTCGCCAGGAGCTGGATGAGTTTTTCGATTTCGGGGCCGGTGACTCGCTTTGCCATAGGCGGCTTTTAGCCGATATGCCGGCAAAACGGAATCACCGAAAAACCGGCCGGCGCGAAGCGTGCAAAAATCGGCCGCCACACCCCTGTCGCGGTGAAATTCTTGCCTATATCCTTCAAAGGCATAGCTCCAGACTTTTGATCCTGCGCAATTCCGGACGTAAAACCGCTTCGCACTTTTACTGGAATAGCTCCAGAGGGGAGATTCGCATGTCTGTCCTGAAATATCTGGCCGCCGCAGTCCTTGCCGCGGCAACAACCGCTGCAGCCCCGGCCCATGCCCAGCAAAGCCGCGTGCAGGCCGGTTCGCTGTCCTGCGACATATCCGCCGGCATCAGCGTCATCGTCGGCTCGAACCGCGAGATCGACTGCGTCTTCATCCCCTCCACCCCGACCGGCGTCGAGCATTATCGCGGCTCGATCACCAAGCTCGGCATCGATCTCGGCGTGATCAACCGCGGATCGCTGGTCTGGCTGGTCTATGCGCCGACGGTGCTGCAGAACGGGGCATTGCAGGGAGGCTACGGCGGCGTCGCCGCCAATGCGACGGTCGGCCTCGGCCTCGGCGCCAACGTGCTGATCGGCGGCTTCGACGGCTCGATCGCGCTGCAGCCGCTGTCCGTCGAAGGCACCGCCGGCCTCAACGTCGCCGCCGGCATCGCCACCATGCGCCTGCGCTACGCCCCGGTGGTCATGGCCCCCGCCAAGCCCGCCGCGCACCACACCAAGCATAAGACGAAGACGCACTGAAGGCAGAGAACGGCGAGGCGCGTCCGCGCCTCGCCGCCGTCAATCTGCTCAGAACGGCATCTTGAAGCCCGGAGGGATGGGCAGGCCGGCGGTCAGTTGCTTGGTCTTTTCGGCGGCCAGCGCCTCGGCCTTGTCCTTGGCGTCCTTGTGGGCGGCGACGATCAGGTCTTCGAGGATTTCGACGTCGTCTTCCCTGAAGAGCGAGGGATCGATCTTCAGCGAGAGCATTTCGCCCTTGCCGTTCAGGGTCGCGGTCACCAGGCCGCCGCCGGACTTGCCTTCGGCGCGGAGTTCGGCGATTTCCGCCTGCATCTTCTCCATCTTCGCCTGCATTTCCTTGACCTTGCCCATCATGCCCATGATGTCGCGCATCGTCGCTGGTCCCTCTCTCTCTTGAACTGAAGTTCTAAAATTCGATGTCGTCGCCGGGCAGGATGTCGCCCTCGTCGGATTCGGCAAGGGCGGGAGCCACGGTGCGCTCCTCTTCCTCCGGCTCCGGCGCACGCACGCGCACGTCGATGATTTTCGCGCCGGGAAACTGCGCGAGGATCGCGGCCACGTCCGGGTCCTGGCGGGCGTCGATGACGCGCTGTGCCTGCGCCTTGGCTTCGGCTTCCACCTCGGTCGGCCCGCCCGGTTCGCGGCTGAAACTGACGATCCAGTGGATGCCCGTCCATTCCTTGAGCTTCACCGCCAGCTCGTTGAGCAGCGTCGCGGGCGCTCCCTCGGCGAGATTGGTGTCGAGGCGACCCGGCTCCAGCCGCACCGGCCGGATGAAATTGCGCACCAGCGCCTTCATCTTCGCATCGCGCTTTCCCGCGCAAAGCTCGACGATGTCGGCGACGGAATTGACCGGTACGAGCGGCTTCGGCGCCTCGGCCGGCTTTTCGACGATGCGGCCGACCTGTTGCGGCTCCGCCTCAGGGCTCGGCACGGCGCGCAGCATGGCCGCGCCGCCGCCGCCCGGTCGCGCCGGCGTCATCTCGACGCCGCGCGCCGAGGCACCCGGCGCATAAGAGCCCGACGGCGTGCCGTTCATGCCGCCGGCGGACGGTGCCGGCGAAGGCCGCGCGCCATCGCCGGAAAATTCGGCCAGGCGCCGCGCCGCATCCTCGGGCGACGGCAGGTGCGCGGCATGCGCGAGCCGGATCAGCACCATTTCGGCGGCACCCGCCGTTCGGGCCGCACTTTCCGTCTCGGGAATGCCCTTCAGAAGCATCTGCCAGATGCGCGACAGCGTGGTCACGGCAACGCTTTTGGCAAATTCCGCGCCCTGAACGCGTTCCGCCTCGCTGAGCGAGGGATCGTCGGCGGCATCGGGCACATATTTCAGCCGCGTCACCAGATGGGTGAAATCGGCAAGATCGGTCAGCACGACGACCGGGTTGGCGCCCGCTTCATACTGCCGCGTGAACTCGGAAAGCGCCTCGGCGACATCGCCTTTGACCACATGCCGGAAGAGATCGACGATGCGGGCGCGGTCGGCAAGGCCGAGCATGCCGCGCACCGCTTCCGCCTCGACGGCACCGCCGCCATGCGCAATCGCCTGGTCGAGCAGCGAAAGACCGTCGCGCGCGGAGCCTTCGGCAGCGCGCGCGATCATCGCCAGCGCTTCCGGATCGACGGAAATGCCTTCCTTGGCGGCAATCGTCGAAAACAGGCCGACGAGGTCCGAGGCGCTAATGCGGCGCAGATCGAAGCGCTGGCAGCGCGACAGCACCGTGATCGGCACTTTGCGGATTTCGGTGGTCGCGAAGATGAATTTCACATGCTCCGGCGGCTCTTCGAGCGTCTTCAACAGCCCGTTGAAGGCTGCGGTCGAGAGCATGTGCACTTCGTCGATGATATAGACCTTGTAGCGCGCCGAAACCGGGCGGTAGCGCACCTGCTCGATGATCTCGCGGATATCGTCGATGCCGGTATGGGAGGCGGCGTCCATCTCGATGACGTCGACATGCCGGCCTTCCATGATCGCCTGGCAGTGCTCGCCGGGGACCCTGAGGTCGATGGTCGGCTTGTCGATTTCGGCGGTCTTGTAATTCAGCGCGCGGGCGAGGATGCGGGCCGTCGTCGTCTTGCCGACGCCGCGCACGCCGGTCAGCATGTAGGCCTGGGCGATGCGGCCGGTCTCAAACGCGTTGGTCAGCGTGCGGACCATCGGCTCCTGGCCGACCATGAGGTCCGTGAAATCCTTGGGGCGGTACTTGCGGGCCAGCACCCGGTAGCCGGTGCCGGTCGAGGCGGCATCTGTTGCTGGTCGCTCGGTGTCGCTCATCGCGCTCGCTGATGCCCGGAGGACACCGGGCCTGTTCACAGAATAGGGTGGGAGGCTGGCACGATGACCCGTGCCGGGCTCGTTGGGGCTGCTTCCTTCCGGACCTGACCCGGTTGGCGAGTGGCTCGTCCACCACCAACCTCCCGAGGCACATATCGGCAATATCCGCATCAAATGCAAGCCAAGCCGCCAAAAAACTGCTAAACATTATGAAAACACTGGAGGAATACCGCATTGCAGGATTTCATGCTCGACGCCCGTCTCGCCAATGACAGCGTCTCCGTCGCCATAATCGGCCTTTGCGACCTGCGGGCGATGAAGGATCGCCGCTGGCCGTGGCTGGTGCTCGTGCCCCGGCGTCCGGGCATTTCGGAAATTTTCGAGCTGACCCCGCTCGACCAGACGCTGCTCACCTTCGAGACGAACACGGTGGCGGCGGCGTTGAAACAGGTGACGGGCGCGACAAAAATCAATGTCGGCGCCCTTGGCAATATCGTCCGCCAGCTTCATGTTCATATCGTCGCCCGGTCGGAAGGGGACCCCGCCTGGCCCGGCCCCGTCTGGGGGCACGGCAAGACGGAGCCCTATCGGGACGAGGACCTGAACATATTCGTGAGCAAGGTGCGGGAAGCTCTTTCATCATGACCTATTCGATATTTTCGTCGGATGCGCCGCATCCCGAAGCCAGCAGCCTGACAGCATTTTCCGAAAACCAGCTCGACCGCCAGGCGGAACACCGCGACGAGAGCGTCGTCGAAAAGGCGCTTGCCCGCGAAGGCACGCATATTCTCGCCTTCGCCGGCGACCGCCTGGTGCTCAAGCATGACGGACAGGTGCTCGACCCGCTGTTCGCGCGCTACGAGCTGAAGGACCTCGACCCGGACTGGGACGAAACCATCCTGCTCGGCTACCGGCCGAACGGCGAGCCGCGGCTGGCCGTTCCGGTGAGAGTGAACGCCGACGATCTGGCGAGCCACTACAAGCCCGCCGACGCGCGCGCGCTCTGGCGCGAGCAGCTTCTCGAAGGCGAAATCCTCGGAGAGGCGGCGCAGGGCGCCTCGCTGGTGCGCTGGAACCGCGACAACCGTTTCTGCGGCCGCTGCGGCGCGGCGATGGAGCTGAAGATCGGCGGCTACAAGCGCGTCTGCGCGGGCTGCGAACACATGATCTTCCCGCGCACCGACCCGGTGGTGATCATGCTCACCATCGACGAGGAGCGCGAGCGCTGCCTGCTCGGGCGCAGCCATCACTTCGCGCCGGGCATGTATTCCTGCCTCGCGGGCTTCGTCGAGCCGGGCGAAACCATCGAAAACGCCGTGCGCCGCGAGACGCTGGAGGAATCCGGCATCCATCTCGGCCGCATCCGCTATCACGCCTCGCAGCCCTGGCCGATGCCGCACTCGCTGATGATCGGCTGCTACGGCGAGGCGAAATCCTCCGAAATCCATATGGACGGCGCGGAACTCGACGACTGCCGCTGGTTCGGCCGCGAGGAAACGGCGGCCATGCTGGAGCGCACCGCCGCCTCCGGCTACACGACGCCGCCGCTCGGCGCGATCGCCCACCGGCTGATGCGCGACTGGGTCGACTGGAAACGGTAACATGGCCCGCTCGGAACGGCTGCTGACGCTTTTGCAGACGCTCCGGCGCTACCGCCGTCCGATCCGCGGCGCGGCGCTGGCGGCCGAAACGGGCGTGAGCCTCAGGACGCTTTATCGCGACATCGCCAGCCTGCAGGCGCAGGGCGCGATGATCGAGGGCGAGGCCGGCGTCGGCTATGTGCTGAAGCCCGGCTTCCTGCTGCCGCCGATGATGTTCTCGCAGGACGAGATCGAGGCGCTGGTGCTCGGCTCGCGCTGGGTGGCGCGCGCCGCCGAGCCGCGGCTTGCCAGCGCCGGCACCGACGCCATCGCCAAGATCGCCGCCGTGCTCCCCGACGACATGCGCGAGGCGATCGACCAGGCGACGCTGCTCGTCGGCCCGCGCCGCGGCGGCGAGGACAGGGCCGACCTCACCGTCATCCGCAAGACCATCCGCTCCGAGCGCATTCTCGACATGCATTACAGCGACGAGCACGGCGCGGTGACCACCCGGCGCGTCTGGCCCTTCGCGCTGAGCTATCTGGAGCAGGTGCGCGTCATGGTCGCCTGGTGCGAGCTGCGGCAGGATTTCCGCCACTTCCGCACCGACCGCATCATCGACATGACGCCGCAGGAGGTGCGCTACCCGAAGCGCCGCGCAGCCCTCGTCAAGGAGTGGCGGGAGCGGCAGGGATTTCCGCCGGAGCCCTGATCGCTGCTGACATAAACTGTCAGCAGCCACCGTTATGATGGGGACATTCAAGCCAAGGAGTCCCGGTCATGACGAATACGAACCTTGCCCATTTTCGCCTTGAAGACCGCATCCTCGCGGAGGCTGCGGCAAGCGAACCCTCCATGATCGCGCGTCTGCTGCGTTCCGCCTGGAATGCACTGCATGGCCGCGACTCAGCCCCGCCCCTCGAACTCGAAACCATGCCGGATTACCTGAAGCGCGACATGGGCTTCCTCGACGGTCGCGGCACGCGCCAGGACGACGATTTCTGCCGATAACGGGCGCTCGCCTTTTCCTCCCCGGCCGCTGCGCCGCGTTCCGCGGAGCGCGGCGGCCGCCCCTTTCCCGTACCAATCCGATACGACACCCCCGCCGGCGGACCGAGCGGGGCCAACCAGGAGCGTCCCATGACCAGCCCCAACCTCATCATTCTCTATGTCCAGGACCCGGCAGCGAGCGTTTCCTTCTATCGCGAGCTGCTTGCCCGCGAGCCGATCGTCGCCTCGCCCAACTTCGCCGCCTTTCCGCTCGACGGCGGCTTCACGCTGGGGCTATGGCGGCGCAGCGCGGTGGAGCCCCAGCCGTCCGCCATCGGCAACCGCGGCGAAATCGCCTTCATGATCGACGGCGACGGCGCGGTCGCCCGGCAATATGCCGAATGGCGCGGCCGCGGCCTGCCGATCGCGCAGGACCTGACTCACCTGGATTTCGGCCCGACCTTCGTGGTCCTCGATCCCGACGGGCATCGGCTTCGGGTTTGTGAGCCGGATAAGTAAGATGCAAAATCTCTCACCCTCCCCTTGAGGGGGAGGGTCGGAGCGCAGCTCCGGGGTGGGGTGATCCCCACCGACCCCGAATATGTCGAAGGGTGTCACCCCCACCCGCCGCTCACGCGGCGACCTCCCCCCTCAAGGGGGAGGTGGGAAACGCCTCAACGATCCGGCAGGACCCGGTTCGGCGGGCGGTGGCCGTCGATGAAGGTGCGGATGTTGATGATGACCTTGTCGCCCATGTCGACGCGGCCCTCGATGGTGGCGGAACTCATGTGCGGCAGGAGCACGACCTTGCCTTCGTTCGCAAGCTTCACCAGCTTCGGATTGACCACCGGCTCGTTCTCGAAGACGTCGAGGCCGGCGCCGGCGATCTTGCCCTCGCGCAGCGCCTTGATCATCGCCGCCTCGTCGATGACGTCGCCGCGGGCGGTGTTGACGAGGTAGCTGGTCGGCTGCAAGAGCGCGAGACGCCGCGCGGAAATCAGGTGATAGGTCGCCGGCGTCGAGGGGCAGTTGACCGAGACGATGTCGACGCGGGCGAGCATCTGGTCGAGGCTGTCCCAATAGGTCGCCTCCAGCTCGTCCTCGGTCGCGGCGCTGACGCGCTTGCGGTTGTGATAATGGATGGAGAGACCGAAGGCCTTGGCGCGGCGGGCAACCGCCGTGCCGATACGGCCCATGCCGACGATGCCGATGCGCTTGCCGTGAATGCGGCGGCCGAGCATCCAGGTCGGCGACCAGCCGGCCCATTCGTCCGGCCCGTCGGTCAGCACGCGCGCGCCCTCGGCAAGCCGGCGCGGCACGGCGAGGATCAGCGCCATGGTCATGTCGGCGGTGTCTTCGGTCAGCACGTTCGGCGTGTTGGTGACGGTGATGCCCTTGCGGGCGGCCGCTTCGATATCGATGTGGTCGGTGCCGTTGGAGAAGCTGGCGATCAGCTTGAGCTGCGGGCCGGCCTCGTCGATGAGGGCTGCGTCGATCCGGTCGGTCACGGTCGGAACCAGCACGTCGGCGGTCTGCATGGCGGCGGCCAGTTCGTCGCGCGTGCGCGGGCTGTCATCCACGTTGAGCGTGGCGTCGAAGAGTTCGCGCATCCGCGTTTCGACCGCGTCCGGCAGCTTGCGCGTGATATAGACGTTCGGCTTTTTCTTGGTCGTCATGGGCGGATCGAGAGGCCTTGTTTAAGGGTTATTAACCAAGCCGGGGCATTATTTTCCCGTTCCGGCAGTTCTACCAGACCCGCGGGCGAAGACAAACAAAACTCGCGCCGGCCGGCGGCGGATTTCTTTTCCGCGGGGACAGGCCCCCTGCCACGGTTCAAACCTTGCAAGATGGACGTTCCATGCCGAGCAAATTTCTCAAGTCCTGCGCCGTGTTCGCCATCGGCCTGACGCTTGCGATCAGCCATGGGCTTCCGGCGTCGGCGCAGGCGGCCAAGGGGCCGAGCGGCCTGCCGCTGCCCCGTTTCGTGACGCTGAAATCGAAGCGCGTGAACCTGCGCGTCGGGCCGAGCGCCGACTATGCGGTCTCCTGGCTCTACACCAAGGCCGGACTGCCGGTCGAAATCATCCAGGAATACGACAACTGGCGGCGCGTGCGCGATGCCGACGGCACCGAGGGCTGGGTCAACCAGTCGCTGCTGTCGGGCCAGCGCGCGGCGGTCGCCGCCCCCTGGATGCGGGGCAAGGGCAAGGCGGTCTACGTCAACATGCGCCGCGACCCGCAGCCGTCCAGCTCGGTCATCGCCAAGCTGGAGCCGGGCGTGACCATGCTGGTGAAGGAATGCACGGGCGACTGGTGCCGCACGATCGCGGACGGCACCGAGGGCTGGGTGGCGCAGTCGGAAATCTGGGGTGCCTACCCCGGCGAAGCCTTCAAATAAGGCCCGCCGTCTTCGCCGCCTCGGCCAGCGAGCCGAGCGGCCGCGGGCCGATCTGCTGGATGACGATGCCGGCCGCGAGGCAGCCGAGCTTGCCGCAATCTTCCAGCGTCCGGCCCTGCGTATAGCCATAAAGGAAGCCGGCGGCGAAGAGATCGCCGGCGCCGGTCGTGTCGACCAGCTCCTCGATCGTGATCGCGCTCACATAGTGGCGCTCGTCGCCGCGCAGGATCACCGCGCCGTCCTCGCTCATGGTGACGGCGGCGATCTTGCAATCGGCGGCGATCCGCTTCAGCGCCTCTTCGAAATCGCGCGTCTCGTAGAGCGCCAGCACCTCTTCACGGTTGGCGAAGACGATGTCGACCGTGCCGGAGCGCATCAGGTCAAGGAATTCGTCACGGTAGCGGCCGACGCAAAAACTGTCCGACAGCGTCATCGACATTTCGCGGCCATGGGCGTGGGCGATGCGGGCGCATTCGAGGATCGCTTCCTTGGCGCGCGGCGGGTCCCAGAGATATCCCTCGAAATAGGTGACCTTGGATTCGGCCACGACCTCGGCCTCGATATCTTCCGGGCCGAGTTCGACGCAGGCGCCGAGATAGGTGTTCATCGAACGCTCGCCGTCCGGCGTCACGAAGATCATCGAGCGGGCGGTGGGCGGAAAGGTGCCCTTCGCCTTCGTCTGGTAGTGCACGCCCTGGGCGCGGATGTCGTGCGCAAAGATGCCGCCGAGCTGGTCTTCGGCGACCTTGCCGAAATAGGCGGCCTTCGCGCCGAAGCTCGCCGCCCCCGCCGCCGTATTGCCGGCGCTGCCGCCGGAGGCTTCCAATGCCGGACCCATGCGCGAATAGAGCAATTCGGCGCGTTCGGCGTCGATCAGGTTCATTGCCGCCTTGGTGATCGCGTTGTCGATCAGGAATTGGTCTTCGCAGCGGGCGATGATGTCGACGATCGCATTGCCGACGGTCAGTACATCGAAACGTGTCATGAAAAATAAGGTCCCGGAACAGATGATATGGCCGGTAACCGGTATTAGCGGATTTTCGACGGTATGGAAGAGAAATCGGGCGCGCTCGTCCGCGGCCTCACGTTTTCCGGCGTCATGCGCCTGTCACCTTGATCCGCTATTGATCGAATCAAGCCAGCCGGAAGAGACGTCATGAGGATGACTTTTCAGGCGAGCCGCGAGGACAAGTTCCTCGCCGACACGGGAAGCCGACCACGGATGAACTGGCGGCTTTCCAAAGTCGAAACGCCCGGCGGGACCGGGCAAAAAGCGGGCCAGGCCCGCTTTTTTTGTTTTTGCGCTCACGATCGCTGCAACGAAAAACCCGGCCTTACGGCCGGGTTCGCAATTGCATCCCTGCGGATGGTAATCAGTTCGCGGCAGGTGCGGCGTTCGGGTCCGGCAGCGGCAGCGGGTTGTCCGAAAGCGTGCGCAGGAAAGCGATCACGTTGGCGCGGTCGCCTTCCTTCGGCAGGCCGGCGAAGCCCATGGCCGTGCCCGGAATGTCCTTCTTCGGCGCGGCGAGGAAGTGGCTCAGGTGGTCGTAGTCCCACTTTTCGCTGCTGCCCTTGGAAAAGTCCTTGATGGCGGCCGAATAGGCGAAGCCTTCGTGCGAAGCGATCGGACGGCCGACGACACCCCAGAGGTTCGGACCGACCTTGTTCGGTCCGCCGCTGGTGCCGTCATGACAGGCCTGACACTTCTTGAAGATCGTTTCGCCGGCCTTGGGGTCGGCTTTCTGCAGCAACTGAGCGATCGGCGTTTCGGGTGCCGCGGCAGCGGCAGCCCCACCGCCCTCCGCCGATGCGGTCTCGGCGCCCGCCAGCGCAAAGCCGGGCTTTTCCGGCGCTTCGCTGTGGAACAGGCCGCCAGACACGAGCGAGGCGGACTTGAGGACGAACAGCGTCGCCAGGAGTGCGCCAACACCCATGTTCACGTAGGATGAATTCATTCGTATGCTCCCCTCGCCTCCGGCAAGCCTGCCGGGCCATCTTGAAATCGCGCGAAACCTATGTCTTTTGCGGATTTCTTGCAACTCTCTAAAGCGGTCTCGAACCTGAGACCTTTTGACACTTTTTCGCTGGGATTTGAAGGTCGAACAATGACGGATCAGAACTTAGACAGCACATTGGTGCTGATTCCGGCCCGCATGGCATCCACGCGCCTGCCGGGAAAGCCGCTGGCCGACATCGCCGGCCTGCCGATGATCGTTCAGGTGGCAAAACGGGCGCAGGAAGCGGCGATCGGGCGAATCGTCGTCGCCGTCGATCATGAGGACACTTTCGCCGCCGTCGCCAGGGCCGGATTCGAGGTCGTCATGACCCGCGCCGACCATCAATCCGGCTCCGACCGCATCCACGAGGCGCTGCTCGCCGTCGATCCGGAGGGACGCGCGAAAATCGTCGTCAACGTCCAGGGCGATCTTCCGACCATCGATCCCGAAACGATTCGCGCGGCGCTGCGCCCGCTCGCCGACCCCACGGTCGATATCGCCACGCTCACCGTCGAGATCGCCGACGAGGAGGAAAAGACCAACCCGAACGTCGTCAAGGTCGTCGGCTCGCCGCTTTCCGATAGCCGGCTAAGGGCACTCTATTTCACCCGCGCCACCGCGCCGCACGGCAAGGGACCGCTCTATTATCACATCGGCCTTTACGCCTATCGCCGCGCCGCGCTCGAAACATTCGTCGGCCTCGGCCCGTCGGTTCTGGAAAAGCGCGAATCGCTCGAACAGTTGCGGGCGCTCGAAGCCGGCATGCGCATCGACGTCGAGATCGTTGACACCGTTCCGCTCGGTGTCGATACTCCCGCCGACCTTGAAAAGGCCCGCCGGCTGCTCGGCCCCGCCTCACTCTGACGGATTTCCAGACATGACCAACCCGACCAACAGGATTGCCTTCCAGGGCGACTTCGGCGCCAATTCCGACATGGCCGCACGCGACATGTTCCCGAGCATGGAGCCGCTGCCCTGCCAGACCTTCGAGGACGCCTTCGTCGCGCTCGACACCGGCGAGGCGGATCTGGCGATGATCCCGATCGAAAACACCATCGCCGGCCGCGTCGCCGACATCCATCACCTCTTGCCGGATTCGCGCCTGCACATCGTCGGCGAATATTTCATGCCGATCCGCTTCCAGCTCATGGTGCTGCCGGGCGTGAAGAAGGAAGAAATCCGCACCGTCCACAGCCACATTCATGCGCTCGGCCAGTGCCGCAAGATCGTGCGCGCCAACGGCTGGAAGCCGGTGATCGCCGGCGATACGGCGGGGGCTGCCAAGCTCGTCCAGGAGACCGGCGACCGCACGATGGCGGCACTTGCCCCGCGGCTGGCGGCCGATCTCTACGGCCTCGATATCGTCGCGGAAAACGTCGAGGACACCGAAAACAACGTGACGCGCTTCGTCGTGCTTTCGCGCGACGAAAACTGGGCGGCGCGCAAGAACGACGGCGAGAAGATCGTCACCACCTTCATCTTCAACGTCCGCAACATCCCCGCCGCCCTCTACAAGGCGCTCGGCGGCTTTGCGACGAACGGCATCAACATGACCAAGCTCGAAAGCTATCAGCTGGGCGGCCGCTTCGTCGCCACCCAGTTCTATGCCGATATCGAGGGCCATCCGAACGACGAGCCGGTTCGCCACGCGCTGGACGAGCTGCGCTTCTTTTCCGAGAAGGTGCACATTCTCGGCGTCTACAAGGGCCATTCGATGCGGGGCCAACTGTAAGGATTTCCCCAAGATCAGCTATCGCCGGCCTTGCGGCGCCCGGCACGCCGCCGATAGCGCACGGTGTCGAAACGGCCGCCGAGCGCATCGTAGAGCAATAGCCGCCCGATGAGCGGCTCGCCGATGCCGGTGACGAGCTTGATCGCCTCCATCGCCATCAGCGTGCCGATGACGCCGGTCAGCGCGCCGATGATGCCGGTTTCCGCGCAGAGCGGCACGAGGCCGGCGGGCGGCGGCTCGGGGAAAAGGTCGCGATAGCGGGGATACGCTACGCCGTCCGGCCCGCTCTCGTAAGGTTTCAGCACGGTGAGCGACCCGTCGAAGCGCCCGACCGCGCCGGTCACCAATGGTACCCCAGCCGCCTCGCAGGCATCGGCCGCGGCATAGCGCGTGTCGAAATTATCCGAACCGTCGATGACGATCCGGAAGCCCGACATCAGCCGCGCCGCCGTTGCCGGCTCGAAGCGCTCCTCGAAGCGGATGGTGCGGACATGCGGATTAAGCCGCGCGATGGCGTCGGCGGCACTCTGCGTCTTCATCTCGCCGACCGTGCCGGTGTCGTGGATCACCTGCCGCTGCAGGTTGGACAGCGAGACGCGGTCGTCGTCCACCATGCCGAGCGTGCCGACGCCGGCCGCCGCCAGATAGGAGAGCACCGGCGCCCCGAGCCCTCCCGCCCCGATCACCAAGATGCGCGCGGCCTTCAATGTCTGCTGCCCGGCGCCGCCCACCTCCGGCAGGAGGATTTGGCGCTGGTATCGGGCGATTTCGTCTGCTTCGAGCGGTTCCATGAAGGCGATGCTAGCACCGTTTCGAGTAGGGGGGAAAGGCGCGGAAGCATACCCCCTCTGGCCTGCCGGCTATCTCCCCCACAAGGGGGGAGAAGATCTGCGGCGCCGCCGCAAATTAAGTCCCTCCCCCTTGTGGGGAGGGGTTGGGGAGGGGTGTCGCTACGACGGCCCTGACGAGGGGCTTTCCGACACGCCGCCATGCGCAACGGTAAAAAACTGCGCCCGTTCTCCGAGCGCGGAAAACATCGACCGGTCTGTGCCGGTCATGAAGGCCTGGCCGCCCAGCGCGTCGATCAGGTCGAAGAGGGCGGCGCGGCGGCCTTCGTCGAGATGGGCGGCGATCTCGTCGAGGAGCAGCACCGGCGCGTGGCCGGTGAGATTGCCGACGAGGCGCGCATGGGCAAGAATCAGGCCGACGAGCAGCGCCTTCTGCTCGCCGGTCGAGCAGCGCTCGGCCTCCATGTTCTTCTCGCGGTGGCGCACCAAAAGGTCGGCGCGGTGCGGCCCTTCCAGCGTGCGGCCGGCGGCGGCGTCGCGATAGCGCCCGTCGCGCAGCATTTCGGCATAGAGGTCTTCGAGGTCGACGGCCGGGCGGTCGAGCGCGCCGTCGAGAAAGCCGGAAAGATCGAGGGCCGCAGTAGGAAAGGGCGTCGCCTCACGGCTTTCCTCGACGAGACGCTGCAGAAGCCCCAGCATTTCGGCGCGCGCCAGCGCCATGGCGATGCCGAGGCTCGCCATCTGCGCCTCGATGCCGGAGAGCCAGGCGGGATCGAAGCGGCCTTCGGCCAGCAGCCGGTTGCGGCTTCGCATGGCGCGCTCGAAATCGCCGGCGCGGCGGCCATGCGCCGGGTCGAGCGAGAGCACCAGCCGGTCGAGAAAGCGCCGCCGCTCGGACGAGCCGCCGGTGAAAAGCCCATCCATGGCCGGGGTCAGCCAGAGCAGCCGGAGGTGATCGGTGAGTTCGTCGGCGGTCTTGGCCGGCGTGCCGTTGATGCGCAGCCGGCGCACTGCCGCCTCGTCGGTCGTCTCGACGCCGGTGCCGATCTCCACCTCGCCCGCCATGCCGTCCAGCTCGGCGAAGATGGCGAAGCCGCCCGGAGCGCCCACCCGCGTGACGTCGCCATAGGGCGCGCGCCTGAGGCCGCGGCCGGGCGACAGGAAGGAGACGGCCTCCATCAGATTGGTCTTGCCGGCGCCGTTGTCGCCGGTCAGCACCACATGCCGCCCGTCGAGCATCAGCCCGGCCGCCGCGTAATTGCGGAAGTCGGTGAGCTTCAGGCGATGGAGCGAGACCTTGTGCGGCATACGGTTTCCGGGATTCGGGTGGTGGGTGAGAGCTATGCCGAACGGCCGGTCATGGCAAGGCATCGGGCGCGACCGAATCGCAATCAACGCCGCCGCCCGCACGGCGTTTCCGCCCGCGGTTTCGAAACTGAGTTCGGACGGGGCGCTTCAAGCTGCCGCACAAACGAACAAATATATGACACCTCGAAGCGCCCCGTTCGGTGGTCTGCAACTGCGTCCGGGACTTTTGTACGGATAACCGACGCCTTATTCAGGGGCTGCAACGGGGCTGTTGCTTTTATTGCGCTTTCGCACCCCGAAGCAAACACCAGGCCGGCTTGTCTCTCTGCGCAAGGGGTGCTCCGTAGCCCTGTCGACCCCGGCCCTTCCGCAGCGCTTCGTCCGGCTTCGCCCCGTTTTGGCTCGCCGGCCGTTCGGCCTGTCGTCGGTCCTTATATGCTAAAGCCGTTCCTCGCCCGCCCGAAGACGGAGGTGACAGCCCGCACGCCCACCGGTTTTACGGCTGGGCAGACCCTTATCGCAGCGCCCGGAACGGATATCGCGTCCTTTTTCCGCCTCCGGCACCGGTCCCGCCTCGCCGCGACGCCTCGCGGTGTATCCGATGGCGGAACGGCATCAGTATCGGATGCGGTGGCGGGATGTGGACGGGGGAGGATGAAATTTCCGGTAAGGCGTTGATTTGGCTGGATGCGCCGTATTGGATCATCCCCCGCCACCCGCAATCAAACCGCCAGATTCAGCACCTTCTCCCGCTCGATATAGGCGCGCTGCTTGTCGGTGATGTAGTCGCGCACGATCGGGGCTGCGTCGCGCGAGCGCGAGAGCTGCATGTGGAAGACGAGCTGGCTGCCGGTGCGGAACATCATTTCCGCGCTGATCAGGTAGAATTCCCACATGCGGGCGAAGCGCTCGTCGTACATGGCGACCACCTTCTCACGGTTCGCCTCGAAGCGGTCGCACCAGTGCTTCAGCGTCGTCGCATAGTGGACGCGCAAAAACTCGAGGTCGGTGACCCAGAGGCTGTTCTGCTCGACCACCTCGAAGACTTCCGAAAGCGCCGGCGAATAGGCGCCGGGGAAGATGTATTTGCGCAGCCATGGGCTTGCCATGCCGGGCGGGCTCATATGGCCGATGGAGTGCAGCACGGCGACGCCGTCGTCCGGCATCAGCGCGTTCAGCTTGGCGAAGAATTCGTCGTAATGGTGGACGCCGACATGCTCGAACATGCCGACCGAGACGATGCGGTCGAAGGGGCCCGTGACGTCGCGATAATCCTTCAGCTCGAAGCGCACGCGATTGGAAAGCCCCGCCATGCGCGCCCGTTCGGTGGCGAGCGCCTGCTGCTCCTTCGACAGCGTCACGCCGAGCACCTCGACATTTTCCAGCGCCGCCAGATAGAGCGCCAGGTCCCCCCAGCCGCAGCCGATGTCGAGCACCTTCATGCCGGGTTTCAGCCCAAGCTTGGCAGCCAAGAGCCGCAGCTTGTTGCGCTGCGCCTGCTCCAGCGTCTCCTCGGGGCGGCGGAAATAGGCGCAGGAATAGAGCATGTTCTCGTCGAGAAACAGCCGGTAGAAATCGTTGCCGACGTCGTAGTGATGCGCGACGTTCTGCTGCGCCTGACCCTTGCGGTTCGACTGCTGCCGCTTGCGGAAGCGCATTTTTATCGCGCGCAGGAGCTTCTGGATGGGGTATTTGCCGAGCGACAGGCGGTTTACGGAGAACAGCGTCAGGAAATCGCGCAGCGTCGAGCCTTCCTCGAAGCGCATCGTGCCGTCCATATAGGCCTCGCCGGCGGCAAGCTCGGCGTTGAACACGAGGCTGCGATAAAGCTTCGGATCGGTCAGCCGCATCGTCACTTCCGGCCCCGGCGTGCCCTCGAACACATGCCGCTTGCCGGCGGCATCGATGACCGTGAGCCGGCCCTTTCGGATGAAGGATTTCATCATGTGGGAAAGCGGAAACATGCGCACCTCTTGATAGAACGATCCGGCGTTACATTGCGCGGCATCCTATCAGAGGAGTTTTAGAAAACGCGAGTGTTATTCGGCGCATGTCATGCGGCGGCTGAGGAAAGGCCATCGTCGGCTGCCGCGTCCCGGCAACGCCCGCACACCCATGCGACGTCATGCTCGGGCCTGTCCCGAGCATCTGCAGACGTTGATTTTGTTGAGGCGTGGGCAGATGCTCGGGACAAGCCCGAGAATGACGACAGAAGGGCCTCATAGAGGCGTTTCAGCCCTCGAAAAATTCCTTCATCCGGGCGAAGAAGCCGGTCGATTCCGGGTTGTTCTCCTTGGACGAGATCTGTTCGAATTCCTGCAGAAGCTCGCGCTGGCGCTTGGTGAGTTTCTGCGGCGTTTCGATCTGGATCTGGATGTAGAGGTCGCCGACCTGGCTCGAGCGCAGGACGGGCATGCCCTTGCCCTTCAGGCGGAACTGTTTGCCCGCCTGCGTGCCTTCCGGCACGGAGACGCGCGACTTGGTGCCGTCGAGGGTGGCGACGTCGATGGTGCCGCCGAGGGCCGCCGTCGTCATCGAGATCGGCACGGAGCAGTAGAGATCGGCGCCGTCGCGCTGGAAGAACTCATGCGGCTTGACCGACAGGAAGATGTAGAGATCGCCCGAGGGACCGCCGCGCAGGCCGGCCTCGCCCTCGCCCTGAAGGCGGATGCGGGTGCCGTCCTCGATGCCGGCCGGGATGTTGACCGAGAGCGAACGCTCTTCCGTCACGCGGCCCTGGCCGTGGCACTTGGTGCAGGGGTCGGCGATGATCTGGCCGCGGCCGTGGCAGGTCGGGCAGGTGCGCTCGACGGAGAAGAAGCCTTGCGCGGCGCGCACGCGGCCGGCACCCTGGCAGGTGCCGCAGGTCTTCGGCTGCGTGCCGGGCTTGGCGCCCGAGCCGGAACAGACGTCGCAGGTGATCGAGGTCGGCACGCGGATCTGCGCGGTCTTGCCGGTAAAGGCCTCGTCGAGAGCGATTTCCATGTTGTAGCGCAGGTCGGCGCCGCGCTCGCGTCCACTGGGGGAGCGTCCGCGCGAACGCCCGCCGCCCATCATCTCGCCAAAGATGTCTTCGAAGATATCGGAGAAGCCGCCGGCCGCGAAACCACCGCCGCCGAAGCCGCCACCGCCCATACCGCCATGTTCGAAGGCGGCGTGGCCGTAACGGTCATAGGCCGCGCGCTTCTGCGGGTCCTTGAGCGTCTCGTAGGCTTCGTTGATTTCCTTGAACTTGTGCTCGGCGGCGTGATCGCCGGGGTTCTTGTCGGGGTGGAATTTCATCGCCAGCTTGCGGTACGCGCTTTTCAGCTCCTTGTCGTCCGCCGACTTGGCCACACCCAGAGTTTCGTAGTAGTCCGCTTTTGCCATTAAGGAATAGACCCCGGAAATGGATTTCCGGCTGCCCTGAGGCAGCCGGATGTAAGTCTCTCAGAACCGTTCAGGTCCGCGATTATGCAGACCGCTTGCGGTCGTCTTCGTCCTTGATTTCCTCATAGTCGGCGTCGACGACGTGATCGTCGCCACCAGCCGCGGAAGCTCCACCCTCGCCGGCTTCCGCCTGCTGGGCTTCGTAGATCGCCTGGCCGAGCTTCATGGAGACTTCCATGAGGGTCTGGGTCTTGGCCTTGATGTCCTCGGCGTCAGGCTCGGAGGCTTCGGTCGCGGTCTTCAGAGCCGCGATCGCGTCTTCGATCGCCTTGCGGTCGGCTTCGGTGACCTTGTCGCCGTAATCCTTCAGCGACTTCTCGCTGGAGTGGATCAGGCTTTCGGCCTGGTTCCTGGCTTCCACGCCTTCGCGGCGCTTCTTGTCGGCTTCGGCGTTTGCCTCTGCATCCTTGACCATCTTCTCGATGTCGGCGTCGGAAAGACCGCCCGATGCCTGGATGCGGATCTGCTGTTCCTTGCCGGTG